>JAABUT010002259.1_pt1 | contig 19047 bp, 14 predicted proteins | sample 5559281 | NCBI WGS metagenome assembly JAABUT01 (sample SAMN10711880, study PRJNA513359) | rock metagenome | isolation source: Antarctica rocks | place: Antarctica: Victoria Land, Ricker Hills nord | collected 2016-01-04
CCGGCGAGGGCGGCCGCCAGCCCGCCCTCCCGTTCGATCTCCCGGAACAGCACCCAGGCCTCGCTGCAGAGCGCCTCGGTCACCGCCTCGATGGCGCCGGAGCCGGCCGCGGGATCGGCTACGCGATCGAGACCGGCCTCGCGAAGCAGCACCAGGGCAGTGTTTCGCGCGAGCCGGCGGGCCGAGGGGTCGGCGAGGCCGAGCGGCGCCGTGAAGGGCAAGACGGTGACGCCGTCGGCGCCGCCCAGCACGGCACCGACGCAGGCGAGCGTGGCGCGCAGAAGGTTGGTGTGCGGGTCGAGTCGCGCCATCATGCGCCAGGACGTCTCGGCGTGGAGCCGGATCGGCGCCGGCACGAGACCGCAGCTCTCCTCGACCCGGGCCCAGAGTCGGCGCAGAGCGCGAAATTTGGCGATCGTCAGCATCTCGTCGGCATCGGCGGCGAGCAGGAACGACAGCGCGCGACGGCCCTCGTGGGGCGGCACGCCGGCGGCATCGAGGGCGCGGAGGTAGGCGACGCCGGCGGCCAGCCCGGCCGCCAGTTCCTGCGCCTCGGAGGCGCCGGCCTCGTGGTGGGGCCGGCCGTCGGCGCGAAGCACCGGTCCCGCGAACCCACGGTCGCGCAGCCCGGTCGCTCCGTCCGCGACGAGCCGCGCCAGGGTCGGCCAGGGCTCGGGCGCTTCGGCCGTGCGTGCGATGTCGCCCAGCGGATCGAGCCCCGCGTCGAGGTCGAGCGCGGCGGGGTCGAGCCGCCGCGCTTCGGCCAGGTCGAGGAGGGCCCGCATCGCGTCGAGCCCGGCGAAGGGGGCGGGGTCCAGGCGCAGCGGCAGAAGCCCGAGTTCGACGCCGCGAAGCGCCACCGCGAGCCCTGCAAGGTCGAGGCCGAAGCCCCGAGCCGTCGCGGCGCCCGCGACCACCAGGACCAGTCCCTCGGCGCCGTTCTCCAGTTCCTCGAGGGCTTCGGCCTCCTCGGCATCCGGATGATCGAGGCGGGCCACGACAGCGCAGGGGCGGCGCGCACACGAGGTCGCAGGGGTGTCGGCGGCGGGATAGAGCGGCGCCAGCGGAATGCCGTCGTAGCTGCAGGTGACGAGGCGGCGCTCGAAGTCATCGCCCTTCAGCACCTTGCCGACGGCGGCCCGCCATGCGGCTTCGCCGGCGGTGTCGGGAAAGGCAGGCCGAGTCATGGGCACTCTTCCCTTCTCCCGCTTGCGGGAGAAGGTGTCGGCGCGAAGCGATGACGGATGACGGCAAGCTCCACCGTCCCAAGTGCCCTCATCCGTCGCTGCGCGACACCTTCTCCCGCGAGCGGGAGAAGGGCGCTAACCACCAGCATCGCGCTCATCGTACCCTCACGCATATTCGAGGATCACGGCCTCGAAGCCGAGGCTGTCGCCGGGCTTGACCAGGATCTTGCAGACCGTGCCGTCGCGCTCGGCCTTGAGCACGTTTTCCATCTTCATGGCCTCGACCACCGCGAGCGGCTCGCCCGTCTTCACGGCCTGGCCTTCCGCCACCAGCAGCTCGCGCAGCAGCCCCGGCATGGGGCACAGAAGCTGCTTGCCGCTGCCCTGGTCCGCCTTCGCGGGCATCAGCCGGACGAGCTCGGCTTCCCGCATCGTGTAGACCCGCGCTTCCGCGAAGGCGCCCCCGTGCGACAGCACGACTCCGTTCGGCACGCCCAGGATCTGCACGGCGATCCTCTCGCCCCCGACCGTGCCGAGCCACACAGGCTCGCCAGGACGCCAGCCGCTCGCGACCGCCACCGTGCCGCCATCCTCGAAGGCGACCGACCAGCCCTCCGGAGTGTCCTCGACGGCGAAGACCCAGTCCCGCCCGCCGACCGCGACCACGCGCCGCCGCTCGAAGACCACCGGCCGCGCCACCGCCATCTGTCCCGAGATCAGCCGCTTGCGGGCGTTGAGCTTGCCGTCGATCACGGCCGCCACCGCGGCCAGCCTCGTCGCCGCGTCTCCCTGCGGCTCCGGGTTGGCGAAGCCCGAACCGAACTCCTCGGTGATGAAGCCGGTCGATAGCCGACCCTCGCGCCAGCGTGGATGAGCCATCAGGGCCGACAGGAACGGGATGTTGTGGCGGATGCCGCCGATCGCGAAAGCGTCGAGCGCGGCCGATTGCGCCGCGATGGCGGCCTCGCGCGTCGCTCCGTGCGTCACCAGCTTGGCGATCATCGGGTCGTAGAAGATCGAGATGGCGCCGCCCTCGCCGACGCCTGTATCGACCCGCACCGTGACACCGTCGACCGTTCCGCTGTCGGGCGGCCGATAGGTGACGAGGCGGCCGGTCGAGGGCAGGAAGCCGCGGGTCGGGTCCTCGGCATAGACCCGGGCCTCGACGGCCCAGCCGCTCATGTGCACGTCCTCCTGCGCGAGGCGCAGCGGCTCGCCGGCCGCGACCCGGATCATCTCTTCCACGAGGTCGAGCCCAGTCACGAGTTCGGTCACGGGGTGCTCGACCTGCAGCCGGGTATTCATCTCGAGGAAGAAGAACGAGCGGTCCTGCCCGGCCACGAATTCCACCGTGCCGGCGGAATCGTAGTCGACCGCCTTGGCCAGCGCCACTGCCTGTGCCCCCATCAGGGCGCGGGTCTCGGGGTCGAGCAGCGGCGAGGGCGCCTCCTCGAGCACCTTCTGGTTGCGGCGCTGGATCGAGCATTCGCGCTCACCGAGATGGATGACATTGCCGTGCCGGTCGCCCAGCACCTGGATCTCGATGTGGCGCGGGTTCTCGATGAACTTCTCGATGAAGATCCGGTCGTCGCCGAAGGAGGAGGCGGCCTCGGAGCTGGCCCGGGCGAAGCCGTCCGCTACTTCGGCCGAGGAATAGGCGATCCGCATGCCCTTGCCGCCGCCGCCCGCCGAGGCCTTGATCATGACGGGATAGCCGATGCCCTCGGCGATCGCGGCAGCGTGGGCAGGGTCGCGGATGACGTCGAGGTTGCCCGGCACGGTGGACACGCCGGCCGCGCGGGCGAACCTCTTCGATTCGATCTTGTCCCCCATGGCGGCGATCGCGCGGGGATTGGGACCGATGAAGGTGATGCCGGCGGCCCGCAGAGCCTCGGCGAAGGCCGTGCGCTCGGACAGGAAGCCATAACCCGGGTGAACCGCCTCGGCGCCGGTCGCCCGGCACGCCTCCACGATGTTGTCGATGACGAGATAGGATTGCGCCGCGGGCCCCGGCCCGATCGCGACCGCTTCGTCGGCCATCTCGACGTGCAGCGCGTCGCGGTCGGCCTCGGAATAGACCGCCACCGTGGCGATCCGCATGCGTCGCGCCGTGCGGACGATCCGGCACGCGATCTCGCCCCGGTTGGCGATCAGGATCTTCTTGAACAAGGCATGCCCCACATCGATGCAGCCCATGCTGCCATGCTGTGCAGCCGGCGTCATCCGCGAGGATGCGCCGTGACGCCGCTCTCCCGGCCGGACGTGCGCGCGCCTGACGGAAGCCAGGGTGACGTGCTATCGGGAGGAAAGCCGCCCAGCGAGCCTCCGACTTGCGAAACCACGGTAGATGTTTGCACTGTCTGCGCCCCGTCCTGCTCTCGCTCCTGCTCGCGACCGCTACGGCGCACGCAGGGAAGGCCGCCACCGCCGTCACGGCCGCGCCGTCGTCGAGCCCCGGTGCCGAGGTCTTCGTGCCGAGCCTGTGGGATCCTGCTTCGCCGCCGCCGAAGCCCGATCCCGCCGCCCTGAAGCCGTTGCTGGTGATCACGGGAGAGAACGATCCGCCGTTCGACTTCAACATGCCGGACGGCACCCCGGCAGGGTTCAACGCCGACCTGGCACGCGCCGTCTGCGACGAACTCAAGATCGCCTGCACGGTGCAGGCGCGGCGCTGGGACACGATCCGGCCCGCCCTCGCGGCGGGGGCCGGGGACGTCGCGGTGGCGTCGCTGTCGATCACCGATGCGGCATTGCGCGACCTCGATTTCACCTCGCCCTATTACCGGACGCCGGCGCGCTTCGTGGCCCAGGCCTCGGCCAAGGCCGGAGACGTGCTGCCCGACACGGTGGCGGGCAAGCGGGTCGGGGTCGCGGCCGGTACGGCCCACGAGGCCTACCTTCGGGCGTTCTTCCCGGCCGCCGCCGTGGTGACGTTCGCGGCTGCCGCCGACCTCCGGACGGCCCTGGCGTCGGGCGCGGTCGACCTCGCCTTCGGCGACGGCATCGCCTTCGCGGGCTGGCTCAACGGCCCCGTCGGGGGCGCCTGCTGCGCCTTCGCGGGCGGCCCGTTCACGGAGACGCGCTTCTTCGGCGAGGGCGCCGGGATCGCTGTCAAGAAGGGCCGCGGCGCCCTGCGCGGCGCCCTCGATTACGCGCTGTGGCGCCTCGCGGTCGACGGCACCTATGCGGACCTCTGGCTCAAGTATTTCCCGATCAGCCCGTATTGACATCATGCGGCGGTCCAGGCCGGCGGCGGCGCACGCGGCCCTGCCCGCCTCGCACCCACGCATGCCGGTCACGCACTTGCAGCCGGGTGCCGTGGGCGATACATCTCCCCTGCGTTGACCTATACGGCAACCGTCGTTCTTATGGGTCAACACACGAGAAGGATCCCGGACCATGCAAGGCGCCGTCATCGCGGGCTACGCCCGTTCGCCCTTCCAGCCCGCCACCAAGGGCAGCCTCGCCCGCGTCAGGCCCGACGACCTCGCGGCCCAGGTGGTGCGGGCGCTCGTGGCGCGCTCCGGCGTGGACCCGGACGACATCGAAGACCTGCTGCTCGGCTGCGCCTTCCCGGAAGGCGAGCAGGGCATGAACGTGGCCCGGCTCGTGGGTTTGCTCGCGGATCTGCCGCTCACGGTCGGCGGCGCCACGGTGAATCGTTTCTGCGGCTCCTCCATGCAGGCCGTCCACATGGCGGCGGGCGCGATCGCGATCGGGGCCGGCGACGTCTTCATCTGCGCCGGCGTCGAGAGCATGAGCCGCGTGCCGATGGGCGGCTACAACCCCATGCCCAACCCCGAGCTCGCGCAGCACCGTCCCGGCGCCTACATGGGCATGGGCGAGACGGCCGAGAACGTGGCCCGCCAGTACCAGATCACCCGCGCCGACCAGGAAGCCTTCGCGGTGGAGAGCCAGCGCAAGGCTGCGTCGGCGCGTGCCGAAGGGCGCTTTCGGGCCGAGATCGTGCCGATCGGGACGAAGGCCGGCACTGTGGACGAGGACGGCTGCCTCCGGCCCGACACCAGCGCCGAGGGCCTGGCCGCCCTCAAGCCCGCCTTCGACAAGGACGGGACGGTGACGGCCGGCACGTCGTCGCCGCTGACCGATGGCGCCAGCGCCGTGCTGGTCTGCTCGGAGGATTACGCCGGGCGGCACGGGCTGAAGCCGATGGCCCGCATCGCCGCCGTCGGCATCTCGGGCTGCCGGCCCGAGACCATGGGGCTCGGCCCCATCGCGGCCAGCCGCAAGGCGATGGTGCGGGCCGGGGACGTGGCGGCATCCGAGATCGACGTGGTGGAACTCAACGAGGCCTTCGCCAGCCAGGCCATGGCCTGCGCGCGCGACCTCGGCCTCAAGCACGACAGCATCAACCGCGACGGCGGCGCCATCGCGATCGGCCACCCGCTCGGGGCCACCGGGGCCCGGATCGTCGGCAAGGCCGCTCAGGTCCTGCAGCGCGACGGCGGCCGCTACGCGCTCGCCACCCAATGCATCGGCGGTGGCCAGGGCATCGCCACCCTGTTGGAGCGGCTGTGATGGGCGGCGAGAGCGGCCGCACGGGCGAAGGTCGCCGCAGGAGCGAAGGCCGCCGCAGAGGCGAGATCGAACGCGTCTGCGTCATCGGCGCGGGCGTCATGGGGGCCGGTATCGCGGCCCAGGTGGCCAATGCCAGCGTGCCGGTCCTGCTGCTCGACATCGTGCCTGATGGAGCGAAGGCGCCGAACGGCGCCCGGGATCGCAGCCAGCTGGCCCGGGACGCGATCGCCCGCATGTTGAAGACGGAGCCCGCGCCCTTCATGTCGCCCGAAGCCGCCAGGCTCGTCGAGCCCGGGAACATCGAGGACGACCTCGGCCGGGCCGCCGAGTGCGACTGGATCATCGAGGCCGTGATCGAGCGGCTCGACGTCAAGCAGGCGCTCTACCGCCGCCTCGCCGCCCTGCACCGCCCCGGCACCGCGGTCAGTTCCAACACCTCGACGATTCCGCTCAAGCAATTGCTCGGCGGCCTGCCGGAGCATTTCGCCCGCGACGTTCTGATCACGCATTTCTTCAATCCGCCGCGCTACATGCGCCTCCTCGAAGTGGTGCCGGGTCCCGCCACGGATCCGGCCTTGGTCGCGCGCGTGGCCGACTTCGCCGACCACCGGCTCGGCAAGAGCGTCGTGCGGTGCAAGGACACGCCCGGCTTCATCGCCAACCGGATTGGCACCTACTGGCTGCAGCGCGGCGTCAATGCCGCGCTCGAGAGCGGCCTCACGGTCGAGGAGGCCGATGCCGTGATGGGCCGGCCCTTCGGCATCCCCAAGACCGGCGTCTTCGGCCTGCTCGACCTGGTCGGACTCGACCTCATGCCGCATATCGACGCCAGCATGACGGCGCTGCTGGACGCCGAGGACGCCTTCGTGGTGGGCCAGCGCGCCAACCCGCTCCTCGAGCGCATGATCCGCGAGGGCTATACGGGCCGCAAGGGCAAGGGTGGCTTCTACCGGATCAACCGCGAGCGCGGCAAGGTGCGCGAATCGATCGGCCTCGTGACGGGCGTCTACGAACCGTCGCGCGACACGAAGCTCCCCGAAGCCGCATCGCGCGACATGCGGGCGCTGATGGCCCAGGACGACAAATACGGCCGCTATGCCTGGGACGTCATGGGCGGCGTCTTGAGCTACGCCGCGAGCCTCGTGCCGGCCATCTCGGACGACGTCGCGGGCATCGATGCCGCCATGCGGCTCGGCTTCAACTGGAAGCAGGGCCCGTTCGAGATCCTGGACCGGCTCGGCCCCGCGGCCGTGGCGGCCAGGCTCCGACGCGACGGCAAGACGGTGCCACCGCTGCTCGATGCCGTCGGCGACCGGACATTCTACCGGGTCGAGGGCGGCGAGGCGCAGTTCTTCGGCACCGATGGCCATTACCACACGCTCGAGCGGCCCGCGGGGGTGCTGCGGCTCGAGGATGTGAAGCGGGGCGCGACGCCCCTGCTCAGGAACGGCTCGGCGGCGCTGTGGGACGTGGGCGAGGGCGTCGCCTGCTTCGAGATCACGACCAAGATGAACAGCTTCGACGAGGGCGTGCTGGGGCTCTTGCAGAAGAGCGTCCCCGTCGTGACCGAAGGCTTCAAGGCCCTGGTGATCTACTCCGATGCCACGAACTTCTCGGCCGGTGCCAACCTGGGCCAGGCGCTGTTCGCCTGCAATATCGCGGCCTGGGGCGAGATCGAGCGACTCGTCTCGGCCGGGCAGCGGGCCTTCAAGGCCCTGAAATACGCGCCCTTCCCGGTGGTCGGGGCACCGGCCGGGCTGGCACTCGGCGGCGGCTGCGAGATCCTGCTCCACTGCGACGGCATCCAGGCCCATGCCGAGACCTATGCGGGCCTTGTCGAATGCGGCGTCGGCCTCGTGCCGGGCTGGGGCGGCTGCGGCGAGATGCTGGCGCGCTGGGCCTCGACGCCCGGGATGCCGCGCGGCCCCATGCCGGCGGTCGCCAAGGTGTTCGAGGCGGTCTCGACCGCCAAGGTGTCGAAATCGGCTGCCGAGGCCCGGACCATGCGGGTGCTGCGCGACGAGGACGGCATCACGTTCAACCGCGACCGCCTTCTGTTCGACGCACGGGCTCGCGCGCTGGCGATGGTCGAGGGATACCGGCCGCCTGCGAAGCCCGAGTTCCGGCTGCCGGGCGCCTCGGGCCGGGCCGGCATGGGCATCGCGGCGCAGGGCTTCCGCGCCCAGGGGCTCGCCACCGACCACGACATCGCCGTGGCGGACGGGCTCGCGGCGGTGCTCAGCGGCGGCGACGCCGATCCCGTCGACGTTCTCGGCGAGGACGCGTTGCTGGCGCTGGAACGGCGCGAGTTCCTGCGCCTGATCCGCACCCTTCCCACGCTGGAGCGCATCGAGCATACGCTGACGACCGGCAAGCCGCTCCGAAACTGAGTGTCGCTTCTCCCGCCTGCGGGAGAAGGTTTCGGCCCGCGCAGCGGGCAGACGACGTGACGACGGATGAGGGCAACCTTGACCGTCGTATTTGCCCTCATCCGGCGCTGCGCGCCACCTTCTCCCGCAAGCGGGAGAAGGGACACCGCCGAGGACCACTATCATGCAGGTCTACGAGGCCCCACTGCGCGACATGCGCTTCGTGCTCCACGAGCTTCATGGGCTCGGCGCCCTCACCAAGCTCCCGGCCTTCGCCGAGGTCAGCGAGGACGTCGTCGACGGCGTGCTGGCCGAGGCGGCCCGCGTCACCACGCAAGTGATCCTGCCCCTGAACGCGCCGGGCGACCTCGAAGGCTGCCGGCTCGAGAACCGCGTGGTGCGCACGCCCACCGGCTTCCGTGCCGCCTACGACCTGTTCCGCGAGGCCGGCTGGCCGTCGCTGGCCGGCGACCCGGACTACGGCGGCCAGGGCCTGCCCGAATGCGTGAACAAGCTCGTCGAGGAGATGATCTGCGGCGCGAACCTGTCCTTCAGCCTCTATCCGGGCCTGACGCACGGCGCCGTCCAGGCCCTGGCGCTGCATGGCTCGCAGGACCTCAAGGACCGGTATCTGCAGAAGCTCGTCGAGGGCACCTGGGCGGGCGCCATGGCCCTGACCGAAGCCCAGTGCGGCACCGACCTCGGGCTGATGCGCACCAGGGCCGTGCCGGACGACGAGGGCGGCTACCGCATCTCCGGCAGCAAGATCTTCATCTCGGCCGGCGAGCACGACCTCACCGAGAACATCGTCCACCTCGTCCTGGCCCGCCTGCCCGATGCCCCGCCCGGCATCAAGGGCGTCAGCATGTTTCTGGTGCCGAAGCTGCTGCCCACGCAAGACGGTCGCCCGGGCGCCCGCAACGGCGTGATCTGCACCGGCCTCGAACACAAGATGGGCCTCAAGGCCTCGGCCACCTGCCAGATCACCTACGAGGACGCCAGGGGCTGGCTCGTCGGCCAGCCCAACAAGGGCATGCAGGCCATGTTCACCATGATGAACGAGGAGCGGCTCGCGGTCGGGATCCAGGGCCTCGGCATCGCCTCGGCCAGCTACCAGTCGGCCGCCGCCTATGCCAAGGAGCGGCTGCAGGGCCGCTCGCTCGGCGGCACCCGGCGGCCGGACCTGCCGGCCGACCCCATCATCGTGCATCCCGACGTGCGCCGCATGCTGATGACCATGCGGGTCAATGCCGAGGCCTGCCGGGCCGTGGGCATCTGGGTGGCCCAGGCCGTGGACCTGGCGAAGCACGCCGGCACGCCGGACGAACGGCGCCGGGCCGAGGACTTCACCGCCCTGATGACGCCGGTCGTGAAGGCGCTGTTCACCGACCTCGGCTACGAGATGGCGAGCCTCGGCGTGCAGGTCTACGGCGGTCACGGCTACATCCGCGACCATGGCGTCGAGCAGTTCGTGCGCGATGCGCGCATCGCCATGCTGTACGAGGGCACCAACGGAATCCAGGCGCTCGACCTCGTCGGCCGCAAGATGCCGGCCCATATGGGCCGCCTGCTGCGCCCCTTCTTCCACCCGATCGCCGACTACATCGCGGCGCATCGCGCCGACGCCGCGATCGCGCCGCTCGTGGCGGGGCTCGAGCGGGCCTTCGGCATGCTGCAGATGGCCACTGGCCAGATCGCGCGCGACGGCCTCAAGGACCCCGAGGAAGCCGGCGCCGCCGCCACCGACTACCTGCGGCTCATGGGTCTCGTCGCGATGAGCTACATGCTGACCCGCTCGGCCGAGATCGCGGCCGCCAAGGTCGAGGCCGTGGAAGACCCGGACGGCTTCTATGCGGCCAAGCTCGACAGCGCGCGCTTCTTCACCGACCGCGTGCTGCCCCAGACGGCGTCGCTCTACCTCGCGATCAAATCCGGCAAGGCCTCCACCATGGCGATGCCCGAGGCCGCCTTTTGAGCGCGCCAGGGGACGACCCGCCGCCGGGGTTCCGGCGGCTCGAGGTCGCGCACGAGAGGGCGATCGGCTTCACCCCGATCGCCTTCCACGCGCGGCGGGAGGGTGCGGTGCTGGCGCTCGGCTTCCGGGTCGGCCCGTCGCACTGCAACCCCGGCGGCCGCTGCCACGGCGGGGTGCTGGCGACCTTCTGCGACATGCATCTCGCCTTCTCGATCATGTTCGACACGCCCGAGATCGCCACCACCATCCTGCCGACCGTGAGCCTCAACCTCGACTACCTGGCGGCCGTGAACCCCGGCGCCTGGGTCGAGGCCGTGGGCGGCACGATCGCGGTGACGCGCAACCTCGCCTTCGCGCAGGCCGTGGCGACGGCCGACGGCGTGCCGGCCGTGCGGGCCAGCGGCACCTACAAGGCCGGCGGCGCCAGGGTGACGACGATCGACACCGGAGCCTGGCTGCGGGCCCAACTGGATCGAAGCTGACCGTGGATGGGGGGTTCGGCGTCATGGCGGTCGGGGGCGCAACCACCGCGGCGCGGGAACGCCTCCTCACGGTGACCGAACTCGCGGCCGAACTCGGCGTCACGCCCAGGGCGATCCGCTTCTACGAGGACAAGGGGCTGATCGATCCGGCGCGGGTCGGGGCCACGCGGGTCTATACGCCCCGCGAGCGCGCCCGCATGCTGCTGATCCTGCGCGGCAAACGACTCGGCTTCAGCCTCGCCGAGATCCGCGAGTTCCTCGACCTCTATGCCGTCGACCCGCGGCACCTGGAACAGAAGCGGGCACTGCTGGCGGGCGTGCGCAAGCGGATCGGCGAACTCGAGGATATGCGCGTATCGCTCGACAGCACGCTCGTGGAGTTGAGGGCGATCGAAGCGCAGGTTGCGGCGGAGATCGGCAGCTGAGCCCAAGCTCGGCGGGCTCGCCGATGGGGTGACGGCCATGGCATATCTCCTGCCGCAAACTTGGATTATATGGAGGATGCAAGCTACTTTTATCGAGAAAGTCAGCGGTGAGAGTCACAACGGCAGATTTCATTAAGCACTACGGCAGCCTGACCGATCGGGCGCTGTCCGAGCCGCTGACGATCACGAAAAACGGGCATGATCGCCTCGTCGTGCTGTCGGCCGAGGAATACGAACGGCTCAAACGGCGGGATCGGCGTGTCATCGAGGCAGGCGAACTGACCGACGCGGAAATCGCGCTGATCGCCAAGGCCGAGGTTCCAGCGGAACACGCGCATCTCGATGAAGAAATTAAAGACTGGCGTCCGTGAGTTGGCCCAGTCCCAAGCCTGGCCTCGTCATCCGGTATTCCTATCTCTGGCACCGCCAAGCGATGGCGGGGCAGGAAGAAGGCGTAAAGGATCGGCCCTGCGCCGTGGTCCTGGCGTTCGAGGATGAAGACGGCAGGACGCGTGTCTATGCCTTGCCGATCACGCATTCGCCACCAGCCCTCGGTGAAGACGCGATCGAGATCCCTGCCGTGGTCAAAACCCGGCTCCGACTCGATGGCGAGCGATCATGGATTTCGGTTTGTGAAGCCAACATGTTCCACTGGCCCGGCCCCGATCTCCGCCTTCTGCCTGGCAAAGGCCCTGAGAGCGCCGTCTACGGCTTCCTGCCGCCGAAATTCTTCAACGTTGTTCGGGATCGGTTCCTGGCAGCCGACGGGGCAAAGAAAGCCACGCTGGTCACGAGGACGGAATAACGCGGCGACGCGAGCGCGAGAATGGACGCGGACGATCGCCCGAGCGAGTAATAACTCAGTCTGGGGTGGGCTTGTGCATCGAACCGGTTCTCGTTCGACATCGACCCACGGCCCGCCTCACGCCGCCCTCGCCCGCCGGTCCGAACTCGGCCGATAGGATAGCGCCTCGGCGAGTTGCGGGCGGCTGACCGCTTTGAGGCCGTCGAGATCGGCGAGGGTGCGGGCGAGCTTGAGCACGCGGTGGAAGCCGCGGGCCGAGATGCGCATCTGCTCGGCCATGGCGCGCACGAACTCGGCCCCGCCGCCGTCGACCGCCGCCACGGTCTCGATCACATTGGCCGGGGCCGCCGCATTGGTGGTGACGTGGGGCAGGCCGAGGTCCGCGTAGCGCTTGACCTGGATGGCGCGGGCCCGGGCGACCCGCACCGCGACCTCGGCCGAACCTTCGCTCGGCGGCGGTAGAATGAGGTCCGAGGCCGACACGGCCGGCACCTCGATGTAGAGGTCGATGCGGTCGAGCAGCGGGCCCGACAGCCGCGCCTGATATTGCGCCACGCAGCGCTCGTTCGGCTGGCGCTTGCAGGCATAGCCGGGCTCGCTGGCGTGCCCGCAGCGGCAGGGGTTCATGGCGGCCACGAGCTGGAACCGCGCCGGATAGGTGACGCGGTGATTGGCCCGGGCGATCGACACCTCGCCGGTCTCGAGCGGCTGGCGCAGCGAATCCAGCACCGGCGTCGCGAATTCCGGGAATTCGTCGAGGAACAGCACCCCGTTATGGGCGAGCGAAATCTCGCCCGGCCGCGCCCCGGTGCCGCCGCCGACCAGTGCCGGCATCGAGGCCGAATGGTGGGGGGCGCGGTAGGGCCGGCGATCCGTCAGCGCCCCGCCCGCCAGCGCTCCCGCCACGGAGTGGATCATCGACACGTCGAGCAGTTCGCGCGGCGTCATCGGGGGCAGGATCGAGGGCAGCCGCGCCGCCAGCATGGACTTGCCCGACCCCGGCGGCCCGTTGAACAGCAGGTTGTGCCCGCCCGCGGCCGCGATCTCCAGGGCTCGCTTGGCGCTTTCCTGGCCTTTGACGTCGCGGAGGTCCGGCAGGTCGGAGGCAGCGGCCCGCATGGCGGGCTCGGGCCGCGCCAGGACCTGGGTGCCCTTGAAATGGTTGGCCAACTGGATCAGCGAGCGCGGCGCCAGCACGTCGAGGTCGTGCGACGCCCATGCGGCTTCCGGCCCGCAGGCGGCCGGGCAGATCAGGCCGTGGCCGGCGGCGTTGGCCGCCACGGCCGCCGGGAGCACGCCCGACACCGGCGAGATGGAACCGTCGAGCGCCAGTTCGCCCAGCACCGTATAGCCCGCGAGCGCGTCGGGCGGGATCGCCCCGATGGCCGCCATGACGCCGAGCGCGATCGGCAGGTCGTAGTGGCTGCCCTCCTTGGGCAGGTCGGCCGGCGCCAGGTTGACGGTGATGCGCTTGGCCGGCAGCGCAAGGCCCGAGGCCGTCAGCGCCGAGCGCACCCGCTCGCGCGACTCCGCCACCGCCTTGTCGCCGAGCCCGACCACGTTGAACACCACGGAGCCGTTGGCGATCTGCACCTGGACATCGACCGGCCGCGCCTCGATGCCCTCGAACGCGACCGTCGCAACCCGCACGACCATCGCGTTTCCCTCGGAATGCTCTGCCTCGTCGCCGAGGCTAACGCGGGCGGAACGGACGTGCAAGCGCCGGGCGATCGGCGCCGACGGCTGATCGGAAACGGCATCGCCGCCCTTTTCCGAAGGGCGGTCTGCGCCATCCGCCAGCATCGCTCGCAGACCGCGACACCGACAACGGGCCAGGCGTTGCTCTCGATGTCGGCCCCACGTAGACGTCTTCCTCGACAGTCGGTGGCGTGTCGACGGGGATGATGGCGGCGCAGAAGATCTTGTTCGTCGTGACGGAAGACTGGTTCTTCGCGTCCCACTTCCTGTCGGTGGCGGTAGCGGCACGCGCTGCCGGCTACGAGGTCGCCGTGACGGTGCGGGTGCGGGATCCGGTGCTGCGGGCGCGCATCGAACAGGCCGGCGTCCGGGTGATCCCGTCGCGGCACCAACGCGGGCGTTTCGGCCCGCTGGCGATGGTCGGGCACGTGCAGGGCTTCGCAATGCTGTTCCGCGCCGAGCGCCCCGACATCGTCCATCTGATCTCGATCCGGCTCATCGTGCTGGCGGGGCTGGGAGCGCTTCTCGCCGGCGTGCGGCGCCGCGTCCAGGCCGTGACCGGGCTCGGGCTGATCGGCGCCAGTCCCACCCTCAAGGCGCGGCTCGCGCGCGGCGCGCTGGGCCTTGCGCTGCGCGGTCCGCTCGGCGGCAAAGCCGTGCGCTACGTGTTCGAGAACCGCGAGGATCCGGCCCTGCTCGGGATGGACCCGGACGGGCCGCGGGTTCGCATCGTCGGCGGGGCCGGCATCGATCCCGACCGCGAGCGCCGGCAACCGCTGCCGCCGCTGCCGCCGCTGCGCATCGCGGTGGTGGCCCGCATGGTGCACTCCAAGGGCGTCGACGTGGCGGTGGAAGCGCTGCGGCGCGCCCGGGCGGCCGGCGCCCAGGTCGTTCTGTCGCTGTTCGGCGCGCCCGACCCCGACAACCCGCGCAGCCTGTCGGCCGACACGCTGCGGGCCTGGTCGACCGAGCCCGGCATCGCATGGCACGGCCATGCGGCCGACATCGCGGCCGTTTGGCGGGACCACCACATCGTCTGCGTGCCGTCGCGGGGCGGCGAGGGGTTGCCGCGGTCGCTGCTCGAAGGTGCCGCGGCGGGCCGCGCCGTGGTCACGACCCTGACGCCGGGCTGCGCCACCTTCACGCGCGACGGGGTGGAGGGGTTCGTGGTGCCGCCGGGCGACCCCGAAGCGCTGGCCGACGTCTTCGTGACGCTGGCGCACGATCCGGACCTCGTGGCCCGCTTCGGCGAGGCCGCCCGCTTGAGGGTGCTCGACGGTTTCACGACCGTCCAGGTGGCGCGGGACTTCCTCGCGGTCTACCGCGATCTTGCCGGTCCACAGGGCGGCCGCCCATGAGCATGATCCTCGACCGGCCGGCCTTCATCGGCCGCAACACGCGCCTGCTTCCGGTGCCTCGGGTGCCCGAGATCAGCCTCCACATGGCCGACGACGCGACGGAACTGTGGCAGAAGACCGAGGCCGATCTCGACGTCACGGGCCTGCCGCCTCCCTTCTGGGCCTTCGCCTGGGCGGGCGGGCAGGCGCTGGCCCGCTACATCCTCGACCACCCAGACACGGTGCGGGGCGCCCGCGTCCTCGACTTCGCGTCCGGTTCGGGTTTGGTCGCCATTGCGGCAGCATGCAGCGGCGCCGCGACCGTCACGGCCAGCGACATCGATCCCTTTGCGCTCGACGCGATCGCGCTCAATGCCGCGGTCAACCGTGTCGAGATCGGGGTTCTGGGCGAGAACCTCGTCGGGCGAACCGACCCGTGGGACGTCATCCTGGCGGCCGATATCTTCTACGAACGCGATACCGCCGGGGCCGTGACGGCCTGGCTGGCGCGGCGCACGGCAGACGGCACCCGGGTGCTGGTCGGCGATCCCGGCCGCAGCTATTTCGACAGGACGAAGTTCGACGGGTTGGCGAGCTACGATATTCCCGTGATGCGCTCCCTGGAGGATGCCGACTGCAGGCGCAGCAGCGTTTGGCGCCTCAAGGCCGAGGCCGGCATCTCCAAAAGCGAGAGCCACAACGCCGGGTTCTCCGGCGCGCAGCCGCGGCCATTAGGAGTTCCTACAGCATAAGGGGAATCGGCCCATTAAAGGCTTGCGGAACACGGGTCATCGTGTCATAGAGGATTCGCAACGTTTTCGTTGCATGCCCTTCTTGGGCGTTTCCTCCCTAGACTTGGGCCGCTCTTCGGGGCGGCCTTTTTTTGTCCTCGCCGGGACCGTGTGCGCGAGACGATCCTCGGTGGCCGGCGGCCGAGGCATCTTCGCTCCGATCTTCACAGTTTCATCATATTGATCGCGGCTTTGCAAGCAGCGTGACGCGGATTCCATGTTTTTCTAGGCATATCCCGCATCGACGATGGATCCGTGATGCTAAACTATGCAGATGAGCATTTGCTCTCTAGTCGAAGATTTGCTCTTACCCGTGTGGTGCAGAGCACAGGCGCCCGGGATCCTCTGTTCCTGCGGGGAGAGCCAGAATCGCTTCCCCTACGTCAGGACGTAATTCACGGGTTGAGCAGCGTCGGGCAGATCGACCTCGCCCAGCATCTCTCGGATGTCGATCTCGATGCCGAGCGTCATCGCGCTCAGCGGCAGGGCGTTCTGCCCCGTGCCGAACGGCATTTCGAGCTCGTCGCCGAGCGCGTCCAGGCCGAAGAACGTATAGGACACGATGGCTACGACGACCGGCGTCCAGAGTCCGATGGTCGATCCGAGGCCGATGGGCAGCAGCAGGCAGAACAGGTATGCGGTGCGGTGCAGCATCAGGGAATAGGTGTAGGGGACGAGCACCCCCTTGATCCGCTCGGCCCCTGCCAGCACGCCCGAGAGCGAGACGATACGCTCCTCCAGCATCTGCATGGCCTGGGCCGAGATCAGGCCGACAGCCCCCCGGGACACGATGTCCTGAGTCATGCGGCCTAGCAGGATGTTGGGCGGGTTGCGGACTCCGGCCACCGCCAGGGCGTCCTCGGCATCGAGAACCGCCAGGGCCTCGGGACCGGGATGGTCTCCCCGCACGTGGTCGCGCAAGAGGTGCGCGAAGGCGATGCACCGCAAGGCGGAGCGCCGGGCGCCGTCGCAATCGCTCGGACCCACATAGGCGAGCTGCTGCCGGGCCAGGCTGCGGGTCTCCACCAGCAACTGGCCGAAGATCTTGCGGCCTTCCCACCAACGGTCGTAGCAGGCCGAGTTCCTGAAGCCGGCGAAGATCGACAGCGCGATGCCGATCAGCGAGAACGGCACGGTCGCGATCTCGTGAAGGTGCAGCAAACCGGCGTCCTGCAGGACGACGACCAGGATCGACAGAAGCGTGACGACGGCGAGTCGCGGCGCGATCGCGGGAACGATCGAGCCCCGCATGATGAACAGCAATTGCCAGGCGGTCGGTTTGTCGCGGACGATCAAGGGAGGCTCCGGTCACGGCCTTTCCCTTTCAGCAGGCGAGCCTGTGCGTGGTCAACCTCTTCGCAGGATCGGTCGGACGCGCCCCGGCGCTTGCTCATCGTCGTCCACAGCCAACAGGACGCCCGGACCCGAGAGGCGGGCTCGGCCCGGTCACTGCGCGTTGCGATAGGCCTTCCGCGACAGCAATGTGCGGACCAGGATGTTGAAGTCGAACAGCAGCGACCAGTTGTCGATGTAGTAGAGGTCGTGCTCGACCCGGCCCAGCACCTTCTCGGGCGTATCGGTCTCGCCGCGCCAACCGTTGACCTGCGCCCAGCCCGTGATGCCCGGGCGGACATTGTGGCGGCGGGCGTAGAGTGCGATGTCGCGCTCGAAGGCTTGGTCGTGCGCCAGGGCATGGGGGCGCGGGCCGACCAGCGACATGTCGCCTTTCAGCACGTTGAGAAGTTGCGGCAGTTCGTCGATGTTGGTGCGGCGCAGGAAGCGGCCGACCCGGGTCACGCGCCTGTCGCCGCTTCGCACCTGATGGATTGCCCGGCCGTCCTCCAGCGTCGTCATCGAGCGAAACTTGAAGATCCGAAAGGCCTCCTGGTTGAAGCCGTAGCGGCGCTGCAGGAAGAACACCGGCCCGCGACTGTCGAGCTTGATGGCCAGCGCCACGGCGGCCAACAGCGGTGACAGGGCCACGAGCGCCACCGAGGCCAGCACCAGATCGACGGCGCGCTTGGCCAGCACCTCGCTCGACGATAGCGGACGCTGCACGAGATGCAGCGACGCGATGGTGCCGTTGCGCACCATGTGGAGGTCGTCGAACCGGTCGAAGAACCTCTCGGGCGCCAGGTGGATCGCGGCCGGCACGCCCATGAAGGTGTCGATGCAGGCCTCCAGACGGTCGCGGTCGCCCCACGGCACCAGGATGTAGATATCGTCGGGCCGCAGCACGCGGGCCGAGGCGGCCGCCAGCGCCAAATCGTCCGCGCGGGTCTCGTCCTCGGGGCGCAGGACAGCGGCGCCGACGATGCGCAACCCGGCTTCGTGCGGCGTATGGCGCTCGCTGAAGGCGCGGATCATGCCCTCGTCGCCGACCAGGAAGATATGCCGGGACGCGACCTGGCCGGCCGCGGCGCGGTTCGACATCACCTGGACCAGCAGCGCCCGCACCGCGAGGAGGCCCGCGTAGCCCACGACGAAGAGGCCCAGCGCGGCACCGCGCGAGAAATGCTCGGTGGTCTTGGTCAGGAATGCCAGTGCCAGCGCCCCAACGACCGCGACGGCCCACACGCTGAGCGAGCGCTTGGCGTGGCCCTTGTGTGTCAGATAGCGCGTGATGGCGTAATCGTGCCGGACCACGTTCGGCACGATGAACAGCACCGCCACCATGGCGCCGAGTACGAGGTCGCTGAAACGCTCGGATCCATGGCCGAATGGAATGCCGGTCAGGGCCGCGATGCCGAGGATAGCCACCCCGTCGAGGCCGGCCGCCAGCGCCAGGAAGCCGATGCGGGTCATGGCCGTGTTGGCCTTGCCGCGCCCGCGCCGGGCCGCGGCACGGCTTCGGCCGCGGCCCGAATCGGTGCCGGGACCTGGAAGGAGAACGCTAAGCGGCACGACGCCATCCCTGAGCGAGGCGGTCCGGTCCCGTTTCGGCCTGTCGGGCCTTCCCGCACCGGATATGCCGCCGGGCTCGCAATCGACGTGCCCGCGCCGGGCGCCCGAATCCGTGCCGTTACGGGTCGAAACGGGCCCGTGCGGTTGCGCCGGCCCCGTGCTTCGTGTCTGAATGGGACGTCGGGCAAAGCTCCGGGGGACGCATGAAGGTCTCGCTCATCCAGATGAATTCGGTCGACGACAAGCCGGGCAATCTCAGCCAGGCGAAGGCGCTCATCGAGCAAGCCGTGGAACTCGATCGTCCGGACTGGGTGCTTCTGCCGGAATGCTTCGATTTCCTCGGCGGGACGCGCGATGCCAAGCTGGCGGCCGCCGAGATCCTGCCGGATGCGGGCGACCCGGCCTTCGAGGATGCGGCGGGGCCGGAAGGGTCGGCCTACCGCACGATCCAAGCCCTCGCGCGCCGGCACCGGGTGTTCATCCACGCGGGTTCGATGCTGGAGCGCATTCCGGGCGAGGCCCGCATCGGCAACAC
>JAABUT010002261.1_pt1 | contig 19034 bp, 14 predicted proteins | sample 5559281 | NCBI WGS metagenome assembly JAABUT01 (sample SAMN10711880, study PRJNA513359) | rock metagenome | isolation source: Antarctica rocks | place: Antarctica: Victoria Land, Ricker Hills nord | collected 2016-01-04
TGCTCGGTGCGTTGCCGCGACTCGAGGCCGACGGCCCGGTGCGACTCGACGGCGAGGTCCTGTTGCCGGACGGACGGGCGGTCCAATGGCGCGAGATCGCGGAGGCGCGCGGCCCATCGGCCCAAGTCCTGGTGAAGTCGGTCGACGGCGTCGCGATGTGCCCGGTCGCGCACCTGTTTGCCCGAGCGGCACCGGCAGCATGACGGCCCGGAGTCGGCGGGTAGTCCTGCTTCACCGGCCCGCCTGGCACCTGCCGGATGCCTGGCGGGACCGGGTCGCCGCGACGGCTGTGGCGGCGCTGCTAGGGGAACTCGAGACCTGGCCGAAGCCGGGCCTCGTCAGCCACATCGATTCCGGAAGCCATGGCGACATGGACGCCGCGACGTTCAGGGCCAGCGCGGCCGCACTGGCATCCTTCTTTGCCGAACTCGCCGTCGCCGGTGCGGCCGGCGGGAGCATGGACGTGCTGCGCCGCATCGGCCTGCGGGCCGAAACCGCCATGCTGAAGGCCACCCGAGGCGTCAATACGCACCGTGGCGCCATTTTCGGCCTGGGCCTGCTCTGCGCGGCTGCGGGCGCCGTCGGGGACCTGCAACGGGATCCCGGCCAGATCTGCGCCACGGTCGCCCGGAGGTGGGGGCTGGCGATCCTGCGCGGCCCCATCCCGCTTCGCAGCCACGGCACGGACGCGCTCCGCCGCTATGGAGCGGGCGGAGCCCGGGCGCAGGCCGCCGAGGGTTTCCCGCACGCCATCCACGTCGGCCTGCCCGCGCTTCGCCTCGGGCGCAGGCTCGCCCCTGCCGAACCCGAGGCCGCCCGCGTGCAGGCGTTCTTCGCTCTGCTGGCCACTTTGGAGGACACCAACCTGCTTCACCGGGGCGGTACCGCAGGGTCGCACTTCGCCCGCGCCGCTGCGGCCGGATTTCTGGATTGCGGCGGCGTCGGGCAGGCGGATTGGCGCGACAGGGCTGCGGCCATCCATGGCGCCTTCGTGGCTCGCCGTCTCAGCCCCGGTGGCTGTGCGGATCTCCTGGCCCTGACGCTGTTTCTCGACGCACTGGAGGCCGGCACTTGAGCAGCCGCTCCGGGGCCCGACCGTGACCGTCGAGGAACATGAGTTTGTCCTATGCCGAACCAGACGCGTCGGCGGCGTTCATCCGGAGAAGGTCAAGGCGTCGCCGAACGAGCGTCGTTTGACCAGGGCCGGGTCGCCCGCCAGGACCTCGTGCCGGGTGTCCTCTCCATCGCGCCAAAAGCGGATCGACAGGACGCTCTCGCCGACTCTCAGGTTCGAGAGCGTCACGTCCGGAATCCACGCCGGCAGGGCGGGGTCGATGAACAGGCTGGCGTGGGGTGCATCAGGGACCACGCCCAGCATGGCTTGCAGCAGCAGGAAGGCGGAGCCCGCCGCCCAGGCCTGGGGAACGTTGGCGCCGAGATATTGCACCGGGAAGTTGGTGCCGTCCTTCTGGACGCCGGCGAAGAGCTCGGGCAACTGGTTGGTCTGGAAGTGGCTCGCGGCGCCGCTGATGTCGCGGGCGACCCGTGCCGCCTCGGCATGGAACCCGTAGCGTTTGAAACCCGTCGCGATGATCGAGTTGTCGTGCGGCCACACGGATCCCAGCTGATAGGCATAGGGGTTGAACGACACGTGGTCGGCCGACAACGTCCGTATGCCCCACCCGGACCACATGTCGGGCGCCATCAACCGCTTCACGACGCGCGCGGCGCGATCGGGCGGCACGATACCGGACCACAGGCAATGGCCGGGGTTGGATGCGACGGACAGCACCTGCTTCTTGTCGCCGTCGAGCGCGTAGGCGTAGTAACCTCCCGCCTCGTCCCAGAAAGCCGCGTTGAACTGTTCGAACAGCTTGGCCGCCTTCACCCGCAACCGGTCGGCTCGTGCGGGATCGCCGAGCGCCTCATACATCTTGGCCATGCGCATCCAGGCGTCATAGACATAGCCTTGCAACTCGCACAGCGCCTTCGGGCCGCGGACCAGGCTGCCGTCGGGGTACATGACGGCCTCACCGCTGTCCTTCCAGCCCATGTTTTCGTAACCGGCGGTGGATCGCGTCTGGTATTCCTGGAAGCCGTCGCCGTCGCGATCGCCGTACTGGTCGATCCACGTGAGGCACGCCTCGGCGGTCTCCAGATGTCGCTCGAGCAGGTCCCGGTCCCCGGTCGCACGCCAGGCCGCGTGGAGCGTGATCAGCCAGAGCGGGGTCGCGTCCGCCGTGCCGTAATATGGCGTGTGCGGGATCAGCTTGAAATGCGCGAGCTCGCCATAGCGCAGCTCGTGCATGATCTTGCCCGGCTCGGCATCGCGGTAGTCGTCCCGCTCGGTCGCCTGCAGGCCGCCCAGCACCTCGAGCGCGCCGCGCGCGAACTCCGGGTAGACCATGATGTTCTGCACCGATACGATCAGACTGTCGCGGCCGAACGGGGCCATGAACCACGGCAATCCGGCGGCCGGCAGGAACACCATGTGGTCGCCGCTGAGGCTAGGCAGGCGTAAGGCCGCCATGTCGTCGATCGCCTGGTGGAAGAAGCGGTAGTACTCCTCGTTCGACGTGGTGATCCTCAGCACACGGCTTTGCCAGTCGCGCAGGCTCTCGGCATGGCGGCTTTCGGCGTCATGCGCCACGCAGTCAGATGGCGCGGGAACGACGGTCCCTCCGTCGGCGAGGTCGTAGCGCAGGCAGCAATGCCAGCTCGCACCCGGGGCCAGTTCGACCTGGAAGCTGAGGCGGCCGTTCGAATAGAGCGCGGGCGCACCGACCGCCGTGATGGTGACGGAGCGCATGAAATCCGCGTTGCGATAGGTGTTGGACAGCGCCTGCGTTTCAGGGCTCCACATGGTGCTGATCTGGCCGCGCCGGATGATCTTGTTCGCCTTGGCCTCGAACGTGTCGGCGAAGTCGCAACGCGGCGCGACCTCGAGATTGAAGCGCACTGCCGTGGTGCCGTGATTGGTGATGTCGAGATCCTCGTGCATGCCGCCGTCGATCTCGCGGCTGATCACCAGCGAGATCGTGCGGGCTGCGATCGGCCCGTCCTGCGTCAGGACATCGCCGTTGGTCAGGAAGATGCGGGCCGCATAATAGGCGATCGCGCCGCCGTTCAGCAGCACCCAGGGCGCACCATTGGCATAGATCGACCACGAACTGATCAGGCGCGTATCCATAAAATACAGACCTCTCTCGCTCGGCCATCCGATCTGCCCGTCCTCATCGGAAATCAGCACGGTCTGGCCTTGGTGGATCGCGATCTGCGGGGGGCCGACTTGAACTTTGAAGGGCATTGATGGGGGCCTTTGTCGGTGGTGTGGGATGGAGGTCCGAAAGATCGCGGCGGGTCTACCGATATCGTCGGCGCGGCGGCGCCAGGTCTCGATCCTTTTCGATATGGCTCGGTCGACGTTACTTTGAATGTGCGGGTGGGCTCGCGCCCGCCAGGTCATCGGGGGGAACAGCCGCACCCCCTCAAAACAGTCCTTCAGCGCCCGCGGTATCGCCCCGGCCGGAAAGGCGCGGAGGCTCCTCTCGGGGAGCGCCGCCCCACGCGAACGTTTCCGGTCGCCGGCACATCCTGCTCGGCCGGGTAAGCCTGCGGAAATGTACGTTCCAGAAGCGGGGACTGGTGCATCTCGCTTTCGGCCGAGGCCGGATGAGCCAGTGCCATGGACAGCGCGGACGCCCGTGCAAAGAGCAGGGCCACCCGAATCATCGTCGGGTCCTTTCGGGATCGTCCCGCTGGATCAGGAAACACGCGAAGCCGACTGAATGCATCCGCCAAGGGCCTTCGTGGCGCTTCGGGCCGCGAAGGTGCGGCTCCCATCCCGATCGGTACCCGACCTACTTGGTCTTGAACTTGAGTCTCGTCGAGGGCGGAACGCTCGACAGGCTCTTGCTCGTCGTCTGGGCCGAAACGCGGGTTGAGCCATGCGCGTCGTACGGCATGCCTTCCACGCCGAGCTTGGCGAAGCGCAGCTTGCACTTGTGCATCACCTCGGCCGCTTCACGCTGCGCCACAGTGGCGATGGGGGATGTGAGTGCGATCTTGTCGCCGCGATAGAGCTGCAGCGTGATCGCGACACGACCGTCGGTCGCTATCCGAGGGGTCAGCAGATAGCGGATCGGCGCCGCCGGGCGGTTGTCGGATGCGGAATCCATGACGGCTCATCCTTTGCGAGGCTTTCACCTCGGAATGTTGCCCGTACACCGCATCACGGCCGGACAGGACAAAGCCGGCTGGCGGGCGGCTTAGAGCATGTCGGGGAGGTGTGCAAACGAAAAGCGCCGGACATCCCGAGGCGGGACCGCAACCGAGAACAGCCGGTTCAGGGCCGGGGTAGGAGCATCAACCTTTCCGCATCATCATCCATGCCAGTGCCAGCATGAACAGGCCGAGGATGCCGCCCACCGTGAAAACCACCAATTCCATGCGTCTCTCCTCCGGCGCCAAGCTGGAGCTACGCGGTGATTGGACGCGGGTTTCAGCCTCTCCGCGACGATCACGCTGGCCGAGGCGATGAGGGTGCCCTCTTGAGGATCGCGACCTTCAACATCAACGGCATCACCAAGCGGTTCGGCAATCTGAAGGCTTGGCTCGACGAGGCGAAGCCGGACGTGGCCTGCCTGCAGGAGATCAAATCGACCGATGCGGCCTTCCCGCAAGCCGAGCTGCAGGCCGCCGGCTACGGCGCGATCTGGCACGGGCAGGGGCATCATCACGGCGTCGCCATCCTGACGCGGGGCAGGGCGCCGATCGAGACGCGCCGAGGCCTCCCCGGAGACCCGGACGACCGCGAGGCCCGCTACATCGAGGCCGCCTATGATGGCGTGCTCATTGGCTGCCTGCATCTGCCGAACGGCAATCCGAGGCCCGGGCCCAAGTTCGATTACAAGCTCGCCTGGTTCGCGCGCCTTCTCGCTCACGCGGCGAGCCTGGAAGCGGCCGGTGTACCAGCCGTGCTGGCCGGCGACTACAACGTGGTCCCGACCGATACCGACATCTACGCGATGCGGTCCTGGCGCGCCAACGCGCTGACCCAGCCCGAGCCCCGGGCGGCCTTTGCCCGCTTGTTGGCCCAGGGGTGGACCGACTCCCTCGGCGACCTCAACCCCGACGAGCCCGTCTTCACGTTCTGGGATTACATGCGCGACGCCTGGGCGCGCGACGCCGGCCTCAGGATCGACCACCTGCTGGTCAGCCGCAGCCTCGTGCATCGGCTCGTCGCGGCGGGGGTCGACCGCGAGGTTCGCGGCCGACCCGGCGCCAGCGATCATGCTCCGGCGTGGCTCGAACTCGACTGAGCCCGAGGACGAGGTGGTGGGCGGCGTCGACGGTCAGATCCCGCGGTCGAAGATCCGGCCGCAGGCGGGGCTGAGCTGCGCGCGCTTGTTGGTGAAGCAGGCCGCGACCTTGGCTTCGTCCGGGATCGCGCCGGGGCACAGCGTCTTCGCGTCGAGATAGCAGGCCCGCTCGGCCTCGGCCCGCATCCGCTCCTGATCGCTGCGGATCTTGGCAGAGCCCGGCGCCGTCAGGGACACCAGCATCAAGGCACACAGGACGATGGGTGTCGGCTTCATGGGTGTTTCCTCGGTCGAGCCCGCGTGCGCGGCGTGGACCCATTCTGCCCGATCCGCGCGAGGTGCGGAAGAGCGCCTCGTTGCCGGGCGCACGGGCTCCCAAGCGGGACCGCCACCCCTGAAAGAGAGGCCCTGGCCTACGATCGGGAGCGTCGCGGCCTACGCTCGATCGGACCCCCGCGCAGCGCGAGGCCCCCTGCGAGTTGGCCCGACATGGCGTCACGCGCGCTCAGCCGCTCTTGTCGTGGAAAAAATCGTAGATGCGCCGGGCCGTCGCGGCGTTCACCCCGGGCACCTTTTCGAGGTCGCCGAGCGTCGCGCGCGAGATGGCCTTGGCGGTGCCGAAGGCGTGCAGCAGGGCGCGCTTGCGGGCCGGGCCGATGCCCGCCACCTCGTCGAGCGGCGAGCGCGTGATGTCCTTCTTGCGCCGTGCCCGATGGGTGCCGATGGCAAAGCGGTGCGCCTCGTCGCGAAGCCTCTGCACGAAGTACAGGGCGGGGTCGCGGTCGTGCAGCTTGAAGGGCTCGCGACCGGCGACGAAGAAGGTCTCGCGGCCGGCGTTGCGGTCGGGTCCTTTTGCGATGCCGACCACGGCCAGGCCGTTCGGCACCGCGCCCGGGCCGAACATCACCGGCACGCCGAGTTCCGCCATGATGTCGCGTACGGCGTCGAGTTGTCCCTTGCCGCCGTCGACCAGAAGCAGGTCCGGCCAGGGCGAGCCGTCGTCGAAATCCGCCGACAGGGCGTCGTCGTCGGGCGCGGCATCGTCGGCGGCCTCTGCCACTGCGATCGGGTCGAGCGCCTCGGGAGGCATGTCCATGCTGCCCGCTTCCACATCGTCGGCCGGGGCCTCCTCGAGATCGTCGTCGACCGCCGTCGCTGAAGCCGCCAGGAGTGCGTCGTCAGCCGCCGACCCCCGCGTTTCGCGCAGCAGGCGGGCGAAACGCCGCCGCAGCATCTGCCGCATCATGCCGTAGTCGTCGCCCGGCGTGACGTCCTTCATGTTGAAGGTTCGGTACTGGCTTTTCAAAAAGCCCGAGGGGCCGGCCACGATCATGGCGCCGACCGCGTTGGTGCCCATGATGTGGGAGTTGTCGTAGACCTCGACGCGGCGCGGCGGGCGGGCGATGCCGAACGCCGCTGCCAGGCCGGCCAGCAGCTTTCCCTGGCTGGCCGTCTCTGCGAGCTTGCGGGCCAGCGCCTCCTTGCCGTTGACGGCCGCGCCCTCGACGAGGTCGCGCTTCTCGCCGCGCTGCGGCACCGCGATTTCGACGGCGTGGCCGGAGCGCTCCACGAGGGCCTGCGACAGCACGGCGCGGTTCTCTACGTCGTGCGACAGCAGGATCAGGCGTGGCGGCGGCTTGTCGACGTAGAACTGGACGAGGAAGCTGTCCAGCACCTCGCCCGCCGTATGGCTGCGGTCCGCCCGCGGATAGTAGGTCCGGTTCCCCCAGTTCTGGAAGGTGCGGAAGAAGAACACCTCGATGGCGAACTGCCCGGCCTCGTCGACCACCGCGAAAACGTCCGCCTCCTCGACGCTCTTCGGATTGATGCCCTGCTGGCCCTGGATGGCCGACAGTGCGGCGATGCGGTCGCGCAAGCGCGCGGCACGTTCGAACTCCATGGTCTCGGCCGCCTGCATCATCTCGGTGGCGAGCCGCTCCTTCACGGCCCGGCTCCGGCCGGCCAGGAAGTCGCGCGTCTCGCCGACGAGCTCCCGGTAGCCCTCGGGACTGACCTCGCCCGTGCAGGGTCCCGAACAGCGCTTGATCTGGAACAGCAGGCAGGGCCGGGTGCGGTTGTCGTAATAACTGTCCGAGCAGGATCTGAGCAGGAAGGCGCGCTGCAGCGCGTTCAGCGTGCGGTTCACGGCCCAGACGCTGGCGAAAGGCCCGTAATAGTCGCCCTTGCGGTTGCGGGCCCCGCGGTGCTTGGTGATCTGGGGTGCTTTGGCGTCGGCCGTGACCAGGATGTAGGGGAACGACTTGTCGTCCCGCATCACGACGTTGAAACGCGGCCGCATCTGCTTGATGTAGTTGGCTTCGAGCAGCAGCGCCTCGGTCTCGGTCTCGGTCGAAACGAAGACCATGGAACTCGTCAGCGAGATCATCTGGGCGATGCGGCGCGAATGGCCCGTCGCCCGCGTATAGCTCGCGACCCGTTTCTTCAGGCTCTTCGCCTTGCCGACGTAGAGCACTTCGCCGTCGGCGTTGAGCATGCGGTAGACACCCGGCCCGGGCGGCAACGCCGCCCAATGCCGCCGGATCGCGGCCGCGCCCTGCCGCACCGAAGCGGGGGCCGCGCTCTCGTCGTCGAGCTCGAGGTCGATCCCGGAATCGGCTTGGTCCAGCGGGTCGGGCGCCTCGGCGAGGTCGTCGGGTCCGAAGGGCTCCTCCTGGGGGGGATGAGTTCTGACGGTCGAGCGGTTCATGGGTCCGACTCTAGCCTCCGGTGGCAGCCGCGGGAAGGTCTGGGTCCCGTCCGTGAAAGCTTATCCATGACGCGTGCCGGCGCTTGCCGCAGCCCGGCCCTGCCGCTACCCCGACACGGACGGCGGTATCGCCCGGGCAAAAGCGGTCTCGTCATGCCTTTCAGGCACTCACGTCGACAGTCACTCGGCGCGCCGACCGAGCCCGGCGCGCTTCAGCGGAGTAGGGCATGGTACTCATGGATCGCCGGGCCATCGTGGCCGGCATCGCGGCCGGCCTCGCGCAGGCCGCGACGACACCTCTCATGGCCCAGAACGCGGGAGAGCCGCCCGTGAACCGTTTCGGCTTCGAGGACGTGCTGAAGCGGGCTCGCGAACTCGGCACGGCACCCTTCGAGACGAATCCGCCGCCGTTGCCGGACCCTCTGGCCAAGCTCGACTTCGATGCCTGGCGCGACATCCGCTTCCGCCGCGACAAGGCGCTGCTCGGGACGGAGGGAGGGCCGTTCCGCCTCGAGATGTTCCATCTGGGCCATCTCTATCCGCGGCCCGTGACCGTCAACATCATCCGCGAGGGCATCGCCACACCCGTGCCTTACGCGGCCAGCCTGTTCGACTACGGACGCAACAAGATCGACAGGCCGCTGCCGCTCAACCTCGGCTTCGCGGGTTTCCGGCTGCTCTATTCGCTGAACCGCCCCGAGGTCCTCGACGAGGTCGCGGCCTTCCTGGGCGCGAGCTATTTCCGCTTCCTCGGACGCGGGCAGCGCTTCGGGCTCTCGGCCCGGGGCCTCGCGGTCGGGGCCGGGTCGCCGGCCGAGGAATTCCCCTTCTTCCGCGAGTTCTGGATCGAGACGCCCGGTCCCGCCGCCGACCGCGTGACCATCTTCGGGCTGCTCGACGGCGCATCGATCACGGGCGCCTATCGGTTCGACCTTTACCCCGGCGCCGAAAGCGTCATAGAGGTTTCGGCGACGCTGTTTCCGCGCCGGGCGGGTGTCAAGCTCGGGCTGGCACCGTTGACCTCGATGTTTTTCACCAGCCAGAACGACCGCCGCTTCTCGGACGATTTCCGACCCGAACTGCACGATTCGGACGGGCTCCTGATCCATTCGGGAACGGGAGAGTGGATCTGGCGCCCGTTGCGCAATCCCATGGACGCGCAGGTCTCGACGTTTCTCGACAAGAACATCCAGGGCTTCGGCCTCTTGCAGCGCGACCGCGTCTTCGAGGACTACCAGGATCTCGACCTCGCCTACGAACTGAGGCCGAGCTACTGGATCGAGCCCAAGAACGGGTGGGGGGACGGGCGCGTGGAACTCGTCGAACTCCCGACCCGGGACGAAACCAACGACAATGTCGTGGCCTCCTGGGTGCCCAACGAGCCATCGGAACCCGGCAAGCCTGTGACCTTCGCCTACACCATCACGGCGAGCCTCGCCCTGACGCGGCTGTCGCCGGGCGGCCGGGTGCTGAAAACCTACCAGACGCAGGCGCGGGCACTCGGCTCGAAGGAGGTCGCGTCGCCGGGGTCGCGCCGCTTCATCATCGATTTCTCGGGTGGCGATCTCGGCTATTTCGCCACCGATCCGTCTCTGGTCCAGGTCGTGCCGACCGCGACGAACGGCAAGATCATCCGGAGCTTCCTGGTGCCGAACCCGCACATCAAGGGGTTCCGGGCCGCGATCGACGTTGAACTGCCGCCGGGCCAGACCACGGATCTCCGGGCCTTCCTCAAATCCGGCAACCGCGCCCTGACCGAGACCTGGACCTTTCCCTGGCAGGCGCCGTAGGGCGGGATTCTCAACCCCCCGCCAGCAGCCGCGCCGCAGCGTCGCGCTCGAACAGGTAGAGCAGCGTCCGCAGCGCCGGCCCGCGCGGCCCCCGGAGTTGCGGATCGTCGGCCACCAGGGCGGCCGCCTCCTGGCGCGCTTCTTCGAGTAGTTTCGCATGCACGTCGAGCAGCGCCAGCTTGAAGTCCGGCAGGCCCGATTGCTTGGTGCCGATCAGCTCGCCTTCGCCGCGCAGCCGCAGATCCTCGTCGGCGATGCGGAAGCCGTCCTCGGTCGACCGCAGGATCTCGATCCGCGCCTTGGCGGCCTCGCCGAGCGGACCCTTGTAGAGCAGCAGGCAGACCGATTTCGCCTCGCCGCGCCCGACCCGGCCGCGCAACTGGTGGAGTTGCGCCAAGCCGAAGCGCTCGGCATGCTCGATCACCATGATGTTGGCCTCAGGCACGTCGACCCCGACCTCGATCACCGTGGTGGCGACCAGCACCTGCGCACGTCCGGCCGCGAAAGCCTCCATGGCGGCGTCGCGCTCGGCCCCCTTCATCTGCCCGTGGATCAGGCCCACGCGGTCGCCGAAGACCTCCTGCAAGGCGCGAAAGCGGTCCTCCGCCGCCACGAGGTCGGCGTGCTCGCTTTCCGTCACCAGCGGGCACACCCAATAGACCCGTGCGCCGCCCGCCACGGCGCGGCCGACCGCCGCCACGACCTCGTCCATCTGGTCGATGGGCTTGGCCAGCGTGTCGACGGGAAGCCGGCCCGCCGGCTTCTCGTCGAGGACCGACACATCCATGTCGCCGAAGATGGTCAGCACGAGCGTGCGCGGGATCGGGGTCGCGGTCATGACCAGCAGTTCGGCCGCGCGGCCCTTCTCGGCCAGGGTGAGGCGCTGCGCCACGCCGAAGCGGTGCTGCTCGTCGACGATCACGAGCCCGAGGTCCTTGAAGGAAACGCCCTCGCTGAACAGCGCGTGGGTGCCGACCACGAGGTCGATCGTGCCATCCGCGAGCCCGGCCAACGTGGCGGCGCGTTCGCTCGCGCGGTCGCGGCCCGTCAGCACGGCCAGGCACAACCCCGCGGCTTCCGCCAGGGGCGCGATGCGAGCGTGGTGCTGGCGGGCCAGGATCTCGGTCGGCGCCATGAGGGCGGCCTGGCAGCCGGCCTCGACCATCGAGGCGGCGGCCAGCAGCGCCACCACGGTCTTGCCCGAGCCGACGTCGCCCTGTAGCAGGCGTAGCATGCGCCGCGGCGACGCCATGTCGGCCCGGATCTCGGCGAGAGCCTTCCCCTGTCCGCCGGTCAGCGCGAAGGGCAGGGCGGCCTGGATTCGGGCCACCATGCTGCCGTCCCCGGCATGGGGGACGCCGTCGTCCACCACCGCACGGTTGCGCACCAGCGCCAGCGCGAGTTGGCTGGCCAGGAGTTCGTCGTAGGCGAGGCGCTGCCGCGCCGGCATATCGGGCGCGACGTCACTCGCTCTCTTCGGATGGTGCACTGACCGGAGCGCGCCGTCGAAGCTCGGCCAGCCGCGCAGCACGAACCTGCCGGGGTCCTGCCATTCGGGCAGTGTCGGCAGGCGCTCCAGCGCGGTCTCGACCGCCTTGCCGAGCACCCGCGGGAACAGGCCTTCGGTGAGCGGGTAGACGGGCTCGATCAGCGGCATGGCGGCGAAGCCCTCGGCATCCACCACGCGGTCGGGATGCACCATCTGCAGCCGGCCATCCCAGATCTCGAGCCGCCCGGAGACGAAGCGCGTGCTGCCGATCGGCAGGGCCTTCTCGACCCAACTCGCGTTGTTGCGGAAGAACACGAGCGTGCAGTCGCCCGTCTCGTCCTCGATCACGGCCTTGAAGGGCGCCTTGACCGATGACGGCGCGAGGTGCTCGCGCACGCGGCCTTCGAGCGTCACGACCTGGTCTCGCGGGGCGTCGCGGATCTTGGCCCGGGTCGAGCGGTCGACGACCGATACCGGCAGGTGCAGCACGAGATCCAGAACCCTGGCCGGTCTGCTCGGTGTGCCGAGCAGGCGGTCGAGCGCCGCCGCGACCTTGGGACCGACGCCCCGCAGCCGGGTGGCTTCGACGAAGAGCGGGTTCAGGAGTTCGGGGCGCATGGCGATCGGATGTGAGATACCGTGACACTCGGCAAGCTCTTTTTACGTCAGGCGCCCCCGGCGGACTGGTGAAGGCTTCCCAAGTTCCCAGAGCGGGAACATCTTCTTGCCCGGGCGCTGGCTCTGCTGTAAGATCGACCATGCAGATCGTCGCCAAGCGCAGATTGCGCGAGTTCTGGCTTGAGCATCCGCGGGCGCAGGCGCCGCTTGCGGCGTGGTATCGGATCGTCGCGCACGCCAAGTGGGCCGGCACAGCGGATATCAAGGCGACGTTCGGAACGACAGTCGATTTCGTCGGTGACCATCGCGTAATCTTCGACATCGGAGGCAACAAATATCGCCTCATCATCCACGTCGCCTACGAATCCGAACGCGTGCTGATCAAATTCGTCGGAACGCATGAGGCTTACGACCGTATTGATCCGGAGACAGTGTCATGATGGATGTTCGCGCGCTCCACACGGACGCGGATTACACCTGGGCTCTCGAACAGATCGAGCCTTATTTCGAGCACGAGCCCGAACCCGGGACGCCGGAAGGCGATCGATTTGACGTCCTCGCGACCCTCATCGAGGCCTACGAGTCGACACGCTATGTCGTGCCGGTCTCCGATCCGGTCGACGTGCTGCACTTCGCCATCGAGCACCTGGGACACACTCAGGCCCAGCTTGCCCATATCCTGGGGTCACGCTCGCGTGCTTCCGAGATCCTGGGCCGGCAACGGCTGCTGACACTCGATATGATTCGCTCGATCAGCGCGGCCTGGCGCCTGCCGGTCGAGGCCTTGATGCAGCCTTATGATCTCACCCGTATTTCGGCCTGAAGCCGTCGGATCTCCTCCCTCGCCGACCTCGTCCCGTGTCTTGGCTTGCGCGAAGGGTCCATGACGTACTTCGATGGGACGGATCCGATGGAGGCCAACGCCAAGCGGCGAATGCGGCAGTGCTTGATGGTCGCTTGCAGCGCTTTCGCGCTCCAAGCCGTAATCTTTGTGCTACGGACCTTCATCGTCCTTCGATCCGTTCGGGAGCATCTGTCACCTTTGGATGACTATGGTGAGGGCGTGTGCCTTCTGCTCGGCGGTGTTCTTGTATTCAGCTGAGTTGGGGCCTCTGGAACTGGGATTTCCTTTGGCGATCGGCGGTCGATTTCAGATGGCAAGGGCAGGGCTATCGGGACCCTGCCGCTCTGCTTATCGCCGTCAGCATTCTCTGCGCCACCATGTCGGTCGTGTTTGTCGTGGCGTCGGTGTCAGAGCCTGTAGCCGCCTGGTATTTCCTGGGTCATTTGGGTAGAGCACGGCCGCATTGAAGCCGCTTCGATGCCGCGCGCGCGCTGGCACCCACCGCTGCCCGCCGCTATATAGCCCGGAGTTCAACCGCCACTCCACAGCCGAGCACGCGATACCACGATGATGACAGCTGACGAGGACGCGGTTCGCCGGCGCAAGATCGCTTTCCGGGCCTGGCATCGCGGCACCCGCGAGATGGACCTCATCATGGGGCGGTTCGCCGACGCGAAACTGGCCACGCTCGACGAGGCCGGCCTCGATAGCTTCGAGGCGTTGATGGAGCAGCCCGACCCCGAACTCTACAAATGGATGTCGGGCGAGACCGCGATCCCGCCCGACGTCGATGCGGCGTTCCTGGCGCGCATCCGCGCCTTCCACACCTCCACGGGTGCCCTGCGTGGTTAAGGTGGCGGCGGGACGGATTGTGCAGCCGCCCAAGGTCGCCGCGATCGCCGTGAAGGTCCCCGCGCCGCTGACCGAGATCTCCCGCGTCGTCAATCTCTTGGGCGGGGACGCTCATGTCACGCTGAGCCACGTGCCGGACGGTTTCGACGGCTTCGTAGTGGCCGACCTCGCCCGCGCGCTGGCCCGCGCCGGTGCCGAACGCCCGGCCGTGCTGGTCCACGTGGCGCGCGAGGGCCAGCGCGCCCAGATGTTCCGCGACGCCGTGGCGTTCGCGGCGCCCGACATCGAGGTTCTCGATTTCCCGGCCTGGGACTGCCAGGCCTATGACCGGGTGTCGCCCAATGCCGCCGTCGCGGCCCGGCGCATGACGGTCTTGTCCCGCCTCGCCCGCTCGCGCTCCTCGGCCGAGAGGCCGCGCATCCTCTCGACCACGGTCAGCGCCATCCTGCAGCGCGTGCCGCCGCGCGACAGCGTCGCCAAGGACAGCTTCTCGGCCGCACCCGGCAATTCCGTGTCGACCGACGACCTCGCGGCCTGGCTCGAGACCAACGGCTTCCTGCGCTCCGACGTCGTGCGCGACACGGGCGAATATGCGGTGCGGGGCGGCATCGTCGACCTGTTCGCGTCGGGCCAGCCGCTGCCGGTCCGGCTCGACTTCTTCGGCCATACGCTGGAGTCGATCCGCTCCTTCGATCCCGAGACGCAGCGCTCGGTCGGCCAGCTGCGCTCGCTCGACCTCGTGCCGATGAGCGAGGTGCAACTCACCACCGATTCGATCCGCCGCTTCCGGCAGAACTACGTCACCGCCTTCGGCGGCACCCACAACGACCCGCTCTACGCAGCGGTCAGCGAGGGGCGGCGCCACCCCGGGATGGAGCATTGGCTGCCGTTGTTCTACGGCAAGCTCGGAACGCTGTTCGACTACATCGGTCATTGCCCGATCCTGCTCGACCCGCTCGACGACCAGGCCGCGACCGAACGGCTCGCCGTCATCGCCGACCACCACGATGCCCGGGTCGAGGCCAGGCGCCAGCAGCCCGGCTCGGCCAGCTTCAAGCCGCTGCCGCCCGAGGCCCTCTACCTCACGAGAGACGAGTGGGATCTGGAGCTCGAACACGCGCCCGTGGTGCGGATCGCCAACGACGACGCTTCCATGGTGGGGCCAGTCGCCGTCGCGAGTGCGACCGCCGTGGTCGATTGCGGCGGACGGCCGAGCCGGTCCTTCGCGCCCGAGCGCGCGCTCGAAGGCGCCAACGTGTTCGACGCCGCGGTGGAACACCTGCGCGAACTGATGGGCCAGGGCCGCCGCGTCGTGGTGGCGGCCTGGAGCGAGGGCTCGCGCGATCGCCTGCGCGGCGTGCTGGCCGAGCATGGGCTGAAGAAGGCCGAGCCCGTCGGCTCTCTCGGCCAGGCGCTGGGCCTGCCGCCCGGCACCGTGGGGCTCGCCGTGCTGGGCCTCGAACAGGGCTTTTCGGCCGGCGACCTCGCAGTCGTCGGCGAACAGGACATCCTGGGCGACCGTCTGGTGCGGGCCCGCAAGAAGACGCGCCGCGCGACCGATTTCCTGCAGGAGATCGCGTCGTTGGCGCCGGGCGACTTCGTGGTCCACGTCGACCACGGCATTGGCCGCTTCGTGGGCCTGCGCACCATCGATGTAGGGCAGGCACCGCACGACTGCCTGGAGCTGCATTACGCCGGCAACGACAAGCTGTTCCTGCCGGTCGAGAACCTGGAACTGCTGTCGCGTTACGGTTCCGAGGACGCGGAGGCGACGCTCGACCGGCTCGGCGGCGCCGGGTGGCAGGGCCGCAAGGCCCGCATGAAGAACCGCATCCGCGAGATCGCCCACGGGCTGATCAAGATCGCGGCCGAGCGAGCCTTGAAGCCCGCCATGAGGCTCGTGCCGCCGGACGGGCTCTACGACGAGTTCTGCGCCCGCTTCCTCTACGACGAGACCGACGACCAGCTGAACTCGATCGATGCCGTGATGGGCGACCTCGCGTCCGGCCACCCGATGGACCGATTGGTGTGCGGCGACGTCGGTTTCGGCAAGACCGAGGTGGCGCTGCGGGGCGCCTTCGTGGCCGCCATCAACGGCCGCCAGGTGGCCATCGTGGTGCCCACGACGTTGCTGGCGCGCCAGCATTACAGGACATTTTCGGAGCGCTTCGCCGGTCTCCCGGTCGAGGTGGGGCAGGTCAGCCGCATGGTGCCGGCCGCCGAGCAGAAACGCGTCAAGGCGGGGCTCGCCGACGGCACGGTCGACATCGTGGTCGGCACCCACGCGCTGCTGGGCAAGGCGATCCAGTTCAAGGACCTCGGCCTCGTGGTGGTAGACGAGGAGCAGCGCTTCGGCGTGGCCCACAAGGAGAGGTTGAAGGACCTGCGGGCCGAGGTCCACATCCTCACGCTGTCGGCCACCCCCATCCCCCGCACCCTGCAACTCGCCATGACGGGTGTGCGCGACCTCTCCATCATCGCGACACCGCCGGTCGATCGGCTCGCCGTGCGGACCTCGATCTTCCCGTTCGACGAACTCATGGTGCGCGAGGCCCTGCTGCGCGAACGCTACCGCGGCGGACAGAGCTTCTACGTCTGCCCGCGCATCGAGGACCTCGAAGAGGCGGGGGCGTTCCTGGCCCGCAGCGTTCCCGAGGTGAAGGTCGTGATGGCGCATGGCCAGATGTCGGCCGGCGAACTCGAAGACAAGATGTCGAACTTCTACGAAGGGCACTACGACGTGCTGCTGGCCACCGCGATCGTCGAGGCCGGCCTCGACATCCCGCGCGCCAACACGCTCGTCGTGCATCGGGCGGATCTGTTCGGCCTGGCGCAGCTCTATCAGCTGCGGGGCCGCGTCGGCCGCTCGAAGACCCGCGCCTATGCGCTGTTCACCCTGCCGGCCGCGAAGCCGCCGACCGTCCAGGCCGAGAAGCGCCTCAAGGTCCTGCAGTCGCTCGACACGCTCGGCGCCGGCTTCGAGCTGGCGAGCCACGACCTCGATATCCGGGGCGCCGGCAACCTGCTCGGCGACGAGCAGTCGGGCCATATCAGGGAGGTCGGCTTCGAACTCTACCAGCAGATGCTCAAGGATGCGATCGAGGCCTTGAAGGCCGGCGATGCCGAGCTGGTCGAAGAGGCCTGGTCGCCCTCGATCTCGATCGGCGTTCCAGTCACGATCCCGGAACATTACGTGCCCGACATCGCGCTGCGCATGAGCCTCTACCGCCGCCTGTCGGCGCTCGAGGACGAGGAGGAGATCGAGACCTTCGGGGCCGAGATGGTGGACCGCTTCGGCGCCATGCCGGACGAGGTCCGCCAACTGCTGAAGCTGATGGCCGTGAAAGGCTTGTGCCGACGTGCCCATGTCGAGAAGGTCGACGCGGGTCCGAAAGGCGTGATCGTCGGCTTCCGGGACAACAGCTTCATGAACCCGCAAGGGCTGGTACGGCTGATCCAGGATCCCCGCCAGAGCGCCAAGGTGCGGCCCGACATGCGGGTGGCCTTCGCGCGCGACTTCGACGACCCCGACGAACGGCTAGAAGGCACGCGTCAGATCCTGTGGCAACTGGCGGAGATCGGCGGGCGCAAGGCGGCCTAGACTGGTCGGACCCTGGCGAGGCTGTCCAGCGTGCCTCGGCGGGGTAATGCCGCGTCGACCATTGCGCCGCGATCCACCGTGGCTCACATTGCGGTCGAGCGTCCGCACGGTGAGACTCCAGTCATGATCAGGACCGTTTCGACCGCAGTTCTCGTTGTCTTGGCTGCGCCATGCGGCGCCGTACTGGCCGATGAGAGTCGGGACGCGATCGCGGCTCCGACGGGAACGTCGCCGCTCAAGGTGCACGCGCTGGGAGCGCAGATCTACGACTGCAGGACCGACTCCGGAGGCCACCTCGCGTGGACGTTCCGGGAACCGGTGGCGTCGCTGATGAGCGGCGGCAAGACCGTGGGCCGACACTACGCCGGGCCGACCTGGGAGATGGCGGACGGCAGTCTCGTGGTCGGAAAGGTCGTGGCGAAGGCGCCGGGGCTGTCGGCCGCCGACATCCCGTGGCTGAAGCTCGCCGTGTCCGAGCGGAAAGGGGACGGGTCGCTGAAGGACGTCACCACCGTGCAGCGTATCGCGACCGAGGGCGGCACCAAGGACGGTCCCTGTCCGGTCGAAGGCGCGTCGGCCGCTCAGCCTTACGCGGCGGATTACATCTTCTCCCGGCCTTGACGCGGGCACCCGACCTCGCCGGGACTGATGGCGGGCCTCACGTCTGCCCCGGCCGGAGCGTGTAGAAGATGTGGTGGCCGATGACGTCCATCTTCTTCAGCGACCGCGCCCAGAACGGCCGCACGTAGTTGGCATGGTAATGGGTCGAGCCGCCGATGTCGGACACGTAGGTCGCGCCGTCCGTCACCTCGCGGGCGATGCGCACCGCATTGGCCCAGGACTCGCCCTCGCTGACCCTGAGGGCATGGCCTTCGCAGGCAAAGGAGAACTGGCAGGCATTGTGGTGCTGCTGGTTCTGGAACACGACGCCGCAGACGGAGCCCGGGTAGAGCCCGCTCATGGCGCGATTGAGGACCACCTGGGCTACGGCCGCCTGGCCCTCCTCGGGTTCGCTGCGCGCCTCGAAATAGACCGCCTGGGCGAGGCAACGCTGCTCGGAGGCCGATTTTGCCGTCTCGATCATGGTGGCGTAGTCGGGGTGGTATTGCGCGATCCCGACCACGGTCTGGTTCTTCAGCACGAGGCCGTGCGGGCCGCGGGAGAACTTCGGCAACGCCGCGATTTCGATGGGCGCTCCATCGGCCGCGGCGGGCGTGGACGAGGCGAGCGATTCGGCCCGCGCCACGACCGGCGTCGAACCGTCCTGGCCATGGGGCGTCGTGGCGCTGGCCGAAGCCCGGGGCGACGACGCGGCATGCGAGTGCCTGGTCGTGATGCTCGTGTCCGGCAGCAGCGGCTGGAGCTTGGCGGCATCGGGCCAGGGCGCATCGACCGGGCCAGGCGTGAAATCCGAGGCGCGTTCTGCCGGATCGTTGGCCCTGAAGGCTAGGTCTGCGGCCCGGTAGGCGAGAAGCGTCCCCGCGGCGCGCAGGCGTGTGTCGAAGGTCGGCCGCATCGCTACGGCCGGGTCGAGGCGGTGACTGCGATCGACCACGGGCAAGCTTCGGCGATCGCCCTTGGCCGCCGGCTTTGGCTCGGTCTCGCCCGCTTCGGCCGCCACCGCGCGGGTCTCGTGGGCGCCGCCATGCACGTAGCGCGCTAAAAGATCGGCACGGGGCAGGGTGAAGCCGGTACTTTCGATGACGTCGCTGCGGCTCGGGACGAGGTCGTCCGGCATCGCGGGCGCGAGATCGGTGAGGTCGACGCGGGTCGCCCCGATCACGGCGTCCTGCCCGGCATCGGCAGTCGCCG
>JAABUT010002262.1_pt1 | contig 19033 bp, 18 predicted proteins | sample 5559281 | NCBI WGS metagenome assembly JAABUT01 (sample SAMN10711880, study PRJNA513359) | rock metagenome | isolation source: Antarctica rocks | place: Antarctica: Victoria Land, Ricker Hills nord | collected 2016-01-04
CCGCCCCGAGCAGCTCGGCGACCTCGGCAATCTCCGCCTCGGCTCCTCGGGCGCCTTGGCCCACCAGCAGCGCGACCTTGGTCCCACCGTTCAGCAGCTCAGCGGCCTTGCGCACGCCGGCGTCGTCCGGGGCTGGAGTGGCCCAGTCGATGCCCATGCTGGAGGGCACCATCTTGAACGCATGCGTCGGCGGGGAGTACTCCAGCCCCTGCACGTCGGCGGGAATGATGATCGCCGTCGGTGCGTGCATGGTCAGGGCGGTGCGGATGGCCCGGTCGAGCACGTTGGGCAGCTGCTCGGGGACCGTGACCATCTGGATGTAGTCGCTGGCCACGTCCTTGAACAGGCTCATCAGGTCGACTTCCTGCTGATAGGAGCCGCCCATCGCGCTGCGGTTGGTCTGCCCGACGATGGCCACCACCGGGACGTGGTCCAGCTTGGCGTCGTACAGGCCGTTGAGCAGGTGGATGGCGCCGGGCCCCGACGTGGCCATGCAGACGCCGAGGCGACCACTGAACTTGGCGTAACCGACCGCCTCGAACGCGCTCATCTCCTCGTGGCGGGACTGGATGAACTTCGGCTTGTCACCTGCCCGACCCCACGCGGCGAGGATGCCGTTGATGCCGTCACCGGGGAACGCGAACACGTTGTCCACCCCCCACTCACGCAGGCGCTCCAACAGGTAATCGGACACTTCCTTGCTCGCCATCAGGGTGTACTCCTTTTTCGTCAGTGTGTGCCGGTTTGGTGGGTTAGTTCGTGGTGCCGGCGATGAGCCGGTCGGCGGCGCGCGCGGCGATGGCCCCGATCGTCGACGCCGGGTTGGCGCTGTCCTGGGTGGGCAGCACACTGCCGTCGGTGATGTAGAGGTTGGGCACGGCAAAGCTGCGGCAGTTGCCGTCCACGACCCCGTGGTGTCCCCCAGTCATCAGGACGTCTCCCCCACTATTGCCATGCGACAACTGTAGGCTTTGCGCGGTAGGTCTGCCCGGCGAAAGGGCCGCGATGGTCGCCGGCGCCGGGTGGCCGCGGTGAAGGTCGAGGTGGCGAGGAGGTGATCCACGGATGGGTTGTCATCGTCCTCAGTTTGGGTGCGGCTTTGGCCTTTGCGACGTCCTCGTCGTTGAAGCATGTGAGTGCGGGCCAGGTGCCCGATGCGCAGGATCTGCATCCACGGTCGGTGGGCCGGTTGGTGGCGGGGACCCTGTCGCACCCCCTGTGGTTGGGAGGTTTGCTCGCTGACCTGGTGGGGGTGGGGTTGCAGGTCGTCGCGTTGCATTTCGGTGCACTCGGGGTGGTGCAACCGTTGCTCGTCAGTGGGTTGTTGTTCGCCCTGCTCTTGCGGCGGCGCACCGGTAGGCACGCGAGCCGCGGCGAGCTCGGGTGGGCGGTGGTGCTCACCGCGTCGCTGGGGGGCTTTCTGGTGTTGGCGGGCACCGCGAGTCAACCGGGCACGACTGCACCCGCGGACCGCTTAGCCGCCGTGGTGGCCGCCGGGGTCGGGGTGGTCCTGGCGACGGCATGTGTGCTGTTGGGTCGCCGCCAGCCACCTGGAGGCCGGGCAGCGGCGCTGCTCGGAGTGGCGGTCGGCGGGATCTACGCCGCCACCGCCGCATTGTTGAAGGCGTTGACCGGGATCGTGCTGCACGGGCCGGTGGCCTTGCTCACCAGCTGGCAGCTGTACACGGTAATCGTGGTCGGCGCCGGCGGCCTACTGCTCAACCAGCTTGCCTTCCAAGCAGGCCCGCTGACGGCGAGCCTGCCCGCGATCGCCACCGTCGACCCGCTGGCCAGCATCACCCTGGGAGTGGTCGTCTATGACGAACACATCCGCCACAGCCTGGGCTCGGGTGTCGGGCTCGCGGCCCTGCTGTTGCTGCTGGGACTCGCCGTGATCCAACTGTCTCGGCATGGACTACCCGAACAGCTACCGGGGGCTCAACCCTCGCCGGGGCACACCGAGGCAGCCTGACCGGCCCTGAGCCGGCCGTAGCTCACCTCGGATGGTCACATCGAGTTCTTCGTGCCGCGCTCGGCTGAGGCGGTGGTGTCGTGGGATGTGGTGCCGTGGGATGCGGTGGTGTCGTGGGAGGCGGTGGTGTCGTGGGAGGCGGTGGCGTTTTGGGAGGCGGTGGCGGTGGCGACGTCGCGGGGGTAGGTGCGTCGGGCCCAGAGCAGCAGGAGCAGGGCGGAGATGATGAGGGGGATGAGCATGATCAGGAAGGCGTGGTCCAGGCCGATGCCGCGGGGTCCGGCGTTTCCGGTGGGGTTGCCCAGGCCGCTGGTGTGGGCCCCCAGTTGGGTGGAGACGTAGCCGAAGACCAGGGGTGCGATCGCTACGACGGCGGAGCGCAGCACGGTGCGCACCGATTCGGCTCGACCCCACAGTTGGGAATGGATGAGGTCCAGGCGGGCTGCGTCCAGTGGGGGGTTCGCCCCGCCGAGTCCGCCGGCGGCGAGGAACAGCAGTGGTGCGGCAACCAACAGGGACGTGGTGAGCAGGGCGGGTAAAAACAGGACGGCGGCGATGAGGAAGGAGATGCCGGCGATGATGGGGCGGGCCGCGAGGTGGTGGCGGTTCAGCAGGGTGTCGCCGAGGCGGCCGGTGAGCAGGACACCGACGATGGACCCTGCCCCCAAGACGACGAGCAGGGTGCTGGCCAGGCCTTGGCCGATGCCGAACCGGTCCCGCAGGAACACTACCGCGAAGGTTTGCAGCCCGGAGTAGAAGAAGTAGCCCAACGCGGAGGACACGATGAGCACCACGTTGGTGCGGATCGAGAGCACGTACCGCAGCGCCCACCACAACGAACGCGGCCCGGGATCTTCGTGCAGGATCAGATGCTCGTGGGGGGCGATGCCCTGCTCCCGCACCTCCACTTCGACCTGGTCCCGGTCCGGTTCCTGCCCGGTGTTCTCCTGGGCGGTGTTGTCCTGGCAGCTTGAGTCGAGGTGTTCGGCGGTCAAGATTTCCTTCGCACCGGGTTTCAGGCGGCTTTGCCCGCCGCGGGCCGGTTCGGGCAGCAACCGCCCGATCGCCAGCGCGAGGATGAATCCGGTGGCGGCGAGGATCCAGAACGCGTACCGCCAGGACAAGAGGGCGGCGATGTCGCCGGAGACGAGGAACCCGACGCCGGTGCCGATCAGTTCCCCGGTCAGGATGAACCCGTAGATCCGGCCGCGTTCGGCGGCGGGAAACAGATCCCCCGTCAGCGAGGCCACCACGGGTGCGGCGGTGGCGATGACGACACCCAGAGCCAAGCGGGTGATCAGCAACATCAGGAAGGAGTTCGATGCACCGCTGAGCAGCATCGCCGCCGACCACACCACGATCGCGCCGCTCAGCAGGCGGGTGCGGTTGACCCGGTCGGTCAACGCCCCGATCGGCAGGGTGGCGATCGCCCCGACCCCGGTGGACACGGTGACCAGCAACCCGATCTGGGTGTTGTTGATGTGCAACTGTTGCTCCAGCTGGACGGCGGTCGCCCCGATGGTGGCCTTATCGGCACTGTCCAAAGCCAGCACACTGGCCAACAAAACGATGACCCGCAGCCGGGCCGCCCCACCCACAACATCCTGCAGCTTGTTCTGCACACCCCGCCGGGACCAGCCCCCCACCCGGACCGCCGGTTTCTTGTGCTCCCCCATCACCCCTGCCCTTCCGAGTCCGCCACCGCAGGGTTCGCCGCGGCGGGCTTCGCGTGCGGGTCGTCCTCCTCATCGACCACCAGCGGGGAGCGGGACAGCAGGTACACGCCGCCACCGATCACCGCCGCGCAGATCGCGGCCAGCCCGAGGAACAGGCCCCCGCGGACGGTTTCACCGAAGCCCAGGGTGCCCCACAGGATGGACACCACCGGGTCGGCGGCGGTGATGCCGGGTTGGGCGGCGATGAGGGGACCGGCGTTGAGTGCGCTTTGCAGCAGGAACATCGCCAACCCACCGGCCACGATCATGGCGTAGGTCTGCCAGGTGGTGAAGATCGCGAGGAAGCCCTGTGCGGCGAGGACGGTGGTCATCGCTTTGATCAGCGCCGCCGTCAACCCGAACGCGCAACCGGCGGCGGTGCCGAGCAGCGCCGCCCGCCGGGATGTAGTGCCGCGGCGGGCGGCGAGCACCAGGGCGGCGATGAGCGCAAGGTTGATGCCGCTCCCGATGATCCAGCTCAACCACGACAGGGTGGCCCTGGGCGCAGCCGAGGGAGACAAAAAGTACAACAAACCGGCTAACCCGATCGTGATGGCCAGCGCCGCCGTCCACTCCCGGGTGTGCAGAGGGCGGTGAAAGACCACTCCGCCGAGCAACAGGGTGGCGGGCAACTCGAAAACCAGGATCGGTTCCACCACCGACAGTGCCCCGTTGCTCAGCGCCGCGGCTTGCAGCAGGAAACCGGCGATCACCCCGAGGATGCCCGCAAACCAGATCGGGTTGCGCAGCAGGTCACCGATCAGTCGCAGGCTCAGGTTGTCCTCGGTGGACTCCGCACTGTTGGCCTTGCGTTGCAGCACGGAGGACGCCGCGTTGGCGCAGGCAGCGAGCCCGGCGAACAGGTAAGTCAACATCCAGTGTCCTCGTCCTCGGGGTCGTCCTCGGGGTCGGTCTCGGGTACGCGGTCGGCGCCGGCGGCGTTGATTCCGACGAGCACACCCGTGCGTTGGCCCGTTTCTTTTGCTGTGCGGCAAATGTGATCCTATGCTGCACGGGCGGCGTCTGCAGGCCACAGAAGGCACGCCCGCCGTTCTAGAAGCGGTCCCCAATTGTGCCCACGAGTTTTCTTTTTGGACGGTGAACTATGAGTCCCCTGATGCGCACCCGACACGACTCGGACAGTCACGGCAGCATCGCCGGCGCCGAGCACGTGATCGACCGGATGCTGCACGACGTCGAGCACGGCCGGTTTGAGCGGTCCCTGTCCGGGCTGACCGCGATGGCCGCGGCAGTGACCGGGGCGGAGGTTTACCTCGAGCATTACAAGGCCAGTTTCGGCAATAAGGTGATGTGGAGTCCGATCCTGGTGACCCCACCGTTGGTCGTGGCCGGGATCGGCGGGGTGTTCAGCAAACGGTGGGCCAAGACGGCGCTGCCGATCACGGCGGGGATCTTCGCTCTCAACGGTCTGGCCGGGGAGTTCTTCCATGCCCGCGGGGTGGCCCGCAAGCCGGGCGGGTGGGCATTGGCTTCCTACAATTTGCCGATGGGTCCCCCGATTTCCGCGCCCGGTCTGATGGCCATGGTCGGCGGCATGGGTTTGCTCGCCGCCGTGCTGCGCCGCGAACAATAAGGAGACAGCGATGCCGGACCTGTCCAAACCAGACCACCTGCCGAACCTGCGGGCGGACCGCCAGCCGCCGCACCCGAGCTGGTTACCTCGTCAACGCCGCGGCACCACCCCCCAGATGATCGGGCGTTACCCCGATTTCGACGTCTTCGACGCCGTGGACACCTGGGACCACGCCACCCTTGCGGTGGTGCAGGCGCGGATGGGCCTGGCCGGGCAAGGGCTGCGGTTTTTCACCCCGGCCGAGGAGCCGACGTTGCGGGCGTTCTGTGACACCTGCGTCGCACAAGATGCGGAGCCGCGGGTGGCCGTCGCGGAGTTCGTCGACGACAAGTTGGCCGCCGACCGCCTGGATGGTTACCAGTACGCCGACATGCCCGATGATCGCCAGACCTGGCGGTTGGTGTTGCGGGGCCTGGATGAAGCGGCCCGCACCGGGTACGGCACGGACAGCTTCGCCGACGCGGAGCGGGGCGCCCGGGACGCGATCGTCGACGACCTCGCACACGGAAAACTGTCCGGCGGCGCGTGGGCACAGCTCAACGTCTCCCGGGCGTGGAGTGTGTGCATGCGAATGATCCTGTCCGGGTTTTACTCCCATCCCTGGGCGTGGAACGAGATCGGATTCGGGGGTCCGGCCTATCCGCGGGGATACATGCGGCTGGGACCGGTCAGCTCGCTCGAGCCGTTCGAGACCACCGGTGCCACGCAGCGCGACGCGGCACGGGCCGTGGCGGACGGGGAGTTCTGATGGGGGACCTGCTGCGCGGCATCCTCAAAGGTGCCGTCGGACCCAAGGACAACGACTCTCGTTTCTTGCTCGACGTGCACTCCCGGGAACTGCCCGGGGAGAACACCATGCGCCGCTACCCAGACTCCGATGAGGTCGACCTGGTCATCGTCGGTGCCGGTGCCGGTGGGTCGGTGCTCGCCCAACGACTGGCCCGGGCGGGCTGGCGGATCGTCATCATCGAGGCCGGCCCGTTCTGGCACCCCGATGAGGACTGGGTCTCGGATGAGGCCGGCTCCCATGAGTTGTATTGGACGCAGAAACGGATCATCGGTGGCGCCGACCCGATCGAGCTGGGCAAGAACAACTCCGGCCGCGGCGTCGGCGGGTCGATGGTGCACTACGCGGGGTACTGCCCCCGTTTTCACCCCTCGGACATGGAAACCTACAGCCGCGACGGTGTGGGCGCGGACTGGCCGATCCGGTACGCCGACCTGCAGGGTCATTACGAGCAGGTCGAACGCGAGCTGCCGGTAGCCGGACAGGACTGGCCCTGGGGGCACCCCCACCGCTACCCGTTCTCACCGCATCCCATTTCCGGTGCCGCCGCGAAGCTGTGGGAAGGCGCCCGCAACAGGGGCATCGACATGCGGGTCGGGCCGGTCGGTATCGTCAACGGCACCTTCGGGAATCGTCCGCACTGCATCTACCGCGGTTACTGCCTGCAGGGCTGCAAGGTCAACGCCAAGGCCAGCCCGTACGTCACCCATTTACCCGACGCCCTCGCCCACGATGTGGAGATCCGGTCGAACTGCATGGCCGCCCGGGTCGAACTGGACGAGACAGGCCACGCCAGCGGGGTCACCTACATCCGGGAAGGTGAGCAGACGGAGCGCTGTCAGCGGGCCCGATTCGTTGCGGTGGCCGGATATTCCATCGAAACCCCGCGGCTGCTGCTGAACTCGACCAGCGCCCGATTCCCCCACGGGCTGTGCAACGGTGAGGACCAGGTCGGTCGCTACGTGATGGTACAAGGGGCCTCCCAGACCGCGGGCCGCTGGCCGGAGGAGCTGCGGATGTACAAGGCGCCGCCACCGGAGCTGTCCTCGGAGCAGTTCTATGAGACTGACCCCTCGCGGGGGTTCGCGCGGGGGTTTTCCATCCAGACTGTCTCTCCCTTGCCGATCGGGTGGGCCGAGCATGTCCTCGCTGACGGGCACTGGGGTGCGGCGTTGCGGGAGTACATGCGTGACTACAACCACTGGGCCACCATCGGCGTGCTCAACGAGCTGCTCGCGCACCCGGAGAACCGGATCACCCTGGCCGAGGAAAAGGACCCCTACGGCCTGCCGGTAGCCCGGATGGACTACACCCTGCAGGACAACGACAAGAAGAACATGGCCTACTCGACCACGGTGATCACCGACATCCTCAAGGCCGCGGGTGCCCAGGACGTTCTCACCATCCACCGCTTCGCCCACCTCATCGGCGGGGCCCGGATGGGTTCCTCACCGGAAACCTCGGTGGTCGACGCCAACCAGCGGGCCTGGGCGGTCCCCAACCTGTTCCTCTCCGACGGATCCGTGTGCCCCACTCAGGGCGCGGCCAATCCGGCGTTGACCATCATGGCGCTGGCCTCGCGCTTGGCCGAACGCATGATCAGCGGTGCGGCGATGGACGAGGACCCTGCCGCCCGCGCGGGCAGCACCCCCGCGAAACAACCCACCGGGTAGAGGAGAAACGACCCGTGCCGAGCTTCTTCCCGTACTGGGTGGTCATCACCCACTTCCTGAACCTCTTTTTCATGGTGCTGTTGTTCCGCTCCGGCCTGGAGGTGCTCTCCGCGTTTCCCAAGCTGTACTGGAACGATGACTGCCCTCCCGGGCGGGAATGGGCGCGGTTCTCCAAGAAGATGTACGGCGCCGACTCCCGCCGGTTATGGACCTCCCTGGATGAGGAGGAGGCCTGGTCCCCGGTGGTGGCGTTGCCCGGGAAAAAGAACTTGGGACTGGGCCGGCATTGGCACTTCCTGAGCGTGCAGTTCTGGATCCTCACCGGCGCCGTGTACGTGGTTCTGGTGTTCGCCACCGGCTACTGGCATTACCTGATTCCCACCCATTGGTCGCTCGTGCCGGACTCCATCCGTTCAGTCGGTACGTATCTGCATTTCCAGCTGCCCAGCAAGATTGCCGGTGAGCCCTTCGAGCCGGCGCAGAAGCTGGCCTATTTCCTGGTGATCTTTGGGTTGGCCCCGCTGCAGATCGCTACCGGGGCAGCCATGTCCCCCTCGGTGCTGGCCCGCTTCCCCTGGTACGGCAAAGTGTTCGGCGGCAAGCAAGGTGCGCGCAGCCTGCATTTCCTCGGGCTCGTCGCCTTCGCCGCGTTCGTGGTGGTGCACGTGTTTATGGTGATCATTCACGGCGTGCCGAAGGAATTCGCGTCCATCGTGCTCGGCGACGAGCACGCCAACCGCTCGCTGGCTGTGGGTATCGGGCTGGCGGGCTTGTTCCTGATTCTCGTGTTCCATGTGATCGTCACCTGGTTCTCCCTGCGCTACCGCCGCCGTACCCAGCGGATGCTCGGACTGATCGTCAACCCCTTCGAGCGGGTGATCTCCCGAACTTTCACCTCCCGCGAGCGTTTCTCCCGTTCACACATCTCCGCCTACTTCCGGGTCAACGGCTACCCACCGGTCGGGACGGACTACCGGGGTTTGGTGGCTGAGGACTTCGCCACCTACCGGCTGCAGATCGGTGGCCTGGTGCAGAACCCCCTATCGCTGTCTTTGAGCGAACTGCGCCAGCTCGGGCAAGCCCAGCAGATCACTAAGCACAACTGCATCCAAGGGTGGACGGCCACCGCCGAGTGGGCCGGGGTCCCCCTGGCCCGGGTACTCGAGCTGGTCCAGCCCGACCCCGCGGCGAAACACATCGTGTTCTACGCCTACGACGACAAGGGGGAAACCGAAGGTGAGGGCCGCTACGGCTACTACTACGGCACCATCCCGTTGCATCTGGCGCACAATCCGCAGACCATCCTAGCCCTGGAGATGAACGGTGCCCCGCTGCCCGTCGAGCACGGCGCCCCGGTGCGGGTGCGGATCGAAACCCAGCTCGGCTTCAAGATGGTCAAGTGGGTCAAGGCCATCGAATTCGTGGCCGACACCGCTGACATCGGGATGGGACAAGGCGGCTGGCGGGAGGACCAGCAGTACTACGCCAACGCCGCCGGCATCTAACGCAACGCCCCACGATCGGCACCAACCGACCGGAGTCCACCGGTTCGAGAGTGCGGGGCCAACCGCTTTGTCGAAACCAACCACGACCGCTCCCACCACCCACAAGCACGGTTGACCATGACCGCCACCAGGCATCACCCGCGCCCCGGCCTACCCGCACCCAAGAAAGCAGGCCGGCACCATGACCGTCAGACCCTCTGGGACCCAGTTCGAGATCACCGCCAGGGAAAACCAGGTGCGCATCGTTGAGGTCGGTGGCGAAATCCGCAGCTTCCTCGCCGGTGCACGCCCGGTGCTGGACGGTTACGACGTGGCCGAGCGGTGCACAGGTGCCCGCGGGCACGCCCTCATCCCGTGGCCCAACCGGCTCGCCGACGGCGCCCACACCTTCGACGGCACCGATCACAAAGTGCCGCTCACCGAACCGGACAAGCACAACGCTATCCACGGCTTCCTGCGGTGGCGCAGCTGGACCGCCCGCGAGCACACCACCAATCGGGTTGTCATGGGCACCGTGCTGCACCCCATGATGGGGTACCCCTTCACCTTGGACATCACCGTCGCGCACACCCTCAGCGAGCGGGGGCTGACAGTGCACACCACAGCCACGAACCCGGGTGAACAACCCTGCCCCTACGGTGGCGGGCAACATCCCTACCTCACCCTGGGTACGGAACTCATCGACCCGTGCACCCTTGCAACTCGACGCCGGGCAATGGTTGCCCACCAACGATCGAGGTCTGCCGACCGGGTCCGAACCGGTCAACGGATCGCCCTATGACTTCCGGGCCGCACGGGGGATCGGGCACCAGGACGTCGATTACACCTTCACCGACCTGGCCCGCGACACCAACGGACTGGCGTGGGTGCGGATGAGCGCCCCAGACGGTCGCCACGCCGCCGTCTGGCTCGACGAGAGCTACCCGTTCGTCGAGATCTACACCGCCCACACCCAGCCCAAGCCCTACTGGCGCCGTGGGCTGGGAGTGGAACCGATGACCTGCGCCCCGAACGCCTTCGTCAGCGGCGACGGGCTCATCCGGCTCGAACCCGGTCACACCGCAAGCTCCCGGTGGGGACTGCACCCCGGATGAGGCGACACATCGGCGTAGCACGACGTCCGCGGGCCAACGTCGACCCCGGCCGGAATCCGCGCCGGATCTTCCCGCCCTGCGTGTGTCTGTCGGGCGGTCGCCAGTGCTGCTGAGTGTGGCGTTGGCGACGGCAGCGGCGTTGGCCAACACGAGCTCGTCGGTGCTGTAACGCAAGGTCGCCCACGAGCAGCCGGAGGCTTCCTCCTCGGGTCGGGCCATGATGTGGGACCTGGCGCACAAACTTGGGTGGTGGGCGGGGATCGCCGCGATCATCGTGGGGTTCGGGCTGCAGGCCGGCGCCCTGGCCACCGGACGCTCGCCCTGGTGCAACCGGTCCTCGTCGTGAAACTGGCATTTACCTTGCTCCTCGCCGCCGCGGTGTTCCACACCCGAGTGCACCGGCGGGAGTCGGCCGCCGTGGTGGGGATAACCGCTGGGTTAGCGCTGCTGTTGTACTCCCTGCAACCCTCCGGCAGCAACCACGGTGGTGCCCCGACCCTGCGGTGGGTAGCCGGAATCGTGGTCGTGTTGCTCATCGTCGGGGTCGTGTTCAGGGCCGGCGCCGATGCCAGTCACGATCGCGCGCCGCCTACCTCGGGGTCGCCACCGGAGCGGGTTTCAGGCTGCGGCCCACAACCTCAGCGGGATCCTGTTGGGCTGGCAAACTAATGTGCTCATCGTGCTCGGCGCCGGATTCTTCTTCTCCCTGCAAAAAACCGCCCGATCACCGATGCTCGACGATGCCAGTGCACCCATCACAGCGCCCAACAGCTAGTGACGCCGCCGCAGGAGCACCACGATGATGAGCACGCTCACCGCAGCAACGATGCGGGCACGACCACCGGCCATCGCAGCCCACGGCGACTGTCCGTCCTGCACGGTGGCCGTCACGGTGTGTATTCCGCGGGTGATGGCCTGCTGTGGGCTGAGCGTCTGTCCGATCGCGTGCAGGCTGGCGCCGAGGTGGTCGCGGGTCGTAGCGATGTCGAGCGCGAGGGCGGTTGCCTCTCCCCGGGCGAGTGCAGTCTGATGCGCCACCGCCTGCAGGTGCTGCGGGGTCGCATCACCGCCCACCTGCGGGCGCGCCCGGGTGTTCCGCTCGATTTCCCTCGCACTGACGCCAGTGCCGCGACCCTTCAGGAGTCGGGCACGGTCATCGGCGATCGTGGCCTGCACCGCAGCGCCGACCACGTCACCATGCTCAGTGGGACTGGTGGGGACCACGGAGTGCGTCATCTAGGCCACCCGAAACGGCTGCGCGTCGGCGTGTTTGAACGTCAGCCCACATCCAGGCCTACCTTGATCCGGGCGCAGGACCCCACCGGTGGGGTCGAGTACCCCGTCGAACAGCATCCCTTCGAGGCGAACGTGGTCGTGGAAGTACTCCAAATGCCGCAGGTTGGGGATCGCAGCGGCCACATGGGCATGCAGGTTCGGGGCGCAGTGTCCGGACACTTGCAGATTGTGCGCGGCGGCCACCGCCGCGGCCCGCAACCAGTCGGTGATACCGCCGCAGCGGGTGACGTCGATTTGCAGGCAGTCCACCGCCTGGGCGGTGACCATCCGAGCGAAGTAGACCAGGTCGTAGCCGTACTCGCCGGCCGCGGTGTCCGGGCTGGTCTGCTCACGCACCTCCCGCAGCCCGGCCAAATCGTCGGAGGACACCGGTTCCTCGAACCAGGTCACATCCTGATCGACCATGGCGTGCGCCATCCGGACGGCTTGCTTGCGGGTGTAACCACCGTTGGCGTCGACGAACAGCGCAACATCGGGGCCGATCACCTGGCGGGCATAGGCGATGCGGGCCAGGTCCCGGTCCGGCTCGCTGCCCCAGGACTCGCCGATCTTGATTTTCACCCGGGGCAGGTCCCACCGAGCCACCCAGTGCTCGAGCTGGGCTCGGGCCGTGGGTGCGTCATAGGTGGTGAACCCGCCGCTGCCATAAATGGGCACCTCCTCGTGGACCATGCCCAGCAACCGGCACGTCGGCAGGTCGAGCAGGCGCGCCTTCAGGTCCCACAGCGCGGTGTCCACCGCGCTGATCGCGCAGGACACCAGGCCGGGGCGGCCCAAATTCCGGATCGCCCGGACCATCATCTCCCACGCTCCAGGCACGTCCAGAGCGGACCGACCGATGACGGCGCCGGCCAGCGGGCCCTCGATCACGGGTTTGCACCCCATTCCAGCGTAGGTGTATCCCAGTCCGGTGACACCGCCCCCGGACGCCTCCACGAGCACCAGGGTGGTCGAGGACCACGTGGCGGTGCCGTCCCCCTCCGGCTGATCGGTCGGCACCTCATAAACCGACACCGCGATACGGTCGATCGTCACCTCGCGAGCGTTCACCCGCCCCACCTCATTCCTGCTCACCGGGGATTCGTTTCTCGCCACACCCTGGTGTCCCCCCCGTCGCAGCGGAACTGAATCCCGCGCGTGTGCGCGCCGTTGCGGCGTCGGGTGCCGTTGGCGCCGCCGGGTGACGCAGCGAAGCTGGGAGCAACCATGGGGCCAGCAGGGCCGCGGCGACTTCCCGTAACGCCCCGACTTGCTCGAGCACCCCGCCACGAAGGGCATGCAGGGGCGGCGGGGGGGTGCGGCGAGCCAGCAATGCCCCCACCGCGGCGAAGCTGGCGGCGCCCACCGCGTCGATCAGGCCGGCCCGCCGCCGCGACCGGTCGCCAGCGGCAAACCCGAGCATGGACACGGCGTGGGCCAGGTCGGCCTCCAGGCCCAACGCGCGCACCGTCGCACTCGGTGCACCCACAGTCAGCACCGCTTGGGTGAGGTGGCGGGCACCGAGCAGCCGCGCGACCCGACGGGACCGCCGATCATCGGGGTGCCCGGAATACAGCCGCACCACCGCTCCTGGTGAGCTGAGCAGCACAGCACCGTAGGCGGCTCGCACCGCCACGAACCCACTCACCGCCGGCGCAGCCATCTCACCCCGCCCACCACAGCCCCCACACCGGCCGCTGCCGCTGCCGCACTGACCTCTCGAACATGGTGGGAGCACCACAACTGCGGTGCGCTCGCGTGCGACGTCGAGTCGAAAACGCCGTGCGCCCCGTGATCATGGCCCGGCTCCCCGTCGACGGGCTCCCACAAGTTGTGCGGCCGATCCGGTCCGACCTCCTCGCTGGTCTGCTGAGACTTGAACCCGGTGCGGCCCAGATAGATATCGAGCAACGGGGCGGCAACCTTTTGGCCCCAGATCGTGCCCACGGTCGAGGCCCCCACGTAGTACTGCTTGCGGTGGGGATGATCCGCGGCATACACGACACCACGGGCAGCGACCTCCGGCTGATAGATGGGGGGCACCGGCTGCGGATGGTTCGGCAGCCGGGACAACACCCAGGAAAACTGCGGGGTGTTCACCGCCGGCATCTGCGCCACGGTGATGTGCACGTTGGACTTGTCGTGGATCAGCTCGGTGCGAATCGTCTCGGTGAACCCGTTGATCGCGTGTTTGGCACCGCAGTACGCCGACTGCAGTGGGATGCTGCGCGAGCCCAGGGCGGAACCGACCTGAACGATCGTGCCCCGGTCGCGGGGCAACATCCGCGACAACGCCACATGGGTGCCGTAGACGAAGCCGAGGTAGGACACCTCCGTGACGCGACGGAACTCCTCGGGCTTGATCTTGATGAACGGCGCGAACACCGACGTGAACGCGACGTTGATCCACACGTCGATCGGTCCGAACGCCTCCTCCACCCGCACCGCGGCGGCCTCCACCTGGTCGTAATCGGCGACATCGGTGGACACCGCCAACGCCTTGCCCCCCGCCAGCTCAACATCCCTGACTGCCCCATCCAACCCAGCCTGCCCCCGCGCCAACAACCCAACATTGGCCCCCCGGGCACCGAACTGTTGGGCGGTAGCCCGCGCAATCCCCGCGCTCGCCCCGGTAATCACCACATTTTGACTCATCTTCCTACCCTTTCCTCGCCGCCACGGCGTCTCACTTGGTGTCGACGCTCGGCCTGGCCCATCCCGAGCACCGCACCAACTGAACCGCCAACGCGGATACCACCGGCATGTTTGCCTTATGACAACTGTATCGCTTCGGTGATGCACCGGCGCGACGAAGCCCCCCGCCACGCAGCCCTCGCCCTGGAAGGGTTTCGCGGTGGACACGCCGAAGCCGTAGTCGGGTGATAATGGCCTACGGGGAAGCCTCGTTGAACCGGGTCAGTCCGGTGAGCAAGGCCTGCCGGTCGGTGGGAGCCATCGCCGCCAAGACACGCGCGAAAGCCGACCGGCGGCTGGCCGCCAGATCGTCGAGGAGTCGACGCCCGGAGCGACTCAGCCCCAAGATGACCTCGCGGCGGTTGCGTTCATTGGGCTGGCGGGTCAACCACCCCGCCGCGATCAGTCGGTCACACAGCCGACTCGCCGAGGACGGGATCGCTTCGAGCTCATCGGCAAGGGCATTGAGGTTCATGCTGTCGTACTGGGCCACCAGCATCAGCACCCGCAGCTGGGCGGCAGAGACCTGCGGTTGCGCACCCTGCTCAGCACTTCCCCACAACAGGACCAGCGGCGTCGCGGCGTCCAGCACAGCCACCACTTCGGCCGCGTCAAGCGCGCAGTGTTCACCCACGGTCATACTCTCCACTGTGCCACTTCCCGTTGTTGCCCATATGTGTCCACGGTGTGACCTGCTACGCGGAGTCTCCGCTGGGCTCACAGGGTCGGCGGGTCGATTCCGGGTGCCCCAGGGTTGCGCCGCGCAGCGGCTGCCGATCGCAGGCGCGGCCCGTGATGCACTCCAGTGAGCGGGTAGCCGCCACGCTGATGGCGATGGACAAGGCATCTGCCAGTGCGATGGTCCCCGCGCTGCGTGCCCTGCTCGAGGAGCAGTGGGACGCCTGCGACGTTCAGCTGTTGGTGGCCGACTATCGGTTTCGCGTGCTGCAACCGGTGGAGCAGCCAAACACGCCCGTCCCTGTCGATGGCACTGCGCCCGGGCGCGCCTTCCGTTCTCAGCAACCCGACCTCGGACCGGCCGGGGACCGCGGGGTGCCGGTTCGGCTGCCGGTGACCGTTCGTGGTGAGCGGCTCGGCGTCCTGCAGCTGAGCCTGCCTGCCGCACCCGGTGCCGAGCAGCAGCGAGAACTGGCCGAGCTGGCCACCGCTGTCGGATACGCCCTTGTCGCAGCGGGTAAGGAGACCGACCTCTACCGGCGGGCCGCGCGGACCCAACGACTGTCCCTGGCCGCCGAACTGCAATGGCAGCTGCTACCGGCCCACGCGGTCGCGGCCTCGGAGTTCACCCTCGCCGGTCAGCTCGAACCCGCCTACCAGGTCGGTGGGGACAATTTCGATTGGTCCCGTTCAGCGGACTCTCTGCAGCTCAGTGTCTGCGACGGCAACGGGCTCGGTGCTCCTGCCGCCCTGCTCACCACCCTCGCCGTCACCGCCCTACGCAACGCGCGCCGAGCCGGACTCAGCCTGACCGACCAAGCCTGCCTGACCGACCAAGCCCTCTACGCCAACCACACCGGACGCCGGTTCCTGCAGATGCTGCTCCTGCAAGTCGACCTGGCCACCGGCCGGATGCAGGCGATCGACGCCGGCTCCCCCCTGCTGCTCCGGCTCCGACACAGCCACGTGGAACACCTCGAACTCGACGCGCAACTGCCCCTGGGAATGTTCGACGGCACGAACTACACCGCGCAAGAAATCCAACTCGAACCCGGGGACCGACTGGTCATCGTCAGCGACGGAGTGCACACCGCACGGTCCCCCCATGACGACGAGTTCGGCGCAGTCAAACTCGACCAAGCCATCCTCGCCACCCGCACCCACTCCCCCGGGGAAAGCGTGCGCTCGCTCATCGGCGAACTCCTCGCCCACCACGAAGGCGGCGAGCTCCACGACGACGCCGTCGTCGTCTGCCTCGACTGGACAGGACCACACCCCGCTGCGCGCACATCCGGAAATCCCCCAGCAGATCCTCCGCAGTGCGCCCCGCTGACCGCCACCCCCCGCCCGCAGCCACCCGGCAAGACCTGACACTGCTTCGCCAGCCACGAACCACCAGCACGCACTCGTCCTCACTGACGTAAGGGCACGGAACGGCTAACTATCAGCTGGAGTGGGGGCTGTCGAAGTATCGGGCGGGGTCGCTGGCGGCGTCGACGACGCTGTCGAGCCAGCGGGTGAACCCTTGCGGATCGCGGTGAGCCAACTCGTCGAGCAGTGCGGACCGGGTGGTGATCAGAAAAAGCCGCTGATCGGGTGAAACAGTGTGTTGCAGGGCCCCGTAACTCGTGCGCCAGCGCCAACACAGCTCCGCGTCACTAAGTAAGTGATAGGACGGTGCACGCGGGTCTGGGGTGCCCGCACCAGTGTCCGCGCGTGATCGGTGTGGCACATCAGTGCAGGGCGAGAAACGCCGCAGGACGGTCGGTGAACACGCCGCGAGGACACCCACCGTGGTGACCGCACTGGCTTTCAACAGGTACGCCAATGTCGGCACCGGAATGCGATGGGTGCGGAAGTGAATTCGAGCGCCCACCGAGGGGCCGAGGATCGCGCCGCACACGGCTAACCCCACCACACTGCGCAGCGGACGGTGCGGCGCCGTATGCCGGGATCGGTGCCCTCGCCTGCAAGTCATCGGGGTCAGTCATTTGGGCCGATCCTCTCTAGGGTGCGGTAAGCAGATAGTCCAGCGTGCCCCTCGCGGGGTGCCCGCACCGAAACCAAATTAGGCCGGAGGGGACATTCCAGCCTGAGGTGGGCGCAGCCGGGGGATAGCAGATCCGTCCCCGTAGCACCAAGCGCCGAACTGGCCCCGGGATTGTCCCCAGAACAACTGGCCTCGGTCATGTTCTGCTGGCCTCGGCCCTGATCGCCCGGCCCCGACGATGGGCCCGGGACGCGATTGTGGCTCTGGTGGGTGGCGGTGGCGTGTGCTGCGGTTCGGCCTTCGAGGTTTCTGAGAGAACGCACGGATTGCCGTGACGGTTCGGCTGGTGGCGAGGCGTTGCGGGTGGTAAACCTCATGCAGGCCGCTGTGTGTGGCCCGCGGGCTGAGCGTGCCCAGTCAAGCAGTCGGCTAGCCGATCGTGCCCGCAAGTAGTTGTGGGGTGCGCCCCGTGGAAGCCGATGAGCATTGGTTGGGTGGAACATGACCGCTGTGCAGCCCGCGCCCGTCATCACTGAGCCGTATCCGGCTCGGGAGATGAAGCGGGGCAACTTCATCGTCAAGCTGATACATACAACCGATCCGAAGACGATCGGTTTGATGTACATGACGACGTCGTTCGCGTTTTTCATCGTCGCTGGTGGCATGGCCATGTTGATGCGGGCTGAGCTGGCTCGGCCAGGCCTGCAGTTCCTGTCCAACGAGCAGTACAACCAGCTGTTCACCATGCACGGCACCATCATGTTGCTGCTGTATGCCACCCCCAACGTGTTTGCTTTCGCCAACTACATCTTGCCCTTACAAATTGGTGCCCCGGATGTGGCGTTTCCCCGTTTGAATGCTTTCTCTTACTGGTTGTACCTTTTTGGTGGGTTGATCACGGTCTCTGGGTTCATCACTCCCGGGGGGGCTGCGGATTTCGGGTGGTTTGCTTACACGCCGTTGTCGGACGTGGTGCACTCGCCCGGCGTGGGTGCGGACCTGTGGATCACCGGCTTGATCATCGCAGGGTTGGGCACCATTTTGGGGGCGGTCAACATGATCACCACCGTGGTGACGTTGCGGGCACCGGGCATGACGATGTTCCGGATGCCGATCTTCACCTGGAACATCCTGGCCACGATGGTGCTCATCCTGTTGGCGTTCCCGGTGTTGACTGCCGCCTTGTTCGGCTTGTTGGCCGACCGCAAACTCGGGATGCACATTTTCGACCCGGCCAACGGCGGGGCGATCCTGTGGCAGCACATGTTCTGGTTCTTCGGCCACCCCGAGGTGTACATCGTAGCGCTGCCCTACTTCGGCATCGTCACCGAAATCTTCCCCGTCTTCAGCCGCAAACCGTGCTTCGGCTACAAGGGCCTGGTCTTTGCCACCTTGACCATCTCGGCGCTGTCCGCGGCGGTGTGGGCGCACCACATGTTCGCCACCGGCGCGGTGCTGCTTCCGTTCTTCAGCTTCATGTCCTTCCTGATCGCCGTGCCCACCGGTATCAAGTTCTTCAACTGGATCGGCACCATGTGGAAGGGGCAACTGACCTTCGAGACGCCCATGGTGTGGGCGCTGGGATTTTTGGTCACCTTCCTGTTCGGCGGTCTGACCGGGGTCATTCTGGCCAGTCCACCGCTGGACTTTCAGGTGTCGGACACCTACTTCGTGGTGGCGCACTTCCACTACGTGCTGTTCGGCACCATCGTCTTCTCAACCTTCGCCGGCATCTATTTTTGGTTCCCGAAAATGACTGGCCGGATGCTGGACGAGCGACTGGGTAAGTACCATTTCTGGCTCACGTTTATCGGCTTCCACACGACTTTCCTGGTGCAGCACTGGTTGGGCGCGGAGGGCATGCCCCGGCGCTACGCCGACTACCTACCCACCGACGGATTCACCACCCTGAACACCATTTCAACGATTGGTGCCTTCATTTTGGGTGCATCAACTCTCCCGTTCATGTGGAACGTCGTCAAGAGCTACCGGTACGGGGAAGCGGTCACCGTCGACGACCCGTGGGGCTACGGCAACTCCCTGGAGTGGGCCACCT
>JAABUT010002263.1_pt1 | contig 19018 bp, 17 predicted proteins | sample 5559281 | NCBI WGS metagenome assembly JAABUT01 (sample SAMN10711880, study PRJNA513359) | rock metagenome | isolation source: Antarctica rocks | place: Antarctica: Victoria Land, Ricker Hills nord | collected 2016-01-04
CCGGCAGGGCGCCAAAGTGCGCACTCATACTCGTTGGGCAAGCAGGCATGTTTCCAACTCCTCACGCCGCGACCACGACCACTGCCCCCTATTCTCCTCTATCCAGAATTAGATGCGTTCGCCCTGCGCCCCTCATCGTGTTACTCAGTAACATATCACCAAACGATAGGATGTCAAGTATTGCGACGCCGGGATGCCCGACGATCGCGTCGGGTTGCCCCGCCATCCCCTCGCCCCCCGATGTATCGCCCGATCATGCCGCGCGCCGCCCTTGCGGGTAGCGTCAGGAATGGGACGACAGGAGCGGTCGGAGAGTATGGTGGGCGGTGTGGAGGCGGCCTGGCTTGCTGTCAAACGGCCGCTAGCTCGGCCATGACGGTCGCCCAGCGCTCCTGGAACACGCGCCGCCGGTCCGCGAGCGACACAACCTGACCCGACCGAGCCACCGCGCGGAAGTACTGGCGCTGTTCCTCGAAGCCGGTGCAGAAGCGCGCGGCCGCGGCGAAACACCCGAACCCGCGCAGCGGATAGTAGCGCTGTTTGATCCCTCGGTGGTCCTGCTCGATCCGGTTATTTTTGTAGCGACTCGTGCGGTGGAACACCCCATCGCCCAGCGTCTCGCGGCTGGCGCGGGGGTAGGCGTCGTGGCCGTCGGTCGTTACCCGCTCCGGGGCCTGGCCGGCGAGGTCCAGCGCCTGGGCGAAGAAGCGCTGGGCCGCGGCCATATCCCGCCGCTCGCTGAGCAGCACGTCGACCAGGTTCCCCTCGCGGTCGATCGCCCGGTAGAGGTAGCACCAAGCACCATTGACCCGGACAGACGTCTCGTCCGCGTGCCACTTCGTGCCGCCCTGTCCGCGCCGCTTGGCCCGTAGCCGGTCGGCCACGAGCGGCGCGAAGCGCGCCTCCCAGTCCCGGACCGCCTCATGGCTGAAGACGAAGCCACGCTCCAGGAACATCTCGGCCAAGTCCCGCAGGCTGAGCTTGTAGCGCAGCCGCCACAGCACGACGAGCAGCACGAGGTCGGTCGGGTACTGCAGGTGGTTGAAGGGTGTACCCGTCCGCTCGTTGCACACCCGACGGCAGGCCGGGCAACGGAACGTGCGCTAGCCCAGCGCCGTGCGGCGTGGCTGTTCGATCGTTACGGACGCGGCACAGCGGGGACAGGGCATCGGGTGCTCCTTCGCGCAGCGGTCAAGGCCCAAACGCTACCAGAATCCGGTCGTCCCCACCAGGCATCGTCTGACTTCTGACGTATCCCGTCGCCTGAGGTCCGATGCCTCCCGACAGTGAGCCGCGACCGCAGCCATGACCCCTGGCGCACCGGAGCAGCGTGTCGTCATGGGACAACGGGACTATACTTCTGCGTATGGACGCGAAATGGGCGACGCGCGCCGACCGGATCGGGGGGCAGGGGCGGGCGGGCGGGGGTCCGACGGTGCCCCCCCCGAACGCTCCACGTCACCGCTCGTCGTATCTGATCGCGAGCGGCGGCGTCGCGGCGTGCACCGGGCTGATCGCCCTCCTGCGGCTCCCCCTGCCGGGCGCGCATCTAGCGATCCTCTACCTCCTGCCGGTGCTGGCCGTGGCGAGTACCCGCGGCCGCGGTCCGGCCGTCGCCGCCGCCGTGCTCGGCTTCTTGACCTATAACTACGCTTTCGTCGAGCCGGTCTTCACGCTGGCGATCCGCGATCCCGGCGAGTGGCCGACCCTGCTGGTCTTCCTGTTCACCGCCCTGGTGGCCGGACAGCTCGCGGCCACCCTCCGCCGCAGGGCCGAGGAGGCGCGGGCACGGGCCGGGCTGCTCGCCGATCTCTACGGGCTGACCCAGGCGCTTATCACCGACCGGGACGCGGCGGAGCTGCTGGCGCTGATCGCCGAGCAGGTCGTCGCGACCTTCCGGGTGCGCGAGTGCGCCATCCTCCTGCCCGATGCCACGGGCCGACTGGCGGTGCGTGCCCGATCGGTGGCGGGCGGGCGCCGCCCGGGAGGTCGGGACGAGGAAGGGGCAGGGACGCGCACCATCGACCAAGTGGAAGCGGCCCCCGCCCGGTCCAGCACCGCCTTGTTCGTGCCGTTGCTGGCCGGGGCGCGCCGGGTCGGGCTGATGCGGGTGGTCCACGACGCGGGCGACGCGCCGGATGAGGAGCGGCGACGCTTGTTGCCTACCTTCGCGGCGGGCGCGGCACTCGCGATCGAGCGGGGGCTCCTGGCGGAGGCGACGGCGCGGGCCGCCACCCTGGCCCGCAGCGACGCGCTGAAGTCGACCCTGCTCTCCTCCGTCAGCCACGAACTCCGGACCCCGCTCGCAGCGATCAAGGGGTCGGTCAGCAGCCTCCTGGAGGACGAGACGATCGTCAGTTGGAACCCGGCGCAGCGGCGCGAGTTCCTGTTGACGATCGATGAGGAGACCGATCGTCTGACCCGGCTCGTCGCCAATCTCCTCGATCTGTCGCGGATCGAGGCGGGCGTCTTGCGCCCGCAGCGCGAGCCCTACGGGCTCGATGAGCTCCTCTGGGGTGCCGTCGCGCGGCTGGCCCCCGACGTCGCCACCCGCGTCCAGCTCCGGATCCCGGCGGACCTCCCGCTCGTGCCGCTCGATCCGATCCTCATGGACCGGGTCGTCGGGAATCTGCTGGAGAATGCGCTGAAGTACTCCCCGCCCGCTTCCGTCGTCACGCTGGCGGTGCGGCACCGGGACGACACCGTCGAACTCAGCGTCACCGATCGGGGGCCGGGCGTAGCGCCGGACGAGCGGGAGCGGATCTTCGAGCGCTTCCATCGCGCCGCCCCGACGCGCGCGATCACCGGCCTCGGCCTCGGCCTGGCGCTCAGCCGGGCGCTCATCGAGGCGCACGGCGGACGGATCCGGGTCGAGGGGGCACCCGGCGGCGGTGCCGCGTTCATCGTCGCCCTGCCCCTGCCGCCCGCGACGATACCCGCGTCGCCAACCGCGCCGGTGGAGGCACCCCGATGAACGAGCAGATCCTGGTCGTCGACGACGAGCCCCAGATCGTGCGTTTCCTGCGTACCACCCTGGGCGGCCACGGCTACGGCGTCGGCACGGCCGGCGATGCGACGACGGCGCTGGCCGCGTTGCGCGGGCGGCTGCCCGACCTCGTGCTGCTCGACCTCGGCCTGCCCGATCTCGACGGCCTCGCGCTCTGCCGCCTCCTGCGGCAGGATCCCGAGCGGGCGGAGTGGGCGACCCTGCCGCTCGTGGTCCTCTCCGCGCGCGATCTGGAGGCCGACAAGGTGGCCGCCCTCGATCTCGGCGCCGACGATTACCTCACCAAGCCCTTCGGCGTCGGCGAGCTGCTAGCGCGCATCCGCCTGGCCCTGCGCCACGCCGCGCCCCGCGAGGGTCGCGCATCGGCGTTCGCGGCGCGCGGCGTCCGCGTCGATCTCGTCGCCCGCCGGGTGACGGCGGGCGAGGTGGAGGTCCATCTCACCCCCACCGAATACGCCCTGCTTACCTATCTGGTGGCGCACGCGGGCAAGGTGGTGACGCAGCGCACCCTCCTCGGGGCGGTCTGGGGGCCGACCTACGTCGACGATCCGGGGGTGCTGCGCGTCTTCATCAATCAGCTGCGGCGCAAGCTGGAGCCGGACGCCGCACGCCCCCGACTGATCGTCACCGAGCCGGGGGTCGGTTACCGGCTCCTGCCGGACGACCGCTGATCCTGCGGCACCACCCACCATGCGGCAAACCCTAACACTTTCCTAACACCTTCCGGCCCGATCCTAACGCGTCCCGAATGCCGCACGCCCTACACTACCCACCGAGGTTCGGGGAACGCACCGCCCCTCTGCGGGCACCGGCGCGTCGGACAGGTACGGAGGGAGGGTGTCGATGGCGCGCGGGTTACTCGATCGGGCGGCGTCGCGCGCCGAGGGCCTCGCGACGCCGCCCCCCCCGCTACGCCTGCTGGATCGCGCGCTGGACCGGGAACTCACCGACGCCTGCGCGCTGGTGGGCCGCGCCGTCGGCACCGGGACCCAGGTGATCCTGGAGGCCGCCGTGGGCGCGCACCCACTGCCCCTCTTCTGGGCCGCCTGCGACGTGCGCGCGGCGGAACTCTGCAACAAGTACGGGGTCGAGCTGCTGCTGGTCGAGGAGGACGGACGGGTGCGGATCCGGATCGACCAGTATCATCCCGCCGATCACGGAGCCCCGCCCCGGTCGCGCTGGCACGCCTGGTGGAGGAGGCGGCGGTCGGGTTGGCCGGGCGCCCAGGCCTGAGCGGCGAGGAGCGCGGCGATACGTCGCCCTCGGCCACGATGCGCCAGCGCCGACAAGAAAACCACGCGCCCGAGGCGGCCCATTGCGCAGCCGGATCGAGCGCGCGACGGGTCGAATGATAAGGAGGAGCCGACATGGACACCGGCGACCCAGCGCAAGCGCCGATCCCGCGACCAACCACGGATGCGGTGCCCGAGCAGCCCGACCGTTGCCTGGTCGCCGGGTATCACCCCGACGAGACGGTGGGGCCCGCCGGCGCGACCGCGCCCGTGGACCCTGTCACGCCGACGGGCCCCGTGCGGCAGGGCAGCCATCCGGGGGACCGCTACGTGCGCGTCGCACGACCGGTGCAGCAACCGCTCGTCGTCACCCCGCCGGTGGCCCCGCGCCAACCGCAGACCGGCCCGCGCCAGAGCGGGCGCATCCGACGCTGGCTGCTGCAAGGGGAGGCCGGGGGGCACGAGGGGCCATACGAGCGCGAGGCGCAGGTCCACCGCACCACGCCCTGGTGGCGGGCCATGTGCCTCACCGGGGTCGATTACTTCTCCACGCTCGGCTACCAACCGGGGATCGCGGCGCTGGCGGCGGGGCTCCTCTCGCCGATCGCCACGCTGATCCTGGTCCTCCTCACCCTCTTCGGCGCGCTGCCGATCTACCATCGCGTGGCGGCGGAGAGCCCGCACGGCGAGGGGTCGATCGCGATGCTCGAGCGGCTCCTGCCGTGGTGGCAGGGCAAGCTCTTCGTGCTGGCCCTGCTCGGCTTCGCCGCGACCGACTTCGTGATCACCATCACCCTCTCCGCCGCCGACGCCACCGCACACCTCATCGAGAACCCGCTGCTGCCCCGCGGACTGGGGGATTTCCGGGTCCTGATCACCCTGGTCCTCGTCGCGCTCCTCGGCGCGGTCTTCCTCAAGGGCTTCGGCGAGGCGATCGGGATCGCGGTCGGACTCGTGGTGGTCTATCTCGGCCTCAATGTCGTCGTCGTGGCGGCGGGGCTGGCCCATATCATCGGCCAGCCGACGCTGGTGGGCGACTGGCGGACGGCCCTCTTCGCGCAGCACGGCAACCCCCTGGCGATGGTCGGCGTCGCCCTGCTCCTCTTCCCGCGCCTCGCCCTCGGCCTCTCCGGCTTCGAGACCGGCGTCTCAATGATGCCGCTCGTCACCGGCGCGCCAGGCGACGATCCACATCGTCCACAAGGCCGCATCCGCAACACGCGGCGGCTCCTCACCACCGCCGCGATCATCATGAGCGTCTTCCTGATCACCAGTAGCTTCACCACCACCGTGCTCATCCCCCAGGAGGCATTCCAGCCGGGCGGCGCGGCGAACGGGCGCGCGCTGGCCTACCTCGCGCACGAGTACCTGGGCAGCGGCTTCGGGACGGCCTACGACCTCAGCACGATCCTGATCCTCTGGTTCGCCGGGGCCTCGGCGATGGCCGGGCTGCTCAATCTGGTGCCGCGCTACCTGCCGCGCTACGGCATGGCCCCGGAGTGGGCGCAGGCCGCGCGGCCATTGGCGCTCGTCTTCACGGTGATCGCCTTCGCGGTCACGATCGTCTTCCGCGCCGATGTCGACGCCCAGGGCGGCGCCTACGCCACCGGCGTCCTGGTGCTGATGTCCTCCGCCGCGATCGCCGTCACCCTCTCGATCTGGCAGCAGGGTCGGCGGGGGCTCGCCGCCCTCTTCGGCGTGATCGCCCTGGTCTTCATCTATACCACCGCGACGAACGTGGTCGAGCGCCCGGACGGCCTGAAGATCGCCTCGCTCTTCATCGCCGCGATCGTCATCACCTCGCTGATCTCGCGCGTCTGGCGCACAACCGAATTGCGCGTGACCGCGATCACGGTGGACGATACGGCGCGGCGCTTCATCGAAGAAGCGGCGATCGGCGACGAGATCCACATCATCGCCAACCACCCGGACGAGCGGAACGCGCGCGAGTATCTGCTGAAAGAGCGCGAGCAGCGTGCGGAGAACAACATCCCGCACGGCTCGCCGGTCCTCTTCCTGGAGATCACCGTCACCGACGCATCGGAGTTCGCGCCGACCCTCCGGGTACGCGGCGAGGAGATCGGTGGCTACCGGGTCTTGCGGGTGGAAAGTTCGGCGGTGCCGAACAGCATCGCCGCCCTCCTCCTGTGGTTGCGCGATACCACCGGCAAGCGCCCGCACGCCTACTTCGGCTGGACCGAGGGGAATCCGCTAAAATTCCTCGCGCGCTATATACTCTTCGGTGAGGGCGACATCGCCCCGCTGACCCACGAGGTACTCCGCAAGGCCGAGCGCGATCCGGCCCGGCGACCGGCGATCCATATCGGCTAGCCGTTCTCCCAGGCATAAATACTCGCGTTGTCCTACGCTCGTGCGCCCGATAGGGTCCATGTGGGCGTGGGAGAGGCGTAGGGAAGGGCGGTGATGTCGCGCGGAATGGTGTCTTGCACGGGTGAGCGACCCGCACTCGCTCACTAACTGCGCGAGTCGCGGGGCTCGATACAACGCCCCCCGCGCCGCGTCCCTCCCGTTGCAGGATTTCGCGCACGAGATAGCGTGCTGTATGTTCCGAATGATCGATGTCGCCGAAACATGGTCCGCGTTTGCATGCTCGTGGCGGTCAATGAGTCTTGTACTGGCAACTGGCGCAGATGGTGAAGTGTTCAGGTTGTATGGTTGCCGTGAAAGCTGGGAGACGGGCATGGGCATGCTGACAGATACACTCGCGCGGCGATCACGCATGGAACGTCGGTGCCTCGGCTATGCCCTTGCACCGGTCGGCGTTGCCCTGATCTCGCTCACTATCGCCGCCGTCAACCTGTGGGCGCATATCCCCAACATTTCCATCCTCTACCTCCTGGTCATCCTGGCCCTCGCGAGCACCGTCGGCCGCAGCCCCGCAGTAATTGCCGCGCTGTTAGCCTTCCTCGCCTACGATTTCTTCTTCGTAGAGCCGATCTACACCTTCACGATCCGTGATCCGCAAGAATGGCTCGCCCTCCTCGTCTTCTTATTCACGGCGGCAGTCGCCGGGCAACTGGCGGCGGCCTTGCGGGAGCGCGCCGAGGAGGCACGCCGCCGCGAGGCGGATAACGCCGCCCTGTACCGCTCGCTGAATCAGGCCCTGGAGGCGCGCGCGACCGAGGCGCAACGTCGCGAGCAGATCAGCGCCACCCTCTACGAGCTGGGTGTCCAAAGCCGCGCGCTCGTCGCCAGGTCGGAGCCCGATCGCTTCCTGGCGGCGCTGGCCGCCCGGGTGGTGTCGATCTTCGGCGTGCGCAGTTGCGCCATCCTGCTGCCGACTTCCGCCGGGCGTTTGCAGGTACACAGCAGCTACGTCGCCGATGGCGGCTCGCTCGAACCGCTCGATCGCAACGAGGAGGGCCTGGCCGACTGGACCTTCCGCTCGGAACGGGCCACCGAATCGTCGCGCTATCGGCACATCCTCCTCGTACCCCTCCAGGCGCGCCATCGGCGCCTGGGGCTACTGCGCGTCGAGCAAGCCGACGAGCGGCAACTGGGTGATACCGATGTCGAACTCCTCACTACGTTCGCCGCGCAGGCCGCCCTGGCGCTCGAGCAGGCGCGTCTGGAGCGGGAGGCGGTGCGCGCCGAGGTGCTCGCACGGTCGGATCGGCTAAAGGATGCGCTCCTCTCTTCCGTCAGCCACGACCTGCGCACGCCCCTCGCGTCGATCCGCGCCGCCGCCGGCAGCTTGCTCCAGGACGACATCGAGTGGGATCCGGAGACGCGCCGCGAGTTCGCGGCGGCGATCGACGAGGAGGCGGCGCGCCTCAACCGCCTCGTGGGGGCGCTGCTCGACATGTCGCGTATCGAGGCCGGTGCCCTGCGCGCGCGGAAAGGGCTCTATCCGCTCGACGAGCTGCTTCGCGCCGCGGTCGCTCGGCTCGCGCCGCTCGCGGTGAGTCGCCCCATCGCAATCGACACGCCTGCGGACCTCCCGCCGGTGCCGCTCGACCCGGTGCAGATCGATCAGGTACTCGCCAATTTGCTGGAGAATGCGCTCAAGTACGCTCCCGTCGACACGCCCATCGCGGTCGCAGCGACGGTGAGGCCCGCATCGGAAGGCGCGGGCGACGAGGTGGTGGTTAGCGTTGCCGACTGCGGACCCGGCATCGCCCCCGCTGAGCGCGAGCGCGTCTTCGCGAAGTTCTATCGGTTACAGAAGCATGAGGGGCTGCCGGGCAGCGGTCTTGGTCTGGCGATCACCCGCGGGTTCGTCGAGGCGCACGGCGGGCGTATCTGGGTCGAGGCAGGGCGCGGCGGCGGAGCACGATTCGCTTTCTCCCTGCCGCTGTCCGAGCCGTCTGTCCGCTGCAGCGGCGATGTCGCTGTCGTCGGTGCGGGATCAAGGGTGAGCGCATGAGCGGTGCCCGCCTCCTGGTGGTCGACGATGAGTTGCAGATCCGACGGCTGCTGAGCCGGGGCCTGACCGGGGCGGGGTATGACGCGGTCGCCATCGCGAGCGGCGAGGAGGCGCTCGTCGCCTTCGCCGAGCACCCGGCTGACCTGGTGATCCTGGACCTGGCGATGCCGGGGATCGGGGGGCTGGAAACTTGCCGTCTCCTCCGCGAGCGTTCCGCTGTCCCGATCATCATCCTCTCGGTCCAGGAGCGCGAGGAAGACAAGATCGCGGCGCTCGACTTCGGTGCCGACGACTACCTCACCAAGCCGTTCGGCATGGGGGAACTGCTGGCGCGCATCCGTGCCGCCTTACGGCGCATCAGCGCGTCCGACGCGCCGGACGCGATCGTCCGTTCAGGTTCCCTCAGCGTTGACATCGCCCGCCGGACGGTTACATTGGATGGCGAGCCGCTGCACCTGACGCCGACCGAATATGCGATTCTCAGATATCTGGCAACGCACGCCGACCGCGTCGTCACGCACGCCACGTTGCTACGGCAGGTGTGGGGCGACCGCTATGGGGCGGAGCCGCACTATCTGCACGTCTATATCAATCACCTGCGCCGCAAGCTGGAGCGCGATCCCGCGCGACCTCAATTCATCCTCACCGAGCCCGGCGTCGGGTATCGCTTCCATAGCGGTACCTGAACCCGTCTTCCATCGTCTGCCACAAGCGCGCTCGTGCCGATGAAACGCTTCACCGGTGTCCCTAAACACCGGTGCGCATAACGTTCCCCACCGGGCGTAGGGCACCGCGCCGCACATCCCCCATTTTAAGGAAATCTTGAGGAGATCGCGGTAGTTTTTGATACCGTCTTGACTCTGATCACAGCCCTCTGGTCCTACACTTTCCTTGCTGCGCGGTGGTGGCCTAACAGGAGTGGAGGAGGGGAAAGAACAATGGTCACAGGGCTATGTTGTGCGCTGGTCACGGATGGCGGGCCGCTGTGCTCGCGCGGTGGCTCAGATACGCCCTCGTGTCCGGTATGTCATTGAGACGCCGGCTCCCGACATACAAGGTAATGGGGAATCAGAAATCTCGCGCGTAAGCGATGTTGAGGGCCGACAGGGGTATATCCGACGCGAGTGGACGACCGATGCCACTGGCGCGATGGGACAAGACGATGGGAGTGTACGGCCTCGTCCGAGGCCGCGATCGGCTGTTCGCGGCCGGTGCTTACGCGACGTTGGCCCTCCTGTATGCGCTCCTGTTCGTGTTCGCTCCCCCCCCAGGTGGCGGTTGGTGGCGAACGTCGGTTGAGGGGGTGCGTGGCGTGGGGATCGTCATCTTCCTGGCGCTCGCGCTGCTCCAGTATGCGCAGGCCCGTGTCGTCCGACTCGTCGTCTCGCCGCACGGGCTGGCGTATCACCGTGCGGGTTGGACCCTCCATGTCGCCTGGGCCGATATCGCCCTCGTCGCCGATGAGGGGCTGATCCTCTGGCCGACGGCGCGCCGCACACGAGCATGGTGGGATCCCTACGTCGGGCAGTGGAGCGCCCGCTCCTGCGTTGTCCCGCTGGCGCTCTTCGCTTCCCAGTGGCAGGCCAGCCCGATCGGGGATGCCCTCAGGTGGCACGCGCCCCACCTGTTCGCCGACGACACGGGGAGGCACATTCGCCTGAGCACCCGTTCGGCCCTTGCGCCACCGCAGGAGGAGCGTTCCCGTGTTGGTTGACCTGCTGCCGGTGGAGCGAGGCAACGGTAGCGATATGGCGGGGCGTCGAGTTGGCAATCCCGCGCCGCCCTCGGATACCGGTCGGCAGCTGAGCAAGGTAGGTATTGGTAGGGACGCATGCGCGAACGATACGAATAAGGATGACCGGCGATGCCAGATCGGATCTTCAGGTTCTTGGCGAGTGCGCCAACATTGACCGAGGAGGAGCGGCGCGAGGTAGTGTGCGAAGTAGGGCGGCTACGGGGATTGGTGGCAGGATTGCCGGGCGAGGCCCGCGTGCGGATAAGAGCAAACCCGAGCGGCCCTCTGGGCGACTATGTCGCCTTGCTGCTGGATGCCCAAGAGCGCGGCGTGCCCGAGCAAGTGGTGCTGCCGACAGCCGTACGACAACAGTATGGGCAGCGCCGCTAGTTCATCACCAGCTTGCGCGTGCTCGATGCGTTCACCGGTCAACCACACCGGTATTGCTAGCTGGAGGGCGTTCGTTGCGCTCGGTGGAGCCATTTCCCGGTACGGTCTTGAGCAACAACCCATACGCTTGCGGCGGAGGGTAGTTCGCTCCAAAGAGAGGGACAAATGCTGCAAGTCGAACCGATCGATCGCGGTACTAGCCTCAGGGCAATGCCGCCCCCCGCGTTGTTGGAGGCACTGATGGATGTTAGGCCGCAGATCGTGTTGGTGGAGGACGAAGGACCGCTGCGGAAGATCATCGCGCGCAATCTCCAGAAGCGCGGGTACGATGTCGTGGAAGCGGAGACGGGCACCGCCGCGCTCACCGCGCTCAGGGCGCACCCCCCGGGACTCCTCCTCCTGGATATTAATCTGCCCGATATGACCGGCTGGGATGTCCTCCGGGCCTTGCCAGCCGACCTGCGCCGACGGATACCGACCATCGCCCTCTCGGCGGTGGCACCGAATCCGACACGGCTGAGCGAGTTCCACGAGGTCACGTTCCTCCACAAGCCTTTCCCGCTCGACACTCTGCTGCGGCTGGTCGCCGATCGGTTGGGCGGGGGGCAGACGGGCGTCCCGAGTGGGGCGTGGCGATGAGCGCGCAGCGAGCCAGATACCGACATGAGGATGGCCGTGATGAAGCTTGAGACGAGCATGCGGGCGAGTGAGTTGTGCCGCACGCATCCCTTGCACGCCCGCTGGTTGAACGGGGTCGAGGCCGATCTGCGCCGTGCCTGCGCCGTGGTAGCAAGGGCGGCGCGGACCCTCCCGGCGATCGAGATCCGGAGTACCCCCGACGAGCGCGATGGGACGCCGAGCGTCGCGGCGTGGGCTGCGGTGCGGCATGTCGTTGACGCGCTGTCGGCGGAGTACGACGTTCGGGTGACGGCGGATCGCCTGCCCAATGCGGTCCTCTTCCGCGTGACGCCGCTGACCACGCCGACAGGGTCGGCGCGCCGCGGGAACGGCGCGTGGTGGCGCGTGTGGGCGAGGCAAACATCCACTGGCTGCGGCGAGGCGCGAGGGCAACGAAAGCGGGGGAGAACGCGGTGAATGTCGAGTACGTGGTGATGGGCATCATCTCGCTGCTGGTGTTGGGCTACCTTCTGGTCGCGCTGTTGCGACCGGAGCTGTTCTAGGGGGCTGACGTAGCCCGAGAGGAGAATCACACGGCGATGGCACAAATCCTGAACGCGCCGACGGATGCGCCGGACCCGATGTCCGGTGCCCCGGGCAATAAGGAACAGCGGCGGCAGCACATGCAGCGGCGTTCGCTGCTCGACCCGGCGATCGTGCGTCCGGCGCTTGTGGAAGCGTTTAAGAAACTCGACCCGCGCGGGATGGCGAAAAACCCCGTGATGTTCGTGGTGGAGATCGTCAGCGTCATCGTGACGGTCATCTTCGTGCGCGACGCGATCACCGGCCAGGGTGGCCTCGGCTTCACCGGCCAGATCGCCCTCTGGCTCTGGTTCACCGTGCTCTTCGCCAACTTTGCCGAGGCAATGGCGGAAGGGCGCGGCAAGGCGCAGGCCGACAGCCTGCGGCGTACCCGCCAGGAAACGGTCGCCAAGCGGATACTGGCGAACGGAGGGATCGAGACGGTCGACGCGGCGGCGTTGCGTAAGGGTGACCTCGTCAGCGTCGAGGCGGGGGATATCATCCCCTCCGATGGTGAGGTGGTCGAGGGGGTTGCCTACGTCAACGAGTCGGCGATCACCGGCGAGTCGGCACCGGTCCTCAAGGAACCGGGCACCGACATCCGCTCCTCGGTCACCGGCGGCACGACGATCACTTCCGACCGGCTGACACTGCGAATCACCGCCGATCCGGGCCAGACCTTCCTCGACCGGATGATCGGCCTGGTCGAGGGGGCGGCGCGGCAGAAGACGCCGAACGAGATCGCGCTCAATATCTTGCTGGCGGGGCTGACGCTCATCTTCTTGCTGGCGACGGTGACGCTGCTGCCCTTCGCGATCTACTCCGGCGCGCCGGTCGCGACGACGATCCTGATCGCCCTGCTGGTCTGCCTCATCCCGACGACGATCGGCGCCCTCCTCTCGGCGATCGGCATCGCCGGGATGGACCGGGTGGTGCAGCGCAATGTGCTGGCGATGAGCGGGCGGGCGGTCGAGGCGGCCGGCGACATCGACACGATGCTGCTGGATAAGACCGGCACGATCACCTACGGCAACCGTCTCGCCGCCGAGTTCGTCCCGGTCGGGGGGCATACGATGGTTGAGGTGACGGAGGCGGCGCTCCGCTCGTCGCTCGCCGATGACACCCCGGAAGGCAAGTCGATCGTCGCCCTGGCTGGCGAGCAGGGATACAGTGCAGACCGCGCGAGCATCGCCGGTGCCGAGTTCATCCCCTTCAGCGCCGAGACGCGGATGAGCGGCGTCGCGCTCAACGGGCGACGGACGATGAAAGGGGCGGTGGACGCGGTCAGCCGCCTGACGAAGCGTGTGCCGGACGACCTGAAGGCGGCCTCGGACCGGATCTCCGGCGAGGGTGGCACCCCGCTCGCCGTCATGGACCGCGACGAGGTACTCGGGGTGATCTACCTGAAGGATACGGTGAAGCCGGGCCTGGGAGAGCGCTTCGGGGAATTGCGCCGCATGGGCATCCGCACGGTGATGGTGACCGGTGACAACCCGCTGACGGCGGCGACGATCGCCCACGAGGCGGGCGTGGACGACTTCATCGCGGAGGCGACGCCCGAGCAAAAGCTGGCCTATGTGCGCGAGGAGCAGGCCAAGGGCCATCTCATCGCCATGACCGGGGACGGCACCAACGATGCCCCGGCGCTGGCGCAGGCCGACGTGGGACTGGCGATGAACAGCGGCACCAGCGCGGCCAAGGAGGCCGGCAACATGGTCGACCTCGACTCCGACCCGACGAAACTGATCGAGGTGGTGGAGGTCGGCAAGCAACTCCTGATCACGCGCGGCGCGCTGACGACCTTCTCGATCGCCAACGACGTGGCGAAGTACTTCGCGATCATCCCGGCGATCTTCGTCGCCACCTACCCGGAGCTGGACGCGCTCAACGTTATGCGGCTGGCGACGCGCGAGAGCGCGATCCTCGCGGCGGTGATTTTCAACGCGCTGATCATCCCGATCCTGATCCCGCTGGCGCTACGCGGCGTGCGCTACCGTCCGGCGGGGGCGAGCGTGCTGCTGCGGCGGAATCTGCTGATCTACGGTCTGGGCGGCATCATTGCCCCCTTCATCGGTATCAAGGTCATCGACGTGCTCCTGCACCTCCTGCACCTGGCGTAAGCGACGGCGCGGGGGCGCGGCGCGGCGCGCGGCGTAACGGAAAGGATTTCGACTGATGGACGATGTAATCTTTCTCGTAGTGACGGTGGTGTTCTTCGCGATCGCGCTGGCCTATATCGCGGCCTGCGCGCGCCTGGGAAGTGAGGCATGATGAGACGAAGATTCGCAGCAGGGGACTCGAACGACCCCAAGGGCGGGCATGGTTGGTGGTGGGGCAGGCCCCATAAGCCGGTGCAGACCGGGCGGGTGACGGCGGAGCTCGCCCTGCCACAGGATAGCTGGCTGCGGGAGCTACGCGGCATCTGCGAGCGTTTGTCCCACGCTCCGGGGGGAGAGTCACTGGCCGCGATGACCCTGAGCGTCGACCTCGACAGTGACCAAGGGCAGGAGATGGCGCTGCGGCAACTCAGCCAGCAACTGGCGCGCGAATATGGACTGCGGCAGACAGTGACGTGTGCCGCAGGCTGCTGCAACATACGCCTCGCCCGCAACAACGACGCGGGCGACTAACAGGAGAATTCGATGAATGTCCCCGGCTTCATCCAAATCGCGCTCTTTCTGGCCCTGTTGCTGCTGCTCGCCAGGCCGTTCGGTGCCTATATGGCGCGCGTCTTCAGCGGTGAGCGCACCGTTCTGAGCCCCATCCTGGGGCCTGTCGAGCGGATTGTCTATCGCATCTGCGGGGTGGACCCGGCGACCGAGCAGCGCTGGACGGCGTACACCGCCGGGATGCTTCTCTTCAGCCTCGTCAGCATGCTCGCGCTGTACGCGATTCAGCGCCTCCAGGGGGTGCTGCCGCTCAACCCGCAAGGTCTGCCAGCAGTAGGACCGGATCTTGCCTTCAACACGGCGGCGAGCTTCACGACGAACACCAACTGGCAGTCCTACGTCCCCGAAGCGACGATGAGCTATCTGACGCAGATGACGGGACTGGCCTTCCACAACTTCGCCTCGGCGGCCGTCGGCATCGCCATCGCCATCGCCCTCACGCGCGGCCTCGCGCGGCGCTCGGCGAGCGCGATCGGGAACTTCTGGGTCGACCTTGTCCGCGCCTTCCTCTACGTCCTGTTGCCGGTCTGCATCGTCTACACCCTCTTCCTGGTCTGGCAGGGAGTGCCACAGAACTTCAACGCCTACGACACGGCGACAACGGTCGAGGGGAACACCCAGACGATCGCGCAGGGACCGATCGCCAGCCAGGAGGCGATCAAGATGTTCGGCACCAACGGCGGCGGCTTCCTCAACGCCAACTCGGCGCACCCGTTCGAGAACCCGACGCCGTTGAGCAACTTCATCCAGATCCTGTCGATCTTCGCCATCCCGGCGGCGCTCACCTACACCTTCGGGAGGCTCGTCGGCGACCAGCGACAGGGCTGGGCGCTCCTGGCCGCGATGACGATCCTCTTCCTTGTCGGCGTCGCCGTGGCCCTGCCCTCGGAGCAGGCGGGTAACCCCGCCATCGCGGCGCTCGGCGTCGATCAGGGGCAGTCGGCAACACAGCCCGGGGGCAACTTCGAGGGGAAGGAGACGCGCTTCGGCATCGCCTCTTCTATCCTCTTCACCGTCGTGACCACCGACGCCTCGTGCGGTGCGGTCAACAATATGCACGATAGCCTGATGCCGTTGGCGGGGCTGGTGCCGCTCGTTAACATCCAGCTCGGCGAGGTCGTCTTCGGCGGGGTGGGCGCGGGCCTCTACGGCATCCTCGTCTTCGCCATCCTGGCGGTCTTCATCGCCGGGCTGATGGTCGGGCGCACCCCGGAGTACCTCGGGAAGAAGATCGAGGGGTTCGAGGTCAAGATGGCGATGCTCGTCGCGCTGATCCTCGGCGCGTCCATCCTCGGCTTCACCGCCCTGGCGAGTGTGACGGGCGAAGGGATTGCGGGGCCGCTCAATCCGGGCGCGCACGGCTTCAGCGAGATCCTCTATGCATACACGTCGGGTACGGGCAACAATGGCTCGGCCTTCGCCGGGCTGACGGCCAACACACCCTTTTACAACACGACGATCGGCCTGGCGACGCTCATCGGGCGCTTCCTGATGATCGTGCCGATCCTGGCGATCGCCGGCTCGATGGCTCGCAAGGCGGCAGTCCCGGCGGGTCTGGGAACCTTCCCGACCTACGGGCCGCTCTGGGTCGGCCTGCTGATCGGCACGATCGTCCTGATCGGTGCGCTGACCTACTTCCCGGCCCTGGCGCTGGGGCCGATCGTCGAGCAGTTGCAACGCGGGCGGGGCTTCTAGCCCGTACGACGGCACACCGCCCCGGCGCTGCGAGTGCGGCCCGCGGTATCGGTACAGGAATGAGGGGATCCCGATGAATCTCGCGCGGCAAGGCTTTAATGCGATCATGGCGACGATCGTGCTCACGCTGATCGTCGGCGTCCTCTACCCACTGGCGATGACGGGTGTGGCGCAACTCCTCTTCAAGGGGCAAGCGAACGGCAGCCTGATCCGCAGCGGCAATGGCACCGTCGTTGGCTCGTCGCTGCTCGGACAGAATTTTACCGGCGCGCAGTACTTCCACCCGCGCCCCTCGGCGGCGGGGAGCGACGGCTACGACGCTTCGGCATCGGGCGGCTCGAATCTCGGGCCGACGAATCAGAAGTTGTTCGATACGGTCACGGAGCGCGCGGCGGCGTACCGTCAGGAGAACGGGCTGGCGGATACTACGCCCGTGCCAGTGGATGCGGTCACGGCGTCGGCCAGCGGCCTGGATCCGCACATCACCCCGGCGAACGCCGCGCTCCAGGTGGCGCGCGTCGCGAAGGCGCGGAACATGAGCGACACCGATGTGCGCGCGCTCGTGGCCCGGTACACCGAGGGACGGACGCTCGGGTTCATGGGCGAGGATCGCATCAATGTACTCGAACTGAACCTCGCCCTGGATGGCGCGGCGCGATAGGGCCGTCGCGCCAGCTACGCGCTGCAACGGCGACGGTACCACGAAGCGGCTCGCGGTACCGTCGCCTCGCCATTCACACCGGCGCGTGGCACCGGTGCGACGATCCCCCGAGCGGCCATGGGCGCGGCCTGCGGGTCGCCACAGTCGTGGAGACGAGAGGGACGGAACAATGGATCCGCGGCGCAACAAGCCCTATCGCGAGCCGGGTCGGCCAACACCAGAGGAGATGCTGGCACGAGTCCGCAAGGAGGATGCCGCCCAGGGAGTAGCGGCCCGTATCGAGGCGCGGTTACGCGTCTACCTCGGGATGGCCCCTGGCGTCGGTAAGACATACGACATGCTCGCCCACGGGCGACGCCAGGCGTTGCGCGGCGTCCGGGTCGTCGTCGGCTTCGTGGAAACGCATGGCCGGCTCGAGACCGAGGCACAGCTCGCCGGGCTGGAAGTGATCCCTCGGCTCCAGCTGCCCTACCGCGGCGTGACCATCGAGGAGATGGATACGGCAGCAGTACTCGCCCGGCGACCCGAACTGGTCCTGGTGGACGAGTTGGCCCACACGAATGCCCCCGGTTCCCCGCACGAGAAGCGCTACGAGGACGTCCTGCAACTCTTGGAGGCGGGTATCAGCGTCGTCACGACGGTCAATATCCAGCACCTGGAGAGCCTGAATGACACTGTCCGGCAGATCACCGGCGTGGCCGTCAACGAGACGGTGCCGGACTGGGTTGTGGACCGCGCCGACGAGATCGAACTGGTGGATGTGACGCCGGAGATGCTGCACGACCGCCTGCAACAGGGCCTGATCTACCCGCCGGGGCGGGCGGAGCAGGCCCTGGAGAACTTCTTCCGCGAGGGGAATCTGACCGCGTTGCGCGAACTCGCCCTCCGCCGCACCGCCCAGGCGGTGGAGCGGCGCCTCGAGTCGTACATGCGCGAGCACAACCTAGAGGGCTGGGCGACGACCGACAGGGTGCTCGTCTGCGTCGATGATCGCCCGCTGGGTCGCGCCCTGATCCGGCGCGGCTGGCGGGTCGCGTCGGCGACGCAGAGCCAGCTCCTCGTCGCCCACGTCGAAAATCCGGAGCGGCCGGTCGACGCCCCTGCTCGGGCGCGGCTCGACGCGAACCTGCGCCTGGCGGAAGATTTGGGAGCCGAGGTCGTCGCCTTGACCGGCGCGGATGTGGCGGCGGCGCTGGCCCGTTACGCCCACGAACGCAACGTCAGCCAGATCGTAATCGGGCATTCGTCGCACGGGCGATGGCACGAGTTCCTGCGCGGCTCGATCGTCAACCGGCTCTCACGCGCCACGCCGGAGATCGATGTCCTGCTCGTCGCCGCCCCCCCGGAGCGCCAGAGCCAGGATCGCCGATAACCTTCCTTTACACACCTAGTCAGCGGCCAGTATGAGGGTTTCTGCCTACGCTTAACGCTTCTCACTGCACATTCGACGATCAGCGGCCCACGCCTCGTCATCGGTTGGTTCACACACAGCGATCGTGGAGGTGGCAGGGTTATCGTCAACCAGAGCCAGAGCATCGGCGTCAGTGCTCGTGATCGCCCATGTACGCTCGCCAATCTTCTGCCAAGCTGGAGTCGAGGAGGATAAGGCTTTGAGTACCAGAGCACCGTTCGAGCGGGACGACGACGCCGGGCACAGTGCGCCAAGCGAGAGCGAGCGCGCCGCTACGGAGGACATACGGGATGCAACGACGGGTGGCGTGCCACCACCAACTAGCCTGGAATGGCACCGTGACACATCGCCAGACAGTCAGCCTATTACGCAGACCGTACGCATGGCTCATTACCGGACTACTGGAGGGGGCCAGCTTACTGCCGGGGGCATCATTACCACCGCGCGCGACCCGAGGCCACCGGATACCGCAGCGGGTCGCGCCTGGCATCAGGTCAAGCGCGTGGTGATCGGGCGGCCGCTCGCCAGCGAGCAGGCGGTGCACGAGCGACTGACGAAGGGGCGGGCGCTCGCGATCCTCGCCTCGGACGCGCTCGCCTCCGTCGCCTATGGCACCGAGGCGACGCTGGTC
>JAABUT010002264.1_pt1 | contig 19014 bp, 20 predicted proteins | sample 5559281 | NCBI WGS metagenome assembly JAABUT01 (sample SAMN10711880, study PRJNA513359) | rock metagenome | isolation source: Antarctica rocks | place: Antarctica: Victoria Land, Ricker Hills nord | collected 2016-01-04
TGAGGGCTTGCAACTCATCGTACTTCTCGGATGCTAAGGCAAGATATTCTTCTTTAGTCATGGCGGTAAACGTTTGGTTTCCCAAATTTAAACTATTTTTAGAAAACGACAATTTGGGATGCACCCTTATCTTACTTTTGATACATTATGAGCTTTCACAAATTAAAAGCAGATTACATTTTTACAGGCAAGCAAATGCTTCCATCCAACCATGTTCTTATTACTGATGAAAAGGGAATAATACAAGACATTACAGACGAAAAAGAAGCAGGTGATGATATTCAAAAGTTGAATGGTATTTTAACTCCGGGCTTTGTCAATTGCCATTGCCATTTGGAACTGAGTCACATGAAAGGGCTGATACCTGAAAAAACCGGCCTTGTAGATTTTGTATTCTCCGTCGTAACTCAACGACATTTTCCTGAAGAAGAAATCCTGGAAGCGATTGCTGCTGCTGAAAATGAAATGATACAAAACGGTATTGTAGCTGTAGGTGATATCAGCAACAATATTCTTACACTTCAACAAAAACTCAAAAATAATCTGCACTACTACAACTTTATTGAATCAAGCGGATGGCTTCCGGATATTGCACAACAAAGATTTGAGAGAAGTAAACAAGCTTATGATTTATTTTCAAAAGATTTTGCTGCTGCTTTGGTACCTCACGCGCCGTATTCTGTTTCTGAGAATTTGTGGAGTTTGCTGAAGCCCTATTATAAAAATAAGGTTGTCAGTATCCACAACCAGGAAACAGTTTTTGAAGATGAATTGTTTTTACAAAATTCAGGTGATTTTATAAGAATGTATGAAATAATGAAACTGGATACATCCTTTTACAAACCCAGTGGCAAAAGCAGCCTGCAAACTTATTTTAATCACCTGGAAGATGCAGCACATGTATTATTGGTGCACAATACTTTTACAAAAGAACAGGATGTAGAATATGTAAAAAATACAAGGCCAGATGATTCTGTTTCATTTTGCTTGTGTGTTAATGCTAATCAGTATATCGAGCAAAGTATTCCACCTGTAGACCTGTTAAGAAATCATGAATGCCATATTGTTTTAGGAACTGATAGTCTTGCAGGCAACTGGCGCTTGAGCATTTTAGACGAAATGAAAACGATTCAAAAGAATTTTCCTGAAATTTCAATAGAAGAATTACTCGGTTGGGGAACAATAAATGGTGCGCAAGCATTACAAATGGGGGATAAACTTGGAAGTTTTGAAAAGGGCAAACAACCCGGAGTTGTTTTATTACATGACTTAAATATTAATCAAAACGAGATTTTACATTCAGCAAAAGCGAAGAGATTAATATGACTTTTTTGAACCACAAAGACAGAAAGACTCAAGGTTTCACAAAGAAAAAAGGCCGTATTGTAATTTTATTTTCAATTCAACCTATTTATATAATTTCTTACTAAAATTCAAATTCAAATGAAAGAACAGATGATTTGAATTTACCAATATCTGTATACTGAATCTCGTATTTATTTTCCTTCAAAAGCCAGGAATTTATCTCCCTGTTTTCCGGATTGACAGTAAAATATTCTGGTACTCCGGCTCTTTCGAACAGGCTTTTCTTTTTTACCAAATCTCTTTTTTTATCTCCTGAAAGTATTTCTATTATAACATCAGGTGCACCATGTATATAACCATCTTCTTTAAGTATATGCCTGTTTTCATTTAAAACAATCAATAAATCCGGTTGAACTGCTGATAGTAAATCTTCGAAATAAACATCGAAAGGAGAGATTACAAGCTCTCCTATATTAGTATTGTCTAAATAATTACTTATTTTTTGTGTAAACAACCTAACCAATCTTTGATGGTTATATTTAGGTGCTGGTGACATATATAATACATTATCTATTACTTCACACAAAGTTCCTTCAGGTAATAAGCGGAAAACATCTAATGCTGTTTTAGGAACCTGTTCAATCGCTTCCATAATTCTTTGTTTCACCAAAATTACTAAATCTATTTTAACTAAAAATTCCCTGCAAGATGAGTTAATATAGTATCCTTATTAAAATTCAAATTTAAATGAAAGAACAGTCGATTTGAATTTACCAATATCTGTATACTGAATCTCGTATTTATTTTCCTTCAAAAGCCATGAATTTATCTCCCTGTTTTCAGGATTAACGGTAAAATATTCTCTTACTCCTGATCTTTCATACAGGCTTTTCTTTTTTACCAAATCTCTTTTTTTATCCCTTGAAAGTACTTCTATTATAACATCAGGTGCGCCATGTATATAACCATCTTCTTTAAGTATATGCCTGTTTTCATTGAGAACCACTAATAAATCAGGCTGAACTGCTGATAAAAGTTCTTCGAAATAAACATCGAATGGAGAAACTAATACTTCCCCAATATTTGTTGTCTCTAAGTAGTTACCAATTCTTCTGTATAATAATCCAAGCAGGCTCTGATGGTTATATTTTGGTGCAGGTGACATATATAATACGTTGTCTATTACTTCACACAAAGTTCCTTCCGGTAATAACCGGAAAACATCTAATGCTGTTTTAGGAACCTTTTCAATCGCTTCCATAATTCTTTGTTTCGATAAAATTACAACATCTCATTTAACTAAAAATTTCCTGCAAAATGGGAAGGCTTTTTATTTCGCCGAAATCCTGCACATGCAACGCTATATAGTTTTGATAAGCCAAAATCAATTCTTTTCGTGTATTTCTGTTAAAATGAATATTTTCAAGATCATTATAAAAATTGATGGATAAAAGTTGTGAAGTCGCGGAAGCTAAATGCGTTTCAATAAAATAAGAATGGGCTGGTTTACTTTCGACAAATTGCCCTTCCTGTAAATCTAAAACAGGTGTTAAGTTATTGTATTCACCTTGTATGCGAAAACCTAATTCACCCGCAAGATGGAGGGAAAAGTACAAAGGCAAATTAGCAATGAGTGCTGCAGTTCCATTATCAAGTTGTTTAAGCGTGTCTTCAACCATATAAAATAATTCAGGATTGGCTTCAGGCTGTTTGAGACCGTGCTGAAGCATTTCTGTAATGTACATAGCAACAGTATTTTTTACCACATCAAACAAAACGTTTTGGTACAAATAACCCCACTGGTATTCTTTTATAAAATTGAGGTTCTTTAATTCGTTGTGATAGACTACCATATCGAGTATAGCAGCAGGCTGAAAATAAATTGCTTTTGCTGAAGATTTCTTTGTGCTTTGCCTCACCCCTTTTACTATGTATGACTGAATGCCAAAAAGCTCTGTATATACTGTTGTAATTATGCTTGTTTCGCCATACTTTACTGTTCGCAATACAATACCCTTTGTTTTATGTGTCATAATCCTTTAACCTGCCGCGTAAAGATATAACAGTAAAAGTGTGCGACGCAACAGAGCTAAATAGAAAAGCTAAAGCTGGGGACATAAAAAAAACCACCAAAAAATAAGGTGGCTTTATAAAAAATCAATTATAATCTTTACCCTGCTATATCCCAAACTTCTTTACCTCGTAATAATTTATCTAAATCACCAAATCCTTTTGCAGCAATTGTTTCCTCAATCTGCATTTGCATTACATCTTCGTAGCATGCTCTTTCGGTTTCATAGAACACGCCAAAAGGTCTTGGAAAATGAGCGCCTTGCCGAGGATCATCAAACATTCTTGTCAATACCTGGGCTTTATAAAAATCGTTCTCATCGTGTATCCAGAGATCGTTGTAACCTATTCCATCACCTAACTGCACTACAACGGGTCGCAGTCCTTCCAGCATAATCCCTTTATCCTGAGCAGCACCAAAAACCAATGGCTTTCCATGCTCAAGAAATAAAACCTCTTCTGCTTTAGTATTTTTTTCAGTAAAAACCTCAAAAGCGCCATCGTTGAAGATATTGCAGTTTTGATATATTTCAAGAAAAGATGCTCCTTTGTGCTGATAGCTTCTTGTAAGCATTGCCTGCAAATGTTTAGGATCACGGTCCATACTGCGGGCAATAAAAGTTGCGTCTGCACCTAGTGCTAGCGCCAGCGGATTAAAAGGATGATCTATACTTCCGTAGGGAGTGCTTTTGGTTATCTTTTGTTTTTCGCTGGTTGGCGAATACTGGCCTTTTGTTAAACCATAAATCTGATTGTTAAACATAAGAAGGTTAACATCAAAATTCCTTCTTAAAAGATGCATAGTGTGATTGCCGCCGATACTCAGACTGTCCCCATCACCGCTAACAATCCACACACTTAGCTCTGGCCTGCTGGCTTTTAAACCACTGGCAATAGCAGTGGCCCTGCCGTGAATGCTGTGCATGCCATACGTATTCATGTAATAGGGAAAACGGCTGCTGCAGCCGATACCGCTTATAATTACAATGTTTTCTTTAGGCACACCGATGCCCGGCATAATCTTCTGCACCTGTGCCAAAATGGAGTAATCGCCGCAGCCGGGGCACCATCTTACTTCCTGGTCTGTTGCAAAATCTTTAGCTGTTAACGTAACCGGTTTTGCTTCTGTTATAGTTGACATGAATAACTTCTTTCAAATTTGAAGGTGTAAATTTCGCTAAAAGAAGTTGATTAAGTGCCTCTTTCGCAATTTTTTAGCTATTAAATATAATTTAGACATTGATGTGACAATTTGCTGAAAGGTATTGCAAATGGATTTGTCCAGCTTAGGTTTAGGTTTGATAGCTTGTTAAACTGCCTCCATTTTTGAGTGCTTTATCATGATGCTATTTAATTTACCACTTTTCTTCATCACAAAAACTATCGTTGTCTAAAAAAAGTTTTCTTGTTTTGATTTTCTCTGTCTGCCTTTCTATTATCATTTTAGCAATGATATCTCCTGCGGATGTATTTATTGAATTCTTTAATAGTTCTTTCAGCTTTTTTTCTGAAATGTCGAGGCGATATAAAATAGAAATAAGGCGTGAAAAGTCATTTGTAATTAATCCATTAAGAATGTCAGAAAGGGCTTTCTTCAGTTCATTTAAAGAAATTATTTGAACAGAAATTTCTAATTGAAACTTTTGAAGTTCGATTATTACTTCTTCAATAACTTCATTTTGTGCTATCATTTCTTTTTTATCCATTTTTCATCTTTTTCTCATCAAAACTTCTCTATAACGCCTAAACCAAATAAAGCAAAATCATATTTAACCGGGTCGGCAGCATCTAATTTACGAAGGTAATCAGTAAGCTCAATTCCAGCTTGCCAATCAATTTGATTACGATGCAGCAGATTAAAACGATAAGCAACGCGGGCAACATGAACATCGATCGGGCAAACAAGCTGAGCAGGAGAAATATTTTTCCAGATACCAAAATCGACTCCTTTTTTATCGTTTCTGACCATCCATCTTAAAAACATATTCAGTCTTTTACAGGTGCTTTTCTTAGCAGGGGATGCAATATGTTTTTTTGTTCTTGCCGGGGCATCCTCCAAAGAAAAAAAATAGGTGAAAAAGTAATTTAACGCATTTTCTGTTGTTTCATCTTCGCTACTCATTCCATTTGTAAAGGCGGTTTCCAAAGACGCATTTAAAGAATAGTGATAATGTAAAAAATGAATGAAATATAAAAGATCAGTATCATTAAAAGTTCGGTGCTTGAATCCTAATAATCTCTTCAAATCCAACTCTTCGTGGCTCTTTATAAAATCATAAGGCGCGTTATCCATTCTCTGCAAAAGCTCTTTGCATTTTTTTATAATTATAGTTCGATTTCCCCAGGAAAAAATGGATGCGAACAAGGCTGCAATTTCAATGTCTTGCTGTTGGGTAAAAAGATGAGGAATGCATATCGGATCATCTTTAATAAAGGCAGGTGTATTATATTGTTCAACTTTGCTGTCGAGGAAGTCTTTTAATTGATTGGTCACTGTCCAAAGTTAAACGGCATCTGTTGAAGCTGAAAAATGTCGGCTGGTAATACCTCCAGCCTTCCAATAATTCTTTTTAGTTAATGAGCCCCCAGCAATGCCTTGTGACCCATCAACCTACTTTTTATAACGTCTCCTTAAATACCTGTTACTTCTTTTGTGATGAATTATTCCAATTATAATTACTTCATAATTATCAATAGTATAAAGTATTTTGTATGGAAACTTTTTTAAAGCTACTCGTCTTACAGGATTAAAAATAATACGAAAGGCATATGGGTTCTTTTTTAGTTTACTAATTGATGCGTTTGCTTCAAGCAAAAAAAGATTCCCCAAACCGTCTTTTTGGTAATTGTACCACCTTATGCCTTCTTCCAGGTCAAAAAAAGCGAGGGGTCTAATCCTGATTACCCAATCCATGCTTCTGAAATAACTCTTTCTTCACTTCATTCCAGTCTAACGTGCTTTCGGGGTTCTTTTTATACTCCTCATACCTCTCTTTAGCAATATTGATTTCATCTTCGTCATACGGCACATTTTCATCAAGGCTCTCCCATATCTTTTCTATAATCTCCAGCCTCTGATCCACAGGCAATTTTAGAATATCATCTATATCATTTGTCATAAGAGAATTTCCTTAAAATTAAAAAATTAATTCAAATTTATCCTATTGCCTGGTTTAAGTCTTCTATAAGGTCGTCTGCATCTTCAATCCCAATACTTAACCTTATCAAAGAATCTGTTAAACCATTTTTTATTCTTTCTTCCTGCGGTATAGAAGCATGGGTCATACTTGCCGGGTGATTAATAAGCGATTCGACTCCGCCAAGACTTTCTGCCAAAGCAAAAACCTTTGTTGAGGTCAGCACTTTGATTGCAGCTTCCACGCTGTCATCTTTCAAGGTAAAACTCATCATTCCGCCAAAACCACGCATTTGCTTTTTAGCAATTTCATAATTTGGAAAATCTTCAAACCCGCACCAGTACACCTTTTCCACCTTTGGATGATTTCGAAGAAAATATGCTATTTTTTCTCCGTTCTCACAATGGCGCTGCATGCGCACGTGCAATGTTTTTATGCCTCTTAAAACCAGGAAACAATCCTGCGGACCAGGTACCGCGCCACAGCTTTTTTGTATGAAATATAACTTGTCGCGCAACTCCCGGTCGTTCATCATCAGGCAACCCTGGATAACATCACTGTGCCCGCCAAGATATTTTGTAGCCGAATGCATTACCATATCAGCGCCAAAATCTAAAGGGTTTTGGAGATATGGTGAGGCAAAGGTGTTATCAACACATACCAATATATTTTTAGGTTTAGCAATTGCAGTAACTGCTTCAATGTCCGTTATATTCATCAAAGGATTCGTAGGCGTCTCAAGCCAGATGAGTTTCGTATTTTCATTTATATAATCGCTGACATGATTTGCCTCATTCATATTTATATAATGAAACTTTATTCCATACTTCTGAAATATTTTGGAAAAAAGACGATAAGAACCTCCGTACAGATCATTACTTGCTATTACTTCATCACCCGGTGACAACAACTTGATAACGGCGTCTGTAGCTGCCACTCCGCTGCTGAAGCTTAGTCCGAATTTTGCATTTTCAAGCGCTGCGAGAGCGGTCTCTAAAGCGGTACGTGTGGGGTTTTGTGAACGCGCATATTCATATCCTTTATTCTGCCCTGGCGCAGTCTGCACATAAGTAGACGTTTGATATATGGGTGTCATAATGGCCCCCGTAGAAGGATCAGGCTCTGCCCCCGCATGTATAATTTTTGTGTCAAGTTTCATAAAATATGGTCGTTAAAAATTTAGCTTCAAGCCTGCAAAGATGTAGAATTTGATTCAATACTATTATATCTGTTTTTACATACACTGCGCCGCGCATAAATAACGCCAGTCAAAATTTTCATCATCATGAGCAGACTGATGACGAATTTTTTTTTGTAAGACCTCCTGCTTCAAAATTCCTTTGTTTACCAGTTTTTTCCGGCTTTCGTGAATGCACTCTTCTACTTTTTTATGCTGCATCCATTGCTTTTGAGGCGGTTCGAAACCTATTTTGTCTTTTCGCCATACTATTGAAGCCGGCAAGAGATCATTCATACTTTGCCTTAGTATTTGTTTTGTAAAACCTTCATTAATTTTAAATGATGAAGGCACGCTAAAAATAAATTGCACCAATTCGTGATTAAGAAAAGGCAGCCTTACTTCTCTGGAATGAGCCATCGAATTTCGATCTGCATACCGCAGCAATTCTTCCAGCCCAAACTGCATAGTATTGAAATATAAAATATCATTCAGCTTAGCTACGACAGGCTTAAAAAATTTGGTTTTATCATAATTATGTGAAAAGAAATCATAAGTAATATCAGGATGGTTTGACTGCTTTTTACTATAGTTATTCCTTAATTGATTTGCTGCTAACTGAGGCAAAAAAGCAGCTACGTAATTTTTCCAGCCCCAGTTAATATTCTGTCCGTTCTTTTTGGCTGATTCAATTTCTTTTTTGGCTTCTTTCCAGTTGCGGCCAGCTATTTTTTCCTGCCAGTACCAGTGATAATATTTTGAATAACCGGCCATTGTTTCATCAGCTCCCTGGCCATCTAATATAACCGTTACCCCTTTTTTCTTTGCCAGCTCATACACCTTATACTGTGCATAAATACTTGATGACTGAAAAGGCTCTTCCTGGTAATAGATCAATTTTTCCAGATCACTAATAAAACTATCAGCGGTAGGAGTTACTTTATAATTATCAATATTGAGATGTTTTACTATCTCCGCAATTTGCTTTGATTCATCTTTTTCAAAACCCGGAAATATTGCAGAAAAAGTTTTTTGTCTTGCAGAATTACCTAAAAGCTTATTTACTGTAGCTGCTATGGAAGAACTATCGAGACCTCCACTTATACTTGAGCCAATTGGAACATCACTTCTTAACCGGTGATTAACCGAAGTAGTAAATAAATCAATGAAATTTTGTTTTAGAACATCAGCAGGATAATCTTTTATTGCAGTCTCTTTATCAATATCCCAATAACTTTTAATCTCTATATAAGGCTCGTTGCTTTCATCAAATCTATACAACAGGTAATGCGAAGGCGGAAGGGAATAAACGTCTTCAAAAAAAGTCTGTTGCTTGTTTGCCGGGCTTTGCACCCAGCCTAAAGTGAGGTAGTTTAACAACATTTCATTATCCATTTTCTTAAGTATTCCTGCCGCCCACAAAGATTTCATTTCACTTGCAAAAACAAAATCGTTACTGGTTTGAGAATAATGATAATAAAAAGGTTTTTCACCAAACCGGTCACGGGCACAGAACAAAGATTGCTCCTGCCTGTCCCAAATGGCAAAAGCAAACATGCCGTCAAAATATTGTAAACAATCTTTGCCATAACAGGCGTAGGCGGCAAGGATAACCTCCGTATCGCAGCGAGAAATAAAATTAAAGCCCTTTTTAACCAAATGCCCCTTTATTTCAAGGTAATTGTATATTTCACCATTGTACGTAATTGTGTACCGGTTAAGGTAATGCATCGGTTGTGCACCTGCTTCACTTAAATCTATTATTGATAAGCGCCGATGGCCAAAGCCTGCAGTTCCTTCCGGGTTCAGCCAAAATCCCTCACCGTCCGGGCCACGATGCTGTATTGCTGTTGTCATTAACTGCAACCGTTCCCTGCTTACATTTCGTTTATCGGGCGATAATATTCCTGCTATCCCACACATACTTTCTTAATCTCCTGTTTTATTTTTCTGAACCGGCTTTGCTGCCAAATCAAAAAACGTTTCGCTGTACCTGTACAATATAATCATTTCCGGCGATAATATTAAATAGAATAACCCGAACGATTTTTGGAATTTAATCTCTTACATACATTTCTAATTAACAGGCCGTAAGTATTCAATTGAAAGTCATGATTTTTCCTATAATTCAAAATGGTTTTAACGCTGTTTATTTGTTAACTGTTCAATTTGATCAAGGGTAAATTCTTTAACAAAAGGAAAAAAGTTTTTATAACACATCTCCAATGAATAATAATGCTTCTCAAACAAATCGAACACTTCCACGCTGCTGTACAGGTAGCTTGCCCTTCTTACTACGCCGCCAAAACTGTTTTTTGCACCGGTAAGGCTTTTGTAATTATATAGCCAGTTCTGCGATTGCATGTATGGGAACATTAATTGAAACTTTGCAGGTAAAACGTCGTGGTATTCAGAAAGAATATCATATGTGCGGATTGCATGGCTGCGAAGAGAGGCATCGGTAAATTCATTAATATCATTTGCTAAGAAATGATCATAAGCAACATCTACGAATGCACCCGAATATAATCCTGCTGCAGGTTTCAAAAATTGCCTTGCTTCTTTTGTCGCTGCATGTTCATCGGTAAAAGAGTCAATCTGGCGATGTAAGTTAATTCCGTCCAGAATACCTTGTGAATACTCAAATTTTTTTTTCCCTTTTACAAAATCACTTATCATATTGCCCGCAAGAATATCAGGATGATTAAAAGATAAATATGAATGGGCAAGGAAGTTCATGACTTGTTACAGCTATTTTTTGCTCTTTGGCAAAGCAACTATTATGCCTGTGAAGCTATATAGGTAAAACATCACTCCTTTTTTAACCACTTTTACATTTCTCTTTTCCTGGAGTTTGATATCGTCGTTTAAGGAATCTTTTATTTAAAACAATTACCTGCCCTGTTGCAAAAAGATTTTTTTAAACCTTAAAATTTTTTACAGGAATAATCTTTTCATATTTACCCTTATATTCAAATCTATGCCGCTAAATTGCTGTAGTTTTTAATAATATCAACGACAGAATAAATAATTATGGCTTTTAATCTGCAAACATTCAAAACACGTGCTCTTACGGCAGCAATATTTGTTATAATAATGCTTGCCGGGCTTCTATGGAATCGCTGGAGTTTTTTATTGTTGTTTTCGGTTATCCATTTTGGTTGCTGGATAGAATACCAAAAGCTAATTGGTTTAATTGATCCCAGGTATCAAACAATCACTCCGCTGCATAAATACGGGGTAATGTTATCCGGATGGTTTTTTATGCTCTTTATGACCGGTAATGGTTTTAGTATAAATAATATTCCGATAAATAAAATAGGCAGACTTCTTCTCCTGGTGTCTGGCGTTGTATTACCATTGTTTTTAATACTTCTTAAAAAAAGGTTTTCAGTCCGGCCATTGCTTTACTCTTTCACCGGTTTATTATATATTTCCTTAAGCTGGGCTTTAATGATGAATATCAGAAGCATGGGAATAAAGTCGTTTGGTTCATTTATCTCTGAAGACAAAGGATGGATTATTCCCATTGTGCTTATTGCTTCGATATGGATAAATGATACTATGGCTTACATAGTAGGTTCGTTTATAGGTAAAACCCCGTTTTCAAAAATCTCGCCAAAAAAAACCTGGGAAGGCACTGTGGGAGGCGCTATTTTGTGTGTAGCAGCAGTTTCTTTGGGTGGTTATTATTTATTTCATTCAAGTAATATCATTGCCCTTGTCGTTATTTCTTCCATTGCGGCTGTAGTGGGTACCGCAGGAGATTTGCTGGAAAGTAAGCTGAAAAGAAGAGCAGGTGTAAAAGACAGCGGACAAATAATGCCGGGTCATGGCGGCTTTCTCGACAGGTTCGACAGTTTGCTATTGGCAACGCCTTTTGTGTGGTTGTACCTTGTTTTGTTTGTATGAAAAACCTATAAGGTCTCAGAGGCTTTATAGGTTTAAGTTTAGCTATATTTGCAAAATAATTTTTCTATAGATGACTATTCATAAAGAGGGTTACCAAATTATTGGTATTGCTGCTTTAATATTTGGCCTTATCAATATTGCCTCATTTGCCTTTATAAGTGACAGTTATCCAAAAACTGCCGCTGTTATTTTCATAGCTTCTGTATTACTGTTTTTATTTATTGTTTCTTTTTTCCGTATTCCCTACCGTTCGCTTACCAAAGGAGAAAGTGAAGTCATTTGCCCGGCTGACGGCAAGGTGGTGGTGATTGAAGAAATTCTGGAAGAAGAATATTTTAATGATAAAAGATTGCAGGTAAGCATTTTTATGAGCCCGGCAAATGTGCATGTAAACCGAAATCCTGTAAGCGGAGAAGTAGTCTATAATAAATATCACAAGGGAAAATACCTGGTGGCGTGGCATCCCAAGTCGTCGATAGAAAATGAACGGCATAGTGTGGTAATTAAAAACCAAAAAGGTGAAGTATTGGTAAAGCAGATTGCCGGGGCGCTGGCAAAGCGTATTGTAAATTATTTATCAATAGGGCAGGAAGTGCACCAGGGCAATGAATTAGGCTTTATTAAATTTGGCAGCCGGGTAGACGTAATATTGCCACTAAGTGCAAAAGTGACCGTACAGCTAAATCAGGCGGTAAAAGGTGGTGTTACTGTTTTGGCAACATTATAGCATCAACGCTCCTGAAACTGACACAGGCAATCGAACCGCGTTGTTCATTTGCAACACAGCTCCTTCTTCTATGAACTCTGCTTCAAATATATTATAAGCCACTCCTTCTGTTTTAAGATTTACCTCAGATGCAGCTTTTGCTGCGGCTTTCTGTTCTCTTTCAATCAAAGCACGTGCGATTTTGCCAGGTACTTCATCTGCTGCGTATTTCGGGCGGCCTTACCAGTACTGCTTTCAATAAACCTGATACATGCTCTTTTGAATTACGTTTATAATTTTTCTCCATTATATCCATTGCCAAGCTTATCGCCGGGCTTTCCGGGTAGCCTATCGCTCTTAAATCCCTTCCTGATAATTTTAATTCAGGCATAAAAACTTTATTAATTTTGAAAGTATTAAGTTCGTTATAAAAATTTCTTCAAATCAAACAGAAGTAAAAAGTATATTCGAGTAATAATTAAATTCCTGCCATGCATACTGTAGAAAATTTATTAAGAACAAAAGATAAACCAACAAATACAATAGAACCTGGCGCTTTGGTAATAGAAGCGCTGCAAAAGCTGATATCAGTAAACCTAAGTTACCTGATAGTTTTTGATGATAGTAATTTTTTGGGGATTTTTACTGAAAGAGATTATACGCGTAAGCTTGTTTTACAGGGCCGGTCGAGCAGGGAAACAATAGTGCGTGATGTAATGACAACTGAACTGCCGGAAGTAACATTAGACAAGACGGTGGAAGACTGCATGTACCAGATGAACAAACGCGGAGCAAGATATCTTGCAGCATTTGATAAAGATAATTTTGCCGGAATAATTACTATTCACGACCTGCTGAGAGATGTATTGGCAAACAAGCAGGAGATTTTTGATAACTCTCTTGCAAATACGCTTATTGATAATGAAGAAAGCGGCAAGTTTTTTTAAAATAAGTTACTTTTTTTCTGCCTCACCTGTATTATTATTTCTTGAAAGAAATTACCTTAAAAAGACTTAATTCAAAAGATGCTTTATTACTTAGCGAGGCAGCATTAGAAGCGTACGCAGACCATTATTTACATTTATGGTTCGACGGGGAAAATGGTACATGGAAAAAATATTTTTCAGTTGAAAGACTGAGTGCTGAACTTAATGACCCTAATACTGTTTTTTACCTTGCTTTTTACAACAGCTCACCCGCAGGTTTTATAAAGCTAAACATAGGTGCACCTTTAGAAGATGATAAAAATGCTTTGGAACTTGAGCGTATTTACCTCAAAAAAGACTGTGAAGGTAAAGGCATTGGAAAGAAACTTGTGCAACTGACTTTTACAATTGCAAAAGAAAACAACAAAGATGTAGTTTGGCTAAAAGCTATGGACACCAGCAGAGGACCAATTGCTTTTTATAAAAAAATGGGATTTGAAATTAGCGGAACACACAGATTGAAACATGCCTTAATGAAAGAAGAACTAAGAGGAATGGTGATCATGATAAGAAGAATATAATAACACTTTTTGTAAAAATTGTTCTTGCAAAAAGCGGGGAAACCTCAGAAAGAGTTCCTTGAAAATCAAAAATGGCATTTTTTATTTTCAAGGTGGGTAAACTCAAACGAAAGTAAAATGCGGAAAAAGCCGAATAGAATTATTACAAGTAAAAGGGTGTGACACAACGGACTTAAGATGAGAATTACAAATGCAGGCTACACAAAAAATAAAATAAATACAATTGCTTACTCAATTACATATCCCAATGCTTTCATCCTGTTCTTAAATTTTGTAACCTCTGTATTTGCAACAAGTATGTGGTAATTTTCTGCTTTTAATACCAGTTGCTTCAATATGCTGTCTTGTGCAATGAGTCGCTGCAGTTCTTTTACTTCAGCTGGCAACTGGTACGTTACAAATTGAGTTTTTTCTTTCACCACTTTCGAATTATTCAATAATTGAATAAAATAACTTTCCCAGTTTGGAGGGAAGCTTTTGCCAATTGTGTTTTTAAATAAAGTAATTTTATTCTGGATGTCTTTATAATTTTTGCAGTCTTTTAAAAAGTGGTCATTAGTAACACGAAAACGATTATTTGCTAATCTCTCTGCATAGTTTGCAAGAGATACATTTATTACATCAAGGTCGCCTTCTGCCAGTATTATTAATGAGTCTTCATCGAATATGAGCTTATTAGCCTTTTCTGTATTTGCGGTTTCATAGTCAGGTGTGAGTCCTAAAACATAAGCACCCAGAGGAGTTAGTTTAAAGTATTGCAAGCCATCATACCCTGAGTAATAGGTTTGGCCCAATGCATCTGTATTTATGTTGTTATAGGCAATTTCCATAAGACCGAAAGCTGCATACAAAAAAACAGAACCTGTTATAAATGCATCTTTAACCATTTTGTCATAAGTGACATATTCAATATCTTTCTTTTCAGGAATTCTTATGCTGCCGCGTTTTTCCATGCCCTGGTAGGTTAAATTACTCCTGGCTACAGCGACAGATACAGGCTTTATGTCAATAGAATGTATAGGAAAGTATTCATGTAAATTTTCTATGCTTACCCATTTGTCTAAGGGCATCAGCCGGAAAATGTCCTGTAATTTTTTTTCTGCATTTTTATTAAAGCTGGAATTGTGTAAGTGCTGCCAGCCTTTTAATTGCTGTAATATAAAAACAGGTGTATTAATTTTAAAATAATGATTGTTAAATAAATCTTTTATGATACCGGTATTATTGACAGTAAGTGTTTTAACCGAATGCTGGTACAACATTCCTGCAAGTAACATACTGCGTATTTTAGAAATTTCAATATCTTCAGTTATATAATATTCTGTAAGGTTGCAGGTGCGTTGCAGTTTTGCAAGTGTAGCATCAGAAGGTCTGCCGCTGGTGTTATACTTTATGTTTTGCTGCATGTGGTAAGAAAGCAGGCGAGGCAGTTCCTGCTGAATTAATGCTTCACCAGTGAAGTGAAAATCTGTCTTTGGAATTTCATTTATTGGTATGATTTGATAATAACGAGGCCTCGGAAAATAATTTGACAGCAGGTCTTTTAATACAGGATGAAGAGATAAAATAAAACGCATTCTGCTTGCTGCAAATGAAATATATTGATTAAAGGCTCTGACAGAGAAGAAGTAAAACTCTTTTTTTAACTCTGTCCTGTGACCAGTGCTTACTGTCACATCCTCATCAAGAAACTTACTTACTTCCTCCTCTGTCATTTCCTCCCTATATAGCAACTTTTCTATCAGTTTAAATACAGAAGGAGACAGGGATTTTAGAAAAGCCTTGAGTATTGTCTCATTTTTAAAAACTGCAAAACTTACCTGCAACATGTCTGTTTTGCTATAAGTTTTTTTGCTGTTCAGGATAACTATAATGTTTTGCCCATTTACACCATCCCAGCTTTCAAATGGATGATTTATAAAAAACTTTCTGGCTAAAAAGAAAAGTCCCTTTTCTAGGTTTTCTTTCGTATATATGTCCAATAAAGCTTCTAAAGGTTCAGTAGTAATCATTGTAGTTTAATTAGCCCAACATAAAATTGATATCTTCTTCAGAAATAGACTTTAGCGATGCACTATCAGATGAAATAATAGCGTTGAAAATTTCTGCTTTCTTTTCCTGCAAGTGTAATATTTTTTCTTCAATGCTGCCTTGTGTAATCAGTTTATAACTAAGCACTGTTTTGTCCTGTCCTATGCGGTGGCTTCGGTCTATCGCCTGGTTTTCGGCTGCCTTGTTCCACCACGGGTCGAAGATAAACACCATGTCGGCGGCTGTAAGATTGAGACCTGTGCCACCGGTTTTTAGAGTAAGCAAAAATACCTTGCAGTTGGCATCGTTTTGAAAGCGCTCAACCAACTGTTGCCGGTTTTTTGTAGAGCCGCTCATAGACACGTATTCGATGCCTTGTTCTTCTAGTTTTTCTCCTATTATGTCTAATGCGTTCAAATAATTTACAAACACCAATACTTTGTGCCTGTTGGCCAAAGCATCTGACAGTTGCTCAATTAGTAATTCTATTTTTGGTGAAGTTATTTGTCCATTGCTCGGGCCTTCAGGTACAGACGCAATCTGCCTTAATTCGTTCAGTGCCTGAAAAACAAAAAACTGCGATTGTTGTATGCCCTTCATGGCAATTTGCTGCTCAATAGCCTGTTTATAAAACAACCTGCGTTGTTCGTAGAGTTTCTTTTGCGCATCACTCATTTCTACATACAGCACCTGTTCAATCTTATCGGGCAACTCTTTCAGCACATCTTTTTTCAACCGCCGCAAAATAAATGGGTAAATTTTCTTCCTTAACTCTGCGGTTACATCTTTATCATTATGCTTTTGTATCGGCGACAAATAATATTGGTTAAAGCTGTCAAGACTGCCAAACATGGGCGGATTTAAAAAACGGAAAAGAGAATATAATTCACTTAAATTATTTTCAATCGGCGTACCACTTAGCGCTAATCTGTGTTTGCCCTGCAGCAACATTACTGCTTTAGACGTTTGAGCCTGAAGATTTTTTATATTCTGCGATTCATCCAGCACTACATAGTAAAAATCGAGTTCTTTAAACTTTTCGATGTCATTGCGAACCATTGCATAAGTGGTAAGAATAACATTATGCCGCAGTGCATCCTCAATATTTCTATTGTTTGCATAATAAGTGTAATGAGTAAGTTGTGAAGCAAATTTTTCCAATTCTTTTTCCCAGTTAAATAATAAGCTTTTAGGCATTACGATCAGGGAGGGCTTTTTTTCAGCAGGATAAACAGATGCAAGCAGCGTAATGGTCTGCAAAGTTTTGCCAAGACCCATGTCATCTGCAAGACAACCGCCTAATTTGTTATCATGCAGGTATTTCAGCCATGTATATCCCTGCTTTTGATAAGGGCGCAATTCTGCCTGTACAACAGGTAATTTTACCTTGCTTTTATGCAGTGTATTAAATCCTTCAAAAATGCTTTTCGATTTTTTAAATGTTTCTGCGGCAATCTTTTCATCAATCAAATCCTCTACCAATGGCAGGTCAAAAAAGGAAATTTGTGCATTTTCTTTTTTCTTTTTAAACAAACGCTGCAGCTTTTGCATGTAGCTTTCGTTCACGATGGCATGGGTGCCGTCACTCAGCAATATGTACCTGTTTTTATTGTATTGCTGCAGCGCATCAAACAACGAAAATGCTTCGTCATTAAAATGAAGTGTAGCATCGCCTTCCAAAAAGTCTATGCCATGTTTAAGCTGCAATTCAAGCCGCGGAGTCGTTGTGCTTATTTTATATGTTTTTAGTTTTTCAGCACCTAAAACCTTATAAGATGTAAGCAATGCCGGAAGGTCGTTGTAAATAAAACCTGCCGCTACTTCGCGTGGTATTATAAAAAGGTCATCTTCCAACACAATGTCAAGTACTTTCTTTTTGCCTTGTTTTGGTATATGCTTTTGAAGCAATTTTTCAATCGTTTGCAAAGCCACTTCATTTGATTCCTGTTCTACTGGCTTTACATCTATCACCTGTTCCACTTCATTAACCGATGCAAAGAACTGCAGTTCATAATCATTCAGCAACCCTGCATCAATTCCAGGCAGTACCTGGGAAACGCGCATATATAATGAATCATCAGTATCAATTTTTTCAAAAATCAGCACAGGTGTTGTTGCTATTGCTTCTTTTGAAAATGATATCCTATAATTTTCATACAATAGCTCCACGTTTTGCACATAAGAAAAAAACAACGACAGGAATTTGGGCAGATCCTGTACATCGACACGAGTGTTGAATAACAGAACTGAATTAAAATTTCGTCCTATAGATGGTATTTCTATCACTTTGCCATCTGCATAAATATTATTTTCATTGATAAATTTAAAGTCAGTAAATACTTCATCCGCTGCCAATACCTGCAATGAAGCATTTATTTTTTTAGCATCTGCAGTGGCAGACATCATCAGGTGGGGTTTGCCCGTTTGGGATGCCTGGCTAATGACAGTACCTTTTACATCCTGCCACAATTTGCTTTGCAGCAGCATTTCTATTAAATAATCATTTTCATGCAGATAAATTTTTCCTCCTGCATTTTCCCAGTCTATCATAAAATTTGAGCGGCTGGTAATGGCATGTATAGATTTTAAAATAGTCCGAACTGTACCCGTATATTGCTGGTAATCAACTTCGGCCGGATCACCTTTTTCGTTGTGAACCTCTATGTAAGCTCCCTGCTCATCAAACAACAGGCAAAATACCACTTGCGCAGCTTTTCCTGAAGTTATAGCCACAGATTGCTTTTCCCGCTTAAATGTTTCAAACAAAACATTACTCATATCATTTCTGCTTAATCTTCAAAAATAAATCACCTGGAAAAAATAACGGGAGAATTTAACTAACACCTGTTGTGTATAACTAAAAAAACAAAGGTTGCAAGAACAACCATAGGTCAGGGCAGAGGCAATAAAAACGACAATTTTAAAAGAATTAAGGTTTTTATTGTAGCGGTAGATTGTAGAGCAACCCTGTTATTCATTCGTGTCTATTGCAATGCAGTCAGTCTTTGGATTTCTGCTGTGATTTCCTGAATAACGTCTTTGGTAACTACTCAGGTTGCAAATTAAACAAAAGAGTAAGGGCTTCAAAAACGTTTTGAGTGTTTTTGATTGTGGTATCAATAACGGAACGCAGGATGGCAAAGCGTGTTGCTCCGCGTTCACTTCGGAA
>JAABUT010002265.1_pt1 | contig 19008 bp, 22 predicted proteins | sample 5559281 | NCBI WGS metagenome assembly JAABUT01 (sample SAMN10711880, study PRJNA513359) | rock metagenome | isolation source: Antarctica rocks | place: Antarctica: Victoria Land, Ricker Hills nord | collected 2016-01-04
CGTCCCGCCACCGGCGGCCGGCCTAGCGACACCAATGGCGCCCGCCCAGATCGTGCCGAACGCCGCTTCCGATCGATCATCGCAATCTCCTACATCAGGGTGTTGCGTCGACCACTTGAATCCACCCAGGCTGACCCGGTCCCAGCGCGCATTCACGACTGTAAGCCCAGCGCACAGTCACGACTGTAAGCCTGACGCACAGTCACGACTGCGGCATGTCACACCCGGCATCGCCATCGGGGCAGCCTTTATGCTGCATTTGCGAAGGTTGCGTCCAAGCCACGCCCGCCGCTATTTTGCTGCCAAGTCCGGTGCGAGGCATTTCTCCTCCGTGGCTACACCGCAACGGGGATGCAGCACGATGGACGCAGTCACCAACCAGACCGTAACCCTGACGATGGACGGCACCAACAAATCGCTCTCGCTCCCCCTGAAGGCCGCGACGATCGGGCCGTCGGTTGCGGACATCAGCAAGCTGTATGGCCAGCTCGGCATCTTCACCTATGACCCCGGCTACGGCATGACCGCGGCCTGCGACAGCAAGATCACCTATATTGACGGCGACGAGGGCGTACTGCTGCACCGCGGCTACCCGATCGAGCAGCTAGCCGAGAACAGCAGCTTCCTGGAAGTAGCCTACCTGCTGCTGAACGGCGAGCTGCCCAATGAGAAGCAGCGCCACGAGTTCGAGCATGGCGTGATGCACCACACCATGCTGCATGAACAGCTCCGCCGGTTCTACGACGGCTTCCGGCGCGACGCGCACCCGATGGCCGTGCTGTGCGGCGTCGTCGGCGCGCTCAGCGCCTTCTACCACGACAGCCTGGACATCACGAACGACGACCACCGCCGCATAAGCGCCTTCCGCCTGATCGCCAAGCTGCCGACCATCGCCGCCTGGGCCTACAAGTACAGCATCGGCCAGCCGTTCATGTATCCGCGCAACGACCTCGGTTATGCCGAGAACTTCCTCTACATGGTCAACGCGGTGCCGGCCGAGCCGTATCACGTAAACCCTGTGCTGGCCCGGGCGATGGACCGCATCTTCATCCTGCATGCAGACCACGAGCAGAATGCCAGCACCAGCACGGTTCGGCTGGCCGGGTCCACCGGCGCCAATCCCTTCGCCTGCATCGCGGCTGGCATTGCCAGCCTGTGGGGTCCCGCGCATGGCGGCGCCAACGAGGCGGTGCTGAAGATGCTGGCCGAGATTGGCTCGGTCGAGAACATTCCCGCCTTCATCGAGAAGGTGAAGGACAAGAACAGCAATGTCCGCCTGATGGGCTTCGGCCACCGGGTCTATAAGAACTACGACCCGCGCGCGAAGATCATGCAGCAGACCTGCAAGGAAGTGCTGGACGAGCTGGGCATCAAGGACGACCCGATGCTGGACATGGCGGTCGAGCTGGAGCGGATCGCCCTGCACGACGATTATTTCATCAGCAAGAAGCTGTATCCGAACGTGGATTTCTATTCGGGCATCATCCTGAAGGCGATGGGCTTCCCGACCAGCATGTTCACCGTGCTGTTCGCCGTCGCCCGCACCGTCGGCTGGATCAGTCAGTGGAAGGAGATGATCGAGGACCCGGCGCAGCGCATCGGCCGCCCGCGCCAGGTTTACACTGGCGCAGTGCAGCGTGACTTCGTACCGATGACCCAGCGGACCTAAAGCAGAGTGCGGCCGGGTCCGGCCATGCGGCGGTCGGACCCGGCTGCAAGTGTCTGCCCACTCATTTAGAAGTTGGATTCCATTTGCGTCGGCCTTGGACGCAAACGAACCTAGGCCACGCTAGGGCGACCCAGCAGTGAAAGGGTGCGGTCGGGCCAGTCGGTAATCAGGCCGTCCACCCCCCACTCCATCAGGCGCTGCATGTCTTCGACGGCATTCACCGTCCAAGGGATCACGCGCAGACCCAAGTCATGGGCGCGGTCCAGCAGGCCGTCCGTCAAGTCGTCATGGTAGGGCGCCCAAGCCCCGCCCCCCTCTGCCGCCACGGCATCCGGCACGTCAGCCATGCCGCCGAGGTGCCGGCCTAGCCAGAGCGGCGCATCGGCGACGGTCCTGGCGTCCGTAAGCCATCCCCCGGCGATGCCCGGCCGTATGCGCCTGAGGTGCCGGGGTGCGCGCCAGTCGAAGCTTTGCAGCGCTACCCGCGGCCCGGCGCCGGCAGCGCCGACGATGTGCAGGACACGCTCGACCATTTCCTCGGCCGGTATGGTCCAGCCAGGATGCGTCGGCATCACCTTCAGCTCGATGTTCCAGCGTAGGGTTGCGTCGAGCGTCAGGACCTCATCGAGCGTGGGGACGCGTGCGCCGTCCTGCAGCGCCTGGCCGAAAAAGGTTTCCGCATAGGCTGTGCCGGGTCGCAGGCGGCCTACGTCATACTCGCGCAGTTGCGCGAGGGTCAGGTCCCGCAGGAGCGGCCCGGTGCCGTCCAGCCAGCGGCCCATCCCATCGCGCGTCGTGTTTGGATTCAACGCGGGATCGTGATGAACGACCACGGCGCCGTCGCGTGTCGTGCCGACGTCCAATTCAAAGGTGCCAACGCCGAGCCGGGCGGCAGCACGAAAACCATCCAGGGTGTTCTCGGGAAACAGGCCGCGGGCGCCGCGGTGACCCTGCAGGTCGAAGTCCGGGTGGGTCATGCTTGAACCGCGGCGCTATCCCTGGCCAACAGGACCGAACACCCGCTGCTCCACCTTGTCACCCACCCTGATCCCCAGCCGCTTCGCCGTGCCGGCCGCCACCTCCAGTGTCGCACGCACCGGGCCGCCGCTCGGGATGGTGGCCAGGCTCTGCGGCACCGCGTCCTCCGCGATGTGGTGGATCGTGCCATCCCCGTTGATGAACAGCATGTCGAGCGGCGCCACCGTGTTCCGCATCCACATCGTGCTGTCGCGCGGCGCGCCCCAGTCGAACAGCATTCCGCCATCAGCCGGCACAGTGGGGCGGAACATCAGGCCGACCGTCTGCTGATCCGGCTGCAGCGCCATCTCTACCATGAAGTCGTGCCGGATGCCGTCGCGGGTGATGATCACCAGCTTTTCCTTCGGCAGCTCGGGCTGTGCCTTGGTGGTGTCAGGCATCTGCGCCTGGGCGGCGAGAGGTGCGGCAGCCATTGCAGCGATCAGGATACGGCGGTGCATAGGGGGTCCTCCTGCAGGGTCATTTCGGCCAGGCGCTTCACATCGTCCCGCACCGGCCCGGTCCGGGGCGCGTCGCGCAGAGTGGTGAACCAGTGGTCCGGCGGGTTGCGGCCGGCAGCGCGGTTATAGGTCAGAGCGCGGAGCACGGCCTCCGCCTCCGGCGTCGTGCGGTCCGGGATGAGCAGCCCGTTCAGCGTGGCCCACACTCCCGCCCAGCAACGACCAACGGTATAGGGGTTGTAACCGCCGCCACCCGTCACGACCAGCCGGGGGGCAAGGTCTTTCATCGCCCGGACCACCGACCAGTGCGCGTTGTTGGACAGGGACAGCCGGGCTAGCGGGTCCTCCTCCAGGGCGTCGGCGCCGCATTGCAGCATGATGGCCTGCGGACGGTGCGCCCGGATTATGGGCAGGACGGCCTGGTGCAGCAGCCAGTCCATCTCGCTGTCGTTGAAGCCTTGCGGCACCGGCAGGTTGCGGGCAGAGCCGCCGGCGCGATCCGTGGCGGCGCCGGTGCCGGGCCAGCGGCCAGCCTCGTGGACGCTGACCGTCAGCACGCGGGGGTCGCCGGCGAAGGCGTCCTGCACGCCGTCCCCATGGTGGGCGTCTATGTCCAGGTAGGCAATCCGCTCCAGCCCCTGCTCAAGCCATGACAGGATGCCGAGCACGGGATCGTTCAGGTAGCAAAAGCCGCTGGCCCGGTCCGGCCGGCCGTGATGGGTACCGCCGCCGGGGCAGTGGACTATGCCGCCGTGCCGCGTCAGCTCCGCCGCCATCATGACGCCGCCGGCGGACGTCATGGGGCGGCGATACACCTCCGGATACACCGGGTTGCCCTCCGCCCCGATCTTGTAGCGAGCACGGTCCTCCTCGGACACCGACTGCGCCGCCTCCGCCCGTTGCAGAGCGGCGAGGTATCCCGCGTCGTGGAAGCGCAGCACGTCTGCCGGCTCCGCCATCGGGGCGGTGCGGAACTGATGGTCCGGCAGCCAGCCCATCGTCCGGCACAAGTCGGTGCAGGTGGTCACGCGCGGGATCGCCAGCGGGTGGGTGGGGCCGTAGGTGGAGCGCCGGTACAGCTCGCTGCCGACGTAAAGCGGACGGTCCAGGATCATGCGAGGGATATCGGCCGTTCACGCGTCATTGCGAGGAGCACGGCGGCGCTGCCAGGGCAACCCAGGCGAATCATCGGCCCTCACAACCCTGGAACCGCCACGCCGCTGACGCGGTTCGCGACGACAATTTATGCAGGGTCACGTCCGCTGCGGCATCCCCTGCGGCACGACGGTGCCGATGATGCTCTGGTCCAGCGACTCATACCCGGCATAGTCAATGGCGGCATACAGCTCCGCCCGGGTCTGCATCCGGTCAATCACCTTCTGTGTGCCGCCGTCTCTGCGTATCGCGGCATACAACTCCTCCTGCGCCTTATTGGCGACGCGCAACGACGACACCGGCCAGATCACCATACGGTAGCCCATCGCCTCGAACTCGGCGGCGGTGAAGAACGGGGTGCGGCCGAACTCGGTCATGTTGGCGAGCAACGGCACACCGGGCATACGGCGGGCGAACTCGCGGAACATCTCGGCGTCGTGCAGGGCTTCCGGGAAGATCGCGTCGGCGCCGGCCTCCACATACAGCTTGGCGCGGGCGACGGCGCCGTCCATGCCCTCGCTTGCCGCGGCGTCGGTGCGGGCCATCAAATAGAGGTGGCGCCGGGCCTTGCGGGCGGCGGCGACCTTGTTGGCCATATCGTGCGCATCGGCCAGCTTCTTGTCGTTCAGGTGGCCGCACTTCTTGGGCAGGATCTGGTCCTCGATATGCACTGCTGCCGCCCCGGCGTCCTCGAAGCTGCGTACCATAGCCATGACGTTGAGCGCTTCGCCATAGCCGGTGTCCCCGTCCACCAGGACCGGCAGGCCGCTGGCGCGCACGACCTGGCGGATGAAGAAGCAGACCTCGTCCACCGTGATCATTCCCAGGTCCGGCAGCCCCATGCTGGCCGTCATCGCCGCACCCGACAGGTATGACGCCTGGAACCCGGCGGCGCGGGCCTGCAGCGCCGCCATGCCGTTATGGGTGCCGGGTATCTGCAGGATGCCGCCGGCCTCGACCATCTTGCGGAAACGGTGGCCCGCCAGCTCAGTCGGCAGGTCGGCGGCGACAAGGTAGGTCATGCGGGCAAGCTCCGGAACGCTTTGGGGATGCAGTCGTTTAACACCTCCGGCATGGTGCGTCAGGTAGGCTGGTTGCGTGTGCAACCCCCTCCTATTAGGGTCCGGCGCATCAGACGGAGCACGCGTATGGATATGACAGGCGAGCGGCGCATCCCCGCGCCGCGCCAAAAAGTGTGGGATGCCCTCAACGATACGGAGGTCCTCAAGTCCTGCATACCCGGCTGCGAAAGCCTGGAGCGCCTGTCCGACACCGCCATGAAGGCCACCGCCGCCATCAAGATCGGCCCGATCAGCGCCCGTTTCACCGGCAACGTCGCGCTGTCCGACATGGACCCGCCGAACAGCTACCGCATCAGCGGCGAGGGCCAGGGCGGGGTCGCCGGCTTTGCCAAGGGTGGCGCCAACGTGCGCCTGGCCGATGACGGGCCGTTCACAGTGCTGTCATACGACGTCAAGGCGCAGGTCGGCGGCAAGATCGCCCAGCTCGGCGCGCGGCTTATTGACGCGACCAGCAAGCAGATGGCGGACCTGTTCTTCGACCGCTTCACCGCCGAGGTTTCGGGTCCGCAGGAGATCGCCGCCCAGGGTCCGGTCGTCGCCCCGGCTGTAGCTGTCGCCGACGCGGCGGGGACGGCGGCGCAGGGAACGGCGGCGCCGATGCCGCAGGCGGCCAGCACCCCAGCGCCCGCCCGCAAGATGACGCCCGCTCCGGCGCTGAGCATCTTCTCGATGATCCCGGACCGGATTTTCGGCCTGCCGATCATCGCGATCATCGGCATCCTGCTCTACATCCCGGTGTTCATCCTGATCTTCAAGGTTTACGTGTTTGGCTGACCATCCAGCGGACGCACACCTGTCCGCCTCCGGCCTGCCGGCGACGGTGGCCGACACGGCGGCGCTGCTGGCGGCTGGCGGCTATATTGCCGACCCGGCGCTGGCCGTCACCGTCCACCTGGCGCTGGCGATGCAGCGCCCCCTGTTCCTGGAGGGCGAACCTGGCACCGGCAAGACCGAGATTGCCAAGGTGCTGGCCGCTGGGCTGGGCCGCAGGCTGGTGCGGCTGCAATGCTATGACGGGATGGACCTGTCTGCCGCCGCCTATGAGTGGGACCATGCCCGGCAATTAATGGCGATCCGCCTTGCCGAGGCCGGCGGCGACCGGGACCAGGAGCGTCTGGCTGCCGCGATCCACAGCCGGCCCTATCTGCTGGCGCGTCCGCTGCTGTCCGCCATAGACCCCGACCAGCCGCCGGCGGTGCTGCTGATTGACGAGCTGGACCGTGCGGATGAGCCGTTCGAGGCGTTTCTGCTGGAGGTGCTGGCGGACTTCCAGATCACCGTGCCGGAATACGGAACCATACGCGCCAATGTGCCGCCGGTGGTGATCCTGACCAGCAACCGCACGCGCGAGGTGCATGACGCGATCCGCCGGCGTTGCCTGTATCAGTGGGTGGATTATCCGACTGCGGCACGGGAGCGGGCGATCCTGGACGCCAAGGCGCCGGGGCTGGCCCCCCGCTTGTCGGCGGAGGTGGTGGCTTTCGTGCAGCGGCTCCGCAGCACCGACCTGTTCAAGCTGCCCGGCGTTGCCGAAACGATAGATTGGGCGGCCGCGCTGCACTACCTGGACCAGAACGAGCTGACCGCCGGCGGTGTGGACGAGACGCTGGGCGTGCTGCTGAAGTACCAGGACGACATCGCCAAGGTCCGCGGCGCCGAGGCGGCCCGGCTCCTGTCCGAAGTCCAAGAGGCTTCTGCTCCTGCTCCCTTTCCCTCCGGGAGAGGGTTGGGGTGAGGAAGGCAACTCAGCGCTCGCGTCACCGATTGAGGATACCCTTACGGGCCAAAGATAACGTTTGCAGTTTTCCCTCACCCCAACCCTCTCCCGGAGGGAGAGGGGGAAGGGCGTGAGCGCTCTTCCCGCCAACATCGTCCACTTCGCCCGCCTGCTACGCCGGGCCGGGCTGCCGGTCGGGCCAGCGGAGGTGATCGCGGCTGGGCAGGCGCTGGGCCAGGTGGACATCGGCGAGCGCACGCAGGTGCGCGCCGCCCTGCGCGGCCTGATGGTGCGCCGGCACGAACATCTGGAGCTGTTCGACCGCGCCTTCGACCTGTTCTGGCGCGACCCGAACGCCGCGCAGCAAGCGATGGCGCTGGCCCTGCTGGACGGCACGCCGCCGGCCGAGGAGCAGCGCCCTACCCCCGGCAGCCGGCGCCTGGCCGAAGCCCTGGCCCCGCCCCGCCCGCAGCAGCGCCAGCAGGAGGACGCTCCGCCCGAACTGGATGCCGTGATGACGGTCAGCGAGCGCGAGCGCCTGCAATCCATGGACTTCGAGCAGATGAGCGCGGAGCAGGTCAGCAGCGCCAAGGCGGAAATCCACCGGCTACGGCTGCCGCTCGACCTGCGCCGCACCCGGCGGCTGCGCCCCGATGCCCGCGGTCAGCGTATGGACCTGGCCGCCACCCTGCGCCGCAGCCTGCGCCGCGGCGGCGAGATCCTGGACCTGTCCCGCAGCGCCCGCACCGTGCGCCCGCCGCCGCTGGTCGTGCTGTGCGACATCTCGGGCAGCATGGCGCGCTATGCCCAGGTCTTGCTGCATTTCCTGCACGCCGTCGCCAACGACCGGGACCGGGACCGGGTCCACGTCTTCCTGTTCGGCACCCGGCTGTCGAACATCACCCGGCAGCTCCGCTTCCGCGACCCGGAAGTGTCGTTCCAGATGGTGTCCCACGCCGTGCCCGACTGGTCCGGCGGCACCCGCATCGGCGAGGCCCTGGCCGAGTTCAACCGCCGCTGGTCCCGCCGCGTGCTGGGGCAGGGCGCGGTCGTGTTGCTGGTGACGGATGGACTGGACCGGGACGGGGCCGCCGGGCTGGCGGATGAGATGGACCGGCTGCGCCGCTCCTGCCGCCGACTGATCTGGCTGAACCCGCTGTTGCGTTGGGACGGGTTCCAACCCAAGTCGGGAGGTATCCGGGCGATGCTGCCGCACGTGGACGAGTTCCGTACTGTCCACAGCCTCGACAGCCTGCGCGCCCTGGTGGACCTGCTGTCCCGTCCGGCGCCTCCGCGAGGAGCCGGTTCGGCTTGGAGCATGAAATGAGCGACGTTCTGGATGTGATTGAAACCGCAGCGGGATGGCTGCATGAGGGTGAGCAGGTCGCGCTCGCAACGGTCACGGAAACCTGGGGCAGCAGCCCGCGTCCGCCTGGCAGTCAGCTTGCGGTGACGGCGAGCGGGCGCATGGCCGGCTCCGTCAGCGGCGGCTGCATCGAGGGTGCGGTGGCGGATGCGGCGGCGCAGACCATGCGGGACGGCGTGCCGCAACTGCTGGACTTCGGCGTGACGGATGAACGGGCCTGGGAGGTCGGCCTAGCCTGCGGCGGCAAGCTGAAGGTGTTCGTCGAGCGGCTGGGATGAATGCGGATGTGCTGACCCGCCTGCAGGCAGCGCGGGCGGAGGGCCGTCCTGCCGTGGTCGCCACCCGCCTGCCGGACGGTGAGCAGTGGCTGTTGCCGGACAACGACGCCCCCCCTGCCCTGCGCGGCCCGGCCGACGCCGCGCTGCGCTCGGACCGCAGCGGGACGGTGCAGGCCGATGGCGCGGCCTGGTTCCTCCATGCCTACAATCCGCCGCTCCGGCTGATCGTCGTCGGCGCCGTGCACATCGCCCAGGCGCTGGCGCCGATGGCGGCGGGCCTTGGCTTCGGCGTGACGGTCGCCGACCCGCGCCGGTCCTTTGCCTCCGGGGAGCGGTTCCCTGGGGTGGCAGTCAGCACGGACTGGCCGGACGAAGCGCTAGATGCGTTACGGCCGGACGGGCGCACCGCGATCGTCACCCTTACGCACGACCCCAAGCTAGATGACCCGGCGCTGGACCGGGCGCTGAAGTCCCCGGCGTTCTACATCGGTGCGCTCGGCTCCCGCCGCACCCATGCGGCACGGCTGGAGCGGCTGCGCGCCCTGGGCCACAGCGACGACGCGCTGGCGCGCATCCAGGGGCCGGTCGGTCTCGACATCGGCGCGGTGACGGCGCCGGAGATCGCGCTGTCTGTTTTGGCCCAGGTCGTGGCGGTGCGGCGCACCCGGACATGAGGTTTGGCCGCGTCCCGCTTGCTTCGGCGCAGGGTACTATCCTGGCCCATACCAGGCGTTTGCCAGGGCGTGTGCTGAAGAAGGGAGCGGTCCTGGATGCCGGCGCCATTGCGGCGCTCGTTGCCGAGGGAGTGGCGGACGTTATCGCGGCGCAGCTCGACGAGGGTGACGTGCCGGAGGACGAGGCAGCCCGGCGGCTCGCGGCAGCACTGGTCAGCCCTGGGCTGCAAGCGTCGGCAGCCAGCACCGGCCGGGTGAACCTCGTTGCGGCGGTGCCAGGCCTGGTCCAAGTGGATCGGGCGGCGCTGGACCGCATCAACGGCCTGGACGAAAGCCTGACGGTCGGCACCCTGCCCGACTCCGCACCGGTCGCGGCACGCGACATGGTTGCGACGATCAAGGTGATCCCCTTCGCCGCTCCGGAGGCGGCCCTGCAAAGGGCCGAGGCGGCGGCGCAGGAGCAGCCCCCCTTGCGCCTGCACCCGTTCCGCCCGTTGCGGGTGGGGCTGGTGATGACGACGCTGCCAGGTCTGAAGGCGAGCATCCTGGACGGGACGGCGATGGCCACGTCCGCCCGCATCGCCGGGCTAACGGGGACGCTGCTGCCGCCGCTGACCTGCAATCACGACGATACAGAGATTGCCACGGCTCTACAGGCCTTGATGGCGGATGGAGCGGACCTGCTGCTGGTGGCGGGCGCCAGCGCGGTGGTGGACCGGCGCGACGTGGGGCCGGCCGGCATCGTCGCGGCTGGTGGGCGCGTGCTGTATTTCGGGATGCCGGTGGACCCCGGCAACCTGATCTGCCTGTGCGCGATCGGCGATCGCCCGGCACTGGTGCTTCCGGGTTGCGCACGCAGCCCGCGGTTGAACGGGATTGATTGGGTGCTGGCGCGGCTGTTCGCCGGGTTGCCGGTGGACGGCCGCGTGATCGCAGGCATGGGCGCGGGCGGGCTGCTGCAGGACCCGGGGCAGCGCCCGCTGCCGCGGGCGAAGGCGGTCGGTATGCCGGACCGCGGCGGGGTTGCAGGCATCGTGCTCGCCGCCGGGCGCAGCAGCCGGATGGCGCCGCACAACAAGCTGCTGGTGATGGACCGAGAGGGCCGGGCGATGGTGGCGCGGGTGGTGGATAACCTGCTCGCCAGCACGGCGCGGCCGGTCCTGGTGGTGCTGGGCCATCGTGCCGATGATATACGGGCGGCATTGGCGGGCCGGGATGTGCGGTTCGTGCCGGCGCCTGACTATGCCGCGGGCCTGTCGGCCAGCCTGCGCGCCGGCATCGCAGCGGTCCCGCCGAGCGCCGGGGCTGCTTTGGTGTGCCTGGGCGACATGCCGTTGGTTACGGGCGGCATGATGCAGCAGTTGATCGCCGCCTATGACCCCGGCGAGGGCCGGAGCATCGTAGCGCCGACCTGCCTGGGAAAAATCGGCAACCCCGTGCTTTGGGGGCGCCGCTTCTTCCCCGACATTGCGGGTCTGACGGGTGACATGGGCGCCCGGCCCTTGGTGGAACGGCACCGGGAGCATCTGGCGATGGTTGAACTCGGCGATGATGCGGTGCTGCGCGACTTCGACACCGTGGACTCGCTGGAGTCGTTGCCCGACGAAGCGTTTCCTGCCACAGCATTGAGCCACATGTAGAGCATTGGCCGGATGTCCTGAATGGACGATGGCAGCACACCTCGAAAGCTTCTCAGATCGGGGCGCAGGATGCAGGCGACATCGAATGTAAACAGGAGGACGGCGGCGGCGGCGGCGGCGTTGGCCTGCTTCGCCACATCCATTACGTGGCCAGCCCTGGCCCAGAACGCGCCGAAGGTCGCGGTCGTCGAGTTCGGCGAATACACGGTTCGGCATGAGGTGCCGCTCAATGGGCAGCGCATTGGCTCCACCGGCGTTACCGAGCGGGTCAGCAGCGAGGGTGCCCGTCTGCTCCGCCGCACCGACCGGATCGAAGCCGCGCCATGCCGTCGTTTTGGCGCCTGGTTCCAGCTGCAGCCGCCGGGTCAAGCGGGGTTCCTGCCGATTACCCAACGCCTGACCCATCCCATCATGACGCGGCCGGACGGCGTCTCCGGCACGGTCGAGGCTGATGACGGCCTGCTCGACGGCAGCCCGGTCCTGTCCGGCTTCAGCTTCACCTATGATTGGGAGATGGTGCCGGGGACCTGGACCTTTGCATTGCTGTCGGGCGGCAAGGTGTTGGCGGAAAAGTCGTTCGAGGTCGTGGCCCCCCCTAGCGGGACTGCTTCTGCGGCTGGCGGGTGTGATGCGCCGATATCGTGACCATCCCTGCCGAGCGGAGCGGCCGGAGCGGATGACGGCGGACCTCATCGAGCGTCGTGGGTCCGGAATGTCGGTTGCGGTAGCTGGCCACGCTGTTCTTTCCTCAGTTACGGTAGTGACAGCCCCGTAGGGACAGGTGGTTTGAGGCTGACGCTCGCAGGCCGCCGCAAGCCGGTTCCGGCACGGCCATCCGGGGTTGGCGGAGCTAGCTGGATGTTTCCCTGGGGGCCACGCCGCACGCCGTTCCCGCATCACCGGGTCAGGTCACCCGAGAGGGATGGCTGGTATGTGCCTTAAAACACCGCTGGCGGTTTTGTTCAGGTCCGGTCCCGGCGCAGGCTGGCGCGGGGAGGCTTCCGGGTCCATCTTCCGGGGCAGGATGAACCACGCTCCGCTCCCGATCCGGACTGCCCGGCTGCAAGACGGCACCCTGACCTACCTGGTTGACCTCCCGCCGGAGGCGTTGCCGCCGGTACGTGGACGCGACCTGGCCGAAGCCTGGGAGCAGGCGCGGGAGGCGGCGTGCGGCGCCGCTTGGGGTGCAGCCCGGCTGTTCCGCTTCCGCCGCCCGGATGGCGGCACGACGGATCTGGTGTTGTCGGATGAGGACGCCTGCTGCTGGGCGGCTGCCGTTGACGCGACTGTCGGCATCGGCACGTCGCATGGGCTGTCGCTCTGCCTTCGCCTGCTGGCGCTGGTGGATCTGCTCGGGCGCGCATCCTGGCTTTCGCAATTGTTCCGCATCGGGCGCAACGGCGCGACGTTGCATCCGGCACTGCTGGCGACGGCGGCCGAGGCGCCGCTGGACGCCGACGCCCGCTTTGACGAAGCGCGGTTCCGTGCCCGCCTAGCCTGTGCCGTGACTGGCCTGGCTGCATCCTCCACTGGAGTTGCCCTATGATCCCACGTTGCCTCCTTGTGCTGCCCCTGCTGATGGGAGCCTGCGCGGGACGTCCGCCGCAATCCAGTGCCGACCGTGCCGCGGCGGCGGCGTGCCGACAGGAGGTGGACAGGGTTTATGCGGCGCAGAATCGGCGGGACCTGAGCTATCGGGATCAGCGCGACACGCCGTTTGCGACGTCCTACAACTCGGGCGTGACCAGCGCCGGGCTGGGCGCCCTGTTCGGGCGGGACAACGACATCCAGTCCTGCACCAGTCAAAACCGGCCCGGCGCCGTCTCCGGCGCGATCGGAACCGGCCCTACATTCAGCCCCACTGCACGTTGACCCAGGAAAACCCGACCATGAGCAAGATCATCCGGACCGAACCGAGCAAGGTGCTGGCCAAGGCTGTCGAGTATCACGGCTTCGTCTTCACCCAGGGGGTCACGGCGAAGGACCTTAGCAAGGACATCACTGGGCAAACCCAAGAGGTGCTCGCCGGACTGGACGAAATCCTGGAGACTCATGGAACCGACAAGACCCGCCTGCTTCAGGCACAGATTTGGCTCAAGGACATCCGCGACCGCAACGCGATGAACCAGGTCTGGTCCGCCTGGCTGCCCGAAGGGGGCGCGCCGGCCCGGGCCTGTGTGCAAGCCAACATGGCCGACACGCGGCACTTGGTGGAAATCATGGTCACGACTTGTAAGTAGCATTGGTGCGCCGCCAAGCATTGCAGCTGCTAGCTACTGTAATGATTACAACAGCCGGTCTTTGACCGGCTGTTTGCTTTCGACATAGCAGTGTTTAGCTTGCGACGCCGGCCCGTTGCTGATCAGTCGCCTTGTGTGTCGTCGGCCACGTTAGAATTTAACTGTTGCGGTCACGTATCACGACAGTGCGATTGTGACATGTATCCTAATCCGGCTGGTTATGCACATGCCGATTTCGCCAAATCTTGCGCGGGTGGCGGCAATCCTTCTACGTCGGGTTGCCAGCTTACATACCCTGACGTTACCCAATGATTCCTAGCTTGCTCACGCGGGCGTGAATTTGAGGGACAGCCGGCATGAGTGGATGGACAAGCGGACAGACGGTGGCGCTCAGCGCGGCGTTCGCCTTAGCAGCCCCTTTTTCCGTCCAGCCGGCCCAGGCCTACCAGCATAGCCGCCATGCCAGCCACCTGATGTCCGGTCGGGACGCGGCACGGGTGATCTACGCGGGGGTCAGCCATTATGGCCGTTACCGCTCTTCGTTCCACAGCGGCTTTGCTGGGGGAACGCTGCAATGCGTCCCGTTCGCGCGAGAGAATACCGGGATCGAGATAATCGGGAACGCGGTGAACTGGTGGGACAACGCCGCCGGTATCTATGAGCGCGGCGCGCGGCCCGAGGTCGGCAGCGTCCTGAACTTCCGGGGTACCCACCGGATGCGCCTGGGCCATGTCGCCGTCGTATCCAACGTGTTGGACAGCCGCACCGTGCAGATTGACCATGCGAACTGGTCCGGCCGGGGCGTCGTGACGCGCAACGTGACAGTGTTGGACGCCTCCCCCGACAATGATTGGTCGGCGGTGCGGGTCACGATGAGCAATGGTGAGTTCGGCAGCGTCTATCCGACCTATGGCTTCATCTATGATCGTCCGGATAAGGGCGTGATGCTGGCGAATGCCGGGATTATCCGCAGCAACGCTCCTGCAGCGCAGGTCGTTTCGACTACCCTGGGGATGTCAGCAGTAAGCCGGGGAACTTTGGATCTGCGCGTGCCGGCCGGCCAAGCTCAGATCGTCCTGGCGCCGCAGCAGGATCAGGAAGTGGCGGAGGCCGACGATGCCGGCGCTTACCGCGCCCATCGTGGCGGTGTCCGGGCCTTGCCGGTCGTGCGATATGGGCGGGCCGCGATGCAGTTTGCCCGTTATGGTTATGCGAGGACCCACAGCCTACGCCGCGGTGAGATGATGCTGGCGCAACTTGGCCGCGGCACAGACCGGATGACGAGTGGCCGGATGCTGGGCAACCAGGTGCTGTTCATGGGCCATATCGCGCAGCGGAGCGGACGGGACATGACGTATGCAGGCGGTCACGGCGCCTACCCTGGCATGGCCCGCCAGATTGCTGCCCATACGCGAACCGGCCATGGCCAACCGCATGCTGCCGCAGCCCAGCCGGGCCACGGTCGCCGGTAGGGCCAGCCGGCGGGCCTGAGAGCCTGCTATTCAGCCCGTCGTGGCCGGGAGGAAGCTTTTCTGCCGGCCATAGGGCGTTTCAGGAGAGCTAATATCAACGGCCATCCGCTCTGACCATTTTTCCCCCTCATTGCGAGGGACGCAGCGCGGCGGCAATCCAGGACTGCCAGCACGGTGCACCCGGCTCCTGGATTGCCACGCCACAAGGGCGGCTCGCAATGACGGTGCGGTTGCGCAGGGGTCAGGGCAGATGGCTGTTGGTATAAGTTCTACACCGAAATGACGACCCGCCGTGGATGAAAGATGCCCCATGCTGGGAGACGGATACGCATTTCGCAACACTTTCGATTTAGCAGGCTTGCGCGGTCGGTCACAGAGGTGGCCTGCGGCTGTGGCAGGCCGCGCGAGCCTGCTTAGCTTTTCATCTGTGCTCTGGACATCCAGAGATTAGCTTAGGACATTGGTGGTAAGCGGACACTGGCGCTAAGCCGCATGTTTGTTGCTGGTCAGCGCGGAAGGGCCAGGGTAGCTGCGCCCCGTTCTGCCGTAGAAGCTGCTGCGGGTTTCCGTGTGGACCTGCAGGGGTTGGCTTAGGTTGCACCGAGCATACCCAACACTGCACCTGCCCCGAGTAGCCAGAGCGGATGCAGCCGGGTCAGCAGGAGCGCGGCGGTCACGGCCAGGGTAATGGCAGCCGTGGACCAAGAATGGGACGTGGAGGCGGCGAGGAGCGCCGCGCCGGCCGCGACCAGGCCGACCGTCACTGGGCCTAGTCCGGCTTGCAGCAGGATACGCCAGGGACGGTCGCGGAAGCGGTGCCAGGCGCCGGAAACCGCCCAGGTTAGGACGCTGCTGGGGCCGATCATACCGCCGGTGGCTGCCAGGGCGCCGGGCCAGCCGGCGACGTGCCAGCCGACTAGAGTCGAGACCAGCATGTTGGGGCCTGGCGCGGCTTGGGCCAGGGCGTAGAGGGCGGCGAACTCGGAGGCGGTGACCCAGCCGTGGATTTCGACGACCTGGCGCTGCATTTCGGGCAGGACGGGTGCTACTCCGCCGACGGCGACTAGCGACAGTTGCGCGTAGATGAGGGCGAGCCAGCCGGTGTCTGTCACCGTGCCTGCCGGTGCAGCAGGACGCTCAGGGATGCCATCGCCAGCATGGTGGGGAGGAGCGGCAGGCGGACCAGGGCTATGGCGATGAAGGTGACTACGGCGGTGGCGATGCCGAGGGGTTGCTGCCGGATTGGCCAGGCGATGCGGCAGGCCATCGCTACGATCAGGCCGGATGCTGCGGCGGCCAGGCCGGCGAAGGCGTGGCGCACCACGGGCAGGCCGCCGTAGCGTCCGTATAGCGTGCCTAGGCCGATTACGATCATCACCGGCGCAGTGAGCAGGCCGCCCAGGGCCGCGGCGCCGCCGGGCACTCCGCGGAAACGAGTGCCGAGAGCTACGGCCAGGTTGACGATGTTCGGGCCGGGGAGGAATTGGCAGAGGGCCAGGAGGTCCAGGAACTCGGTGGCGGTGAGCCATTGGCGCTGCTCGACCACCATGCGGCGTGCCCAGGGGAGCACGCCGCCGAAGCCCAACATGCCGATGCCCAGGAAGCCGCGGAACAGGTCGGTCAGGGTCGGCCGCATGGGGGCAGAGTAGCGGCGCAGACGGGCGGGGGACAATGCGGTAACGTTTTGCGAAACGGAGGACCGCCTGCCATGCCCGACCAGTTCCTGGCCGCCCGCGATCTGTTGTTGCGCCATCGCTCCGACCTGGAGGCGGCCCGGCGGGAATTCCGCTGGCCGGTGCTGGACCGGTTCAACTGGGCGCTGGACCATTTTGATCGGATGGCGGCGGGGAATGAGGCCCCTGCCCTGCGGTTTGTTGGGCCGGGGGATGCGGATAGCTCGGTCAGCTTTGCCGAGATGGGGCGGCGGTCGAACCAGGTTGCGAACTTCCTGCGTGGGTTGGGGGTGCGGCGGGGGGACCGGATTTTGCTGCTGCTGGGCAACGTGCAGGCTTTGTGGGAGGCGATGCTGGGGGCGATGAAGCTGGGGGCGGTGGTGATCCCGGCGACCACCATGCTGACGGAGGACGACCTGCGCGACCGGTTCGACCGGGGCGGGGTGCAGCATGTGATTGCGGCTGGGGAGTTGGCGGGGCGGTTTGCGGTGATTGCGGGTGGTTATACTAGGATTGCGGTGGGCGGGGCGCCGGGGTGGGTGGGGTTTGAGGACGCTTATGCCGGGCCGGGCGAGTTTGCGGCTGAGGGGGAGACGCGGGCGGGCGATCCGTTGCTGCTGTATTTTACGTCTGGGACTACGTCCAAGCCGAAGCTGGTGCTGCATAGCCATCAGAGTTATCCGGTCGGGCATTTGACGACGATGTTCTGGATTGGGTTGCTGCCGGGGGATGTGCATCTGAATATTTCTTCGCCTGGGTGGGCGAAGCATGCTTGGAGCAGCGTGTTTGCGCCTTGGAATGCCGGGGCGACTATTTTGATCTTGAACCAGGGGCGATTTGATGCGCGGGGGGTGTTGCGGGTGCTGGGCGAGGCTCGGGTGACGACGTTCTGCGCGCCGCCTACGGTTTGGCGGATGCTGGTGCAGGAGGATTTGGCTGGGTATCCCGTGCATTTGCGGGAGGTGGTGGCGGCTGGGGAGCCGTTGAATCCTGAGGTGATCGCGCGGGTGCGGGCGGCTTGGGGGGTGGGGATACGAGATGGGTATGGGCAGACGGAGACCACGCTGCAGATTGCCAATACTCCGGGTCAGGTGGTGGAGGCGGGGAGCATGGGGCGGCCTTTGCCGGGGTATGACGTGAGTTTGCTGGATGCGGAGGGGGTGGAGGCGGAGGAAGGGGAGATCGCGTTGAGCCTTGAGCCGGCGCCGCTGGGGTTGATGCAGGGGTATCTGCAGGAGGATGAGACGGTGCGGGCTCCGGAGGGGGCTTGGTATCGCACCGGGGATGTGGCGATGCGGAACGCGGACGGGACGCTGACCTACGTGGGGCGGGCGGATGACGTGTTCAAAAGCAGCGGGTATCGGATTAGCCCGTTCGAGTTGGAGAGCGTGCTGATCGAGCATCCCTTGGTGGCTGAGGCGGCGGTGGTGCCTTCGCCGGATGCTACCCGGACGGCTTTGCCGAAGGCGTTTGTGGTGCTGGTGGAGGGGGCGGCGGCGGATGCGGCGACGGCTCAGGCGATCTTTGCGCATCTGCGGGCTCGGCTGGCGCCGTATAAGCGGGTGAAGCGGATTGAGTTTTTTGAGCTGCCGAAGACGATTTCGGGGAAGATCAGGCGGGTGGAGCTGCGGCGGCTGGAGGCTGGGCGGCGGGATGCGGGGGAGATGGGGGCGGCGGAGTTCTTGGAGGATTGAGGGGGGAGTTGGGATGATACGACCGGAACGACCTTGATCCGTCTGATGCAGCATGTCGTCACTGCTATGCACCGCAGGGGACTGTTGCTGGACTGGATTGAGGCGGCCATCCTCGCCCCGGACTGGACGGCCCCGGACCCTGACCCGGTGCTTACGCGGTCCTATAAGGCCAGCGCGGCGCATGGCGGCAGGGTGCTGCGGGTTGTCCACCGTCTCGACGGCGACGACATCTTGGTGATGACGGCACATTTCGACAGGAGCGCACATCCATGATGAAGACCAGCTATGATCTGGAGGCGGACGCTTTTGCGGCGTGGTTTGCACCGGAGGGGGTGACGTCTAAGCGGACAGAGGAGGTCGCGCCTGGGGTGTTCGTGGATTTCGATGCGGAGGGGGGGGCGATTGGGATTGAGGTGCTTAGAGTGGGGCGGCGGGTCAATGGGACATACGGCGCCTCACGGAAAGAGCATGAGGCGACCGACTGAGTTCTTGAGGTCCGAGCAGGCGTGGGTGGCCCCTGCCGGATATGCCGCGGCTGGCCAGGGCGCGCTTTGATGGCCTGGTTGGCTTTTGTCTGTGGGGCGGACCTGTTGGGGGATTGGTTAGCTGCCGGGCGGCGGACGCCATCGGGGGTCGGCAGCGTGGCGCAGGACGAAGGCGACGGCTTCGGCCGGGTCTTCGGGCAGGCCGGGGCGGGGGTGGGTGGGGCCGGGCTGCGGGCGTGAGGCTGCGGTTGGCTCGCCGGGTTCGCGCTGGTCTGGTTGGGGATCGGGGGAGTGTTGCGCGGCGCCCTGCCCGGGGTCTTGCGGTTCGGCGCCGGGTTCGCGGGCGGTGCTGCCTGCGGGGCGGCTTGGGGCGGCGGCGCGGGCG
>JAABUT010002266.1_pt1 | contig 19007 bp, 19 predicted proteins | sample 5559281 | NCBI WGS metagenome assembly JAABUT01 (sample SAMN10711880, study PRJNA513359) | rock metagenome | isolation source: Antarctica rocks | place: Antarctica: Victoria Land, Ricker Hills nord | collected 2016-01-04
GCCGCGACGTGCCGCCGACCAACAACGGTTGCGAACGGGCGCTGCGACCCTCCGTGATCTTCCGCAAGGTCACAGGAGGCTTCCGCTCCCGATGGGGAGCGCGTGTCTACGCCGCAGCTTGTACCGTTATCGCCACCGGAAGGCTCAACCGCATATCTGCCCTCCAGGCCATCTCAAACGCCCTGAAACCGTCCCCGGCCTAACCCCGACGCAACTGGGACCTGAGCAGTTACCCTTCGGGCCTTGCCTAGACGGAAACAACAGTCGCCCCTTCAACTCAGACGCTTGAGGGATGGCGAGCGTCCGGATCTCCTTAGCCAACTCGGCGGCCTGTGCCGGTTCGATCTTCACCGCGGCATAGGCAAAGAGAGGTTGCTTAGAGTCGAGCAGGTTGTCACCGGTGAACCCGGCTTCGTCGCAGAATACGTCGTTCGAGTACGTGGTCGCCATCTCGCCAGATCTCCGTCTTTCGGCAGGCTACCGCAACCTCCAGGTCGCCACCCCATAAGCTCGCGATCTTAACCGCAACGGCACAATTTTAGGAGTGCGACGTGGTGGCGGGACGCCTTCGCAATGTATCGCATGCGGCAAATGTACGGACTCGCGAACTATCCCCTCCTGAAACAGCGCGTCCTGATCGCTGCGTGAGACATCGGCCGGGACGCCGAGGACAAATGCCGGCTGCACCAAAAGTGCGGAAGAACCCAAGATGGTCGCGCTACAGAAGCGGTTCGGCGGCATCGTAAAGGCCTAAGCTGCTGGAACGGCGAGAAAGCTGTGCTTCACGTTCGAGATCGGCAGCAGTCCTGGTGCGGCGTGATCGCTGGTGAAGATGGGGCCGAGGTCGGCATGGACAGGATCGGGCTTGAGGTGGCAGCCGGCGCGCCCCTTCTTGGTCAGGTATGCGTTCACGCGTGTCGCTACGCCCTGAGCCGAGCCGCCGATCACGAAGCCCGTCATGAAGCAGCCGTTCTCTCCTGCAAGGTAATGCCCCTTCAGGAAACGATCGACGCCTGCGTTCACGTACTCGCGGATGAGGTAGGCGTCGGCCTCGTCTACCCGCTTGCACTCGACGATCAGGTGGGGGTCATTGTGGTCGAAGCTCCGGTAGAACCAGAGCGCGATGTCAGCTTCGCCGTCCGCCTCGGGCGTCTCGCCGACCGAGCGGGTGCCGACCGCCTCTTGGATAATGGCGAACACGCCGATTTCGGCGAGCGCGGCGACCATCCCGGTCTTTAGGTGACCGGCGAGCAGGCGTTCGGGGCTGGCCGCGTGAAAGCCGCCGTGCGCCAAGGCGATCTGCCATCCGCGCGCCTGCAGCTCAAGCGCCGTGCGCACGATCTGCGGGCCAAGGGACAGGAGCGGGGCGCCCACAGAGATGAGCTCGTCGTACGGGATCATCCGGCGGCTCGGAAAGAGCGACCGAAGTTTTCGGCAATCACGGCATCGCCGTCGTTGAGAGCGGTCGACGCGGTCCAGTACCGGGTCGCAGCCGGCTTCATGACGAAGAAATCGCTTTCCCCGTAGACGCGCAGCACGCGGCGGGTGTGGACGTGCGGACCAAGGTCGACGTTCAGGCGCTTGGACAACGAGACGAGAACCTCGTCAAATTCGCTCGGCAGTTTCGTCGCGCTCGACCGCGCCGGCTCCGCATCACCGTCCGTATAGAAACGCACGATCCGCATCTCGCGGTTGCGGATATCCATGACCTCCGAACGCAAGATCTCGCGTCCGCGCAGCCAGCCGTTGACGACGGTCGCCAGCGTGTCGGCATAGTCGTGGACTTGCTGCTGGGAAGTTGGCGCGTTGAGGCGCGAGCGCCCGCTCCGAAACTCCCCCCGTGCGGCGGCGAGACCGTCCCATACCAGCGTCCGCTCCGCAGGGCTGAGGCCGTACCAAGCGAAGACCCGCTCATCGAGGTGCCGGAGTTCGGCCTCGTCGTGGGCGCCGCCTGCGTTCTGCAGGGTTTCGGCGTAGGTGAGCAGCTCGGATGCGGCCGCGACGTCGAGATGGTCTCCAGGGAACGGCACCGCTTCGAGGTCGCTCCTGAACACTCGGCGTTTGTTCACGCCGAACTCGGCCCCGGTCATGAGCACAAACCAGCTGACGAGCGCAGAATTCAGAACCGCGGCTAGCAGGTGCGCCGTTCTCGCGTGCTTCGCCGGAAACGCCGCGCCGAAGTAGCTCTCCGAGTACACGACGATCTTGTCGGTCGCGGCGGAGACGCACCGCCCCTGCGGCAAGCTCTCGGCGACGACGGTCAGCGGCCCGCGGTAGATCGACGGCGACCTCGAGCGGTGGACAGTCGTGAACGGAAAAGCGGGCAGGTCCACAGGCTCGAGGCCGAACCGGCGCAGGCCGCCGCTTCTCAGCATCGGCAGCCCCACGAGTTTAGAGGCATCCAGGGCGTCTCCGCCTGCGACCTGAAAGCCGTCCTCAAGTCCCGCGCCAAGGCGGGAGAGGGTCGACTCAAGCGGCGGGAAGGCTCCGCTGAGTCGTTCGAAGAGGGCGAGGTCGCGGCGCGACCCGAAAGCCGCGAGCTTCAGCAGCGCCGGACGCTCAGCAAGCTGCGGCAAAGAGATGGTCTGGATCATCTCAGGCGAGAGCTCGAACGAGCCCAGCCGCTTGAAGGTGGGCGACCAGGGCACCTTGACCAGGGTCAACCGATCCGCGGGACTTGAACGGCAGCGCGCGAGGAGAACCATCGCGGGAGCCTGAGCGATCGGGAACAGATCTTCGTCGCGTAGCGCCGAAAGATCGACCAACGTCACAGGGCCGAGCGCGCGTAGCAACTGCTCCCGTGCTGCGAGACTCTTCTCTTGGCGGCTGAAGAACGGGGTGGCCTTGAGCACGACGCCGAACCGCGTGTTGTCTCTGCTGAAGGTCTGAGCGCGCCAGACGAAGTCCTGGTCGGGGCTGCGGGCGAGCTGGGTGTTGATCCCGGCTCTGGCGCGGCGACGAGCTTTTTGGCGCCGGCCTCCGTAGGTCCAGGGCGGGTTGCCCACGATTGCGTCGAAAGCTCGCCCCTTCAAACACGCACCCAGCTCGGACTCGTCAAAGTCGAAGGCGTCGCCGATGAACAAGTTTCGGCCGATGAGGTGCGGAAAGCGCAACGCTTCGGGGGGCGTGGGCGACGGATCCAGCTCGAGCACGGCGAGGTAAAGGCTGAAGGCCGCGATGCGGACGGCCGTCTCGTTGGCGTCCACTCCGAAGATTTGGTCGCGCAACGTCTCGTGGATCAACGCGCGCGTGGGCTCTGCAAGAGGCGCAACTTTGCGCCAGACGAGGCGCCGGAGCGCTTCGACCAAGAATACGCCTGAGCCACAGGTCAGGTCGAGTACGGTGGCCGTGGACGGGGCACCGTCGAGCACTTCATCCAGGACGAGATGGACGAGGTTGACGGGAGTGTAATGCAGGCCTTCGCTGTCAGCCTTCTCGCCAGCCGCCGAGTGAGCGAACTGCTCGTAAATCGAGCTGATCAGCTCGATCGGAATCACGTCGAAGCGGTAGGGCCACAGCGCACCCTGGCCTGTGATCGGATTAGTCGCCTGGAGCGTGTCGGCGATGGCGTTCAAGTGCGACTGATCGACCGCGGCTTCTTCGTCGCCGCGCGGCGGGAACATGTCGCCGTTGAAGACCTGCTTGACCCAGCGAAACAGCGTGTAGGTGCGCTGCTTGTCCTGCAGCACCTCGCCGAGGGACTCCGCACCGAACTCGCCCTTCAAAAACGGCTTGGACAGGATTTCGCGGTCTATCAGGTACTGCACGAAGATCGAACGGCCGATCAGCCCGTGGACGATCTCCTTGTCCAGGCCGGTGCCCGACAGCACGCGCTCAAGGTCGCTCAGATCTTCCAGAAGCTCGCGATCGACGCGGCGGCGGCGGTCGATACGGGTCTCCAGCCGCCAGAATTGGCCCGTTTCGAGCGCGAAGCGCCCCGCATATTCGTCCAAGCGGCGTAGCTGGGCGTCGACGGTTCTGAAGGTCGCCAGCAGATGCTGTTCGTGGTCGTACTCTCCGGTCGGCCGGGCATAACAATTGTAGATACGCACATAGTCGGGCGACACGAGCCAGAGCAGCGGCGCGACGCCGTGATTCCAGGCCACCTGCCGCCACTGACTGAGTTCGGCGACCGGGGGCTCGCTTCCGAGCTGCTTGAAAAGCACGGCCACGTCGGTACCCTGAGTCCAGACGGCGTCCGGAGCCAAGCCGCGTGGATTGAAAACCTGGGGATAACGCCGCCGCCCCGCCTCTTCCTCGGCGCGCACCAAGCCAGGAGCAGCCTCGCCTTCGACGAGGTAGCCGGTTTCCGTAAGGATCTGGTCGAGTGTGGTCATCGCCGGCGCCTTTGCGGAACGTTGACCGGCGGGAACGGCAGGGCTGCCTGCGGATCGGCCTCGCCGGGTAGCAGATGCACCCGAAGGCGTCCTACGATAGGTCGAAGGGCAACCACCACGACGGCGTCGCTCTTTGGTGACGGGGGAAGCGAGAAGGCGCAGTCCACCTCGGCGCGGCCGACGTCGAGCAGCAGGTAGGAAGCTTCTAGGACGTGCCAGGGGACCGTGTTGCAGAGCTCGAAGAGCGCAGGCCCTGCGCCAGCGACTGCACCAACGCGAAGTCCGACGTTGTCCACGAGATGGCGGATGACGGCGAACCCCAGCGCGTCTCCGGTCGTGAAGCAGGGGGCGTGCCCCGACTTACTGGACAGGCAAGTCAGAGCCGCGCGCCAGTGACGAAACGTCTCCACCGGCACACCGACGACATCCCTGATCTGACCCGGTGTAAGCCTCACAACCACCCCCCGCGATCTGTTGCTAACAACAGAACGTCGAATTCTCTACCAGGAACCGGGGCGGATCGGAAAGGGCCACATGCGGGCGAACCAGTATGCGCGCCTCCCACTCGGCTCGCTGGCCGAAATCATAGCGGCGTGGCCGATCAAAGTGAGGCAGTCGCGCTCCCCGCGTGCCTTCATCGTAGCACGCAGAAGGCGTTCTCTTCGTTGTGGAACCTCCGCTCGATGAGTCCGGCCAGGTTCTCGGTAGCCGGCCCGGACGGCGAAGTCGGGGCCGACGCGAATCTCACAGCCGGTAGGGTCCGGTAAACAGGTCGCCGAGCACCCGCCGGGGTAGGTAGGTCAACCGCCGATGCCGCAGGTGCTCGGCCTGGTCGTGCAGGATGTACCAGCGCTGGCAAAGCGAGGAGAGGTTGCGGGGCCGGTTGTGCGTGGGGCCATGATCGCGGTGCGCCGTGGCGAGGACGACGGGTGGTCCGGAGTCGCATCAGCAGCGCGTCGGCACCCGGTACGTACATCGCGCTGCGGATATGCGAGATTCCATATGGCTCGTACGGCAGCTTGTCCCTAAACGTAGTCCTCCCAGAGACCGAAGTCCTTGGTCTTCACGCGTGCCGGCCTCAAGCATCAGGATCGACGCGTTGGGATCGGTGACGAGCAGCGCCTCGTTGATAATCGTGGCGGCCACGCCCGAGCCGATGATGAGCGTGTCCACCATCATTGGTGGTCGATCGATCGATAAGGGACGGCGGCCCCTGGATGTTCGCGCCAGCCGGATCCCGCGAGCGTGGCCGAGACCTCAGGCAACGCTTCTTTCGGGCGCTCGTTAATTCCAAGAACTCGCGCGGTTGAAAGGCACTGAACCGTCCTGGGCACCAGATGCAGGAGACCTATCGGCTTCCTGCACCTTGAGTGGTAGAGTTTCAATAGCGCAGTCCTCACGCCGTCCTAAAGCTCTCTCAGAGCGACGCCTTGACCTTCGCGGCCACATCCGGAGCGACCCACTTGGTCCAGATATCCGGATTCTCCTTCAAGAAATGCACGGCGCCTTGCTCGCCTGTGGCCTGATTGTCGGTCATCCAAGCCATGAGCTTGCCGACCGTGTCGTTGCTCCATGATCGCTTGTGCAGATAATCCAGCACCGTTGAACTCCCCTTCGTCGCGAACCGCTTCGGCATGACGCTCCGCGATGAATGCGTCTACCGATGATTGCTCATCCTGGAGGAAGCGTGCAGCATGGCCTGGAGTTAGTTCATGGCAGTCGCTATGGATCTGATACGGACTTCATCGCCAACCAACGTCACAACGACCGGGCCACCGCTCTCCAGACCCAGGGCTTTGCGGTGTTGGGCGGAGATGCTGAGGCGTCCAGCTGGGTCGATCCTGGTTATGTTCGCATTCATCCGATACCACGCGAATTGGGAACAGGTGAGCCGTAGGGTTGTAGCCGAATCCTTTGCGCATTAGCCAGTCCTATCCCTCCGACTCCCGATCTACCATTCATCCCAGACCTCAAGCTTGAGCATTCCGTTGGATAAACGGGCCTTACGCCCGTCGGAGCGTCTTATGGTAATTCTGGCTCTGGGTGGGGAACCGAGCTCTTTCTGGGTTACGCAAGATCTTCGGCAGGCCGCGCTCTGTCACCTTTTCTGTTTTGCACGATGGTTTGCAGCGCGTAGAACAAATGACGGGTTGCGTCACATCAGGGGTGTCGTGCCGAGCTGGTAAGTTCGTTTGTCACTTAATCCCTCGTTTGCGTGACATGGTTTGCATCGGCCGTAAGCGAGCCAGGGGAGGGGAACGGTGCTGATCGGCTACATCCGGGTATCCAAGGCTGATGGTTCTCAGGCTACCGATCTCCAACGCGATGCGTTGGAGGCAGCGGGCATTGGCGAGGATCGGTTCTACGAAGACCATGCATCGGGCAAGCGCGACAACCGACCAGGGCTCGATGCTTGTTTAAAAGCGCTGCGGGAGAGCGACACGCTCGTGATCTGGAAGCTTGACCGGCTCGGGAGAGACCTTCGACACCTCGTGAATACTGTTCACGATCTCACGAAGCATGGCGTCGGTCTAAGGGTGCTGGCGGGGCAGGGGGCCAACATCGACACGACAACCGCAAATGGCCGGCTGATATTCGGGATCTTCGCCGCCCTTGCCGAATTCGAGCGTGAACTCATTGTGGAACGTACGAAAGCTGGGCTTGCCTCAGCTCGGGCGCGAGGCCGCAATGGCGGGCGCAAGCCAAAAATGACATCTGCCAAGCTGCGTCTCGCCCAGGCCGCAATGGGCAAACCAGAAACAAAGGTAGCAGAACTCTGCGCCGAGCTCGGCGTCACGCGTCAGACCTTGTACCGCCACGTCGACGCTAGAGGCGAACTCCGTCCAGATGGATTGAAATTGCTAGCGCGCTGACGAGGCTACATAGAGCGAAATGTGTCTATATACATGATCCTTCGTGTTTGGGTGAACCCGGCTGGAATATTTGAAAGAGGGGTCTCCTGGCAATGACCATTTACCGATGTCAGATTGGCACTTGGGTGAAATGGCCGATCTGCAGCCTGTGCCGGAGATCCGCCTCACGGTGGAAACAGGTTCTTTGCCCACCCGAGCAGCGGTGGTGGATGTGCGAGCCCGACCCTGCATAGAAAAAGGCCGCTCCGAGGAGCGGCCCAAGTCTAGGGAGGAAACGCCCAAAAGGGACAAAGCCCTGAAGGCGCGAGTCCATAGAGACCAGGTTTAGTTAATATTTGATGAAAATCCATGTAGATTCCCTAGCCATGCCCCAGCCCGGGCTGACCTCAAGTTGTGCGTATCTCTCGCCCCGCGGCCGGCCTCGATCGCCGCGGTGGGCGTCGCGTGTCCGGCATCCACACCGCAAGGTAAAGCCACCTAACCGAGCTGAGAGGTGGCTCGGGGAATCTGGACAGTTCGGATAAGTGGAGTTTCTGCCTGACGGCGGCATGATGGCCGCGACAGGAGAGACGATGGGCAAGCGACCACGCCGGAACCACACGCCGGCTTTCAAGGCAAAGGTAGCGCTGGCTGCCGTGAGGGGCGAGAAGACGCTGGCCGAGCTGGCGCAGCAATTCGACGTGCATCCCAACCAGATCACGACCTGGAAGGCTCAGCTTCTCGAAGGAGCGGCCGGGGTATTTGGTTCGGAAACGAAGCCGGACGCGGCTGCGCCGGCCATCGACGTGAAGACGCTGCATGCGAAGATCGGCGAGCTGACACTGACCAACGATTTTTTGTCCGGCGCGCTCAGCAAGGCCGGCCTGCTGAGCGCAAAACGATGATTGATCGCGGTCACGGTCTGTCGATCACCAAGCAGGCGAAGGCCCTCGGAGTCAGCCGAGGCAGCGTGTATTACCTGCCCCGGCCGGTGTCGCCGGCCGACCTCGCCGTCCTGCGGCGCATGGACGAACTGCATCTCGACTTTCCCTTCGCGGGCAGCCGGATGCTACGTGATCTCCTGAACCAGGAGGGGATCGCGATCGGTCGCCGGCATGTCGCGGCGCTGATGAAGCTGATGGGCATCGAGGCGATCTACCGAAAGCCGAACACCTCGAAGCCAGCACCAGGCCATAAGATCTACCCGTACCTGCTGCGCGGGATAACGGTCGACCGACCCAACCAAGTCTGGGCGATGGACATCACCTACGTGCCAATGGCGCGTGGCTTTGTCTACCTGGCCGCCGTGGTCGACTGGTACTCTCGCCGGGTTCTCTCCTGGCGGCTGTCGATCACCATGGAGGCGGCATTCTGCGTCGAGGCGCTGGAGGAAGCGCTGGCCCACCATGGCAAGCCGGAGATCTTCAATACGGACCAGGGAAGCCAGTTCACCAGCCAGGATTTCACCGACGTACTGCTCAAGGCCGAGATCGCCATCAGCATGGATGGAAAAGGAGCTTGGCGGGACAATGTCTTTGTTGAGCGGCTCTGGCGCTCGATCAAATACGAGGAGATCTACCTGAAGGCCTATGACACTGTTGGCGAGGCGCGCGCCTCGATCGGCCGATATCTGACCTTCTACAATGGCCGGAGACCTCATTCCAGCCTTGACCGGAAGACGCCCGAACAGGCCTACTTCAACCGGTTGCCGCAATCCGTGGCAGCCTAAACCCGGCAGAGTTCCACTTATCTCAGAATAGAATGCTGTTCAGACAAGCGGAGCCACCTCTCTGGATCCCTCGATCGCTATGGGTTGGAATTTCATAGCGACGGAAGGTACAGCGGACTAGCATTACAGTTGTACGGTCCTTCGGACTGCGATATTGCAACGGAATAGGAGCAGTTCTATGAGTAAGAAAATTGATATCAGAAACCTAGAGCCGATCGTCGGCACCGACTATCCGTCACCGTTCGATGAGCCCTGCCTGCTCCGCGAGAGGATCCGACTGGGCGACGCTGCAGGTCTGACTCAGTTTGGTGTCAATCTTCTTCGCTTACCGGCGGGAGCCTGGTCGAGCCAACGCCATTGGCAAACCGCGTCCGACGAGTTCGTGTACGTATTGAGCGGCGAGCTGACGCTAGTCACGGATGAGGGTGCGGAGATACTTCGGGCTGGTGACGCAGCCGGTTTCAAGGCGAGCGATGCAGACGGCCATTGTTTGCAGAACCGTTCCGATGCCGAGGCCCTTGTGCTCGAAGTCGGAACGCGCATTGCCAGCGATGCGGCGCACTACTCCGATGTGGACATGTACGCACCTCCCAACTCAGCCACTTACACGCGTCAGGACGGCACGCCATTTCAACGTCAGGGTGAGCCTGAGACCAAGAGGGTCATATCGTGATATCGGCACGACGCTCGTCAACCTTGGAGATGGGCGCTTCGTCCCGCTTGCAGATGCGCCCGCTTCGCTTCGTGCCTCTCAGGTAGTTCCTGAGCGTAGCGCCAGGATCAAGGCTCCCATAATGGGGCAAAGGCCGAGCCCGCAGAGCGCCACCCATCCGTCGAGGGACGGGGAGATACCCACGAGAGCCGGCATTACGGCTCCGCCGCCGAACCCCGCCCGCTGGGCAATGGAGGAATATCTTGCGGCCACCACCCGCAAGCAAGCCGACGACGCCCGCTGCCATCGTCCACTGGAATACGACTTACTTCGACCAAGCGGTCCAGCACCTCCGTGCCCAGGGCGTCGACATTCCTGAGGATCTGCTCGCCCATGTCGCGCAACCGCTTCGGGCTGTTCCTGAAGTGTTCACACTGCGCGCCGCTCAGCGTGCAGTTTTAATCAAACGGCGAGGTGACGCCCACTTCGTCGAGTCGGCCCACGGCGCGGGACAGTTCGGCGCCGCTGCGCAGGTAGGGGCCGTCACGCAGGCGGTCAAGCGGGCTGGGGCGACCTCCTTCGCTGGCAACCAGAAGGGCATCAAGCTGCGCCCGCTGTTCGCGCGTCACGTCACGGGCGAGGGTGCGCCAGAGCCGTCGGGCGGCCCGGGCGCGAATGCGAGCAACCAGGCGCTCAAGGGCCGACGCTCCGGGCAGCAGCACCTTTTCCGTCACCAGCCAGGCGGTCGCGCGGTCGAACAGCACGCTCGGCCGATCGGTGCCCGTCCAGCAGAGGGCGTAAAGCCATCGGGCCAGTCGAAAGCGGACGAATGGGTCAGTGAATTCGCGGTAGCCAAAACCAGCGCGGATTTCCCTGGCGTGCTGCCAGCGAACCCGGCCCTCGCGATACAGGGTGAGGCAAGCCGGGTCTGCGATGCCAAGCTGGCGCGCCATATCGCCGGACACACCGGCCGGCACGTCAACCGGATCGTCCAGAAAGGTGCCCAGGAACCGCACGGTGCCGAGCTGCACGGCGAAGCCCAGCCGCATGTGATCCCAGCGTTTGGCCGTGGCCAGTTCGCGGTCGGCATCATCGAGGTGGAAATGTCGGGCGAGCTGATCCGTGCTGGGCTCACCCGCGTAGCGGCCGTACCGGCGCTCCTGTTCTGCCGTCAGAAAGGAGAGCGGCACTTGCTGGTTAGCGGCCGAGCAGCTTGCGGGCGCGTGGCTTTGCCTGCCCCTCGCCGTCGATGTAGGCGTAAAGCGTGCTGATGGAGATGCCGAGCTGCTCGGCAACGTCGCCGGCGACGTTGTTGCGGTCGGCCATCATCGTCATGGCGGTGCGCAGCTTGGCGCGTGTCATGAGCCGCGGCCTGCCACCGGTTCTGCCGCGCGCACGGGCTGCCGCAAGCCCAGCCAGGGTGCGCTCCTTGATTAGGTCGCGCTCGAACTCGGCCAGGGTGGCGAAGATCCCGAATACCAGGCGGCCCGTGGAGCTGGTCGTGTCGATCCCGCCAGTCAGCACCTTGAGGCCGATCCCCTTGGAGCGCAGCGTGTCCACGAGTTCGACGACGTGGCCGAGCGAGCGGCCGATGCGGTCAAGCTTCCATACAACCAGGGCATCGCCAGTCCTCATTTGGTCGAGCGCCTTGGCAAGCCCGGGGCGGTCAGTGACCGAGCCACTGCAAGTGTCCTCGTAAAGCCGCTCGCAGCCGGCGCCCTCCAGTGCATCACGCTGAAGATCCAGGTTCTGCTCGGCCGTGGACACGCGCATATAGCCGACCAGCACCGCCCCACCCTCGCCCATGCAGAAACTTAGCGAACCACGGTTTGTAGGTCGAAGATAGATGCACGAGTTTGTGCAGGCTAAAGCGCCTGATCCGCTATGTGGGACGTCAGCCTGTCGAGCCCTGCATCAAAGGGTGGTTTGATGCATCCTACCGCTAGGTTTGGTGGATAGCGCTTGATCGGCTTATGGGCAGTGGATGAGTTGACTGAGATGGCGAAGCAGAATGCTCCAACTATCTGCAACCTGCGGAAAAGTGGCGATCAACGCTCAATCCGCTGGAAGCCGATCCGCCTAGGCTAATTTTCGCTCGAGCACTGCCGGCTTCAACTCCTCCTCGGCCCACTGGCGGAAGCTAGTCGACCCGATGATGGCGGGCGCTCGCGGGGCTTCGTTGTCCATGCCCTCGTTCTTAGCGCGCAGCATATCGACATAGGCTTCGACGAAAGCCCCGTTCATGCCGCGCTCCCGCAACTGCGCCGTGAGAACGTCGAACGGGACGTGCTGGTATCGCACCTCGCGCCCAATGACGTCCGAGACGATTGCGGCGAGGTCGCTATAGGATAGCTCCTCGGGTCCGAGCACCGGCAGATCCTCCTGCCCCGTCCAGGACCGGTCCCGCAGCAAAAGCGCCGCAGCCGCGCCCATGTCGCGCGTGGCGGTGTGCGGCAGCTTCTTGTCCGGGTCAATGGAACCGATCATCCGTCCTTGCCTGATGGCCGCTATCTGTTGGAGTGCGTTGTCCATGAATGCCGGCAAGGCGAGGCCGCGGACCGCAGCACCGGTCTCCCTTATCAGGTCGACCATGCGGATTGAAGCGGTGGCCATGCCCGCCCGATCCTGCCAGGCGGTGTCGCGCCCAAGCGTCGTGACCACGACAATGCGCGGGACGCCATGGCGGCGGATCGCCTCGGCCGCCGGGCGGGTAAAGTCGACCGTGTTGGCCTCCGGCGTCGCCAGCCGGTTAGGCGGGCAGAGCCAGAATGCTATGCGGTGACGGACGGTGCTTGCTGGCTGAAGGTAGATGACTTGGACGATAAGGTCCGACTGGTGGCCGGCGACTGCTTCATGCTGCCGAGCGGACGCTCGTTCACTCTGGCCAGCGACCTGACGATACCCCCGACTGCGGCATATGACGTGCTGGGGCGTGCCCGGCATGGCAGCGTGGTCGTGCACAATGGCGGGGGCGACACCATGTGTAGAGGGCGGACTAAAACCAGGCCACGACCGCGCCACCTCCAGTCGCATTCGACCGATGGGCTTCAGCTTCGTGTCCTCCGCTAGAGGTCTGAAACGGCCGTCTCTTCGATGAAGTTGATACCTCACGGAGGTTGATCGCGGTAGCCTGGATTTGCTCCGCCCCGTGGCCTGATTTTAGTCCGCCCTTTACACTACGGCCTGCTTGCCAGCGGACGCCGAAAAGCCAACCTCGCCCACGCCCGGGAACTGCTTGCCGCTCCAGCGCCGATCAAGACCCAGGAGCCTGCCGCCTCCTCGGATCGACGCCCCTCGTGCCCCTCCTGCGGTGGGCGCATGCTCGTCATCGAAAGCTTCGGGGGCGTCGCTCGAGCCCGGGCTCCTCCCCCGCGCCGATGGAGATCCGGATGACATCGTCGTGACCCGGCACGGCCAGCTCCAGCGCAGGGTCGAAGCATCGCAGCTTCGGCCATCGGACAGGCTCGTCCAGAGACAAGCCGACGCTGCTCTCGACACGTTAATGACGGCAGTGCCGCGCTCGTCACGACGGCCCGCGACGATCAGAGCTCTCGCGAGGCTACGGCGAGACCTTCGCCGACAGAAAGCCGGCTGGCAGAACGTGTCGCAACGCCCTCGCGGCCCCACCCCCTACGCCAAATCTCCATAGAGCGGGGCTGCCCCCCGCGCGTTCGTCCTTGGGCGGTTTCCGGACGCCGGCCGTGATCTCAGACGATCGCCCTGCGCCGCCGGCGTCCGGATTCCTTCACCAATTCTGCCGCTCAAGCTTGAATCGGCGTGCTCGTAAGCGGCTATTCGCCCATTACGCAAGAGGCACAACGATTTGCACGTGCGTGAGTTCGATCCTGACCGATCCGGCGGGCTGTGGCGCCGAGCTACTTCGTGTGTCAGGCTTGGGCGCAGTCCATCCCTCGCGAGGTGCGGAGGGTTGAGGCCATGGGGGTGCTTGCGGGTGCGGCACGAAGCACGCAAGGGGAACGCTTCATGCGCTGACCCATTGGTCAAGTATGTAGGATGACGGTCCAAAAGGCTCGTGCCTGACGAGGATCGAGCATGCAGCAACGTGACGCTTGGCACCTGACGGAAGACGTTTTGCAGGAGAACGGTCGCGGGGACCCATTCGCGGCGGCGATGCGCGCGACGCGCATGCCGATGGTCATCTCCGATCCCCGGCTAGACGACCTCTCTTCGAACGCCTCGTGCCAGCCCAGCCACCTTCTTGCATGCATTCTCAAATTGCGCGAAGGCGCACAAGCGTCAGCTAGGCGACGGACCCGCCAGCTCCGCCGGCAGGTCGATCGTGAATGCGCTGCCTTGCCCTGAAACGCTCGTCACGCCGATGTCGCCGCCCAGCATCGCGGCGAAGGCCCGGCTGATCGACAGTCCTAGTCCCGTTCCCCCGAACTTGCTTGTCGTGGACGCGTCGGCTTGGGAATAGCGCTGGAAGAGCTTGCCGAGCTGATCATCCGTCATGCCCAAGCCCGTATCCCGGACGGTGAACGCCAAACGACCAAAGTCCTTCGCGCCGCCCGCACGCGTTGCCGCAAGCGTGATCTTTCCGCCTTCCGTGAACTTCGCCGCATTGCTCAGGAGGTTCAGCAGGATCTGCTTCAGCTTGGTGAGATCCGAGCGCATGACGCCCAGGTCTGGCGCGAGATCCAAGACGAGGACGTTCCCCTTCTTCTTGACCAGCGACGCGACGGTGGAAGCCACGTCCCGCACCATAGGTTCGACCTCGAACGCCTCGACGAAGATTTCCATCTTGCCGCTCTCGATCTTGCTGAGGTCGAGCACGTCGTTGATCAAGCCGAGTAGATGGCGGGCGTTGTTCTCGATCTTTTGCATGTCCGGCGCGAGCGCTGCCGGATCGGCCCCGTCCTCCATCTCCTCTTGCAGCATTTCGCTGTAGCCGATGATAGCCGACAGGGGCGTCCGCAGTTCGTGGCTCATGTTGGCGATGAAGTCGCTTTTGACCCGATTCGCCTCCTCAGCTGATTCCCTCGCCGCCGCGACCTCGCGCTGGGCGCGCTTGCGTTCGGTGATGTCGCGCATGTAGGCGCTGAACAACGGCGTGCCGCCTACCTTCAGCGGCGTGACGGAGAGTTCAGCCGGGAACCTCTCGCCGTTCGCGCGCTTCGCCTCGACTTCGACATGCTCGTTATTGATCGAAACCTCACTGTCGTCGAGGAACCGCGCGAACTTCTGGAGATGCCCTACCAGGAAGTCGGTAGGAAGGATGAGGGCTCCAAGCTCCTGACCCAAGGAGGCCTCCCGGGACTGGCCGAAGGTCTTCTCGGCCGCCGGATTAAACTCGCGGATGAGTGTCTCCGCGTCAACCACGATCAAGCAGTCGAGTGCCGCTTCCATGATGGCCGTCTTTAGCGTCTCGATGTCGCGAAGGTCGGCCTCGGCCTGGCGCCGAGACAGGAACTGCCCGACCTGCTGACCCAGGACCACGAGGTCCCCTAGCACCGTGGCGTCCAGCTCCATGGGGCGGCGACCGAGGAATTCGAGGATGCCGACCGTCCTGCCGCCGGTGCGCACGGGAAAGGCGATCTCGGCCCCGGGGATGACGCGCGACAGCCCAGTCCCGTCCTCGGGCGCGCCCTCGCTGACTATCGTCCGCCCTTCGGCCCAAGCGCGGCCCGGCAGTCCTTGGGCGAAGTCCAACTCGGGGGCTCCATCGACCTCCGGCAAGCGGCGCGAGGACTTCGGCGCATGCCACACCGCGGTACATCGCAGCCGGTCGCCGTTGCCAGCCACGACGCTCCAAAGCGCCCCTGCGTCCCAGCCGAACCCTGAACCGATCGTGGCGACGAGATGGGCTTGGGCCTGCTCGGTATCTGCCGAGCTTTCCAGGATGCCGCTCACGGCAGCCTGCAACGCATCGCGCCGACGATTGTCGTGCCGAAGCGACAGGTCGTTGAAGGTGATGACGCTCCCGGTCGTTGCGCCATCGACCACCAGGGGAAAGGAGGAATACTCGGCGAAGAACGACGTGCCGTCCTTCCTCCAGAGCAGCTCGTTCTCCAGGCGCACCGGAACCCCGGTGCGTAGGGTCGAGACGATCGGGCAGTCCTCGATCGGGTACACGGAGCCGTCCGGATATGTGTGATGCAACGCCCCGTGCATGTTGCGACCGAGCAACTCGTCCAGAGTGGCGTATCCCAAGATCGAGAGCGCAGCGCGATTGGCGAACGTGCACCGTCCGTCGAGATCGATTCCGTACACGCCGTCGCCAAGCACATCGAAAAGCGCCCATTGACTCGTTTGAAGCGGGAGCGTCGGCGCTATGCCGGCCGGGTTCCGGGTTGATTGCCTGTCGTTCAAATCCATCTCCGCTTCCGTACTTGCCATGTCTGCAAGGTCTCATGTTCACGATGCCATCCCGAGCTGCTTGGCCCAGGTCCTCGGCCAGCCATATCGGGCAATCTCACAGTCCCGATCGCCTTAGCGCAGACGATCGGGACTGCGTCGGCCGCCTAGGCGGCGCCGAAATCCTGCAGCTACTCCTGCATCCCATGGACCATACCCTGCATCGCCTCGCAGGTCTTCCCCCAGCCGGCATTCCAAGGATCTCGAAGACTTGTTCCAGACGCTCGACCGGATGCCCGCTCTCTGGTCGCGTTGGTCCTGGGACGCCTTCTTGAGTTCAGGTGCCTTGTAGGCCTTCACCGGTGGTTGCGGCGGCCGCCGGTTCTTAAACCGCTGACCGTCCTGCCGGATTGCACTCGGCCGATTAGACGGCGACGGCTGGTGCGGCGATGTTTAGTCGCGAGCCGCTGCCCTGGTTTCGACAAGGGACGTCTGCTTACGCCGTTGCCGCGCTCCAAAGCCTCCAGTCTGCCTATGTGAAGGGTTTCAGATGCCGGCCGTCGACGCGGGTGCGACCGGGATCACGGCCGGCGTCTGAAAGCCTCCGGGGAAGGAAACCGCGTGCCGGTTGGCCGCACCGCCCGTCCGAGGCACCCGCTATGGGGTTTATGGCCGGCCGAGCAGGGGTGTTTGCGATGCGAGGCGGCCGGATCGCGGGAAGCGTTGCGACGCTCGATGAGACGCAGTCCGCCCAGGGGCCTGATCGAGGGTCCACAAAGGCCCGCCGCGTGGTGCTGGATGGCGTTCCGGGACGCGTGGGGTCGAGGTCGTCCATAGCGTCGTCGAACGCGAGGGGCGGCCGGGTCGTTCTTCGTCGTGGGTCGGCACGGGCGGCGTCATGAGCTGTCGACCGTGAATGCGGAGGTGGGGCGGGAGCGCGGCGTGCAGCCCCGATCGAAGGTCTCGATCACAAGCATGCGGCCGCCACAGCACGGGCATGGACGAAGCTCCCGCGGCCCGTCCCCGGTCTCGTCCTGCGCTCCACCGCCGCCGCGGTCCGGCTGAGGTATGGCGGCGAGGAGTTCACGGGCGCGGGCAACATTGGCCCTGCGGCTGGCGCTGGCCAGCAAGCCGTAGTGCCGGATGCGGTGGAAACCGCCCGGCAGCACGTGGATCAGGAACCGGCGGATGAACTCGTCCGCCTCGAGCCTCATGGTCTTGATCCAGTCCTCGCCCCCGGCCTTGCCGCGGGCGCGGTAGTCCTTCCAGCGGAACGTCACACCCTGATCGTCGTCGGCGATCAGGCGGCTGTTGGAGATGGCGACGCGGTGCGTGTAGCGCGACAGATAGGCCAGCACGGCCTCTGGGCCGCCGAAGGGCCGCTTGGCATAGACGACGCACTCGGCCTTTCGCAGGGGTGCCAGATGAGCCGCGAAGGCGTCGGGCGCCGCCAGCCCGGCGGCCTCGCCGAAGAAGGCGAGACGGCCGGCCTAGTGCAGGGCCACGAGCCCATCGAGGAACAGCCGGCGGAACAGGCGCGACAGCACCCGCACGGGCAGGAAGAAGCCGGGCCGGCAAGCGATCCAGCGCGTCCCGTCGGGCGACATGCCGCCGCCCGGCACGATCATGTGCACGTGGGGATGGTGGGTGAGCGCGGATCCCCAGGTGTGGAGCACGGCAGTGAGGCCGACGCGGGCGAAGCTGGCCAGGGGCCATATGTGGACGGCCCCCGCTTGCAAGGGTCTCGGTGCGGATTTTGGATGCGATCGCTTGCGGTCATATGTCCGGCCTTTCGGGTGCGGTCGCACACGACCGCGGGCCAAGATGGTATCCGCGATGCGAGGTCCGAACACGCCAGCGGCGTCGGAACGCCAGTGGCCCCTGCGGTGTGCCTCGCGTCTCGGATCGATCGATCCAACCATCTGCTCCTTCTCTTGCAAGCATCGGCATCGGGCGGGTCCTGGCGGGTGCGTCGACGACGCGCGGCCAGTCGCCCGATCTCGTTAAGCGGCGGTCGTCGCGCCCATGCGTCCGGTCGCGTAGATTTCGCCGCTCACCATCAGCTTCCAGGCGATACGCGCCATCTTGTTGGCGAGCGCCACCGCAACGAGCTTCGCCGGCTTCCGCGCCAAGAGCCCGGCAAGCCACGCCGTGGCCTTGTCACGCCGCCGCGCCTGGTTGATGACCGCTGTCGCGCCGACAACGAGCGTGCTACGTAGGGCCTCGTCGCCCGCCCGCGTGATTCCGCCGTGCCGCGTCTTGCCGGCGGTCGAATGATCCTTCGGAGTCAAACCGAGCCAGGCGGCGAAGGCGCGCCCGGAGCGGAAGGCATGAGGGTCCGGTGTCTTCATCACCAGAAGCGACGCGATCACCGGCCCTATCCCGGGGATTGCCGAAAGCCGTCGGCATGTCGCGTTTGACCGAAACCAGGTCCTCAACTCGGCCTCAACCACCCTCAATCGTGCTTCGAGTGCAGCATATTCCTCGGCATGGATCGTGAAAATCGCGCGGGCCAGCGCCGGCAAGCTCTCGTCCATGGCAATGCGTACGAGCAGCGGCTCGACCTTGTCGAGCCCTTTGGCGGCGATCAGCCCGAACTCCGCCGCATGGCCGCGGATCGCGTTGGTGAGTTGGGTGCGCGTGCGCACCAATCTGTCGCGCAGGGCGACCAGCATCAGCGCGGCCTGCTGGTCCGTCGTCTTCGCCGGCACGAAGCGCATGGACGGCCGGCTCATGGCCTCGCACAGAGCCTCGGCATCCGCCGCGTCGTTCTTGGAGCGTTTGACGTATGGCTTGACGAGTTGTGGCGCGAGAAGCCTCACCTCGTGGCCGAGCGCAGAGAGTTCACGCGCCCAATGGTGCGAACCCGCGCAAGCTTCGATGCCGATCACGGTCGGCTCTCGCGCAGCAAAGAACGCCAGCATTTCGGTCCGCCGCAACTTGCGGCGCAGCACAACCGACTCGGTCGCATCCACGCCATGCAGCTGAAAAACATGCTTTGATGTATCCATGCCGATACGGGCAATCTTCTCCACGGACGGTCTCCATCGTCTGAGATCTGCAACCCCTCAGTCTGGCACAACGATGCCGAAAGGGGGCCGTCCACACCAACACGCCAAGCG
>JAABUT010002267.1_pt1 | contig 19002 bp, 20 predicted proteins | sample 5559281 | NCBI WGS metagenome assembly JAABUT01 (sample SAMN10711880, study PRJNA513359) | rock metagenome | isolation source: Antarctica rocks | place: Antarctica: Victoria Land, Ricker Hills nord | collected 2016-01-04
GTCGACGGGGTGCAGGCCACCGCCACGTTGCGCGCGGATCCGGCCGCTCCCCCGGTGCTGATGCTCACGACGTTCGACGACGACGAGGTGCTCGCCGCGGCGCTGCGGGCCGGCGCTTCGGGGTTCCTGCTCAAGGGCGTGCCCGCCGACGACCTGCAACGCGCCGTACGCACCGTCGCCGAGGGTGGCGCTTGGCTCGACCCGGCGGTCACCGGACGCGTGCTCACGACCTACCGCGCGGCTCCTGCGCTGGCGCTCGCCCGCGACGCGTCCCTCGGCGAGCTGACCGCTCGTGAGCGCGAGGTGTTGGCGATGATCGGCCAGGGCATGACCAACGCCGAGATCGCCGCCGACCTGGTCCTGGGCGAGGGAACGGTGAAGTCGCACGTCAACCGGGTGTTTTCGAAGCTGCACCTTCGCGATCGCGCGGCCGCGGTCGTGCTCGCATTCGACAGCGGCCTAGTCACCCCCCGCGACCGCTAACCAGTGGGCTTGCCCGATGGCGTCGCTTTCCGCAACCGCGCGTAGTCGTCGAGCAGGTCGTTGACCTTCTTCTGCGCCTGCCCGATCTTCACCGGATCATGCGTGTCATAGGCGTTGTTCAGCGCCACCCTCGCCTGGTCCAGTTGCGTCAACACCTGCGGGACGGACGTCGGGGCGCCGCTGGGCGGCGGGACCGTCGGCGTCGACGAGGACGGCGGCGAACTCGGCGGCGCCGACGTGCTCGGCGACGGCGACGGCGTGCCCCCCTTGCCGCTGTCGACCCCGGTCGTCTGGCCGAGCGCGAGCGAAGCGCCCGTCGAGCGGCCCTGCTGGATATCGGCAAGGGCATCCGCGAGCGTCGCGCCGTATCCGATCTTGTCGCCATAGGTGACCAGCACGCGCTGCAGCGTCGGATACGACGACGCCGCGGACGTGGACTGCACGTACAGCGGCTCGACGTAGAGGAACGAGTTGTCGAGCGGCAACGTCAGCAGGTTGCCGTGCAGCACTTGCGTCTGCCCGGTGTCGAGCAGGCTGATGTCCTTGGAGATCTGCGGCTCGGACTTGAACACGTTGGCCACCTGGCCGGGCCCCTGGATCGCCGACTTGCCCGGCACCGTCAGCACCGTTATTCGCCCGTAGTCAGGCCCGTCGTCGCTGTTGACCGACACGTAGGCGGCCAGGTTCGGGGCATTACTGACCACCATCGGCGACGTCAGCTGGAATTCCGGGGCGGCGGTCGAGCCGGCCGGCGGAGTGGCCAGCACGTAGTAGGGCGGCTGGACGCCGGTGGCGAACGGGTCGCTGGGCACCGCCCACTTGCCGTTGCCGTTGTAAGAGGCCACCGGGTTGGTGATGTGGTACTGCGCGAGCAAGGACCGCTGCACGTTGAACAGATCCTGCGGGTAGCGGATGTGCTCGCGGATCGAGGACGGCATGCTGTCCTTGGACTTGATGAGGCCGGGGAACACGCTCGTCCACGCCTTGAGCACCGGGTCCTTGGAGTCCCAGTTGTACAACTTCACCGTGCCGTCGTAGCCGTCGACGGTCGCCTTGACCGAGTTTCGGATGTAGTTGATCTGCGTGTTCTTCTGGTCCCGGCGCAGAGAGGTGCCGGTCAGCTCGGACAGCGACTGCCGCTCGGAATAGGGGTAGTTCGCCATAGTCGTGTAGCCGTCGACGATCCACACGATGTGGCCCGTCTTCCCGTCGACGACGGGGTACGGATCACCGTCCACGGTCAGGAAGGGGGCGACCTTCTGGACACGTTTCTTGGGGTCGCGATTAAAGATGATCTTCGCCCCGGACGCGCCGACCGCGTCGTTGAGCACGAAGCTCGTCTCCTTGTAGTTGAGCGCGAACGCGAGCTTCGTGAACAGGCTGGACAGCCCGACACCGCCCTTGCCGGCGTAGGTGACGTTGGGATCGTCGTTGCCGTTGAACTCACGGTTGGTGCCCTTCGCGCCAACGATCGAGTAGTCGTTCATCAACTGCCCGTAATAGACCTCGGGCTTCGTGATGCGCAGCTTGCCCGAGGGTGGGATGTCGCCCTCGGTGTAATCGGCCGCCTTGCCCTTGGTGACGTCCTGGTCCGCCTTGGCAGCCACGAATCCGTAGCCGTGGGTGTAGACAGTGTGCTGATTGATCCAGTTGTTCTGCGACCCGGTGAGGTTGCTGCCGCTGACCTGCTCACGCACTCCGACGATGTAGTCGTGCTTCGTGTTGTCGATGGTGTAGCGATCGACATCGAGTTTGCTGGAGAAACCGTACGGTCGGCCGATCTTCTGAGCGTTGAGGAACGTCTTGCTGATCACGTTCGGGTCGAGGATGCGGATGTTGTCGACCGTCGTGTTCTTGTCCGTCACCGCCGCGCGGGCGGGCGTCGACGTCGCGGTATACGGCTGGTAGCTGACTGTGCCGGAATCGCCCTTGCGCGTGGTGATTCCGTAGGCCTGCCGGGTCGCGTCGATGTTGCGGCTGATGTAGGGACGTTCCTTGTCGCTGGCATTCGGCTTCACCGATACCTGCTGCACGATGGCCGGGTAGATGCCGCCGATCAGGATGCTCAGCACGAGCAACACCACGAAGCCGATGCCCGGCAGCAACGCACTGCGCAGCCAGATGCTGGCCAGCACGCCGATCGCGAGCAGGATCGTGATCCAGAACAGGATCGTCTTCGCCGGCAGTGCCGAGTGGACGTCGGTGTAGGACGCGCCGGTGAACTTGCTGCGCGCGGAGAACACGAACCCGTAGCGGTCGAGCCAGTAGGCCACGGCCTTGAGGGCCATGAACACGAAAACCAGGACGGTGAGGTGCCGGCGGGCCGAGAGGGTGATCTTCGGGCCGGGTGTCTGCAGCCGGATCGCGCCGGACAGGTAGTGGATGCCGATGGCCAGGATCAGCGAGACGATCACAGCGGTGAAACCGAAGCTGAGGATCAGGCGGTAGACCGGGTAGTCGAACGCGTAGAAGGAGATGTCGCGACCGAACTGCGGGTCACGCTGCCCGAACGCCCCGCCGTTGAGCCACAGTTGCCACGACTGCCAGTCGCCCTGCGCGGACGCGCCCTCGGCCAGCAGGATAAGCGCCATGACGCCGCCGAGCACCAGCTTGCGGCGCGGCTCGACCATCACCACGTACTGCTGCAGGTTCTGCTGCTCCGCGGACATCGGCCGGAACGGCGGGCGCAGCAGGTAGGCCACCGCCATGTTCCCGCCGATGATCACCGCCATCAGCAGGCCGAAGACGAGGAACAGCGTGACGCGGGTCCAGAACATCGTCGAGTAGACGTTGCGGTGCCCGACCTCGCCGAACCAGAGGTAGTTGATGTAGACGCCCGAGAACTGCACCAGCAGGATCAGCAGGACGACCAGGATTGCGACAACCGAAAGTATGATCTTGGCGCGGCGCGACAAGAGCATGGACGGCATGGGCGGCCGCATCGTCACAGGCGACTCCTTGCAGTGCGGGTGGCGTCGCACTCAACGTACCGGGCCCCCATCGGGTTCCCCTGAGTCGCCGTCGGTCCGGGGCATCGGCGACCATGTAGCGATGACTGCGCCCAGCGAACTCGACCCGGCGGTGGCCGAGATCGAGGCCCATGTCCATGCTGGCGGATGGAACAACCCGCCCACGCTGTTCGCCCTCGTTCGCGCGGCGCAATTCGCGGTCGACGACCCGGAAACGGCCGCCCGGCTGGGTATCGACGAGCTGGACGGCACGCCGCTGACGCCGGTGGAACAGGACGCGCTGCCCGACGATCCGCTCGACGAGCTGCTCGCCGGCATCGCGTGGCCCGACGAGGTCGCCGGCTGCGCGCTCAGCCAGGAGATCGTGGTGCTGCCGTCGTCAGCCGAGGCGGAACTTCCCGCCGATGCCGACGCATCGCAGGCCGCCGCGCATCCGCAACGCCGGGAGGCGCGGCTGACCGTCGGAGTGTTGCGCGACGGCGCCAGCACCGTGCTGCTGCGGATGCGCGCTGCCGATGCCGAGGACGGCGAGGGAGATCTGCTCACCGGGCCGGACATCGCCCCGAATCTCGTTGCCGCCCTGCTCGCCACGTTCGCGTGAGCCTCAGCACCCCGTCGTCGACTCACCCTTCTGGATCTTGAGCAGATCCTGCACAGCGCCGTGCAGGGTGGCCACCTTCACGAGCCTGAGTCCCGAGGGGGTGGCCTTGCGCGCGTCGCCGCAGTTCGCGGCGGGCGTGAGGAACACCGTGGCGCCCTTCTCCCGCGCCGCGATCATCTTCAGCGCGATGCCGCCGATCGCACCGACATGACCTTTCGCATCGATCTCACCCGTACCGGCGATGAATCGGCCGCCGGCGAGATCGGTCGGCCCGACCTTGTCCATGATTCCCAGGGCGAACATCAGCCCCGCGGACGGTCCGCCGATCTGGTTGCCGAGGCCGAGGTCGACGGTGAACGGCGCCAGACAGGTGTTGTCGGGGACGATGCCGAGATAGCCGCCGTTCTTCTTCGCCTGGGCGGGTGGCGTGCCGAGGCGCACCGACACGCTGGCGGTCTTGGCGCCGCGCTTGACCACGATCGGGACGTTCGCGCCGGGCTTGGATGCGGTGAGTACTGCGTCGAGCGCGCTACGTGAGTCCACGGGCTTGCCGGCGACCGAGACGAACTGATCGCCAGCGCGTAGCGCCTTGCTCGAAGGTCCGCTCGCCACGACGTCGATGACGCCGAAACCCTTCGGGTAGCCCAGCTCGCACAGCGCCGCAGCGGTGGCGCTGTCCTGTGATTGCTGGAAGTCCTGGGCGTTCTTCTCGTTCGTCTGCTGCTCGCTTGCCCCCGGCGGGTATACCGAGGACGTCGGCACGACCACCTCGTCGCTGGACAGCCAGCCGGCCAGCGCGTCGACGGCGGTGACCTTACGGCCGCTGACGCTCACCGTGGTCAGGTTCAGGTGGCCCTTGCGGTCGATGGGTTTGCGGCCGTCGATGCCGATGATCGACTGACCTCGCTCGTCGGTGCCCAGCGTGTTGTAGGTCGGGCCCGGGGACAGCACTACGTACGGGACCGGCATCGTGACGGCGAGGATGAACAGGACGAGAAAGGCCACCGCGGCGACGATCAGGGTGCGTACGCGTCGGCTCAACGACGCGAATGCGGCACCGCCGGGGATCTTCTCGATCGGGACGAGGGACAGCCGGGGCACGTTCGGCAGCGTAACCACAGCGTGCTGACGATGCGGCTCGCACGGGTCTGCCGCGCAGGTGCCATCCCAAGAATGGCGAAACAGTCTCGTGCGAACAGGACACGAATGTGTACACCCCGCCGTCGGGAACGTTGTTGGCGCGAGTGGGCTCGGCGAGGTGAGCCGGCCCAAAGTCCGATCTCCCCGAGTTCCACTTGAAGTTCATCGCGGCCGCACAAGCGTGTACGCGATCGGCCCCCACCGGCTCCGGCTGCACCCGTCGGCGGGTCAGTGCACGAGCACGTCCGGGAACCCGAAAGCCGCGACCAGCGCGGGATCGTGGAACTTGATCACGCTGGAGACGCCGGTGGCGGTGGGGGCCAGCACCACTGCGCCGTCGGCCCGGAGCGCGCCGTCCGCGTCCCGGTGGTACACGACGGCGGCGGGTTGGCCGTTGGCGGTGGTCGCGATCATCCGCCAGTCGCCCGGCGCGCCGAGCACGTACGCGTCTAGCATGTGGATGCACATTGCCCGGCCCGACTGCCAGTCGCGGAATGGCGTCGCCTCCAGCGTGGCGTCCGCACGCAGCACCTGTTCCAACAGGCCAGCATCGGAGCGCTCGAAGGCCGCCATGTAGCCGTCGAGTAGCGCGCGTGCACGTTGGTCGGTCGGTTCGAGCAGTTCAGCGGGGTCCGGTTCCAATTCGTCTAGCCGGGCACGGGCGCGCTGCAGACCGCTCTTGACCGCCGCAGTGGTGGTGTCGAGGATCTCCGCGGTCTCGGCGGTGGAGAACGCCAGCACTTCGCGCAGGATGAGGATCGCACGTTGGCGGGCGGGCAGATGCTGGAGGCTGGCGATGAGCGCCAGCCGCAGCGACTCGCGTTCGACCACCACCGCGGCCGGATCGTCGGCGGGCGGGGCGATCCATGCGTCCGGCAGCGGTTCCAGCCACGAGACCTCGCCCGGCGCAACGGGACTCAGCAGTCGATCGAAACCATCGTACGGGCCTGTCAGACCCGAGGGCAGAACCCGGATCGGGCGCCGCTCCAACGCCGTCAGGCAGACGTTGATGGCGATCTTGTGGAGCCAGGACCGAATCGACGCCCGGCCCTCGAAGCCGGAGTAGGACCGCCACGCCCGCAGATAGGTCTCCTGCACCAGGTCTTCGGCGTCGTGCGCCGAGCCGACCATGCGATAGCAGTGCGCCAACAGTTCCCGCCGGAACCGCTCAGTCTCGGTGGTGAACCGGTCTTGATTCGGTGCCGCCCGGAGATGCGACGTCACGCCCGGAGTCTAGTGTCGCAACACGTCTGGGCATGATCCCCGTTGGAGACGCCGCCGACAACACAGGCACCCGCAGCCACTATCGACGACACGGACACCCGCTCGCCGAAGCCGGCGGCGTCCACGATCAGACCTCGTCGAGCTGCAGGATCATGCCGCGGAAGGTCGCGTAACGGGCCAGGTTCGCCGCGGCATCCTCGGCGGTGCGCTGACCCATCTCGGACCCGAGCGCGACTTCCAGCGCAGCCATGTCGTCCCAGTCCAGCATCACGATCATGTAGCACGGCTCGCCGATCACGGCTGCCGGCTCATGACTGCGCGTGTAACGACGCAGGCCCGGATACTGTTTCGCCAGCGGAATGTGGACGTCGTTGTAGTGACGTTCGAACGCGTCCACGTCGGAGGGGGTGTCGTACATCACGACGAATCGCGCCAGCTGCTTGGGGGCCGGGCCCACGGTTGCGGTCATCTGTTCCAACTCCAGTCATGGGGACCTCTGGGGTGCGGCGGCACCGGGTCGGTAGTAGGGACTTCTCAGGGCAGCAGGGCGAGTTTGCCGACGGTGGCTCTGGCTTCCAGTTCCGTTAGCGCTTTCGGGCCGTCGGCCAGTTCGTACGCGGTGGGCTTGCCGGGGGTCAACACGCCGGCGGCGATGAGCGCAGATAGCTCTCCCATGACCTCGCCGAAGATCTGCGGCGAGGCCTGGATCAGCACGCCCACGTTGAAGCCGATGATGTGGACCTGGTGCTTGTAAACCAGCTCCCAGTTGGTGATCGAGGCTTCGCCACCTGCCACGCCGTAAACGATGACCCGGCCGGTGACCCTCTTGGCCGCGGCCAGGCTGGCTTCGAGGGTCGCGCCGCCCGCCGACTCCAGCACCACATCGGCGCCGGCACCGCCAGTCAACCGCTGCACCTCGGCGGCGATGTCGGCACCGCGGGAGTCCAGGACGTGGTCGGCGCCCAATGCCAGCACTGTCTCGTGCTTACCCGGTGCGGCGGCGGCGATGACCGTCGCACCGTAGTGCTTGGCCATCGTGACCGCGGCCTGGCCGGTCGCGCCCGCCGCGCCGTGGACCAGCACGGTCTGCCCAGCGGTGACTCCCCCCAGCGGCTTGAGGGCGGCCAGAGCGGTGGGCCAGTTCACGACCAGGCCCAGCGCCTGCTGCTCCGTCCAGCCGGGAGGCACTGGCATCGCCGCGGCCGCGGGCAACACCATGTACTCGGCGAAAGCGCCGTTTCCGACGCCGACGACGCGGCCCCCCGGCTGCGGGCCGGTCACCGCCTCACCCGCCGCGACGACCTCACCGGCGGCCTCGAAACCGGCCAGGTACGGAGGTCGCGGCCCGTCCAGGAACGTGCCGTGAGCCTTCGAGATGTCGGCGAAGTTAACGCCGGCGGCAGTGACGCGGATCAGAACCTCGCCCAGGTCGGGGCTCGGCACCGGCGCGTCGGTGATCAGCCGCATGTCCTGCGGGCCGTTAAGAGACGTCTGCTGCAGCGCGCGCATGGTCGCGGGAATGCTCATTGGCAATCAGTCCTTCTTTCTCGGCGTACATGAAAGAGACCAGCCCGTCGCGCGGCCCGCGCCTCACCATGTAGACCCCGGCCACCACGAAAAGGAATCGACCGCTCCCGAACCGCACCGGATGAGCTTTCGCCTAGGGCGAGCCTGCTGTTCATGTTGAGCTTGACCTGCCGCCCACGCATTGCCGGAAAGTCGGCCCTGACTGGCCCAGCGCCGACCACAGCATCCGCTACAGGGGACACCGCGGCGCCGAGCAGAGCCCTGTGACGGGGCATTGTCGGGCACTGTGGGTCCAAACCTTCCGTCCCTCGACGCCATGACACCGTCGAGGGATACGTTCTCGGTGGCGATCATGCACAGGTCGCGCCTGCACCACCCGGAAACGCGGAGGAGACAATGAAGTACTTGCTGCTTATCTGCGGCGACGAGGCGGCAGCCGAGCACGCCAATGACGGCTGCGCGGGCTGGGATGCCGAAATGCAGCAACGCGGCGTGCTGCGCGGAGGCGCCGGTCTGTACCCGCCGTCCGACGCGACGACGGTTCGGGTTCGCGACGGACAGCTCGTGCTCTCCGACGGACCATTCGCCGAGACGAAGGAGCAGGTGGGCGGGTTTTGCATGATTGAGTGCGACGACCTGGATGAGGCGATCGAGATTGCCTCGAAACATCCGGCGGCCGGGTACGGGACGTTGGAGATCCGGCCGGTCCTGGAGTTGTGAACGACGTCGTTCAGGGCGCTGTCGCGACGGTTTTCCGGGACGAGTGGGGTCAGATCTTGGCGACTCTAATCCGTCTCACCGGGAACTGGGACCTCGCGGAGGATTCCGCGCAGGACGCCTTCGCGCTGGCCCTGCAGCGGTGGCCTCGAGACGGTATTCCCAGCCGTCCGGGCGCTTGGCTGACGACGACCGCACGGAACCGGGCGATCGACCGGTTGCGACGCGACGCCGTCGGCGTGGCCAAACTGCGCGAGCTGTCGGCGTTGCCGCAGCAGTCGGCGGCCGACGTGGACGACGCCGCAGTGCCGGACGACTTGCTGCGTCTGATGTTCACCTGCTGCCATCCGGCGCTGAACCTGGAGTCGCAGGTGGCGCTCACCCTGCGTGCCCTGGCCGGTCTGACCACCCGTGAAATCGCCCGCGCTCTGCTCGTCGGCGAGGCGACGATGACCAAGCGTCTGGTGCGGGCCAAGCTGAAGATCCGACATGCGGCGATTCCGTTCCGCGTGCCGCCTGGTGAATTGTTGCCGCAGCGTGTACCCGCGGTGCTCGCTGTGCTCTACCTGCTGTTCAACGAGGGCTACTCGGCGACGGCCGGCGCGGACCTGCTGCGGCACGACTTGAGCACCGAGGCGATTCGGTTAGCCCGGGTTCTCGTCCGGCTGATGCCTGACCAGCCGGAGCCGACGGCCCTGCTCGCTCTGATGCTGCTGCACGACGCCCGCCGTGCGGCGCGCACGGATCAGACCGGCGACCTCATTACGCTGGAACACCAGGACCGGCAGCTCTGGAACGCCGCCCAGGTCGCCGAGGGCGTCGGACTGCTGGACGCGGCGCTGTTTCATGCCCGCCCCGGTCCGTACCAGCTTCAGGCCGCGATCGCCGCATGCCATGCCACCGCGCCGGCCGCGGCCGACACCGACTGGCCACAGATTGCTGCGCTATACGGACGGTTGGTCCAGCTCATGCCGTCGCCGGTGGTCGAGCTGAACCGCGCCGTGGCGATCGGGATGGCCGAGGGCCCAGCTGCCGGACTCGCGCTCGTCGACGAACTTGCATCGTCGAACGCCCTGGCCGGCTACCACCTGCTCGCGGCGACGCGAGCGGACCTGCTGCGCCGCCTGGGCCGCACCGGTGAGGCCGAGGCCGCGTACCGGGAGGCGCTCGTATCAGTGACGACCGACTCCGAGCGGAGGTACCTGCACCGTCGGCTCGATGAACTCGCTGGCTGATCGTGCCGAGTCGGTGATCGAGCGGGTCAGCAAACTTAGCGTCACCGCAATGTCCTGGACGTGCCGGCCCATTCGTCGGGAGGGAAACACCCGTGATGGAAGGACCGTCGATGAACTCCGACAATCGAGCCGCTGCCCCAGGCGAGCCCGCGCTGAGCGAAGCTGAACTCCGCACCGAAGTGCATGCCCAGCGGGAGGAGCTGGCCGCCATCCTGGTCGGCTTGTCCGCCGAGGATTGGGACGCGCCCACCCTGTGCGCGGGTTGGCGGGTGCGCGAACTCCTCGCCCACGTGACAATGCCGTTCCGGTACTCGACCGCCCGGTTTCTCGGCCAGCTGGCCCGATCCGGCGGCAACTTCACCCGAATGGCCGACCGCTGCGCGCGACGCGATGCTGCCGCGCTTTCGACGGTCGAACTCACTACGGCGCTCAAGGACAACGTCGACCATCCGTGGAAGCCGCCAGGAGGGGGCGTGGCAGGCGCGTTGAGCCACGACCTGATCCACGGCCTAGATCTGACCGTGCCGTTAGGCATCGACTGGCGGGTGCCCGAGGCTCGGCTGCGCGTCGTGCTGTCCCAGCTCGGTCCGAAACGGCTGAAGTACTTCGGTGTCGACCTGACGGGCGTTGAATTGCAGGCCGACGATCTTGCCTGGCGTTACGGTTCGGGCGCTCCGCTGCGCGGCGCGGGGCAGGACCTGCTGCTGGTGATATGCGGCCGGACGCTGCCGCCCGGCCGGTTGCGTGGGAATGCTGCCCCTCGGTTCAGCTCACCCGGAAAGGACACCGCATGACCATCACCTCGATCATCGTCACCCCGAATCTCGACCGGTTGTCGACGTTCTACCGCGAATTGTTCAGCGCCACCGAAACGACGCGAGTGCCGGAGGACGGACCGATCTTCTACCTCGGTCTCAAGGTCGGCGACAGCGACCTCGGCCTGGTCTCGGACGAGGGTGCCGAGCTGAGCACGAGGCAGCGGATCCTGCTGAGCGTCCAGGTCGACAACGTCGACTCGCTCCTGGACCGCGTACGAACGCTCGGCGGCCGCGTGCTGTCACCGCCGAACGACATGCCGTGGGGCCAACGCGTGGGACACGTCGAGGACCCCGACGGTAACGCGATCAACCTGACCCACCCGACCCGAGCTTCCGTCGTGCGGGGGTAAGGGAACTACTCAGCACGCCGCCGGGCCTCGGCGCCGACCAACTGCCCGATGAACATGTGCGTCTCGGTGGACGCCCATCACCGGACGCTCACCTTGTCATAGCGTGTCGATTCGGGTTTCAGCCTGGGGTGAATCTGGCGAGCACGTCGGGCAGGGTTTGCCGCGGTAGACCGAGTGGGCTGGCGGCGGGGGCGTCGACTGTCAGCGTCCCGGTATCCATGCCGAGGGCGGTCTGGTTCTGGCGGGCGAACGCTGGGCTGATCGGGCGGGCGAGGACAGACAGGGTCCGCAGCAGCGCTCGTGGCAGGTGGCGGGGTGAGCCGTGCCAGCCACGTGCATCTTGCAGGGCTCGGGCGAGTTCGATCATAGTCATCGGTTCGCCGGCGATCTCAAGAACCTGCCCGCGCAGCGTCGAGTCGGTCGCTGCCCGGCTCACCACGGCGGCGACATCGAGGGCGGAGACGAACTGAATTGGTTGCTCACCGCGGCCGAATATCAGGGGGCGACCCGACTTCCCGGCCGTCTTGTTGAGGACGGTTAGCCAGGTCTCCAGGTAGGCGGATGCGCGCACGATCGTCCACGGTGCTCGGCTGTCGCGTAGGTGTTGTTCGGCAGCGTGCTTGGCGCGGAAGAGGTCGACGGGACTCTCCGGTGATGCGCCGAGCACCGAGACGAGGACGACTCCCGCGCCGGCAGCGGTCGCAGCGGCGACGAGGTTGGCATTGCCGCGCTGGTCGACCTCGACCGGTCCGGCAGCTCGGCCGCCGAGGAAGCCATGCACCGCGGAGACGACGGCGCTTGAGCCGGTGACCAGCTCGTCGAGCCCGTCTCGGCTGCGCACGTCGCCGGCTACCACCTCGATAGCGTCTCCGAACAGCGCTTGTGCGCGGGCGGCGTCGCGGACGAGCACCCGGACCTTTTCACCGCCGGCGAGGAGGTCGGTGACCACGTGCTGACCCAACAGGCCGCTGCCTCCCGCGACGATGATCACGTCGGATTGTCCGCGTGCACCTGGGCTCGGACGGCGTCATCGACCGTCGTGCTGGCCTCGTCGACCGGTTCGAGGTAGAAGCGGGCCGAGACGGCCCGGCCGCCGTGCAGGCCGAACACGATGACGCCGCGCATGAGGTGCTGTGTTCCGTCGACGCGGGTGCCGCTCATCTCCCACTCCGACCACACCTCGGAACCGTTCACAACGTGATTCAGGACGCGGGATTGGATGTCGGGGACGAACCCGAAGATCTGCCGCCAGTTGCGGCGAACCTGCTCGGTGCCCTCGAACGCGCGGGCGGGATGGGCGGGCGCGTCGTTGCGGTAGTCGGGAGCGAAGCAGTCGGCCAGCGCGTCGAGGTTGTGGTCGTTCGTCGCCTGCTGCAGTCGCAGGAGAAACGGGTGCGTGTCGCCGGACATGTGCCCCTCAATTCCGTTACAATGTTCTGTATCGATTATTCGGAGTATGGAGCGTGCGATGGTCGGCGTCAAGAGGCGCTATGACGGGGCTGCCCGCCGGGCACAGGCCGAGCGGGTGCGCGCGGCGTTGATCGAGGCGGCCCGCGACATGTTGCTGGGCGAGGGTTACGCCGCCCTGACCATCCCGAAGGTCGCGCAAGCGTGCGCAGTGTCCGCGGAGTCGGTCTACAAGCGTTTCGCGGGCAAACCAGCCCTGGTCCGCGCCGTCGTCGAGCAGGCGCTGCAAGGTATCGGACCGGTGGCGGCCGAAACACGCTCCGATGCCCTGGGTGCCGATGATCTCCAGGAGTTGCTGCGGGGCTGGGGCCGGCTGTCGGCCGAGGTCGGACCTCGCGTAGCCCCGATCGTGCTCCTCGTCCAGATCGCGGCCGCACGCGACCCAGAGCTTGCGGACCTCGCGCGAGAACTCGATGACAATCGACGGGCCCGAATGAGTGATAACGCGCACCGCCTCGCGGATGCCGGGCACCTGCCGCCCGGCCTGTCCGTCGCGCAGGCCACCGACGTCCTGTGGACCTACAGCTCCCCAGAGGTGTACGACCTGCTCGTCATACGCAGCGGGTGGAACCTCCAGCAGTACGCCACCTTCATCTCCGCCGGCCTCAGCGCCCACCTCGGCACCTGAGCCAGACAATGGTCTCCCGCGCGGCCGCCAGCATCAGACCGCGCCACGGCGGTAGGTCGGTGCCCCTTCAAGGACCCTGACCGGGGAACGCCGAGGAGGGTCCGCCTGAATCAATCCGTCTACAGGAATCCGCGTCCTCGGTTGCAGATCCTGAGGCGACTGCGGCCGATGGTTGACGCGTTACCCGCCGCGCGGCGAGTTCGACCGATGTCGTAGGTGCGGTAGGACGCAGCGCCGGCGGCGAGCAGGGCGATGGCGAGGAGGGTCATCGTGGCGGTTGGTGCGAGCGCTAAGGACTCGACCGGCATTCGTGGCACCTGGGCGAACGGGGAGAGATCGATCAACCAGGAGGGGAATCGAAGCAGCTCGCCGAGCTGTCCGAGGGTAAGGACCAGGGGCAGCAGAACCCATCCGGCCTGCGGTTTTTCGGCCTCGTGTTAAGACTCTTGAGCGACTTGGTCGATGAGCGCCTGGATGCCGTCGAGTATGCGGTCCAGGCCGTAGGCGAACTCCTCGCTCTCGTCGGAGCCGGACGGGTGGTTGTCCGCCTCGCCGGCCCACGCGATGCGGTGCAGGCGCGGGTAGGTGTGTTCGTCGACGAGATGGCGCAGCACTGATTCCCAGCTGGCTGGGGCTGCCACGCCTGCAGCGACGGCCTGTGCGACTGCGCGGGCGGCGTCGTGCGCCATGCGTGCCTCGCTGAGGGTGTAGGAGCTGAGCAGCCCGATCGTGCGGAGCTTGTCGCTGTCGGCGAGACCGCTGTCGTCCAGTGTCTGCAGCCCCAGTTCGACGAACGTCAGGGAATTCGGCGCGAGCGGCGGTGCAGCCAACGGCATCTGGGTGATCCACGGATGACGGTCGAGCATGTCTCGTTGGACGACCGCCCACGTCTTGAGCCTGGACCGCCAATGGTCGCCCTCGATCACCAGCGATTCGACCCCCTGCGCGCTCGCGTTCCACATCAACGCCAAGAGCTCGTCCTTGCTGTCCACGTACCGGTACAGCGACATGGTGGTGAAACCGAGTTCGGTTGCCACCCGCGCCATCGAGACGGCCTCGAGACCGTCGGCGTCCGCGATGGCGATCGCGGCATCGACGATCGTGTCGATCGACAACCCCGGCTTCGGGCCCCGACGGCCACGCTCGCGCCGGCCCCACAACAGGTCCAGCCCGGGCGGCAACTCGATCGAGTCGCCACTGTCAGCCGGCCGACCCTGCACTGTGCGCGCCATGGTTTGACAATACTGCGTGCGGCACATACTTTGCTGTTTATGGCATACACTGTTATTGCTAACGGGATCGGCAAGTCCTTTGCCGACAGGCCCGTGCTCGCCGACGTCGACCTCGCCGTAGCGACCGGTTCCGTGCTCGCCCTGCTCGGCCCCAACGGCGCCGGCAAGTCCACCCTCGTCCGTATCCTCGCCACGCTGATCAGGCCCGACACCGGCACCGCCACCGTCGCCGGTCACGACCTGCTGTCCGATCCGATCGGTGTCAAGGCCTCGATCAGCCTCACCGGTCAGCACACGACGGTCGACGACGTCCTCACCGGCCGCGAGAACCTCGAGATGATGGCCGAACTGCTGCATCTGCCGCGGCACGCCGCGCGAACGCGCAGTGCGGAGTTGCTGGCCGAGTTCGATCTCGCCGACGCGAGCGACCGTCGGGCGGCCACGTATTCGGGCGGGATGAAGCGACGTCTCGACCTCGCGATCGGCATGATCGTGCCGCCTCGGCTGATGTTTCTGGACGAGCCGACCACCGGCCTGGACCCGCGCAGTCGTCAACAGCTCTGGAGCACCGTCCGGCGCATCGTCGATGACGGGGTCACGGTGCTGCTCACCACCCAATACTTGGAGGAGGCCGATCAGTTGGCCGACATCGTCGCCGTGCTGAACCAGGGCCGGATCGTCGCGCAAGGCACGCCTGACGAGCTCAAGGCGAGCCTCGGCACCGAGGTCGTGCGCTTGCAGTTCGCCGACCCTGCCGCCTACCGCACGGCTCTGGGCAGCATCGACCCCTGCGCCACCGACCAGCGTCTACGCAGCATCGAGGTCACCACCGACGGCTCCGCCGCGCAGCTCGCACAGTTGCTGAACCGACTGCACGCGATCGGCGCGCCCGCTTGGAAGGTGTCCACGCACCGCCCCGGCCTCGACGAGGTGTTCCTCTCCCTCACCGGCACCGAGGCCGCCGATCCACGACCGAAGGAACCCTCCCGATGAGCCTGTCCTACGCGATTACCGACACCCGGATCATGGTCCGACGCTGCACACGGCGATCGCTGCGCGATCCCGAGGCCTTCTTCACCGCACTGATCCTGCCCGTCGTGCTGATGCTGCTGTTCGTCTACGTCTTCGGCGGGGCACTGCACACCGGCGTGTCCTACGTCGACTACGTGGTGCCGGGGCTGATCGTGCTCTGCGCCGGATTCGGAGCCGGCACCACCGCCGTCGCGGTCGCCACCGACATGACCAACGGCATCGTCGACCGGTTCAGGTCGATGCCAATCCTCGGGAGTTCGATCCTCACCGGCCACATCGTGGCCAGCGTGGCGCGCAACCTCCTAGCGACCGCCCTGGTCATCGGCGTCGGTCTCGGGATCGGATGGCGACCGACAGCCTCGATCGGCCGTTGGGTGGCCGCCGCGGCGATGATCACCTTCTTCATCCTTGCCCTCTCCTGGCTCGCCGCCGCCGTCGGCCTGCTGGCCGGCAGTGCTGAGGCCGCCAACTCGTTCACCATCGTGCTGATGTTCATCCCCTACGTCAGCACCGCCTTCGTTCCGGCAGACACCATGCCCGCAGCGCTGCGCGCGGTCGCCGAGAACCAGCCCTTCACCCCCATCATCGAGACGATGCGTGGGCTCTGGACGGGCCACAGCTCCACCGGGGCGAGCACTGGCCACGTTGCCCTGATCGCCGTGGGCTACTGCACCGCGATCCTCGCCCTCTCCTGCCTCGCCGCCACCTGGCTGTTCCGAAACCGCACCGCGAGCTAACAAAGGCCGACCAAGTCCTCGCCCAGACGCTCGCCCAGGTCATCTCCAGCAACCGCCATCCCAGATGATCAACCGCTTGCGGCGCGCGACGCGGCGTTCGGGTGCACCGCGATCGCTGGAGTGCTGCTGACGCTCAGTGACCCCGTTTGGGGCGTGGGTTCCGGTCGCGGTGTGGTGACTCGCCGCTCAGCGTGGTGCACGGCGCCGCTCACGGACCTTGCCGCGGGCACGGACGTCCTGCTGCGAGCGACGGCGCGGTAGACGGTGGAGCGGGCAACGCCGAACAGGTCACCAAGCTCGTTCGTGGTGTATTCGCCGCTGCGCGGCAGTTCGACCAGGCCGGGCTGGCTCATGGATGACGGCATCCGCGAAGGCCATCGGCAGGGAAGACATGCGCGAAGCATTGCAAGATCATTCATCATCAGCAACCAGAGCACATCGGCCGTCTTGCCAAGCGCGCACGCGTAACCAATCGCCGATCGGTGATCCCGATCAAGGATCCTCAACCGAACGGGATTGTGCCGTTGACAGCCCACGTCTCGCAGGCGATGTCGAAGACGATGAGGCCGACATAGAGCGGGTTACGGCTCAAGCCGAACGGTCCGCGATCGAGCACGACGCGGGTCGCGCCGCCCGGCAGCAACGCGGTGCGATGCGTCGCCATCATCCGCGCCACGGGTGGCCAGATGCGAAATGAGGGGGCGTCCGTCATGCCCTAGTTTCTACTTGATGACCGGCCATGACGCGCCGTGTCGGCGCTTCAGGTCCGGAGCCGTCCGCGGCACTCGCGATCCGGAGGACTATTGCCGGTCGGGTTATCCGCCTCGCAGGCCGAACCAGCCCTGGGCGCCGAGCGGCAACGGACGACACAACCACTTGTTGAGGCTGGTCGTGCCGTAGGCGGATCCGCCGGCGGTGAGTCCGGCGGGACGGCGCCGCGGCTGCCTGCTTGACATCAGTCCGTCGCGCATCCGCCGGTAACCAGTGGGCCGTCGGCCCAGAAGTCGCGCGCGGGGCCTCGACGACTCTCCCAGGTACCGGCCTTGGTGGTAAAGCCTTCGACGCCTGCTCCGGCGTCGGCGTCCTCGACGCGCCAGCCCCCGTTTACGGCTCCGGTGAGCCCAGCCGAAAGTGCCTCGAATGCTTGTGCAGTGTGCAGGTCGGCCTCGACACCGTTGTTGATGACGAACTTGAGCTGCCGCAGCGCCTGCTGGTTCTTCGTCAGCAGCACGTGCACCAGCCGCTCGGCTTCTTCATCGAGAAGATCCTCGGGGACGACGCGGTTCCACAGGCCGAGTTCGGCGGCACGGCTGGCCGGATGCAACGCGCCGAGCAGGTTGATCTCCTTGGTCATCCGCCGGCCGATCAGCCTGGACATGCGAGTGGTGCCGCCCCATCCCGGGGTGATGCCGAGGTCGACCTCGGGCATCCCCCACCGCGCCGAACGGGCGGCGATCACGAAGTCGCAGGCCATCGTGATCTCCAGGCCGCCGCCGACGGCGAAGCCGTCCACCACCGCGATCGTGATCTTGTCCAGTTCTTCCAGCACGTTGGCCATGTGCTGGTAGCCGTGCACGCGTCGCATCACCGCGTTCGCGGTTCCCCACTTCGGCATCTCGGTGATGTCATCGCCAGCGCAAAACGTCCCGCCGGCGCCGCGGACGACGAGCACCTTCACAGTGCCCGAGTCACGGACGCGTTCGAGGGCATGGGTGAGTTCGTCCGAGAGCCTCATCGACAGTGCGTTGCGGGCGTGCGGCCGGTTGAGCGTGATCCGCGCCAGCGGACCGCTCTCCTCGAAGCGCAGCTCGGCATAGTGGCCGTCGATTCGGTGCGCGCTGGGCGCCTCGGTGGTAGTGGCGATCGACAGTTTGCCCTCAGACATGGGCGCTCCTTCAACGAGTCGGTACAGATACAAGACCAACCCTAAGAGAGGTCGGTAGCTAATTGCAACCGATTGTCTAGGATCAGCCACATGAGGCGAGCGGAGGCAGAGGGCGACGAACGCGCCTACATCGACTCGGTCGAGGCGGCGCTGGATCAGGTGGGCGACCGGTGGACGTTCCTGCTGCTGCGTGAGGCGTTCTTCGGGGTGCGTCGATTTGTTGACTTCCAGCGCAACCTCGGGGTGGCGCGCAACCTGCTCTCGGATCGGCTCGGGCGCCTGGTCGCCAACGGGGTGCTCGAACGCCGGCTATACCAATCGAGACCCGACCGGCACGAATACGTGTTGACGGACAAAGGCAGCGACCTCTACGGGGTCACCGTCGCGATCATGCGCTGGGGGGACCGGTGGATCTCCCCAACGCCGCCCTTGCTGCTGACCCACCGCAGCGACGGCGGCGAGATCGAGCAGCAATTGAGGTGCACCAAGTGCGGTGAAACGCTCGGGCCCCGCGACGTCCACTACGAAATCACGAAACCCTGACCAGCATTCGACGTCAAACCGCCATCCAGTGGCACGCGGCTCGCGGCCGGCCGCGAGCCACAACCAACAGTCCGACCACTCAGACGTCCTTATCTGTTAGCGCAATAGCCGTGGACGTACGCGGACACGCCACGGATTCGTGCGAGCTGAGCGGTCCCCGTCTCAGCCAGAGGCGCCCGTCACCGGTTAGGGAACCTCCACCGGTAGCGGTCGGCACCGCCATCTGCTCCGTTGTCGGTGGACTTGATCGTCTCGTTTGACGCACCCATTCGGGCGGTGCCCGCAGCGGATCGGCGGTTTCAAGCGGTCGTCGCAACGACTGGTTTGTCAGGGTCGGACAGTAGCCGTTGCATGGCCTCGGCCGGGGTGATGAAGCCGAGTGTCTTGCGGGGCCGGCCGTTGAGTTCGGCAGCA
>JAABUT010002269.1_pt1 | contig 18995 bp, 19 predicted proteins | sample 5559281 | NCBI WGS metagenome assembly JAABUT01 (sample SAMN10711880, study PRJNA513359) | rock metagenome | isolation source: Antarctica rocks | place: Antarctica: Victoria Land, Ricker Hills nord | collected 2016-01-04
TTCGATACTGCGGTACAGTTGCTCCCCATTCTTGAAAGAATTCGACGCTCCGCATAGGTGGCAGTACAAGGTGCAAGTTACTCTAGGCCGTTTGGGTACATCTCCACAAGTTTTCGCGTCTCAGCAATCAGCCTGTGAGTGGTCAGCAACAGTTCGATGCCTCTGCTTGCTTGTGTATAGCAGATATACTCTTGTCTGGGTTTGGTGTCCGACACGAAAAGTGTGCTTTCGTGCAGGTAACTGGATATTGTCATTAGCAGGGCTCCCCACGGATTAGCTACCATGCTAATGGGCTGATACCTTCTTAAAGAGTATAAGGCAAGTCTAGCGTCGAGATCTTCCTCGGGGGGCGAAATAGGAAAGTGCGAGTGGTATGCGTTCATATAATTCCGCCCGAACTTATATCGAGAGATTCTCATCGCTTTGACATCGACTGCATAGCATCGACTATTACGACCATTTCTATACATGGGTCTAAGTCTGCTCGATGCTTAAATTCGTTATGGCCATAGAAGCCAGCGGCGTCGAAGACCATAGGGTTTTCCGAAGATATATCATTGGATGCTTCAGAAGATCAGTCATTGTATAGCTTGAGATCTGACCAAAACATACCGTTTCCATACCAGAGATCACCATGCACAAAACTGGGCTTAAGGGAGCGACCGGCAGTCTCCAATGGGCGGAGCAATCGTGGAATGACCTTTTTGAAAAGTGGCTCCATGAGTGCCTTCAACTCTTCACATGGGCCACGTGCTTCCATTTCTAGCTCAAAGTCCCGCTTTGTACCATTCATAAAGCACTCCTCCCAAGTGTCGGTTCATCGAACATCCTGAGGAATGTTTCCATTGTACGTTGTTACATGAAACCCAAATTTTCCGGTCGGTGATATTGAGTCTCGGTGGAGTTGTGCAAGGCGTGCAGAGAATTGTTCCATCTCGGGCAGTTCATTGTCCATATCGTGGAAATTGCAGAGGAAAAAATGGGTTTGATTTGAATGTACCCCAAGCAATCGGTTTTGGGGCAAAGTCCGGGGTCACCGTGTGTAGGACTTTCATCGACTCGTATTCCCCTTGCATTATACCACGCCATCTGTCTCCAGTAGCAACCTTCAGGAAATATCTGGCGTCTGTGCCGTCAGGGAATTGGAGATGGACAGTGGCTGTGCGAGTCTAGTAACTTGCTCCATGGCCCGATGCATTGATGGTGCAAGCCCTTTGCGCTCCAGGAATCACTACCAAATGTCAGTACTCTCCTCAAACCACTGGTTGGCCGAGCCAAAACATGGTCCTACCAAGAATGACATTCTCATCGAGGTCTATACTCTCCGTTTGAGGTTTATCCAACGGCTGTTCTTTGAACAAGTCCGTCATTGAGATTGTACGATTAGAATATAATCGATGACACAGATGCAAAGATGGCAAAGATGGGTTGAAATGGGCTTACTATTAGAGTACTCCGTAGCAACCTCTTCTATCTTCAATATCGCGAACGCGGCGTATCCTGCGAATTGGGGCTAATCTGGGCGCTTAATGATAGGTGATGGAGTCTTTCTATTTCCGTATGTACTCCGTAAGCTCACCCCCACTACTTTATGTTGGTTCCCGGATCCATCACGGCTCGTTAACCTCCTGATTGGTATACTGAGGGCCGATCCTAGCACCATCCATGTATGCGGCTCTCGGTACTCGCTCGAACTTTAGAACAACTTACAGCCTTGCGCAAGCTGGACTCTTTCAATGAATCTCAACACCAAGATGCAAATGCAGATACTGCTATGGTAAGCTCCTTAGTCGAACTTCGAGATGACCTTACTAATTCCTGCCGGCTCTAGTTTTCTCGGCGGCGCAAGTCTAGCAATTCCAGGTTGAGTGTTCTCGAGCAAAGCCTGACCAGCTTGACGTCGATAGAACAACCTCTTGAGACTTCCGACAATCAAATCGGCCCTCTTGGCCTCAACTTATTGTATACACCGCCTGCGCCTCTTCTCGATTTCATTTTCGTCCACGGTCTTCGCGGTGGCTCTAAGAAGACATGGAGCAAAACAAGTCACTCATACCATTACTGGCCAAAGGAATGGCTTCCCCGCGATCCCGAATTTAAGCATGTCCGCATCCATAGTTTCGGTTACAATTCGGATTGGAACGATCGGAAAGATAGCATCATCAATATACACGATATTGGGAAGTCACTTCTGGGAGAGATGATCAACTCTCCAGAGATCCGGAGAAATGACAAAGTAAGTTGGAGAGACTATCCACTTTCAATGTAGACATAGGCACGACTTGGGCTGAGCACTCTTGGCTTTGTGGCATTAACAGGATGGCTTCCATGCTGTCTTTTTGTGGGCTGACCTTACGTTCGATTAGACACAAATAATATTCATCAGTCATAGTATGGGAGGACTTGTTGTCAAGAAAGTAAGTAACCTTCTTACAAAGCCCACCGCACCATCCTGTCAAACCTCTGGAAGGTCTAGCAACCATTTATTGGAACAATGTATGCAGTGGCAGCCGCGACAACCACAAGGCAGAAACCCATATACATTGCTGAAATATTCTCTTTACCCATCGAAGATTTTATTATCTTCGTGTCATCGTCTTAAAGGGCTGGTAGCCCTTTAATGCTCAACCGTCTTTGTTCAGGTCGTGCTAATCTTTCTATTCTGTCAGGCATGCATTCTCGCTAATCAGGATCCATTGGCGAAATCCCTTGCAGACCGTTTATATGGCATCGTTTTCCTCGCCACGCCACACCGGGGTGCAGACTCTGCAACTTTGCTGAACAACTTACTGCGGGCGTCGCTATTACACAGCCAGAAACCTTTCGTAGCAGACCTGGAGCGAAACTCCGGCGCAATTCAATCAATAAATGATGATTTCCGCCATTACTCTAGCACACTTGAGTTGCGATCATTCTATGAAACCATAAAAACGAACATAGGTTTTTCAAACCTTCTCATTGTCGAAAAAGACTCCGCGACCTTAGGTTACCCGAATGAGCAGAGCGCGTTGCTCAATGCAACACACCGTGACATCTGCAAATACCAAAGTCCGGCAGATCCGAACTTCATCAGTCTTAGAAATGCGTTGGTGACCATGTCACAAGACGTTGCAAGGAAAGGTCAGATCGAGAATCCATCGAGGATCAAGTAGCTGAGTCCTTCTAGTTATTGCGGTCATGCGTGATCAGCATCGTAGCCAACTTCGAGAGCTTCAAGACTATCTTAGCGTATCAGGGATACCGGAAGATGATCTGACAACTCTCGAAGATGCGTTACTCGAAGGCTCCTGTCAATGGCTGACTTGGAAGAAAAAATATCAAGCATGGCGAGACTTTCACCCTGGCAGCCTTCCGTACTACTGGCTCAGTGGACAACCAGCAACAGGTAAATCGGTCTTGGCTGCCCATGTTCTTAGAAATCTGAAAGACATCAACGCAAATTGCTGCTACTACTTCTTTAAGCACAACGATACCGAAAAGTCAAGTCTTAGTGGCTGTCTCAGATCTCTGGCGTACCAAATGGCTGTTATCGACCTTCGCGTCCGGTCCCAACTTATGGCCATGAAACATGACGAGGTTCGATTGGATAAAGAAAATGACCTTTCGGTGTGGCGTAAAGTCTATCTATACGGAATTTTCGAACTTGTTCTTGATCGGCCTTTCTTCTGGGTTATTGATGCATTGGATGAATGTAGCAGTCAAAGCAACATCATCCCCTTGCTCGGTAAAGCCTACGGGATTTTTCCACTCCGGGTATTCGTGAGTAGCCGAGCTACTCCTGAAATCTCCAGAAACTTTTCTCAGCTAGAGGAGCTAATTTATGCTGATGAATTGACCCCCAATGATACTCGCGGCGACATTGAACTTTATTTACGTGCCAATATGAGAAGTTTAATGTTGAAAAATGAGCCATTCTGCCAGAAGGTTACTGAAACGATTTTGAATAGGTCTTGTGGCTCGTTCCTTTGGGTTGTCCTTGTGTTAGAGGAGCTACGATCTGCGTTTAGTGAAGGCGAGGTCCAACAGGTCCTGGAAGAAGTCCCACCAGGTATGGACGCTCTTTACAAAAGGGCGCTGTTGTTGATGTCTAAGACAAGTCGTGGGAAGCACCTCGTTAAGGCCGTCTTGCTATGGATCGTGTGTGCTATTCGCCCACTTACCTTGAAGGAATTGGAGCATGCGATACTGCTTGACACTGGCGAGAGCGTACTTTCTTTGGACAAGTTCATCCTGTCTACCTGCGGGCAACTGGTACATGTAGACAAGAATGGTCGGGTCTCGCTGATTCATGAGACTGTGCGCGCGTTTCTCCTGAAGGATGACCTACAGTCCGAGTTTGCTGTCGAGAAATTCGAGGCTCATGGTCAGATCGCCGAGGTTTGCCTGCGATATCTCAATAACGATGAAATGAAGCCTCCTCGAAGCCAGAAATTAATGCAAATTCACCGGGCCAAGGCAGCAAAAAGGTCTCCTATTACGCAATATGCCTGTATGTACTTCAGTCAACACCTTCGAAGATCCCACTCAGAGAACTCGCAGCTATTAATTAGCCTCGTCAAATTTCTGGAAGGAAATGTTTGCTCTTGGATTGAGCTAATGGCAAGTACTGGAAACCTTCACCAGCTGATACGAACAGCCAAGGACTTGAAGGGCTTCCTCCAGGCTAGAGCAAAGTATCATTCCCCAATCAGTAAAGAAGTGCAACGTGTTAGCAGTTGGGAAGCAGACCTTGTTCGATTAGTAGCGCAATTTGGAGGTGGTCTTTTAGCAGTTCCATCCGCGATATTCTGGCTGATACCCCCGTTCTGCCCTCCGACATCAGCCATCGGGTCACAGTTCGGGTCGCTACCTCATGGCATCACTGTGGAAGGTCTTGCATCAAGCGCATGGAGTGATCGATCATGCTGCATTCACTATCATGGAAAACAAACAAGGGCAATAGCCTGCACTGATACTGCGTTCGTAGTTGGCCTATCTGATAAATCGATAAGGCATTATTCGTATTCTACCTACCAGCAATTACAACAACTGAGCGTGATGCAGCCAACCAAACTTTTGGCTTTGAGCAATTCTGGAAAGTTGATGGCAGCCAGCAGTGTTCACTACGTGATGATGTTTGAATTAGAAACAGGGCAGCGGTTGTGGCAAACCCGGTCACCACAGGAATGCCTTACGCTCTCGTTTGCAAATCAAGACAAGTCCCTGCAGATCCTGACAAAAGGGGGTATTCTATCGTTTATCTCGGCCACCGACGGGTCGAGGTTGTCGTATATTTCATTGGAAGAAACATCTAATAAAACAGACCACGCTGGCTTCCGTCGCATATTTACGTGCGCTACTTTCTCCTTTGAACTTAGTATGATCGCGGCTGTGCAGAGGGGAGGATCAATTGGCCTTTATGACATGGAAGAAGGCAGCTTTGTTGGCCTATGCAAGAGAGATGCCGAAACTGAGCTTGAGAGCACAGATTTCGCACTCTCATGGGTTTCTGACTTCATATTTAATCCGAACCCAGCAATTAGCTTACTGGCTGCGCTTTACCATGACGGAAATTTGGTACTATTCGATCCGTGCCAGCTAGCGGTTGTAGCACAGGTCGAGACAGATGCTCAAGTGCTGACCTGCAGTCATGATGGCCGCATCCTGGCTACAGGCGATGCCGTTGGTACCATACAGGTTCTGGAGTTCGAGTCCCTTAATCTGATCTATAAGGTCATTGCCTCCGATGACCCGATCAGGTCCCTAGTATTCAGCAGAGATAATCTTCGTTTTATAGACATTCGTGGAAGTCAGTGTAACCTTTGGTAGGTACATCGTTTTTCATTTCCATTTTGGTATACCTTCAACTGTGCGTGAAGATAGCGTAATACTGCCACAAAGTCTAACGTTGTCTAGGGAGCCACCTATTCTAGTTCACTCAGACACCTACGACGACGATAGCGTTTCTGATACTATAGCCGTCGAACCAAACATAGTAGGATTTTCCTGTACTCATCATATAGCTGCAATTACTGCGCTCGCATGCTACACGAATGATGAATTAGTCTTTTGTGGTAAGGATAACGGGGATATCACGCTTTATTCCACTGCCACCGGCATGGAAGTGCAAACCATGTACCAACATGCGAAGGGAATCGCCATTAAGCTTATTGAATACGGCACCCAGTCCAACGTGTTGGCGAGCGCAGACGCATCTAGCAGGGTGATGGTTTGGAAAGTAGCCAGAACTGGCAAAGCATGGGCAGCCAAAGGTCCGTTGCTAGATGCGCGTATACCCGATTACGCCATCAATCAACTTCTGTTCGACGCAAATAACAATTGGCTTTTGATCTCGACTCTGATATCTGACATAATCTATAACGTTAATTCGGGGATTAAAAAAGCAGTAAGTATGGAGAAAAAAGTTTCACGAAGATGGATAAACCATCATCATGATCCGGGAAAAGTGATCTGCGTCACTGCAGAGGCGGCATACATTCGCAGTTGGGAGCATCTCTCCGATCCTGATGCTGCTGAGACGAAGCTTGTATTAAACACAAATGGGCCTATCCTCGTAAAAGATGTTGCCATTCATATGAACGGCTGCATCCTATCCATCGAGCTTTCGGGGTCTTCAAGTCAGCAATCAACTTTCAAAATTTTGCTTCTATCGGCGTCGTCATTTGATAAATCATTCGCCAACACCATAGAGCCGGTGCAGCGAATACTAAGTATATCTCAGAAAATGAGACACGTCATCGGAAGTCATGGCAAGAAATTTTTGTTTCTCGACCTAGGGATGTGGGTCTGTAGCCTGGATCTGGAGACATTTGAGAGTGAATATTCCCGGCACTGTTTCATCCCCAATGAATGGTTGAGCACAAACTGGGATCTCATGATGAAGGTCAATCAGAAGGGAGATTTAATCTACGTGAAAGGCCATGAATTAGCAATCATCAAACGCGCGCTTGACAACAAAGTGGGCGTTTCCATGAAAACAGGTTGATACGTTCAGCATATCGATTCCTATCTACCGTATGTGCCATTGAGGCGGTAGACTAGGGAATTGAGTCCGTGATCGACAGCCCCTCTAAGAGATCATAGGCCCAACTATCTGACCCTCTTAGATCTGCTCGACTTTTGGAATAAGAGACGCCCGTGTTATGGGCTAGATGAGTTTCGAGATTGTCGAAATTTCGGAAAGGGGGGTGACCTCTTAAGCTGATTGCTGAAGCAGTATTTGTTGTTAACGCGATCACGACTCAATTGATGAAAAGAGGAACAAAGCTAACAACCACATTCCGGTGGCCGTGCTGTACATCGTTCACTTCTGAATTCAGTGATATTTCGCCCACTACCGCGAAAGAACATTGGATCTTTTCGCATTCCAAGGCTTTGAAAAGACGTTCCGAGGACATTATCGCTCTATAAGCCTGAGATTGATATTACGGCTACTCAGAAGTATCAGTATTGAGCGGCTTAGCTTCTCGAGCTATTGCAGCATGAGCTTCCCCTCAGCCTCGCTATTCGCAGCGCAGTTCTCAGAACTTGGTCTGATTGCGATACGCTATAAAGTCGATCTACTCGTGATGTCCAGCCTAATATATCATCTTTCAATATTACCTGCTGGTGTTAAGCGGATGCCGATATTGAACTATCGCATGCACGTGTCATGACGCAAATTTGCCACATCTTCGAATGCAGCCGACATGCGCTCTGGTCAAACCGAATTCGATCAAGCTTCCCACCTTTTCCCACCGAAGAAATCCGGTGCCCAGCCCGAAGCCACAAATGCCTTCAATGATTGTAGATGCTGAGTATATACTTGTTGTGAGTACCAGGTAGGTATATACTTGCAATAGCCTATTCTTTAGCTCCTAGCAGAATATTTAAGCGTTTTCTCAGATGCCAATTCACGTGAGATCTCCCTGATTTAAGAACACTTCTTCGACATGAACCGGGCGGAGTCACCCTACCATTGAAGCTTTCCCCACAATCTGACGATGTCAGCGAACGGAGGAGGTCCCTCTCACCCCTCGAAATCATCGCCCAAACATGTCCGCGTTAGCGACCAAAACCCCACTACAGCCTCCTGGTGAAGCCTTCGGTAAAGGTTCTTCTGGTTCTGAACTTAATGGCGCTATCTTATTTACAATGGTCGTTATCCGGAGTCGTTCGGAGATGACTGCTTTGACTACTGAGATCAACCGCGAGTGCGCCAGGACCAGACGCCCTTGAGAAATGCATATAACCCCCACCTCGCAGCTTCTTCTCCTCTTCTCTTGGGTATTCGATTAAGACTTCATCCCCAAACAATAGCAATCATACTAAATCTTCAGTACGGAACACTGAGCATATTTTTCCACGTTCACCTATTCCAAAATCAAAACTTCACCCGCACTCAGAATGCACGTCGCCATCATGATTGTCAGCCTCTTTGGCCTCACCATTACCGCAGCACCTCCAGCAGTAGTGCCAAACGCGCAGCAGCTCCACACACATGCATAGAGGAATATACGCAGCAGCAAACTCGCAGCACTGAAACAGCTGATGCCAATGCCGTTGCCGTCTTCTCCTTTGGAGAAGCAGTGTTAAAATGAGAAGACACCCCACATGCCATTGTTCAGGACCAAAAGACTGTCAGCAAATGCTCACATCTCATCTGATAGTTCCAATCTGGTGGGCTACTGCGACAGCGATTGCACCGCCAACGAGCTAGCGGCTTCAATTGCTGGCCTCCCGGTGCAAAATAGATGCTTGAGCTGTGGGTGTGAAGTTCGTTCTGCGGTTGAATGGGGAAAAATCTCGAGAATGTAATGGTTGACGACCGGCGGTTGGATAGGATGTTAGAAAGATACTTTGCAGTCTAAGGTAGCATGACAACGCATTGAATGCTCTCATAGTGCTAGACGGTTGAGCCTCAAGTCAACCCAAGCATTCGGTTTCGGCTGCAACGGCTACATCTCTTGACTTTTTGCTTTTGCCGCTGCAAGATCGAACCACTGACATCATCATATAGTCAGCGCACTTCTTTGGAATCGATATTGAAGAACTTAAGAGCCAGCAGATTCGAGCTTGTTGAACGAATCTACAATCTCGGTCCTGAGCTCAATTATAATCGCACAAAGAAGTAGATTTGTGTTTCCACGAGTGGGATCAAGAACAGATTTGATAGCTAGGGTTTTGACATGTCGAGTTTGACAGAGAACCTTGATGTAGCAATTACCACTTCATTGCTGCTTGATGTTAGCAAATGTAGATGATCTCTGCTGCTTGAACTGACCCAAGTAGTTTTTTCCTCCCACTCAAGCGCCTTCAAGAGAGTCTCTATAGCCAACATATCAGATACCTTATATGATCTCGTTCCTCAATACCTGGTTAGCAAACTGTTGTCGACGTTGTTCATGGCTTACAACTCCTCAATATTCGACCTTTACGGTCTGACAAATCCTCAATCATTCTGCGTGTGTTGCGCGGCTGCGCGTATCCGTCGTATTACAAGCAACGTTATGTAGCATAAATACCTCGTATCTCCTGCAATGCAACCTACGGAATCGATAATCCTAACCTTAAATCTACACGAATTCATGTTTAGAAGTCCAGAAGTGAATTTAATGGGTATAAAGACGTCCCCATCTCTAGAGTATTCTGTTGGTCTCCTCAGTCCAAAATACCTTTCATTCTGAGCTATAGGACCAAAAATATTCAACCTTTCCAAATCTGTGCTTGACTTCTCGTCAACCATGAAGCTTCTGTTTTGCACGCTCTTCCTAATCATCATCTCCGTCATTACCGCAACTCCACTTGTACCAAGCGGCCAACGCTCCTTCAAACTCAAATCCCATGTCCTTACGCCCCCAAGTCCTTCCTTCGAGACCCTCTACCTGGAGCCCTACCACATCTACCCTGCCTTTAATTACGCCGTCTTCGCCCCCAAGACCGCCGCCAACCCCGGTATCGTCGGCCACCTAAACGGCACGGCCGACGACTTCACATATGACAACGCAGATCTAATTTTCGGGTTTGGCGGGAGCTTCCCTTACGGCTTTGTGATCGATCAGATCAATACTACTTACAATCCTATTGAGATTAACGCGGGCGGTGGGACAAAGGGCATCTTTATTGATCAAGGGGTGATCAAGTATCATAATCCGATATCGGGGGGCTTTTACGGTCAGTCGATCTACACTATTTGATGTAAGACGTGTACAACAGAGGCTAATCCGATGATATTCAGCTTGCAACAACACATTAATTTACGGGCCGGCGGTACAGGTGTTCTACAAGCCTAAGTTCATTACTAAACCGGCAAATTGCTCGGATGTGGAGTTGGTGGTGGAGTATGTATGAACTGTAGGAGGACATTCTGTATTATAAGGTATTGGAGGCTTGATCGAGCGATTTAGCAGACGGACATGTAATAAAGCCTACATCTACGGTATGTGATACGTTGCGTCCCTGAGCCTCGACCTTTGATTGATACTCATCGTGCGGCTTGATCGACTTTCCGGCTTGTGTAAGTCAATGTAGTACTAACAACTTCTGCTACTTGGACCGAGCGCCTCCCCTTCCCTTCCCCTTCCTATGTGTAGAAAAGTCGATGGTCACGAACCACTATCATCGGCGTCGTGGCGAAGAAACTGATCCACACAAGCCGTCTTGCATTACAAAGCTCACAACAAGACCTCTAGCCTATCTTTTACACTAGAATAAAGTCATTGCAGTAAGAAAATTGTGTTCAGATATTCATACTATCATAAATTTCGACGTAAGAGATTCTCTTCAAGGCAAACAGGGTTGTAACCATTACAGCCTCAATTATTTGATTTCTGACTCTGAAGACGTAACAAGAACTTCGATCAACTGAACATACATCTTCGCCGCCCGCTGTGCCTCTTCTCTCGTCAATGCCTTGTCTTCCGTCAATGCCTTGAGATTGTACAGCAAGTTGAACATGTACGAGGCCGGTTCGTCCTTGAAAACCTTCAGCATCACCGCGTACTTGAGATTCATCTCACCTTACTAAATTCCGTGACGATCCAGAGCATGGAGTTTTGCTGGTTTGAAATACGGCTGAAAGCAGAATGAGAACTTCTTGACTCATAGGTTCTGATCGTCCCTGACGGTGACATGGATCTTCTTTATGCGTACTATGTCAATCTGTGTGAAGTCTCAGAATCCGAATTGAGTTTCGACAAGGAGATCCTTGACCTTGATCATGGGTGATAACTGGTTGCAGAACGGAAGAAAGTTGGCACAATTACCAATGATAAGATGTGGATTATCGATTGCCACATTCCGTCCTTGATGAGATTGTCGTACAAGACGTCGATCGAATTGCCTCTAAGATGGGAAAGCAGGAGCGTGTATGCGGTCTGAAAGATAACAAGCACAGTGTCACCAGGCCATGTCCTTGATGCGAGCGGTTGAAAGAACTTTTCCAAAATTCACTCGAGAGTATTACATTCTGACAATAGGTCTATACAATACCATGCAAAGAGTAAGAACGCAAAAGATCCCTTGAATAAGATAACGTTGTGGTAGTAGACAACCCTGGATCTTTCTCATGCTCTTGTTTCCTTCTTCTCTGACGCATCTGTCACCTGCTCATTGTCCTTGGACACGTGTTTCAAATTGAACCAACGCATTCCAAAAGTTGTAAGTACGGACACACAAATGGTTACTGTGGCACAGATCATCGTTCCTGATATTGCAGCGCTGTATGCTTCTCGTAAGCCCGTCAGGGTTGAAGGTGAGGATGCTAGAGTGTCTAGATTGAGGGCGCCGGCTTGAACAACGGCCTGCGGCGATACGGTGCTTGTGTACTTGGGAACCTGGCTGATGAGTTCGCTGATCAGGATCTTTCCGCCGATAGAGATTCCGATAGCACTGTATCAATTTAATTTTCACACAGAAGTTCTAAGTAGGAAGTTATGCTCACCCTCCTGCTAGTGATGCAAACGTTGCAATAGCTAGCAATATTTCAATTATTTGTGACGCTTTTCTAGAGATGAGTCTATCGTTGTCTGTGGATGGACGTACCGTTGCCAATATACACGTCACTTTCACTTTAGGTAAGGCTGATCAGTAGATGGCCAGAAATTTTGGTATTTGAGGTCTTACTCTTCGAGTAAGGCTTGGATAGCTGTATATGGCATGTTCGTACACATGCCGTCTCCAAAACCTGCGAGAACCATATAGACCACCCATTTGGCTGTAGGTGTTTGAGTTCTTATCATGATGAGCAGTCCTGTTCCAACGGAGCATATGACCTGACCGAGGAGCATGATTGGAACCTGAAGTACGACAGATCAGCATAAATTACAGGGAGTGTAGATTGATAGACCCACGTAATATCCAGTTCCTGTAGCAATTCCACCAGCAAGAACAGTCGCAATGACCTGAGGAGCTGCTAGTGCCAGAAATCTGACACCGCTTTGTAATACGGATACTCCTTGAGCGGCCTGGAAGTAGAATGGAAGGTAGTATAACTTCTAGTGCCGTTATGAGCTTCAGCCAAAGGTTCGTATGACCAGTCCAGACTTACAATATTGCTCGACATAGAGATGAAGGACAGCGCCAACGCTCCATATAAAATCGTGCGCTGTTTCAATATCCGTGGTGGAATGGTTACTTTATCCCCCAAGAGGGCTTGGGAAAGGCAGAACGCGAGGAATAGGAGACCGAATCCAATCCAAAGACCAACAACTTGACTTGATTTCCAAGGGTATTTCTCTCCACCCCATTCTAAGGCGAGAAACAAACAAAAGACAGCTCCAAGTAACAACACAGCGCCGAGAAAGTCAAACTGCTTGGCTTTCTCTTTGAAGGTCATCATTTTCACACTCTCCTCTTTGTCCTTTGCAGTGAGACCGAGAAAGACAAGTACAAACACAGCAGCGCCGATCGGTAGATTGCTATGCTGAGAGTGAGCGATCCGAAGTAAGATATAGCCTTGGGAGGTTGGACGAACATCCAAAAGCACCATCTCCAGCTCACACGATCTGTCAAAACTCCACCCAAGATCGGACTGAAACAGGCACATATACCAAAACAACTGACAACGAGGCCGATATACAGAGGGCGCTTTTCGAGTGTCGAAATGTAGGTGATGACAGTGATTGCTCCTTGGATGATTCCTGCAGCCCCAGTGCCAGCAATGGCTCTTCCAACAATAAATGCTTTAGAATTCGGAGCGGCAGCACATAGAGCTGAGCCAGCTGCGATGTTTGTTAGCAAATGAGTATGTAAAGATAAATAGAGACAAAAGCTGAGCTTGCCTTCAAAAATCAATATAGAGGCCAAATACACGAATTTGATGTTGAAAAACTTGTAGACCGTTCCTCCGGCAGGTTGAAGCGCGGTCAAGAATATGAGGTATACCGAACCATACCAGCTAATATCATTGAATGCATGGAATTCCGTGGAAATCTTTGGGATCGCCACAGATATTATAGTAGTGTCAATAGCAACAAGAAAAGTGCCTAGAAAGAGTGACACTAAAATTATTGCAAGTTTCAAGCCTCCAGGGTAATCTTTGCCCATCTGTAAAGCTTCCGCCATGACTTTTTGTAATAGTTATGGCTTGAGAAAAAGGAATGCTCGCTTTAATTTGGCTTCACAAGACAACGGCTATCCGGAAACCGAATAAACCCTTCCTGAGACTAAGAACCGCAAGATCTTTTACAACTTCGTAACACCGTTCAGCTGATGTACTGAGCCGCAGCCATGCCGCATATCCAAATGAACCACGTCCGTAAGCTTGATACATTGATATATGTGCTTTCCAATGGAGGGGGTGATCTCACAGCCAATGTTAATACCGAAGTAAAACTGTGTAACGGAAAGGGAACTGTGTGGGAGCGTGCCTGCAGCCTGCAGGTGACGCTTGGGCAGGGGGACTTAGCATCGGGAGAGCCTGCGCCTATAGATTGCCGAAACGTTGAAAGAGCTTCCAAAAGGAATTGTTTCAACCTGGGGCAAACTAACAAGGGCTCAGCGATAAGACGCCTCATAACCACAGTATGCGAAAGCATTACAAAGCACCTTGCAACACATGAATATGATGTCTGCCTTTGCCACATTTGCCTTCTTTTACCTAGTGAATGCTGCCAGGGAGTCGTGCATTGCAGTTATATTAAGCAGACACACTGTCGGAAATCAGTGTTTCTTGAAGGCGGATAAGTATAGTGCATGAGGTCTTACTCCTTGCTTCTTGCAGCAGCATGTGGCCCTTCTATATCTAGAGGCCTGCAGGAATGAGGCAAGACATGACGCTGATTTTAGCAGAGAACCAATGGCGTGTGCAGGAATGCCTTGTCCGCCTACATTTGCTCACGATTTGACACACAAAGCCGAGACAACTCATACAATGACGTTGCGTCTATTAGAGATGTTGGTATTGGTTTGAGTCCTTCTGGGGGAGCACATTTCGGACCAAGTTTTGGTAGGGGGATCGAGTTTTGCGGTGCGGCTTCTTTTTGCTACCCGCGTGTGGAGCTTCTCGTTTACACGCACGCTAAGTATATTACGCGAAATAAACCAATACACGGTCCACTCCTGCGCAAAGTAAGCTTTTGTTTATTCATTCACTTCACAATCCTTCATCTAAGGTCTCTGCCCGAATCACGATATCTGCTCTGTCACGATGAATTCCAGGAGCTTGGTTTATGACCATGTGTCGGTTGTTTCTGGTGTTGGATCGATATTTCTTCTTGCTATACTTTCTTTTTCATTCAAGCTGTATCGCGCTCGCAGTGTAATGCTGAAGTTGAGGAGGCAAGGCCTAGTATGTGAATCAATCAACTTGAAGTGAACTGGATTGTTAACTGCATTAAGCCGATGCCGCCATACAACCCTCTATTTGGTCACCTTGGCTTTGCCTACAAGATAACTTCAAAATTACCTAAAGACGCACATCCAAACTACCTGCCAGACATGATTCGGCGTGAGCTACCAGACCTTGGACCAGTGTTTTACCTTGACACTTGGCCATTTGGACCTCAAATGCTTGTTGTGGCATCTCTCAGTGCATTACATCAAGTCACACAAAAGCACTCCCTCCCCAAATATCACGCCATGAAGTCTTTCTTGCACCCAATTGCAGATGGCTTAGATATAGTCACGATGGAAGGACAGCTATGGAAAAAATGGAGAGGCATATTTAATCCTGGATTCAGTACAAATCATCTCATGACATTAACCTCGGAAATCGTGGAAGAGACTGCAAAGTTTTGTGACATACTTGAGATGCGTCTAAGAGATCAAAATATCTTTAGATTCAAAGACTTGACAGATTTTCTGGCCATGGATGTTATTGGAAGAGTTGTAATGTAAGGCTTAACCTGTACAAGTGTCTCTCAAATACTGATAAAGCATCAGGAATATGCAATTCGATTCACAAAGACACAGTAATTCACTCGTGGATGGTCTTCGCATGCAAATTCGATGGTTGACCTTTGGAGCTGAGGTCAACCCATTTGTGAGATACAATCCCTTACGCCCTCTTATTCACCGCTATAATAAGTGGCGAATGGACCGTTATGTTGGTCCAGAACTTGATGCTCACATTACCAACTTTAATCTCGAAAAGCAAAGCAAATCAATAATTGACTTAGCCTTGACTACGTATCTTTCAGAGAACTCAGAAAAGAAGACCGTTAACAGCATGGATAGTACATTCAAGATGTTTGCTATGAGTCAAATAAAACTCTTCCTGTTCTCTGGCCATGATACCACCAGCAGCTCCATTTGTTATCTCTTTTATGTTCTGAGCCAGAATTCAATAGTGCTTAGCCGTGTTCGTGCTGAGCATGATGAAGTATTTGGCTTAGATCTTGGTCTGACTAGTTCCCTTATCATTAAAGATCCATCTTTGCTTAATCGGCTACCATATACGCTGGCGATAATCAAAGAGACCCTTCGGCTGTATCCCGCTGTTTCGAGTACTCGTGCTGGAGAGCCTGGGTTTGATGTGATGGATGATGAAGGTCGTCGCTTTCCAACGGAAGGATTTCTAGTATGGGCCAATCCGCACACAATACAGCGAGATCCCACTTACTGGCCCAAGCCAGATGAATTCGTACCAGAACGCTGGCTTGTGTCTCCGAATGACCCTCTTCATCCAATCAAAGGAGCGTGGCGTCCCTTCGAGTATGGGCCGCGGAATTGCATTGGTCAAGAGCTCGCTATGGTCGAAATGAAGATCATCATGGTCATGGTGGTACGAAGATTCGATGTCAAGCCAGCGTATGCGGATATAGATCACAATGGGCCGAAGGAAATTAAGACCGTGTATGGCGAGAGGGGATATCAGATCCAGCGGGCCCAGCCAAGCGAAGATCTCCCTTGCCAAGTTTCGAACGTGGTAAGGTAGAATATCGAAAGGATCGGTGATGCCGTTTCAGCGTTGCTGCATAGACGCTGAGGGAATCATGTAAGGTAGAAAATGGTCTCGCTTGGGCTTGGCATGTAGAGAGTTGATTGGGCGGAGAACTCCTAGAATCATTTTCGATTTGAGTCTACCACGATTAACGTATTTTCCTAATTCCTACTAGTACTACCACTATTATCTAGATGCCAGTCTCCCGGTTACTGCTGCTGTTATTTAACGAGATCCTGTAGCATATCGGTAATCTACGAGGTCAAAGCTAGCATTGCGACTAAAAGTGGGCGAGGGGGGGTAAGTACTATACACTGGGCGGCTTCTACGGATTATACGGAGAATATTCTGGGACATCATTTGATGAAATCATGATAGCAAATTTAATCAATTTACTCTATCACTAATCTACTCATTGGCAAACTCTAAGCTTCGGGGACAATTAAGGCCACATTGTAAAATTTACGGACACCACCATGACACGAATTGCCAGTTGCCACTAGGAATGACCTCTGAAGGTTCAAAGATTCCTATTTGACTCCATGTCTTGTCCGCCTTCTTCTGAAACAATAGTCTCATCTCTAGAACGTGAATTCTCCAATTGATGACCGCGGATAAATGACTTCATGCCTGTTAATGTGGCTGACGGAATGGTCAGATCTTCCAGTTCCTGGTCATCATGAACTTGTCTCTTCTGCCTCCTAATAATTCTCGAAATCGAAGCCTGCCATGGCTTTGCTTGGTTCTTGCGAAGACGATCTGACGGATTGGCAACAAAGATAGATCGGAACGCAGTCATTGATATCATGGTTACTGCAGTGCATGCTTCCACCTGTTGCCATAGATATATCCAGGAGTTGTCAAAAGTTCCACGGTAGTGGATGCCAGAGACTCTTATGATGGCCATAATGACCATAACTATGCTGAGGCAAAGGAATGTTCCAAGGCCAAGTTTCTGGCGCGGCTTGATCTGTACCCTCCAGAGCAGTGAGATTGGAATTATCAGAACTATCCGCTGTTAGAAAATTGTAACTATTGGTTGAGGAGATTGACAAACTTAATACATCTGTCAAAATGTCCAGGCTTATCACAGTTGCTCCAATTCCTAAAGCAGTTTGTAACCTCGCCGGGTTTGCAGAGCATTGCACTGTTGAGAGGCTATCAGTTTTATTTAGATACGGGCGCAGAACCAAATACTCACCTGAGGCGAGGCCTAGAACCGGACAAGCAATGAAGCCGTCACACACAGCAAATGCAAAGACCAGGGTTGTAAACCCGACGAGCACCTTCCAGTACTTGTACATAAATGGTACGCGGTCCAAAAGATGTCTGAAGAAAGCCAAAAAGGCAAACTTGACGAAGAAAACAGTTGCCCAGGTCAGTGCTAAGTAGGCCCAGTTGATTCTTTGGTAGAATAATAACTGCTTTAAAAAGTAATCCAGGCCAACGGCTGCAATGACTTCTTCGCCATTAAGACTGACATCTTCAATGAAGAAGATAGCTGAGGTTCCTAAGTAGAGAAGGGTTGTGCCAGAGATTAAGAATACACAAGCGATTATCATGAGATAGTCATCCAAATGTAGACGTTTCTGATACCGGAGACGAACAACTAATCGAACAGTCGCTGAGAGTATCGTGATGCCAAATGTTACGCCGATGGCAACCTTCGAGAAGTCAGTCTGGTCTAAGTTTACCTCAGCTTCAAACAGGATGCTGACCTTAAACCCTAGTTCGGAGATTCTCCCTTTTACAAGAGCCATATTTATTTGACCTGATAAATAGCTTTCAAGGCTATAGTACTAAACTCGGTATCAGTCGCGGCGGTAAACGGTAAGGAGCAAAAAGTAGCGAAGCCTGCGGTATCTGTAGATAAGAAGTTGAATTCAAAGTAAGTTCTTTGTTTTCTGCCACAAGGTGCTCATTTCTACTACTTTCTAAAGATATCCGGCATGTACGTTCATGGCATGACCTCGTTGAAGCGTAGCCTGCCTTCATAGCGTAATCTCAACACGCACGGCGTACAGTAGATTTCTAGGACATCAAGTCATTGGGCAAAGCATGCATCGGGCGTAAAATCTCAATCCGGAGAGATCTAACAGCTGCAGCGGTGTGGCGAGCATGAGGCATAGCGACCCCTGGGTTTATATCTAATAGACAAGGATTTCATGGTTGGCCGATCAGCTTCGCCGCAAATCCACAGATCCACAGATCCACTCATCGCTGAATACACCTAGGCAGCAGCCATAAAGTGCACTCGAATCTGGTGCCGGCGCCGCCGCATTCGAGGTATGTGTGTGTTTCGAGGTTGAAACATTGAGCCAAGAGAGGCTGCCCGCCCAAGCCGCCTTAGCCGAAGGTGCATCACAAGAAAAGCCATATCTTTGTCCAGTGGAGTGAAGCGCAAGGTGGGTGACCTGCGAACTTCATAGGTGCGGTTACAGGAGCTGATGCCTTTTCTGTGCGTGCTTGTGCCGCTCGAAAATAAGAAAATCCTGTGACCTATCGTGCCTAGGGAACGAAAAAAACCGCTTTTTCTACAAAAAGCGTGTTTAAAACCTCCTAGCGGCTTTTTATTGTTTTAAACAACGCTTTTAATTATGTAAGCATACAAGGGCCATTGATTGGAGAATTACCT
>JAABUT010002270.1_pt1 | contig 18989 bp, 15 predicted proteins | sample 5559281 | NCBI WGS metagenome assembly JAABUT01 (sample SAMN10711880, study PRJNA513359) | rock metagenome | isolation source: Antarctica rocks | place: Antarctica: Victoria Land, Ricker Hills nord | collected 2016-01-04
CCCGCGTTGGAAGAAGCTGCTCTATTGGGGGATTGGCCTGCTGGTTCTGGCCACGCTCATCATAGCCGGCGTGCTCTATTGGCTGCACTCCCGCCATTACGAGACCACGGACGACGCCTTCATCGACGGTTACATCTCGCAGATCGCGGCGCAGGTGTCGGGCCGCGTGACCCGCATCGCGTTCGCGGACAACCAGCAGGTGAAGGCCGGCCAGGTCCTGGTAGAGCTCGATCGCCGGGATTATCAGGTGAAGCTCGACCAAGCCATCGCGCAGCGCGCGCAGGCGCAGGCGCAACTGGACCAGGCGAAAGCGCAGCTTGGCCTGCAGCAGGCCAACCTGGATCAGGCCGCGGCAAACGTCCGGGTGACCGAAGCCGACCTGCAGCAGGCGCAGTCCGACCTTGCGCGGTACCGCGCCGTTGATCCCAAGGCCATCACCCGGCAGCAGCTCGATACCTCGTCTTCCACAGCGCGGTCCGCGCAGGCCAGGCTCGACGCCAACCGTCAGGCCGTGGCCGGCGCCCACGCGCAGATCGAGGCGCAGCGCGCCGCGGTCGCCGCGTCCGAGGCCAGCGTGAAGCAGGCCGGCGTCACGGTCGCCAACGCCGAGCTGCAACTCTCCTACACGAACGTCCTGGCGCCCGCGGACGGCCAGGTCACGAAGCGCACGGTGGACCTCGGCAACTACGTGAACCCCGGCCAGTCCTTGCTGGCGCTGGTGTCCAACCAGATGTGGGTCACGGCCAATTTCAAGGAAACGCAGCTCGCATTGTTGAAGCCCGGCCAATATGTGCGCGTGCAAGTCGACGCCTGCCCGGATTTCGATATCAATGCTCGCGTTGACAGTTTCCAGGCCGGATCGGGTTCGGTGTTCAGCGCGCTGCCGGCCGAAAACGCCACGGGCAACTACGTGAAGGTCGTGCAGCGCGTGCCGGTGCGGATCAACTTTGAGGAGCAGGACCTGTCCCGCTGCCGGATGGCGCCGGGCATGTCGGTTTCGCCGCGCGTCACGGTTCGCTAATGGCTGACAACTCTGCGCTGCCGCGGTCCGCCGCCGGGCCCAACTCGCCTTGGCTACTGGCCGTCATCGTGTCGATCGCAACGTTCATGGAGGTGCTGGACACCACCATCGCCAACGTCGCGCTACGTCACATCGCCGGCAGCCTGGCGGCCGGGCAGGACGAGAGCACGTATGTCATCACCAGCTACCTCGTCAGCAACGCGATCATCCTGCCCATCAGCGGCTGGTTGTCCAACGTGCTGGGCCGCAAGCGCTTCTACATGGGGTGCGTCGCGCTGTTCACCGCGGCGTCGATCGGCTGCGCGTTCTCCACCAGTCTTTTCATGATGCTGTTCTTCCGGGTGCTGCAGGGCATCGGCGGCGGCGGCCTGGCACCCACCGAGCAGTCCATCTTCGCCGACAGCTTCACGCCCAAACAGCGGGCCCTGGCGTTCTCGCTTTATGGGTTCACCATCGTCACCGCGCCGGCGATCGGCCCGGTGCTAGGTGGCTGGCTGACCGACAGCTACTCCTGGCATTGGGTGTTCCTGATCAACCTGCCGTTCGGCATGCTGTCGCTCACGCTCACATGGCTGTTCGTCTATGATTCGGAGGCGGTGAAGGCGGACCGCCGCAAGCTGCTCGCGCGTGGACTGAAGATCGACTACCTCGGTTTTGCGCTCGTAGCGCTTGGCTTCGGCACTCTGCAGATCGTTCTGGACCGGTTTGAGCGGGATGACGGGTTCAGCTCCCCTTTCATTCTGACGCTCAGCATCATCTCGGCCGCGAGCTTGATCGGCTTGGTTATCTGGGAGCTGGTGCATCCGCAGCCCGTGATGAACCTTCGGCTGTTCAAGATCCCGGCGTTCGCCATCAGCAACGTCGTCATGTTCCTGTTCGGCTTCATCATCATCTCGACGACGCAGCTCCTGCCGCAGTTGACGCAGGAGCTGCTGGGCTATGACGCGACGACGGCGGGCATGACTCTGGGCCTAGGCGGCATCTTATCGCTGTTCATCATGCCCATCGCCGGTCTGGTCACGGGACGGCTGATCCAGCCCAAATGGCTGATCTTCTCGGCGCTGTTGGGCACGGCGGGGGCGCTCAACTATGCCGCCGGCCTCGATATCAACGTATCGTTCTGGAACATATCGCTGTCCCGCATGCTGCAGGTGCTCTGGCTGCCGTTCATCTTCATCCCGCTGTCGGCGGTGCAGTTCACCGGCGTGCCGCCAGACAAGAACAGCGATGCCAGCGCCATCATAAACCTGATGCGCAACCTCGGCGGCAGCTGGGGCGTGTCGATCGCCACCACGCAGCTGCAATGGCGTGGCCAGTTCCACCACGAACGCCTCGCCGAGCATATCACGCCCTATAACGGCTACGGCTTCGGCGTGCCGCTCGGGCCCATCAGCCAGGCGGTGCAGCGGCAGGCGACGATCCTGAGCTACCTCGACGTGTTCATCATCCTGGCGCTGATCGCGCTGGCGGCCGCTCCCCTCGTGCTGTTTCTGCCCAATCTGCCAAAGGGGGCATCCGCGGGTGGCCATTAAACTTTCGCCCGTAGCCATGCTGCTGCTTTGCGGTTGCACCGTTGGACCAAATTTCGAGCGGCCCAGCCCTTGGTCCCCGTCCTCCTGGTTCAGTGCGCGGCCCCGTCCGGCGCGGCTGGAGGCCAGCATGCCGGTGGCCGAGCCCGTCGACCCCGAATGGTGGCAGCGGTTCAACGACCCGGCGCTGACCGGCCTGGTGCGCCGGGTCGCCGCCGGGAACCTGGACGTGCGCGCCGCGACCGCACGGCTGGCGCAGAGCCGGGCGCAGCGCGGCATCACCGCGGCCGACGAGTTCCCGCAACTCAACGGCAACGCGTCCTACACCCGCCAGCGCCCGAGCAAGCTCGGCGTGCTCAGCCTGTTTGGTGGAGGGGCCGGGGGCGGGGGTGCCGGCGGTGGAGGCGGGGCAAGCGGCGGCACGCAGTCGAATGGACTGGGCGGGCGGCAGGGCGGCATCCCGACCAGCGGCAGCACCGGCGCGTTCGACCTGTTCCAAGGCGGCTTCGATGCGTCATGGGAGCTCGACCTGTGGGGACGGGTGCGCCGCTCGGTGGAGAGCGCCGACGCTACGCTCGATGCCTCTACCGACGCGCGGCGCTCGCAGCTGCTGTCCTCGATCGCCGAGGTGGCGCGCGATTACGTCCAGCTTCGCGGCACCCAGGACACGCTGCGGATTACCCGGGACAACCTGCGGTCAGCACAGGAGAGCGCCGGGTTGACCTCCGAACGCGCCCGCGGCGGGCTGGCCACCGACCTCGATGTCGCCAATGCGCGCGCGCAGGTCGAGGCGACCGCCGCCGCCATCCCGCAGTTCGAGCAGCAGGAGGCGCAGGCGATCAACGCCATTGGCCTGTTGCTCGGCATGCCTCCGGCGGCGCTGCTGGCCGAACTCTCCCCACCACGGCCGGTGCCGCCGGTGCCGCCACGCGTGCCGGTCGGCCTGCCGTCGGAGCTTGCCCGCCGCCGCCCGGATATCCGCCAGGCAGAGGCGCAGCTCCATGCGGCGACCGCCGATATCGGCATGGCGAAGGCGGATTTCTATCCGAAGCTGACCCTGTCGGGCAGCGTCGCCTTGCAGGCGCTGCAGATCAGGAATCTTGGTTTTCCCGCCAACACCTACTCGTTCGGCCCCAGCCTGACGATTCCGATCTTCGAGGGCGGACGGCTGCGCCGCACCGTGGAGCTGCGGGAAGCGCAGCAGCAGGAGGCGGCGATCAATTACCAAAGGACCGTCCTGCAGGCCTTCACGGACGTGGACAACGCGCTGATTGCCTATGCCGCGGAGCAGCGCCGGCGGGATCGACTGGCCGAGCAGGTGGTGCAGAGCCGCCGGGCGCTCAGCCTGGCGCAGAGTCGGTTCCGCCAGGGCGTGTCGGATTTCCTGGAGGTTTTGACGGCGCAGCGCACGGTGCTGTCGGCGGAGCAGCAGCTTTCGGACAGCACCGCGACGGTCTCGGCCAATTTGGTGGCGCTGTATAAGGCGCTGGGCGGCGGATGGGAGGCGGACCTGCCGCGAGAGAGACCGGCCGCACGACGATAACGTCCTCAGCGGCTTGGCGGAGGCGGGAATTACCTCCATCAGGCTCAGTGGTGGCCCGAACTCGCGCTCGATCCCTATAATCCGCGCAGCCCGGCCAATCGCCGGTTTTTACGCTGCCTTTACATTTCGCACCCCAAACGACGATTGAGCCTTGTCGGGGCATACGCCCATTTCTGGTGCAGGAACCTGAAAGGCGCATCGATGGCTGACATCCTCGTCGCCGTGCTCGGCACGGGCGGCATTCTGCTTATGGCGGCCTACGCGGCGCTGTGCGAGCGGATCTGAAACCATGATCGACCTCCTCCTGGGCGGCGCTGTTGCGGCGGGCCTGCTGGTTTACCTCGTGTGGGCGCTCGTGCGTCCCGAAGACTTCTAGGACATCCCGAAATGACGCTGATGGGCTGGGCGCAAATCGCGCTCGTGCTGGCGCTCGTGTTTGCCAGCGACGTGCCGCTGGGGGGATATATCGCCCGGGTGGTGCAGGGCGAGCGGACCTTCCTTTCGCCGGTGCTAGGACCGGTCGAGCGTGGGTTCTATGGCATTGCCGGCGTGGATGCCTCGCGCGGCATGGGCTGGCTCGCCTATGCCACCGCGCTGATCGTGCTGCAGGCCGTGCATTTCCTGATCCTGTTCCTGATGCTGCGCTTCCAAGACCGGCTGCCGTTCAACCCGCAGGGCCAGTCGCCACTGTCCACGGCGCTCGCGTTCAACACCGCCATCAGCTTCGTCACCAACACCAACTGGCAGGCCTATAGCGGCGAGACCGCGCTGTCCTACGGCAGCCAGATGTGGGGGCTCACGGTGCACAACTTCCTGTCGGCCGCCACCGGCATCGCCGCCGCGGTCGCCATCGCCCGGGCGTTCGTCGCGGGCGGGGTGAAGCAGCTCGGCAACTTCTGGATCGACCTGACCCGCATCGCCCTCTACCTCCTGCTGCCGATCGTGCTGGTCTACACCGTGTTCCTGATCGTCTCCGGCGTGCCGCAGACGCTGGCGGGCTATGTGGACGCGGCGACGCTTGAGGGCGCCAAGCAAACCATCGCGCTCGGTCCCGTGGCGTTCCAGGAGGCGATCAAGCTGCTGGGCACCAACGGCGGCGGCTTCTTCAACGCCAACAGCGCCCATCCGTTCGAGAACCCGACCGCGCTCACCAATCTGGTCGAGACCTGGTCCGAGATCGTGATCCCCTTCGCGCTCGCCGTGGCGTTCGGCCACATCGTGCGGGACAAGCGCCAGGGTTTTGCCCTCATGTGGGTGATGGCGATCCTGATGGTGGCCGCGGTCATCGGCTGTTACGCCGCGGAGGGCGCGGGCAACCCGCTGCTGACCGCCGCCGGCATCGATCCCGCGATGGGCAACATGGAGGGCAAGGAGGTCCGCTTCGGCACCGCCATGTCGTCCTTGTTCGCCGTTACCACGACGGCGACGTCGGACGGCGCGGTGATCGCCATGCATGACAGCTTCACCCCGCTCGGCGGCATGATCCCGATGTTCCTGATCCAGCTGGGCGAGGTCGTGCCCGGCGGCGTCGGCTCGGGCCTGTACGGGATCATCGTCTTCGCCCTGCTTGCCGTGTTCGTGGCCGGGCTGATGGTCGGCCGAACGCCGGAGTATCTGGGCAAGAAGGTGCAGGCCAAGGAGGTGAAGCTCGCCATGCTCGCGGTGCTGATCCTGCCGTTGTGCATCCTGGGCGGCACCTCGATCTGCCTGGTGCTCGAGAATGGCGTGTCATCGCTGTCCAATGCCGGTCCGCATGGCTTGAGCGAGATGCTGTATGCGTTCAGCTCGGCGACCGGCAACAACGGCTCGGCGTTCGCCGGCATTACCGCGGACACGCCGCTGCTCGACTACGGGCTGGGCGTGGCGATGCTGCTCGGCCGCTTCGCCTTCATGATCCCCGTGCTCGCCATCGCCGGCTCGCTCGCGGCCAAGCCGAAGCTGCCGCCCAGCGCCGGCACCTTTCCGACGCACGGCCCGCTGTTCATCGGCCTGCTGATCGGCGTCATCCTGATCCTGGGTGGCCTGCAATTCCTGCCCGCGCTGTCGCTCGGGCCGCTTGCGGAGCACTACTCGATGCTCGCCGGCAAGACTTTTTAGGGACGCCCAACATGGCACAGAACGCTGAATCCATCGCGCTGTTCGACGGCGCGATCCTCGCCCGCGCGGCCCGGGACGCCTTTGGCAAGCTCAACCCGGCCAAGCTGATCCGCAACCCCGTCATCTTCGTCACCGAGATCGTTTCTATTCTTGTGACCGTGCTGGCCGTGCGCAACCTGGCCACCGGGCAGCCGGCCGGCTTCGCGCTCGCCATCGCGCTCTGGCTGTGGCTCACGGTGCTGTTCGCGACCTTTGCCGAGGCGGTCGCCGAGGGCCGTGGCCGCGCCCGGGCCGAAAGCCTGCGCCGTGCCCGCAGCGACACCATGGCCAAGCGCTTGCTCGGCACAAACCGCGCGCAGGTCAGCAGCGTGCCTGCGCCCGACCTGCGTAAGGGCGACCTGGTGCTGGTGGAGACCGGCGACCTGGTGCCGTCCGACGGCGAGATCGTCGAGGGCGTCGCCAGCATCAACGAGAGCGCCATCACCGGCGAGAGCGCCCCGGTGATCCGCGAGGCTGGCGGCGACCGCAGCGCCGTCACCGGCGGCACCCAGGTGGTCAGCGACTGGCTGGTGGTCCGCATCACCGCCGACCCCGGCAACACCTTCATCGACCGCATGATCGCGCTCGTCGAGGGGGCGCAGCGCCGCAAGACGCCGAACGAGATCGCGCTCGATATCCTGCTGGCCGGGCTGACGATCATCTTCCTGATCGCGGTCGTGACCCTGGTGGGCCTGGCGAAGTACTCCGGCACCGATCTCGCCGTGCCGGTGCTGGTGGCGCTGTTCGTGACCTTGATCCCCACCACGATCGGCGGACTGCTGTCGGCCATCGGCATCGCCGGCATGGACCGGCTGATCCGCTTCAACGTGGTCGCCACCAGCGGACGTGCTGTGGAGGCGGCGGGCGACGTGGACACGCTGTTGCTCGACAAGACCGGCACGATCACTTTTGGAAATCGCGCCGCCGCCAGCTTCTCGCCCGTGCCCGGCGTGGACGAGCGTGGCCTGGCCGACTCCGTGGTGCTCGCCTCGCTCGGCGACGACACGCCGGAGGGCCGCTCGATCCTGTCCTTTGCCCGCGACCGCTTCGGCGTGGTGCACGACACGCCGGCCGGCGCCACGGTGGTGCCGTTCAGCGCCAACACCCGGGTCAGCGGGCTCGACGCCGGCGGCCGGTCCTGGCGCAAGGGCGCCGTGGACAGCGTGCTCGCCCTCACCGGCGGCGCGGCGCCCCAGGCGTTCACCCAGGCGGTGGACCGCATCGCCCGGTCCGGCGGCACCCCGCTCGCGGTCGCCGTGGACGGCCGGCTGCAGGGCGTGATCGAGCTGAAGGACATCGTAAAGCCCGGCATCCGCGAGCGCTTCGCCGCACTCCGCCAGATGGGCATCAAGACGGTGATGATCACCGGCGACAACCGGGTCACCGCCGCCGCGATCGCCACCGAGGCCGGGGTGGACGACTTCCTGGCCCAGGCCACGCCGCAGGACAAGCTCGACTACATCCGCAAGGTGCAGGCGGAGGGGCGGCTCGTCGCCATGTGCGGCGACGGCACGAACGACGCGCCGGCCTTGGCCCAGGCCGACGTGGGCGTGGCCATGCAGACCGGCACCCAGGCCGCCCGTGAGGCCGGCAACATGGTCGACCTCGACAGCGATCCGACGAAGCTGATCGAGATCGTCGAGATCGGCAAGCAGCTGCTGATCACCCGCGGGTCCTTGACCACGTTCAGCATCGCCAACGACGTGTCGAAGTACTTCGCCATATTGCCGGCGATCTTCGCCGCCACCTACCCGGAGCTCGGTGCGCTCAACGTGATGCGGCTGCACTCGCCGCAGAGCGCCATCCTGTCGGCGGTGATCTTCAACGCGCTGATCATCGTCACCCTGGTGCCCTTGGCGCTGCGCGGCGTGAAGTTCCAGCCGATCGGCGCCGCCGCCCTGCTGCGGCGCAACCTGCTGGTCTATGGCCTGGGCGGCCTGATCGCCCCGTTCATCGGCATCAAGCTGATCGACGTTATCCTCACCGTGTTGGGATTCGCGTGACATGCAGCATCTTCGCCCCGCGATCACCCTGGTCGTGCTGTTCACCCTGCTGACCGGGCTTGCCTTTCCGCTGGCGTTCGTGGGCGTCGCCGGTGCGGTGTTCCCGCACCAAGCCGGCGGCAGCCTGATCGAGCGGGACGGCAAGGTCGTCGGCTCCGCCTTGCTCGGCCAAACCTTTGCCCAGGACAAATACTTCCAGGGCCGCCCGTCGGCCACCTCGGTGCCCGATCCGGCCGACGCGACGAAGACCACGCCGGCGCCCTACAACGCCGCCAACTCGTCCGGCTCGAACGCCGGGCCGACGTCGAAGACCCTGATGGACCGGGTGACCGAAGACTTGGGCAAGGCCGGCGCGAAGCCGGTGCCGGGCGACATGCTGACCACCTCGGCGTCCGGCCTCGACCCCCATGTCTCGCCGGACAACGCCGAGCGCCAAGTGGCCCGCGTCGCCGCCGCGCGGTCCATACCCGAGGCGCGGCTGCGCGAACTGGTGGCGGCACAGACCGAGGGCCGGCTGCTCGGACTGATCGGCGAACCCCGCGTCAACGTGCTGGCGCTCAACCTCGCACTGGACGCGCTGCCCGCTCCGTAGCCTACTGGCGTGCATGGACGACGCCCGCCCCGATCCCGACGCGCTGGTCGCCGCCGCTGCACGGGAGGGGCGGGGGCGGCTCAAGGTTTTCCTAGGCGCAGCACCGGGCGTCGGCAAGACGTATGAGATGCTGGCCGCCGCCCGCCGCCTACGGGACGGCGGCGTCGACGTATTGATCGGCGTCGTCGAAACGCACGGCCGGGCGGAGACCGAGACGCAGATCGGCAACCTGCCCATCCTGCCGTATCGGGAAGTGCCCTATCGCGGCCAGGTCTTGCAGGAGTTCGACGTGGACGCGGCGCTCGCCCGCCGGCCCGGCCTGCTGCTGGTCGACGAGCTCGCCCATACCAACGCGCCCGGCAGCCGCCACGCCAAGCGGTGGGAGGACGTGAACGAGCTGCTGGACGTCGGCATCACCGTCTGGGCCACGCTGAACGTCCAGCATCTGGAAAGCCTGAACGAGGCCGTCGCGCGCATCACCGGCGTCCGCGTCGCCGAGACCCTGCCGGACCGCGTGCTGGAGGGCGCCAACGAGGTCGAGCTGATCGAAATCCCGCCCGCCGAGCTGCAGGCCCGCCTGCGCGAGGGCCGAGTCTATCGCCCGGATGTCGCCACCCGCGCGCTGGACGGCTTCTTCAAGGGTGGCAACCTGGCAGCGCTGCGGGAGATCGCGCTGCGCCAGGTCGCCGCGCACGTGGATGAGGACGTGCGCGACTACATGCGCCGCAACGCCATCAGCGGCCCATGGCCGGCAAGCGACCGCGTGCTGGCGCTCGTTGGCGGCGACACCAACGCGGTGGCCGTCGTGCGCCACGCGAAGCGCCTGGCCGACGCCCTGCACGCCCCCTGGATCGTCGTGCATATCGAGCGCAGCCGCCAACCGACCGACGCCAGCGCCGCGCTGTCGCTCGCCGCCCAGCTTGGCGCCGAGGTCGAGACGCGGGCCGGCCCCGACCTGGTTGCCGTCGTGCTGGAGCTGGCCGAGCGCCGCAACGTCACGCAACTGGTGATCGGGCGCGGCCGCTCGGCGCTGTGGCGGCGCGTGCTGGGGCGCACCTTGTCTGTGCAGTTGCTGAGGCGCGCCCCGGAGTTCGCGCTGCATTTCGTGCCGCTGTCGGGCGTGGCCTCCCGCCGCCGCTTGCCCCGCGTGCCAGAGGGCTGGCTCGCCTGGGGCGGCACGACGGCGCTGGTCGCGGCGATCACCGGCGCTGGCATCCTGCTGGGCGACCGTATCCCGCAGGAGGCGATCGGCCTGATCTACCTGGCGGCCGTCGTCGCCGCCGCCAGCGCCTTCGGCCTGCGCGTCGCGCTGTTCGCCGCAACGCTTGGCTTTCTGGCTTGGGACTTCTTCTTCATCCCGCCGCTCTATTCCATCACCATCAGCAACGCCCGCGACGGTATCGCGCTGGTGGTGTTCATCCTGGTCGCTGTGCTGACCGGCAGCCTGGCCAGCCGGGTGCGGGTGGAGGCACAGGCCGGCCAGGCCCGCATCGAGGGGCTACGGCGCATCAGCGCCTTCAGCCGCAGCTTGGGCGAGCCGACGACCGAGCCCGATCTGGTCGCCGAGATCGCCCGTCAGGCCGCCGGCGCTGCCGGGCGTGCGGTGGTGATGACCGGGGAGGGCGCCGATCTCGCCATCCGCGCCGCCGAGCCGTCCGCAGACACGGCAACGCTGCTTGATGACGGAAGCTGGGCTGCCGCACGCTGGTGCAGCGAACGGCAGGAGGCGACCGGGCGCGGCACCGCCACCCTGCCATCCGCCGAGTGGCGCTTTCTCCCAATGCGGACCGTGCGCGGATTGCTGGGTGTGGTTGGGGTCCACATGGAAGCCGGCCGCCTCGACGCGACGGCGGTGCAGACGCTGGCGACGCTGGCCGACCAGGCCGCCGTCGCGCTGGAACGGGTGAAGCTCGCCAACGAGGCCGCCCGCAGCGCCGCGATGGAGGAGACGCAGAAACTCCGGACGGCCCTGCTGAACTCGCTCAGCCACGACCTGCGCACGCCGCTGACCGGGATACGGGGGGCTGCCGACACGCTGGGCTCGACCTGGGATCGCCTGACCCCCGCCACCCGTGCCGATTTGCTGGCCAGCATCCAGGAAGACACGACGCGCATGACGCGGTTCCTCGCCAACATCATGGACCTGACCCGGCTGGAGAGCGGCCAGGTGGCGCCGCGCCTGTCCCCGGTGCAGGCCGCCAACGTGATCGACGCCGCGATCGCCCGCGTGCCGGATGCCGGGCATGTGCTGGTGAACGTGCCGCCCGACCTGCCCGCGCTCTGTGCCGACCCGGCGCTGCTGGAACAGGCGCTGGTCAACGTGCTCGACAACGCGGTCCGCTACGCGCCGCTCGGGTCCGACGTGCGGGTCCGTGCCAGCGCCGCCGCCGGGCAGGTCAGCATCGAGGTCATCGATGACGGCGCGGGTATCTCGGCCGACGACCTGCCCAATGTGTTCGACAGCTTCTACCGCGCCCGGCGCGGCGACCGGACCGCCCCGGGCACCGGACTCGGCCTCGCGATCGCGCGCGGCATGATGGAGGCTATGGGAGGCACCATCCTCGCCATCAGTCCCCGCCCCGACGCGGCACGGGACGGATCGCCCGGGACCATTGTGGTGCTGCGACTTCCCGCCACATTCACGCAAGCCTTCCCGGACCCCGCCGCTTGAATCGCACCCGCATCCTGGTCATCGACGACGAGCCACAGATTCATCGTTTCCTGCGCCCTGCGCTGGAGGCGTCGGGCTATGCCGTCGAACGCGCCGACACCGCCGGGGATGGCCTGGCCCAGGTCCGCACGCGCCCGCCCGGGCTGATCCTGCTGGACCTCGGTCTGCCGGACATGGACGGCCAGGATGCGCTGGTCCAGCTTCGCGCCATTAGCCAGGTTCCCGTACTGATTCTGTCGGCCCGGGACCAGGAGGCAGGCAAGGTCGCGGCACTCGACAACGGGGCCGACGACTATGTGGAAAAGCCCTTTGGCCTCGACGAGCTGCTGGCCCGCATCCGAGCAGCGCTGCGCCACGCCCATCCAGGCACCGCCGCCAGCGAAGTGTTCCGTGCCGATGACCTGATCGTGGACATGGCACGCCGTACCGTCACCGCGTCGGGCGCGCTGGTTCAGCTCAGTCCCCGGGAATACACCCTGCTGGCGCTGCTGGTGCGCCATTCCGGCAAAGTGCTGACCCATCGGCACCTGCTGAACGCCGTTTGGGGCCCGGCGCATGTCGAGGGCGTGCAGTATCTCCGGGTCTATGTCGGCCACCTGCGCCAGAAGCTCGGCATGGCGGCGGCGCGGCTGCTCACCACGGAGCCCGGCGTCGGCTACCGTCTTTTGGATCGCTCGCCGGGCGGCTTGGCTTGATCCCGGCCGTGGTGACGCTGTTTGGCATCGTGCTGTTGATCGTCGTCCTGCAGGACGCGTTCGAGGTCATGCTGCTGCCCCGGCGAGTGCAGCGCAGCATCAGGTTCATGAGCCTCTATTTCCGGTTTGTCTGGAGCGGCTGGTCGTCGCTGGCGGCCCGCTTGCCGGCCGGAGCACAGCGCGAAAGGTTCCTCAGCGTGTTCGGCGCGCTGTCCATGGTGCTGCTGTTCGCGGTTTGGGCGTCCGCCCTTATCGTAGCCTTTGGCCTGATCGAATGGTCCCTGCAGCCCGCCGACGCGGCGTCATCGGTGCCCGAGCAGGTCTACATGAGCGGCGTCACGTTCTTCACCCTCGGCTACGGCGACGTGGTGCCGCACAGCGGTGCGGCGCGGCTGGTCTCGGTGCTTGAGGCCGGCACCGGCATCGGCTTCATCGCCGTCGTTATCGGCTACCTGCCCGTGCTGTACCAATTGTTTTCCCGGCGCGAGGCGCACGTCATCCAGCTTGATGGACGCGCCGGGTCGCCGCCTACGGCCGGCACGCTGCTGGCCCGGCATGCGGAGTCGGACGCACTCGGCAAGCTCGACGAACTGTTGCGCGAGTGGGAGGTTTGGGGGTCGGAATTGCTGGAAAGCCATCTGTCCTACCCCATGCTGGCCTATTACCGCAGCCAGCACGACAACCAGTCCTGGCTGGTTGCGCTGGCCTGCATCATGGACACCTGCGCCCTCGTGCTGGTGGGGGTGGAGGAGATCGGGCCGTTCCAGGCGCGCATGACGTTCACCATGGCGCGGCAGGTGGTGGTCGAGATGGCGCGGTCCTTCCGCATCCAGCCGTCCCGCTACGATGGCGGCAACCGACTGGATGCCGAGGCCTATGCCCGGCTCATGTCGGTGTTCGAGCAGTCCGGCCTGGCCTGGTCCGGGGGACCGCAGGCGGAGGAGACGCTGGCAGCGCTGCGGGCGACCTACGAGCCGTTGCTGGACGGCCTGTGCCGCTATCTGCTGCTGCCTTTGCCGGGCCTGACGCCCGGGGATGATGGCGCCGACCACTGGGAGCGTGGCCCCCGCGGGCTGATCGCCAGCCGCTTGGTCGAGCAGCTTTCCAGCCGCGGCGCCGCCTCCCGGGTCGACGAATCGGCCACAGTGCCGTGGCGGAGGCTGCTCGGCAGGCTGAAAGCTGATTGACGTAGCGTAAAGACCCCTTCCATAACGATGGATTCGGCTGCTATGCAAAAAGCCTTACCGGGAGACACTGTCATGAACACTGCCGAACTCGCCGATCACATCGCCACCGACCACGATTTGAACAAGTCGCAGGCCAAGCAGGTGGTAGAGGCCGTGTTCGCCGCCATCGTCGAAGCGGCCAGCAAAGGTGAGGAAATTTCCCTCCCGGGCTTTGGCAAGTTCAAGGTCGCCGCACGTGAGGCGCGCCAGGGCCGCAATCCTGCCACGGGCGAAACGATCCAGATCGCCGCGTCGAAGAAGCTGGGCTTCACGCCTGCCAAGCAGGTCAAGGACGCGATGAACCCGGCCGGCTCCGGCAAAACGACCGCCAAGTCCGCTGCAAAGCCGAAAGCCAAGAAAGCCTAAGCCGACCGGGCCGCGCCGGCGAGGAAACGCCCCGCCATGCGTATAACGCGCCGGAGCCTTGCGGCCCTCGCTGCCGCGTCGGTTGCCGGCCCGGCACGGGCGGCAACGCCGGTTCGCATCGGCGTACTCACGGAGTTGGGCGGCCCCTATGCCGAGGACAGCGGGCGTGGCTCTGTTGCGGCCACACGGTTCGCGATCGAGGATTTCCAACGCACCCAGCCCGGCTTCATGGTCGAGCTTGTCTCAGCGGACTCTCAGACCAAACCCGACGTTGCGGCTGCCATCGCGGGGGCCTGGTACGACCGGGACGGCGTCGACATGATCATCGACGTGCCGGTATCCAACTGTGCCCTGGCGGTCGCGAGCGTGACGCGGTCGCGCAACAAGGTGGCCATCTTCAACACCAGCACGTCCGACCTTACGGGAAGGGCGTGTTCGCCCAATCATGTGCATTGGGCGTTCGACACCTACGCGCTGTCGGCGTCCACGACGCGGGCCATGCTTGCGGATGGCGGCGGCACATGGTTCCTGATCCAGGCCGACTACACCTTCGGCGCCGTGCTGGCGGCGGAGGCGACGGCGGTGATCCAGGCTGGCGGCGGCCGAGTGCTCGGCACGGTCAAGCACCCATTCCCGGGAACCACCGACTTTTCCTCCTATCTACTGGCGGCGCAGGCGAGTGGCGCTGCAGTCATCGGCCTCGCCAACGCGGGTGCTGACGCGGCGAACTGCATCAAGCAGGCGACGGAGTTCGGCCTCACCCGCGGCGGCGCGCGGTTGGCTGCCCTCCAATGCCTGTTGCCCTCCATTCACGGGATCGGCGCAGAGGCGGCGCAGGGCCTTTATCTTACGGAGTCCTTCTATTGGGATGCGGACCCGGGCACCCGGGCCTTTTCTGATCGTTTTGCGCGCGCGATGCCCGGGACGCGGCCATGCATGATCCACGCCGGCTGCTACGCTGGGGTGCTGCACTACCTGAAGACGGTCGCCTCGCTCGGGCCGGAGGCTGCCCGCGCCGACGGAGCGGCGGTCGTGGCCGAGATGAAGCGCCTGCCCACGGACGATCCCTTGTTTGGCAGAGGGCGTATCCGCGAGGATGGCCGCAAAATCCACGACATGCATTTATACCGGGTCAAATCGCCGGCGGCGTCGCATGATGCCTGGGATTTGTATGACCTCGTGCACACCACTCCGGGCGAGCAGGCGTTCCGGCCTCTCAATGAGGGCGGATGTTCCTTGGTCCGGACCTGAAGGCAGTTGCGGCCGAGTCGATTCGGCCACTCAAGAGGAATGCGGCTATGCTGCCCACCATCTTCGTCAGCCACGGCGCTCCGACCCTTGCTCTGCAGGACGTGCCGGCCCGGCACTTTTTGGAGGGGCTCGGCGCCAGCATGCCCCGGCCGCGGGCGATCGTGGCGGTGTCGGCGCATTGGGAGACGCGGCAGCCCAGCGCCGGGGCGGCCATGGAGCCCGGGACGATCCACGATTTCGGCCGCTTCGACGACCGGCTGTTCCAGATGCGCTATCCCGCGCCGGGCGACCCGGCGCTGGCCGAGCGGGTCTCCGGCCTGTTGCGCGAAGCGGGGCTGAACAGCGTGGTGGACCCCAGCCGCGGCCTGGACCACGGCGTCTGGGTGCCTTTGCTGCTGATGTACCCCGACCCGGGCATCCCCGTAGTCCCCGTCTCGATCCAGCCGGAGTACGGCACAGCGCACCACTTGAAGGTCGGCCGCGCGCTGGCCTCCCTGCGGAACGAGGACGTGCTGGTGCTCGCCTCTGGTTCCTTCACCCACGATCTCAGCCGCTTCCACGGTCGCGCCGTCGAGTCCGCAACACCCGAGGACGTGGACGCATTCGCAGGCTGGTTCGACACGGCGCTGACCGAGGGGCGCACGACGGATCTGCTGGATTATCGCACCCGCGCGCCGCACGCCGAGGAGAATCATCCCACGGAGGAGCACCTCTTGCCGCTCTATGTCGCGCTAGGCGCCGCCGGACGCGACGCGCGGGCGGAACGGCTGCATCGCAGCGCGACCTACGGCGTGCTGCGGATGGATGCATACGCGTTCCATTAGGGCAACCGGCCCTAGAAAGGGTTCTTCACCGCGCCACGTTTCTTCGGCGGCGGGATCATGTCGGGAAGCTGCGTGTCGGCCTCCAAGACCTGCACCACGGATGCCAGCACGCTTTGCAGTTGCCGCGCCAGCGCTAGCCCGGCCTTATCCCGCGTCAGGTCCAGGCTGCCATAGCAGGCGATGCGGTCGCGCCCGTTCTCGAACTTGAGGTCGCCCAGTTCGAAGGCGGCGCTGTCATCGGCAAAGGGCTTCAGCTCCGGCATCATCGCCTCCTGCGGTAGTGGCTCGGGTCCTGCCCGGCATAGCCGTGCGGCGTCGGTGTGGGCAAGCGCAGCATGACGTTCCGGGCGCGCGGCGGAAGGGCTGGAAAGACGTCGATCCCGGTCAGGTCAGCGAGTTGCGCCATGCTCACCGGCGTCCAAGTCGCGTCCTCGGCGTTCTCGGTCACATAGGCGGCGGCGCGGCGGCTGCGCGGGTCCAGCACGGCTTTGAAGACATAGGTTGGCACGACGACGTGGCCCACCGTCGCCAGTTGATCGCCCTTGAAGATCGGGCCGGTCACGACATACAGCTCGCCACGGCGCTCGGCCAGGGTGCGGACGGCGCTCTCGATTCCCTCCCACAGCCCACGGTTCAGGCGCGGCGCCTGTGGAACCATGTTGGCCAGGCTGAAGCTCTCCTGCTGGGCGGCCATGTCGGGCATGTCGCCGCTGGGGGACATATGGCCACGGTCGAAGCCGCTGCGGGCATAGTCGGCGAGGTCGGCCCGTTCGTCGGGCGGCAGGGCGGTCTCGGCGTGGAACTCGCCGGTGCGGGCCATGCCGCGGGCCGCGTCGATACGGTCCGCGGTCAGGTGCTCGGCCGAATAGAGCGGAGTGCGCGTGAGTGCGGAGTGCAGGACGGCGAAGGCTTGGAAACACAAGGCGCGCGTTCCGGTCGCCAGCCGCGGGTTCCGCAGGTTGGGCGCCTGCCCGGCGGCGAAATGCTCGGGGCACTGGGTTGGCGCGGCGTGGACGGCCCAGCTCTGGAACAATAGGGCCGCAGCCCAAACGACGAGACGGCACGTTCTTCTCAAGGCAGATTTCCTGATCCCGAATCGGCGAAGGCCCCCGATCCTAGCGGGTCATGCCGCATGCTGTCGCGGTTTCCCGCCGCGTGCGCTATCGTGGTCGCGTGAGCAGCCCTGTCCCCCCGCCGGTCGACCTCGCCATCGACGGGCACGTTGCCATCCTGACCATGCAGGATCCGGCCAAACGCAACGCCCTCGGCAGCGCCATGCTGGACGGGCTTACTCAAGCATTCCATAGCTTCGGCCGCGGGGAAGTCCGGGCGGTTGTGCTCCGGGCCCAGCCGGAGGACCGCGTGTGGTGCGCGGGGTTCGACATCGGCGAGTTGGCGCCCGACTTCGACCCGTTGGCGCAGGACGGCCCGTTGCAGGCGCTGTTCCGCTGCGTGGCGGAGTGTCGGGCGCCGGTGATCGCCATGCTGCATGGCTCGGCCTGGGGCGGCGGCACCGACCTCGCGCTGCGGTGCGACATCGCGGTGGCGGACCCGACCTGCAGCCTGGCGTTCACCCCGGCGCGGCTTGGCCTGCCGTATGACCTCGATGGGCTGCTGAATGTGCTGTTGCGCGCCGGGCTGCACGTCGCGATGGAGATGTTCAGCACGGCGGACCCGGTGCTGGCGGATCGCGCGTTGGCGCTCGGCCTGGTGAACCATGTGGTCCCTGTGGCGGAGCTGGAGGCGTTCACCTATGCCCTAGCCGGCCGTATCGCGGCCAACGCGCCGCTCTCGGTCGCCAGCGCCAAGCAGCAGTTGCGGGCACTGGCGCAGGCGATGCCGCTGGCGCCCGCGGTCGCGCAGCGCTTACAGGAGGGTCGGCGCCAGGCGCTGCGCAGCGACGATTTTCGCGATGGGCTGGCGGCGTTCCATGCCCGGCGCGCGCCGGTGTTCCGCGGCCAGTAGCCTTGGCTCAGCTCGTGGGACGCGGCTGCGTGATGAAGCGCCAGACATCGTCCAGCACGGGCGCGCGTCCGCTGAACAGCGGTGCGAAGGCGGTGACGATGCCGATATGGCCGATGCCGGGGTAGATCCGGCTCGCTACCGCTCCGCCGGCCGCCGCGACCCGCGCCGCAAGCGACCGCGTGTTGGCCGGCCGCACCGTGGTGTCCGCATCCCCGGCCAGCAGGAGCAGCGGCGGGTTGCTGCCATCGACATAGGTGACCGGCTGGCTTGCCGGCCCGTCGTCGACGGGGGCGAACACCGGGATGATGTCGGGATCGGTCATCGGCAGGAAGTCATACGGCCCGGCAAGGCCCACCACCCCCGCGATCTGCGCACGGTCCAGCCCGGCGCGCGCCAGCCAGCGCGGATCGACGGCCAGCATCGCCGCGTTATAGGCCCCGGCGGAATGCCCGACGATGAACACGCGATGCGGGTCGGCGCCAAGCTCGTTTGCATGGTCAACGGCCCAGGCGACGGCATGCGCATTATCGTCCAGGAAGTCGGGAAAAACGACCTCGGGATAGAGCCGGTAGTCCGGGACCACGACCACGGCGCCGCGCGTAGCGAGGGGAGTGGCCACGAACGCATAGGTGCCGCGTTCCCCGGTACGCCAGCTTCCGCCGTATAGGAACACGATCAAGGGATGCGGCCCCGCGGCATCCTTGTTCCGGTAGACGTCGAGCCGTCGCCGTGGCCCCTCGCCATAGGCGATGCCGCGTTCAACCGACACGCCGTCACGCGGGACGGTCGCATTCAGGATGCTGGCTGCGGAACAGCCCGAGAGCAGGGCGGCGCAGAGCGCGAGGAGGACGGGAACGAGGCGGGCCATGGGCAACCAACCCCAGGCCGCAACCTAAGTTCCTACAGCCGTCCCAAGCCGCATCCGGTCCAGACCGCGGCAAGGCATGCCAGCACCGAGCCGGCCATTCCCGCTTTGGTTTGCAATCAGCACGAATACACCGGTCTCTGGAGCAACAATGATTGACGCAGGGCGAATAACATTAGGGCTCATCCGGAAATATCCGAATCGGGTAGCGTGCGACTGTCCCGCTTGCGGATTCCCGTTGCTTGAAAGGTTTGTTATTCGGTTTGAATGATTGACCCTCACCCGATCCGCAAGCGCTTTGC
>JAABUT010002271.1_pt1 | contig 18988 bp, 20 predicted proteins | sample 5559281 | NCBI WGS metagenome assembly JAABUT01 (sample SAMN10711880, study PRJNA513359) | rock metagenome | isolation source: Antarctica rocks | place: Antarctica: Victoria Land, Ricker Hills nord | collected 2016-01-04
CCTGCCGACGCTTCGCTGCCGTCCTCGCGGGCGACAACGCACGGCTCGGGGCCAGTGTGGATCGCTACTCCTTCACCGTAATGGACTTGCACCATCTACTCCTTGCCGGTCTCCCGACGCACTAGCGACCCGCTGTCGAGCCCTGGTCCAGCCCCAAGCGGGAGAAGCCGTCACGATCGATCCGCATGTGGGTCTTGCCGACGAGGCTGACTCGCGGCCCGAGAGGCCGCACATAGTCCCCAAGCGTCCACTCCCCGACTGACAGGGGGACGTTGTTCCAGGTGGCTCCGTGGCTGGTGACGTAGCGCCCGGTGTAATATGACATCCGTGCGGGACCGCAGACTGGCGACTGAACGTAGGCCCGAGTGAACCGCACCCCGCGCGCCGCGAGCGCGTCAATGTTCGGCGTCTTGAGCGTCGGATGCCCATAGGCCGACAGGTAGTCGGCCCGGAGCTGGTCAGTCATGACGAAGAGGACGTTTCTCACCCTCGGCATGACGCGGCTCTCCTGTGAACGAGGACCAAGCGTTGCAAATAGGTTAGGATGGCCCGGCCATGGTATTCCCCTGCATCCCGGAGATGATGGCATGACTTCGTTGGTTGGCAAAGTGGCAAAATGAGTGTTGCGCTGATCTTGCGCGCCCTGGCCAATGAGCGCCGGCTCCAGATCCTGGAGTGGCTGCGCGACCCGCAGGCACATTTCCCGCCGCAAGTGGATGGAGACCTGGTCAAGGACGGGGTGTGCGGCGCACTGATTGCGGAAAAGCTAGGCGTGGGTGCGCCCACGCTCAGCGAGCACATGCGCGTCCTCACCGGAGCAGGACTCGTCCGTGCCAAGCGGATCAAGCAGTGGACGATGTATCAGCGGGACGAGGAGCGGATCGCCGCGGCCAAGCGGGCGATCCAGGACAGCGTGTGACCGCTGACAGCAGGTGCGAAATTCCTAAATTCCGCGACGATTCGGACCATGGCAAGGACTCGGTGCATGTGTTCACACAGGCACTACCGATGAGGATAGGCACGGGTCGAAACCTTGCCATGGTCCGGCCTGGCCCAAGTGGAACCTGCGTTATTCCCAGTCGAGGAACTCGGCCACGAGTTGGTTGAGCGGGTCTGGGCACTCCCCAGGCAGCCAGTGGCCATATCCTGGAAGGATATGGCTCTCGATGCTGTTGGCATACCCCATCACCTGGTTGACTTCGAGTGGGCCGAAGCTGTCGTGACCGCACAGCTCCCGGCGTCACCAGGAAAGGTCACGAGTAGCGTTGTCATGTGAAATCTTCCTCGCTTGGCACATCGAACAGGTTGAGCGTGATCGAGACCGTTGCGTAGGTGCTGATCCAAAACACCAACTCGTTCAGCGCGGGCTGTCCGAGCAGGTCGCGGGCGGCGCGGCAGTCAGCATCGGTCATTGCCGGCCTCCTCAGTCACGGCGCGGGCTTGCACATTTGCGGCATGGCGTTCGAGCCAACGTAGGACAGGCTGGAGCGCCTGGTCGGAGTTCTTCTCGTAGATCAGGCCGTGCCCATTGCCGTGGATGCCGTGGTCTGGCAGGTGCAGCCGCTCGACCGCGGCGCCTGCATGGGCGAGAAATTCGACGATGGCGGGAGCAGCCTTGGCAAAACTCGATGTCTCGCCCGTCACCACTGCCACCGGGAGGCCAGCCATGGCAGGGATGCGCAGCAAGGCGGGATCGGCCGCACGGGCCTCATCCGGCGTCATGCGTGGTGGATCGTAGGTGACCGGCGCCGCGGTCAGGCCCCAGTCGAGCGTGCCGAAGCCAGGCGTCTTGCTGAACGCCGGACCCATCGGTTCGATGGCGACGATCGCAACGACGAGGCCGGGCCGCTGGTCGGCAACAAGCCAGCCATCGGGACCAGACGCCGAGTGCGTCACTACGACCGCGGGTCCGATCCGGTCGAGCAGGCGGGCAAGGCGGTCGGCATCCAACCGCTGCGACTCAGCCAGATCGGCCGGAATGGGTCCATAGGGTGCCAGGAAGGCGTCGAACGCGGCGTCGTCCGCCGGATCGAACGGCCATTGCGTCTCGCCGCCGCCCTCCGGGAAGTACACCTGCCGGCAGCGGTCATAGGAGAACGGCGGCCCCATCGGGCCGAGGATGTCGGTGTGATACGGCGAGCGGCCGTGCGCCGGACGATCAACGGTGAGAACCGCGTAACCGGCCTCGACAAAGCGCTGCGCCCAACCGGGGCGGCCATCGGGCGTGTCTCCCCATTCCGTGCCCTGCAGCGTGCCGCCATGCACCAGCACCACCGGGTATGGCTGCGTCACCCGCTCCGGCGCTTCCCAGAACACATACATCGGGCCGCGCTGGTAGGTGCTGCCGCTGACGGTGACGCGCTCGGCTGTCACCCAGAAGTGCCCGCGGCGCGTCGTCCGGGCAGGCTTGCCGGCCCAGAAGGGACGGGTTGCAGGTTGGGTTTGCTGGTCCATGGTCGTTCCTTTCACTGGCGTGGCGTCAGAAGCCGGTTGCCTTGGCGTCCGCTTCCCAGGCGTCCATCGTCTTGGTGAAGGCCGCGAACTTCGCGCGTGCCCCGGCATAGGCGGCCTCACCAAGCGGCAGGTGCAGCGGCGGCTCGCTGGCGTCGACCGCCTTGAGGATGACCGCGACCGCCTTTTCCGGGTCGCCAGCCTGCTTGCCGTCGTTGCCTTTTTGCGTGTGGCGCATCTTGCCTGCCGTCTCGGCGTAGGCGGGCAACTCGGCCTTCGCCACGTTGATGGAGCGCCCAAGGAACTCGGTGCGGAACGGGCCCGGCTCGGCAAGGATCACGGCGATGCCGAGCGGCGCCACCTCCTGCGCCAGCGCCTCCGACAATCCTTCGACAGCGAACTTGGTGGCGTTGTAGAAACCGGACCCGGCCCGGCCGGCGATGCCGCCGAGCGAAGAAAAGTTCACGATACGGCCTGCGCCTGTCTTGCCAGCAGCCCTCCGCAGCGCAGGCAACGCGGCCCGCGTCGTCTCGATCACACCGAACACGTTGGTCTCGAACATCGGGCGGTACTCCTCGGGCGATCCCTCCTCGATCGCCGCCAGGAAGCCATGGCCGGCGTTGTTGACCAGAATGTCGAGCCCGCCGAACACGTCCTCGGCCAGCGCAACGGCCGCAGCTGCGGTGTGCGGCTTGGTGACATCAAGCGCAGCTGCCCGCGCCGTATCCGGATACCGCTTAGTGAAAGCGCTCAGGGTGGCGGGGTTGCGTGCGGTGGCCGCAACGTTGTCGCCACGCGCCAGCACGGCTTCCGCCAGCACCTTTCCAAACCCCGTCGAGCAACCCGTGATGAGCCAGGTCTTCGCCATGGTGTATTCCTCAGATTGGCGTTGCGCGGCTTTGCGATGGGGTCGCGTCAGTGAACTTCGCGACGTCCGCCATCACGGGGCCGGACTGCGGCGAAGCCAGTGCGGCACGCAGGGCCGCCTCGTCCCGGAAACGACAGATGCAGACCGCGATCGTGCCCGCACCGTCATCGGGCGGGAAAAGGGCGGCGGCGCTTTCGAGCCCATACCGGCCCCAGGCCTCCATCACCAGCGGCAGATGGCTGCTGACGTAATAGTCGCGGTCGAACCGCGTGCCGGCATCGCCGGGGTAGGTCACGTACATGGTTTCCATCGTCAGTTTCCGTGGTGGAGCGTGTAGTCGGCCATCCCTGACCAATCCTTCTCACCCATGCCGGCATCGACGGCCTCGGCCATGCGCGCGCGCACCGCATTGAGCATCGGCAACTGCTTGCCGGCCTTCTCGGCAGCGGCCGTGGCGAGGCGCAGGTCCTTCAGGCCCAACTGCATCCGGAAACCCGGCTCATAGTCGCCCTTTGTGATCTTCGCGCTGTAGGTCTCGTAGGACCGGCCCGCGAACAGCGTGCCCAGGATCAGCTCGAAGAAGGCCTCCGGCGCCACGCCGTTGCTGCCGGTCAGCACCACGGCCTCCGCCATCGCCTCGATCGCCATCGTGATCATCATGTTGCCGGCGATCTTGGCCGCGTTGGCCTGCTTCGGATCCTGGCCCATCACCCAGACCTTTTTGGCGAGCACATCAAGCAGCGGACGCACCGTCTCGACGGCCGCCTTCTCCCCTGCCGCCATGATGTTGAGCTGCCCCGCCTCTGCTACGTCCGGACGGCCGAACACGGGCGCCGAGACGTAGCCGATGCCAGCCGCCTCATGCGCGGCGCGCAGCTCATCGGCGAAATCGACCGAGATCGTCGCCGTCACGACGTGAACGGCACCGGGACGCGCCTGCTTCAGCACGCCAGGCGTGAGCAGCACATCACGGATCGCGGCGTCGTCGGACAGCATGGTGAACACCACATCGGCCTGGAAAGCATCGACGGGCGAGGCGGCTCGCTCCACCCCCTCGATCGCGCCTTTGGCATCTGCCGAGCGGTTCCACGCGACGACATGGTGGCCCGCCTTGGCGATGTTGCGTGCCATGACGCCACCCATGCGACCCAATCCGATGAAACCGACTTGCATCGTTGTGCTCCCGCTTTGGTTTGAACGTTGGGGTGTTAGTAACGGCGCCATGGATTGCCGGATCACGCGCGGGTCAGGAAGTCCACAACAAGCTTATTCAGGGCGGCAGGCGCCTCCTCCGGGACCCAGTGTCCGCATGCGTCGATGATGTGGCCTTCCACGTTGTCCGCGTAGTCCTGCATCTGGTCGATCTGGAACTGGCCCATGCCGCCGCGGCCGCCGCCGCCCACAGCAAGCACCGGCATAGCAAGCTTGGTCTGCGCCAGTTCGACGTTGCGACGCGCTGTCTCGTTGAGTGAGCGGTAGTATTCGAAAGACGCGTTCAGGCTGCCGGGCTTTGCGAACGACGCCGCGTAGAGATCCAGCAGCTCCGGCGTGAACGCAGCCTTGTTCACCGCATGAACCTTGATGAAATGCTCCAGGAACATGCGCTCATGCCCGGCGACCAGCGTTTCGGCCAGACGGTTTCCGGCGGCGAAAAAGCTGAAATGCCATACGAGCGATTCACCTTCCGGCGTGAAGGCGGGAAAGTCATAAAGCCGATGGTCCGGGATCGGGGCTTCCATGTAGATCAGCCGCCTGATGTCCTTCTGATGTGCTGCGACCATCGGGTAGGTGTTCCAAATGCCGATGTCGTGCGCGACCAGGTCGAAACGGCCGTCCAGGCTGAGGCTCTTGGCCAGGCCATGCAGATACGCCGACACGTTCTGCCCGGCGTAGGAGGTCTTTGGCGGCTCGGACAGACCAAGGCCCGGCAGGTCCGGCGCGACCACGGTGAAGCGAGTGGCCAGCAGCGGCATGAGCTGGTGCCACTCGTACCATGTCTGCGCGAAGCCATGCACCAGCATCACGAGCGGGCCGGTGCCGCCGGTCACGTAATGCAGGCGAACGCCGTCGATTTCGCGAAAGGCGCCGGTGAAACCTTTGGGCAAGGCAAACTCCTCGGCATCCGCGCCGGGAAAGGGTGTGGCGTAATCCATGATGGTTTCCAGAAAATAGGGTTAGGCAATTGCCGCGGCGAATAGGGCCCGGGCGTTGCCGTTGTTGATTACGGACAACGTCTCCGGCGACAGCCCAGCATAGTTGTCCAACTGCGCGGTGAACGACGCGCCGACTGCGGCTAGGGCGTAAGGGAAGTCGCTGCCATACAGGACGTGCCCCGGCTTCGCGAAGGCCAGGAGGCTCGGCAGCACCGACGGGCCAGCCGACAGCGCCGTGTCGAAGTAGAAGCTGCGGAACGCATCCATCACGTCGGCAACCCTGGGTTTTTCGGGCCGCACGGCCGACGCCAGCTCCGCGAAGCGCAGCGCGGCATATGGCAGGAAGCCTCCGCCATGCGACAGGATGACCCTTACTCGACTGAACCGCGGGATGATGCCGTTCAGCACGAGCTGGACTGCGGCACGGGTGGTGTCGAACGGGTAGTCGACGATCGGACCGGGGATGCCGTCGATAGTCGGGATTGCGGGCTTGCCGGGATGCACGAACACCGTGGCGGCACGCCGGTCCAACTCTGCCCACAGCGGCTCGAACAGCGGGTCGCCGAGGTAGTGTCCTTCGTAGTTGCTCAGCAAAATAACGCCGTCCGCCTTCAGCACGTCGAGGGCGTGCGCCAGCTCGATCAGTGCGCCGTCAATGTCAGGCAGCGGGAGGGTGGAGAAGCTGCCGAACCTGTCGGAATTTCGAGCCGCCAGGTCGGCGCCATACTCGTTGACCCGCCGCGCCATATTGCGTCGTTCGGCCCCATGCCAGCCCGACACGCCGGGTGCCGTGAGCGACAGAATGCCTTTGCGAATGTGCTGGCCGTCCATGAAATCCATCGCGCTGTCAGGTGTCCAGTCGGGGCTGCGCCACCCGGAAGGATCGCCGCCGTGGTCCACAAGACCCGCCGCCCAAACGGGCGGAACAAGGTGCTGGTGAACGTCTATGCGGTCGGGTGAAGCCACGGAATGTCTCCTGTAGGGAAAAGCTAGCGCTGGGCCCGGCGTATCGCGACGACCGCGCCCGGTGCAGGACAGCTTAGGTGCCGGGCAGTCCAGCCATACGAGGAACGGAATACTACTGCGTGAGCCCGTTCGACGAGAGGGTCGGAAACTGCCCACGGACCTCGTCTCAAAGGCCAGATGTCACCGCGTCAGGGTGGGGCCGCCGCGCGGTCCGGGCGGAAAGCCGTGCTTGTTGGAGCGCCACACGACCGCGATCGCAGCAAGCACCGCGATCAGCATGGCGTAGGCGAAAGACGCCGGACCGAACCGGTTCAGGAGCAGGCCGCCAACGATGCCGCCGCCGGCGATCGCCATGTTCCAAGCAGTCGTCACCATCGCCGCCGCGACATCGACCGCATCGCCGGCCGTGTCGGCCGACGCTGTATTAAGCAGCGTCGAGGCACCGCCAAAGGTCAAACCCCAGACCGCCACGGCGCCGAGCACGACGGCCGGCGCGTGACCGAATACCGCCAGCACTACGCAGACCAGCGCAAACACGGCCAGGCTGATGAGGACCGATGCACGGAGCCAGCGGTCCACAATCAGCCCGGTGACCCAGATGCCGAGGAAGGCGGCGACGCCGAAGACGAGTAGGATTAGATCGACCCGGCCGCCCAACCCGGCGCGGGCTACAAACGGCGCCGCATAGGTGTAGAGCACGTTGTGCGCCAGCATCCAGGCGAAGACGACCAGCAGCACCGGGAGGATGCCGGGTATGGCGAGCACGGCGCCGATACTGCGGCGCTTGCCGGTTTCCTGCCCGGGACGGTCGGGCACGGCCCAAAGCACCCAGCCGGCCAGTAGCAGCGTCAATCCAGACATCACCAGGAACGCGGCGCGCCACCCAGCCAGGCCACCCAGCAGCGATCCAGCGGGCGTGCCGATCGACAGCGCGACCGGTGTTCCGACCATCGCCAGCGCCAACGCGCGGCCCTGCAGCTCGGGCGCCACGAGCCGGCGCGCATACCCGGCGATCATGCCCCAGGCTAGCCCCGCCGCGACCCCGGCCAGGAAGCGTGCGGCAAGCGTCAGCGTGTAGAAGCCTGACAGCGCCGTGACGGTATTGAAGGCGAACAGGCCGCCGATGGCCAGCAGCAGCACCGGCCGGCGACGCCACGTCTGAGTGGCCGCGACCAGCGGGATCGCCGCAACCAGCGAGCCGGCGGCATACACCGTGACGAGTTGCCCAGCCATCGCCTGGGACACATGCAGTCCTTGTCCGATGAGCGGCAGCAATCCGGCCGGCAGTGTCTCCGTCATGATTGCGACAAACCCTGTCATCGCCAACGCGAGGAGTGGTGCTAGCGGCAGGCGATCCTTGGTCGCGGTTCGTTGCCCTTGGGGATGGGATACGGCTGCGCTCATCTCGGGACTCTTCCAGATCAACTGATCCATAAGTCGGGAAAGGCGAGTCCCTTTACAAGACATCTGGACCGACCAGTTGTAAAGTCGTTCAGGAGACACCGCCATGCCGCGTACGGGTCGCCCCCGCAGCTTCGACAAGGATGAGGCCGTCACGAGAGCGATGCAGTTGTTCTGGGAACGTGGCTATGAGTCGACCTCGCTTGCGGACCTTAAGGCCGCTATGGGCGACATATCCGCTGCAAGCTTCTATGCGGCCTTCGGCTCCAAGGAGGCGCTGTTCCGCGCGGTCCTGGCCCACTATCTCAAAACCCATGGGCAAGTGGTCGCCCCGCTTTACGATCCCGCCTGCGACCCGCGGGACGCAATCGAGCAGACACTCCGCGCGTCCGCGCGGATGCAGACGGACCCGGCGCACCCGTTTGGCTGCCTCCTGGTGCTGTCGACGGCCACGTGCTCTGCCGAGAGCCGGCACATCCAGGCTTCGCTCGCCGAGGAGCGGGAACGGAACCGCGCCGCGCTGCTCGCCTGTGTGTCGCGCGCGATCGCCGCCGGGCAGTTGCCGCGCGCCACCGACCCAGCGGCGCTTGCCACACTGTTCGACACCTTCCTCGTGGGTTTATCGATTCAGGCCCGCGATGGTGTCCCGCTTGCGACGCTGGAGGCCAGCATCTCCCAAGTCATGCGGGTCTGGGACAACTTGCAACATCGACATCGCGTCTGAAGCGCTGCATGCCAGCAGTTGCATTAAACGATGCCGCAAACCAGGGTTTCCGGCATGATTGTCGTCCCGCGTGGTAACCCACGCATTCATGGCCGGTAATCGTACCGTAACCGAGTTGCACAATCAGCGTGCCGCTGGCAGCATCGCACATGGCTTCCGGCACGAAACGGCGCAGCGCCAACCCGCTTGCCACCTCCCCTGCGCCAGCGGATGCCGGCGGCAGCATGCTGATCGGCTATGCCCGAGTATCCACCGAGGACCAGAAGCTTGACCTGCAACGCGATGCGCTGGCGCTAGTCGGCTGCCACCGCGTGTTCGAGGACCGTGCTTCCGGCGCCCGTGCCGACCGGCCCGGCCTCGCTGCCGCCCTCTCCCATCTGCGCCGCGGCGACACCCTTGTGGTCTGGCGCCTCGACAGGCTCGGTCGCACCACGCATCAGCTGGTCAACCTGCTTGAGCAGTTTGAGCAAGACGGCGTTCGGCTGCGCTCTCTCCAGGACGGGATTGATCCCTCCTCCGTCATGGGCAAGGCCATGTTGCAGATCGGAGCCGTGTTCGCCGAGATGGAGCGTAACCTGCTGCGCGAGCGCACCAAGGCCGGCTTGGCCGCAGCCCGCGCCCGTGGACGGCTGGGCGGGCGCAAGCCGCGCCTGTCCGCGGACGGGTTGGATACCGCACGCCGGCTCATGGCTGATCCAATGCTCAGCATGGTAGAGGTAGCATCTCGCCTTGGGGTCGGGCGTACTACCCTCTACCGCGCCCTGAGCCGGGCGGCGCGGGCCGGCAACACCGTGGGGAACAGCACTGAGGTGAAAGCACGCCCGCCCGGTCGCAAACCGCGAGCCTCCGTTGCATTCGCACTCAACGGGCAGAGTTGAGGAAGGACGCTCAATGCCCGATGAGAGAAACGCCAACGCAGCCGGAAGTGTACGCCCGACGCAGGTCGTGACACTCGACCAGTTCAACGCGGCAGCGATCAATGATCTGACGGCAAGCCTCGGGACCGTTGATTGCCGGAGTTTGTACACACTCTTCGAGGGAGCGTATGGGACCGCCCGAGCCGAGGGCCAATCCGGCCACATGGCAATCCTGCAGTTGCTGGCGACCGCGACCAGCATTGTCCTGCGGCCTTCCGACAAGGGGGCCGAGTGGGGTCCATGGCAAAGCACGGCGACGCAGCGTACCCCAATCCCGGGAGATCTCCGGGGTGAACAGAGCCAGGTTCTGGCACAGGTGGCGCCGTCGCTCGCCCATCCTGGCCTCCGCGCCCGCCTGGCTGACCTCGCCTGGACTAACGACCGCAAGCTCGGCGCGTCCGCTGCCCTGGCCATCGACTCCTATTGCGAATGCGCCGAGCACCTCGTGAACGGTCGCAGCGTGCCGCTCTTCAACGTGCCGGGCCTAGCTGCCCACGAGGCGCTTCAATATGTCGAGCGAGCTCTCGTGCTCGGCTATGTGACGCGGCGCAAGCGCCTTCAGCCTGAGCGGACCGTGGCCGCCCTCAAAGCAGTTTACGCCATCGTACGCGACCGCAACGAGGTCGGCATCTTTGTCAGGGCCGCCGAACTCGGGATCAGATACGACCTTCTGGAGCCAGCTGCGGTCGGTGTCGATGCTGAAACGGTCGCCGATGGGATGGATCCTGGGGGCTATGCGCTCGCGGCTAGGGCGGCGCTCGACTTGGCCGCCCAGCTTCACGAGCAGAGCGGCGATGCCGAAAGCAGGCGGCGGTGCCAACTCAAGGCCGTCGAACATATCTTGGCCATGCGCGGCCAGGTGTCAGGACCAGGTGCGGAGGCGCATTGGGTCCAGACTGCCCTCTTCGCGCTCCGCCACGTCAGGGGCGCCGAGGCGAGGCGGCGCGAGCTGCGCCGGGAGCTACGCGACCTACAAGAGGATTCGCTCGGTGAGATGGGACAGTTCTCGGTCCCGCTCGATGTCGGTGACGAACGCGACCGGGTGCTGCAAGGCTTTGACAAAATGGATCTCCCCACGGCACTACGCGAACTCGCATGCTTATCTCGGTCACGGCCGATTGAGGAGCTGCGACGCGACGCCCTGGAGAGTCGCGAAAGCTCTCCGATCTCGACCATGATGGGAAGCAGCTACTTGGACGCGGACGGGAAGAGCGCGGCGCAGGTGGCCGCCGCGCCCACGTTCGGGGAGCCCGACCACGAGTGGTTCAAGGCAACGATCAACAAACATGAGGGCATCCGGCAACACATCATCGTTGTGGGGCGGTTCGAGCCCGCCCGGCTGTCCATCGCTAGCCGCTTCGCCATCAGCGAACGCCACCTGCTTCCAATCGTGCAGCACTCCCCGTTCGTCCGCGAGGACCAGGTAGGGCTGATGAGCCTCGGCTTCACCCGCCTAATTCAGGGCGACTACCGTTCGGCCGTCCACCTGCTCGTGCCGCAACTGGAGCCCTCCCTCCGTTATGTACTCCGGCTGGCCGGCCACGATCCCGCCATCGAGTTCGACGACATGACCGAGGAGAATGTTGGCTTAACCGCACTGCTGGGCCGTCTCCGCCCGCAGCTCGAAGAGCGCATCCCGGCCGAGGTGATGCTGGAAGTCGAGCTTCTGTTCCATCACCGCCCAGGATCGGCGTTGCGCCACGCTGTCTCCCACGGCCTGCTAGGTGCCGGCGGCTCCTTCAGCATCGACGCGATCTATGCCTGCTGGCTGCTGTACCAGCTTACTTGCGCACCCCTACTTGCCGATTGGGATCAGACTATCGCGCCAAGGTTGGAGAAGGCGTTCGCTTGACCCATGTCGGTCTCTGGTCGCTGATCGGTTTGCCGCCCGCGGGCAGCAAACTGAGGGTACCGATTACCGGTGTCGTCGCGTTCCTCTCCGCGCAGCGGCTATTGATTTGCGTGCCAGGCAGGAGAAGGCCTTCTAGAGGAGAAGACGTATCGCCACTCCGATGCAAGTTCTCGTAGATACGCATCGGCCTTATCGGGACCGGCCGCGCCGGGGCTGACCTGCGGCGGGGCGACGCCCCGCCGCAGGTCAGCCCCGGCCACTACGCACTTGACTGCTGGGTACTATGCATACGGATCAGCCGTGTGCAGCCAATATGTGGAAACGTATCCAGCATGAAGTCGTGCTGCCAGATCTCGTGGATCTCCAGCACCTCGGGTTCGCCGCAGAACCAGCAGCGAGGTTGGAGGTCAGCCGCTCCCTCACCAGCGTCCATGTCAGTCCACCCCCGACGGGGCAGGCAGCACTCTCGGCTGACGCGGCAGCTCCCCCGTGACGAAGGCCCGGCGCGTGTCGCCCCACCGCGCCTGCTGCCGGTCGTAGGCGCGGGCCAGCAGGAGGCCGTCGCGCCCTTGCAGATCCAGGCGGATCGAGGGCCGGTAGCCCGCCGTGGCCGTCAGCAGCGCGAGCATGGTGGGGAACGCCGTGCAGCGCCGGGCCAGGGCGTCCAGGGCCGGCATGGGCCGCGGCGCCGGCACGGTGTTGATGTCCGTGAGGGACGGCTCGCGCCCGCACCGCCGCGCCTCGGCATAGGCCGGGTCCATGGCATTCACCTGGCCCATGCGCCCGCGCACCAGCACGGTCGCATACCGGGTGTTGACGCCCTCCTTGGCAAAACGAAACTCTGCGATGTGCAGCTGGTCGGGATAACGCTCCGCCCGCCGCCGTCGGCGCCGGCGGTGCTGGACGTGGGCGTCCAGGCTGCCCCGGCTCATGGGCGCAACTCCGTGCCGGCCGCTCCGGCCTGCTGCGCGGCGACACCCTCCAGCGCGGCCTGTGCGGTCGTGATGCCTTCCCCAGCTTCGTCCCCCGCGGAATCGGCTGCCCCTGCGAGATAGTCCCGTAGCCGGTTGGCCGTGCAGGGGTCCTCGGCGATCTCCGCGTCGATGAAGGCCAGCAGCAGCCCCAGCACCGTCGCCTCGGTCCAGCCCTGCTCCCGCAGCATGGGATGCAGGATGGCCTCCGCCGTGGTCCGCGGCGTCTCCGGCTCGGCCAAGCGGTCCGCCACCCAATGTTCGGCATCCAGCCAGTCCAAGCTGCGGCACCGTCCCAGGTCGAGCACTTGGGCGCCACCGCCGAATCCGTCTAACCGGGCTTTAGGTCCACCCCTTTCAGGGTGTTCATTACTTGATGAGGCCAATTATAGATGCTGAGACTATCAGTAAGTCGGTCGTATCTGCTGATTTTTACTTTGTCATTGCGAGTGGATCGAGCAGCCCAGTGCGCGGCCCTGGGACCATGCTCCCCAGGCAAGCCAGAAAGCAGCCACCCAGCGGCGGGCGCCTACTGAAACACCCTGAAAGGGGTGGGCTTTAGGTCACTTTGCAAGTGTCCTCATGCGTGGACGGCGCCTAAGTTTCGGTGTTGGCCTGCGGCTCAAACCGGTTGTCCGGTTCCGATCAAGCAAGGGCAACCAGTGCGATCAGAACCGCGAGCAGGAGGCACAAGGGCGAGTAGAGATATGTGTCGCGCTGGGCGAAAACGCTTCCTTGGACCCGTTTGAAGAAGCCGACGTAGCGGAATTCACCGACGGCCCGGGCAGCGAATATCAAGGCCAGCATCACACTTGCACCGCGCAGCAGGCCAGTGGGCAGAAATCGCGGGACCAGGCCAGCTGTCGAACCGACGACCGCCGCCATCCCTAGCAGAACGATGCCAACCAGGGCGGTGGAGATGGGGCTGGGTGACAGGACCGGTATTCCGTTTCTGGAAGGGACTGCGCCCGCTTTCCAGGCAGACCCACCCGCGGCCCAATAGAAGTGGATCGCGGCGATGAGCGTGAGCATCAAGCAGACTGCCACCGCAGCACTCGTCATCTTAGGTCCGATGGTAGATTTCAGGGTAATCTGGACGCCGACTGGAGCTTTTCCTCTGCCACCTTTGCCCGATGAAGTAGCAGCAAGTTCTCGCTCGCCAGCAGGCGTTTCTCGTCCGCGTGCCGCCGTGCCGCGGCACGCAGCTCGGTGTTATCCGACCTCAGCTGCACCACAACGGCAGCTAAGTCGATGCCGGAACTTGGCCCTCCTGCAGCAGCCGTGATCTCGTCGAGGATGCCACGGTGCGTCGTGTAGAGCGGGTTACGGCTTCGCCGCGCCTCCCGCGCGACGGCGGCCGGGGTGACGCGCACCGGGCGTCCGGCGAGGGCCGGGTGCGTGGCCTTGCCCACAACCAGCCGGTTGAGCGCGGCGCGGTAGGCCCGGGCGGTATTCTCAGCCTGCACTGTCGTCCGGCGCTGGCGCATCTGATCCTGCTCGGCTTCCATCCTGTCCTCCCTCGATGCGCTTGAGCACGCGGTCGCACTCCTCGACCGCCTCGGTGAGCACGGCACGGGCAAGCGGGCTGGCACGGTCCCACAGCGCCAAGTTCCGCCTGCGGCGATCCTGCCAGTATGCGACGTGACGGTCATCCACCGCCAGATTTGAACATTTGGCGCATACCGACGGACTTCGGCCGGCCTCACTCGGCGCCAACTCGCCCCCGCACAGGGCGACCTCGGCCTGGAACACGCACCAGCCATATTCGCAGCCGCGAATTCGCAGATCAGTCTCGGCCAGCACAAAATCGACGTAGTCGCGCCGGACCTGCTCACCAGCCCGGCCTCGGAAGGCGTCGTTGCGGGCAAGGATGCGCTCGCCCATGCGCCCCCCAAGCCGGTCACTGGCCAGGAGGTTGTTGAGCGCGAGCGCCGTTTCAATGCGCCCCTCGTCATCCACCAGTTCGCGCAACGTGAAGTCGTTGCCGACATATCCGCGGGACGTCATGGCGACCGACACGTGCTTGAAGTGGTCGGCAAGCGCAAGAAGGTTCGAGCGGTCGCCCCGTGCCACGAAGCGCGCGAACGTTTTGCGGAACTGGTGCGGGCTGAAGTGCCATGGCCGCCCCTCGTGGTGCGGCACGCCGACGTGGGCGGCAAACGCATTCAGCCGTTGGGTGACGCAGAAGGTGGTCAGCCGCGTGACCTTGCCGAGCATGGGGCTCTTGGCCAGGAACAAGTCATTGTAACCTGACACGGCTCGCAGCGGGCCGTAGATCCGTTCCAGGCATTTCACGGCCAAGACGGCCGGCGCAGGCGCGAGCCACCGCTCGACACGACCCTCCGGCTCAGCGGCCATCTTGAAAAGACGGGCAACGATGTACGCCTGCGCCACGCCTGTTTCGCCTATGGGAAGATACTCGACCGCGCCGACCTGCATGGACAGTATCTCGCTTATCCGCATGCCGACGAAGCCTGCGATCACCACGAAGCAGGCATTGGCCAAGTGCCCGGCGGCCATGCAAATCGGGCGCGCCTGAACAAGTGGCTGCCCATACGGGCCCGGAATGCTCGCCCGTCGCATGACGGCCTCGACGACCCTGCTCGCTGTGGAGCGACTCCGTCCCTCGGAACGGACGTCAGCCAGCGTTTTGGCCCGCAGCTCGAGCGCGTCCATCACGCCCGTGGCGTGGTTTTCGACCCAGAGCAGCGCCTTGGAGAGCAGGTCTACGGCAATCGCGTCCGGGATAAATGGGATGCTGCCCTTTGAGGCGCGGGTCAGGCCGGCTGCGTCAAACGCCGTCTCGCCGGGAAACGGATCTGTCGGAGGGAAATCCTCCAACTTGCCACGCTGGCGATACATGCTGGAGATGATCACGAGGTAACCGCCGACCGTGCTTGGTTTGATCGTGCGCCCGGCCAGCCTGCCTGAACGGGCCTGCAGCCAGGCAGTCAACCGACCAATGGCAGGCCGGTCGAGGTCGCGGAACGAGATGAGGCTCTCCGAAACCATCCAACCGCAGAGCCGGCGGAGCAGCCAACCTCGGCTCTGCAGGCTGGACGGCGAAAAGCGCTTATGACCGTCCGGCGGGTCCACCGCCATCGACCAGAGATAGTGCTTGGCGGCGCGGAGCAGGCCTGCGTGCCGTGGGTCGGTCAGCCGCCACCCATCCGGCATGGGCACATCCCATTGCAGGTGTTTTGCGTTGGGACTGCGGCCAGCGACGCGGATGTCGAGATGCCATACGTCATGGCCGAAGTGGCTGCGCGGAGACACCGGCGTGTCCTCCCACATAGGGCCGGCATGGACCCGGCTCGATCGGGGAGGGACGCTACGTGCGCTCATTCGATTGGCGGAGGGACTGGCACCTGGCTCATCCTGGCCCGGGCGGCGGCGTGCACATCATGGGGAAAGCGCGGCATCACGTCCCGCTCAAGAATTTCGAGCTTGGGCGCGTATAGGAGCATCCAGCGGTCCAGAGCCATGACGTCCCGAGCTTTTGTCAGCGCGTCGCGGGTGCGCAACAGGCGGGCCAGCGTATCGGCATCGAGCGGAATGACTGCGTTGGGACATGTGAAGCAGCCCAGCCAAGCGGTGCATAGGCGCCCCTTGCGCTGACCGGGCGCGACGCCTGCGAGCGGGTCGGCGCACCGGAACCCCGATGCAGTCGCGTTGCGGGCATCAACCTGGGTGGTGTGATTGGATTCGTTCTCTGCCCGGACCAGCCCGCTCCCGCCGCGCACCGCCTCGATGAAACGGCCTTGCAGCCGAGCAAGCGCGATGGCCTGATTGGCTTGGATGACCGGCTGATTGATGTAATGCCGTGTCTGGTCCGGGTGGGCATGGTTTGCGAGAGCTTGCGTCTTGATAACGTCGTGGCCAAGAGCGGCATGCGCCAGCGTTAGCCCGGTCGCGCGGAGGGACGCGAGCGTGAGTGCAAGCGGCGCACCGCCAAGGGTACGCAGGCCGTGCCGTTCGGCAAAAAGCCGGACGTGCTCGACCACCGCTTCGCTGGACAGCAAGCCGACGCGGCGGCTCGTCAGGACGCCCGCGGCCAGGAACAGCTTGCCCCTGTCGTGGGCCGGGCTGTGCGGCACGAGCGGCGCAGTCAGCGCAAGGACACGATCGATCAGGTTCGGGACCGAAAGGCTGCGGTCGCGTAGGAAGCTGCGGCGTTGGATCCGGTTCGACCGCCCCTTGCCCCATGTCACCAGCGTGCGCCCTTCCAGGAACACATGCTCGGACGTGCAGTTCCGGCTGAAATCATGCAGGGCCTCTGGATTCGCGAAGGTCTGCGCCCCGACCGCGACCATGTAGGGGATCAGAGTCTCCGCTGTCGCGTGCAGGAAGCGGCTGACTTGCTGGTTGCCGCCCTGCCTCCGGATCGCTTGGGCAAGCAGCCAGCAGCTCTTGCCCTCCGCGTCCGGCTTGGGCCTTCTCGGGATCAGTCCACCGTGGCGGCGCACGATAAAGGCCAGCAAGATGCCGAGGTCCCCGAGGTTAAGTTCGGCCACCGGGAGCTGGCCGGCAAGAGCGGGATCGCCCTGGGCGACAAGGACCCGCCCCTGTTCGAAGTCGGCCCAGCTTGCCTCGATGTCCGTCCGGCACGCGGCGAGTATGGCGTCCAGTTCGGCCCGTGCAAGCGCCGGCCGCGGAAGCGCATCGCTGTCCTTGCGCGGGTGGAGGTTCCTCGGCAGGTCAAGGCTCGCCTGCACCAGGTCGGGCCGGTTTCGCTTGAGCCAGGCCATAGGTGTGTGGACTGCGTAGCATAGGCCGGCGCGCGTGCCCCTGGCGAGTGGCTGCTGGTCGAGCCAGCGGGCGTAAGCCAGCAGGAGCGGACGATCAACGTCGCCTGCGGACACGACCAACTCGCGCCGCGGGTCATGGTCGTCGAGGAAGCGGAACCAGTAGGCCAACTGATACTGCATGCCCTGCCGATGCGCGTCGCATTTGTCGGCCAGGTGCCAGCGAAGCGCGTGGGCCAGCTCCGCAGCCATGCGCGCACGTCCCGTGTGCGCTGAGAGGTCCAGCACCCCGGCCGGCTTGCCCGTCGCGTCCAAGAAGCGGACCACAAGGTCGCGCGGGGTGCCAGCACCGGAGAACGGCACAGGTTGCGGCGAAACCCTGTAGTCCTTGCACTTGCGCACTGCCACAGCCTCAGCCGAGCGTGCTGAAGAGGCCGTCCACCGCCGCCTCGATCGCCTCAAGATCGATGGCGACCATGCGCAGGTACACCGCCGTGGTCGCGAGATCGGCGTGGCCGAGTATGGCCTGCAAAGCGAGTAGCGGGTTCATCTCCGGATTGCGCCGGGCTTGCTGATGTAGCAGGCGCAGCATGGCGCCGGCGAAGGTGTGCCGGAGGCCATGGAACGTCGCCTCGACGCCTGCGGCACGGCTCGCCGCGGCAAACATGGCGCCGACCCGGCGCGGGCTCATCGGTCTACCGTGACCGGTCAGGAACAGCCTACCGGGATCGCGGTACGATGCGTCTCTCTGGCGAGCGCGCCTCACCGCAGCAGTGCGCTCCTCGTGCAGGAACGCGTGCGTGCGGTCTACCAGGGGCAGTGGAGGATAGACCTGCCGGACACGGCCGCCTTTGGTCACGTCGAGCCGGACGGGAACCACCGGCGACGCTGCGAACTCGGCAGCGATGCCAGCGGAGGGCAGTGCGGTCCTTTGCAGCCCTGCGATCTCCATGCGGCGCATGCCCGTCAGCGCAGCCCATTCGATGATCAGCCGGTCACGGATGCCGAGCGGGGCCATGATGCGGCGGATGACCTCGGGCGTGAGGGGGCGCGGCAGGGCGCGCACCTCGCGGAGCACGAGTTCGTTGGCGGTCTGCACACCCCCGCGCGTGCCCACATGGGCGAGGAACGGCGCCGGGCGCCACCGCGCTACGGCGACATCTTGCGAGGTGAAAGGGATCGAGGCGACGAGGCCGGAAGCGATGCACCAGCGATAGAACAGGGCAACGATGCGCAGGCGGCCGTTGATGGTGGCCCGGGCGTATGGCCGACCAGTGTGGTCGCTGCAGCCGGTCAGCATGCGGTCCCGGTATGCAGCGATCTCGTGGTAGCTGACCCGGTCCCACACCCAGCTATTGGCCTCAAGCGTCTGCCACCAGTCGTAGAGGGCCTCGCCGTATGTGCGCCAGGTCTGGGCGCTGCGGGTGCGGCCGCGCACGAGGGCAATGTGCATCAGCCAGGCGCAGGCTGGCTCGATCAGGCGCATGTCGCCGTCCAGGAGCATCGGCACGCCCGGCACGGAGCGCCCCAGAGGACAGAATGCACTTGTGGTGAACGTCAGCTCGGCCATGAGCACCTCAACGACGATCATCGCTGTCCGGACCCGGCCCGCGGGCCGGGTCCGGACAGCAATCCTGAGACATCCGTCCTGTCTGTCGGAAGCAAGGATGACAGAATGGGCGCCTGCTGAGCGATACCTAACTGGGACGGTCGCAGAAATAGCTCCAACGGAACCCCCACAGGCCCTGCAAGCCAAGCTCCCCGGCGCAGAGCAGGGCGAACTCAATGACGTGCTCGGGGTCGCCGTCACCGTGGCATTGGTGCACTCGACAGACCCAGGGCGAGATGGCCCCAAATCCCAAGCTGCTACACGATGACCGGCTGGCGACGGACGGAGTCCGGGCGCCCGGCCGCCAACATCCGGTTCAGCACCGCCACGC
>JAABUT010002272.1_pt1 | contig 18982 bp, 20 predicted proteins | sample 5559281 | NCBI WGS metagenome assembly JAABUT01 (sample SAMN10711880, study PRJNA513359) | rock metagenome | isolation source: Antarctica rocks | place: Antarctica: Victoria Land, Ricker Hills nord | collected 2016-01-04
GCCGGTTTCTGGCTTCTGGCTTCCGGCTTCTGCCGACTCCATCTTCCTTGACACTGACAATCCACGATGCTACGCTCCACCGCAGTCTTGAGCGAACATAACGAGTGCCGAAGAGCCGAGCAGAGGTCAGACGCGCGAGCGTACCGTCGGGGATGTGGTGGGAAGTGGCCCGTCGGTCACGGGTTTCCGTATCGTTCGGTGTTTGGGGATGTTGTGGTAGAGAAGGAGCCGGTAAAGATGTCTCAGCAGCGTTCGTTGCATCGGTTGAGTCGTCGTGGTTTCCTCGGTGGGGTCGCGGCGAGTGCCGGGGCCGCAATCCTCGCGGCGTGTGGCGGCGGCAGCGCCACTGATACGCCGAAGTCGGCCGGAGGGACGACTGGCACCGCCGCTCCCGCCGCCGCGACGACGGGCGGGAGCGCCCCAACGACCGCCCCGGCGCAGGCCTCGGGCGGGAAGAAGAAGGATGTGCTCTTCTGGGGTCGCCAGCAATTCCTGCCGGAATCCAATGATTATCTGACCGAGTCCGTGAAAATGGCGGCGACGAAGGGCAACTTCAACGTCAAGGTGGAACTCTTCAGCAACGACGAGCACGCGCAGAAGGAAGTCGTCGCGATGGAATCCGGCGTCGTGCCGGACATCACGTACACGTATGCCTCCGCGCTCTGGAACCAGAACGGCTACGCGATGGATGTGCAGTCGCTCTATGATGAGATCGGCAAGATCGGTGGCGGCTGGCTTGACCTCGCGGAGGGCAACTCCAAGACGGCGGACGGCAAGCGGATCAACATCCCGATGAACTCGGAGCCGTGGTTCGTCCACATGCGGCGGGACAAATTCGAGGAAGTCGGCGTCAAACTCCCCTTCAAGACATTCGACGAGATGATGGACGGCTTCAAGAAGGTCAACAAGCCGGACAAGAACTTCTATGCCTTCGACGGGCAGATGACCGAGGCAGACTGGACGGGCAACGGCCTCCAGTGGATGTGGATGTTCGGCGGGCGACTCTTCGACAAGGAGGGCAACCCGACGATCAACACGCCGCAGAATATCGCGGGCCTCGCGGCATACACGGACCTGTTCAAGAACAAGATGATGCCGCCCGGCGTCATCTCGCAGCAGGCCTCCGGCAACAACGAGGCGTGGCTCTCCGGGCAGACCGCCTGCGTCTCCAACCCTGGCAGCATCGTGCTGGCGATGCGCAAGGATAACAAGGACCTGCTGAAGAACACCTACCTGCAGGCGTGGCCCTCGCAGGTGAACCCTGGGAAGTTCGTCCAGACTTCCGGGAGCGCGACGCTCGTCATCAACAAGAAGAGCCAGAATATCGACGAGGCGATGCAGATCGCCAGGATGATCATGTCGCCGGAGCGATACCCGTCGCAGCTGGAGAAGGCAGGGTCTTACTGGTTCCCGATCACGAAGAACACCGTCAGCCTCCCCTTCTTCACGCAGGATGAGTGGAACAAGGAAATCACCGAGAACATCGTCCCGTACGCGCTCGCCGCCTCATCGGACACGGGTCTCACCCCGATCCTGGACGACATCGCGATCAGCGCCCCGAAGGACATGATGCAGGCCGTCGTCGTCAACGGGAAGTCGCCCACCGAGGCGATCAAGATTCTCGCGGACGCCGCCGACAAAGCGAAGGCAAAGTTCAAGAAGTAGTGGGCAGTGGGCAGTGGGCAGCACGGATTTCAGGGACTGCCCACTGCCCACTACTGAGGAGGGATCATGGCCACACGATCGGTCGCGGTGCGAGAGGCGGTGCCGGAGCCGCAGCGGACACCGCGCGCGCGGCGCAGCCGCGACACAGGCTTCGCGTACGCGCTGCTCTTCCCCACGGCCTTCCTGATCCTCCTGCTGGTCGGCTTCCCCTTCCTCCGGGCGCTCTGGCTCTCGTTTCACAAGAAACTGCTCGGCGCGCAAGACGCGCCGTGGATCGGCCTGAAGAATTACACATCCCTCCTGCACGACCAGGCATTCTGGCAGTCGGTGAAGAACACGATGGTCTTCACCGGCGGCTCCATCGGGGCGAAACTGATCATCGGGCTGACGGTCGCGCTCATCCTCAATGAGGCGCTGCCGCTGCGGGCGCTCTGGCGCTCCATCGTCCTGCTCCCGTACGCGATGCCGACGCTCGTCTCGGTGCTCGTCTGGAAGTGGATGTACAACGATGTCGGCGGCGTCTTCAATTACCTCTTGCAGAAGAGCAATGTCCGGGAGACGCCGACGCTCTGGCTGGCGGATCCGAGCACGGCGATGGGGTCGGTGATCGCGGTCAATGTCTGGCGCGGGTTTCCCTTCTTCGTCATCACGATCCTCGCCGGGTTGCAGGCCGTGCCGCAGGAGTTGTACGACGCGGCGAAGGTGGATGGCGCGGGCATCTGGGCGCGCTTCTGGAGAATCACCCTGCCGAGCATCGCGCCCGTGATGGCGGTGGTGACGCTGTTTTCCACCATCCTCACCTTCAACGACTTCTCGATCATCTGGATCCTCACGCGGGGTGGCCCCGGAGGCGCGACGGACGTGCTCTCGACGCTGACGTACAAGATCGCCATTCCGGGCCTCGAACTGGGCAAGGGCGTCGCCGTCTCGGTGCTGATGCTGCCGATCCTCGTCCTCTTCATCGTCCTGCTCAACCGGTTCATGAACCGCCGGGAGGAAATTGCATGACGGTCAAACCCCTCGCTGGTCGCACCGTGGCGCAGCCGGCCGTGCAGAAGCGCATCCACGCCTACCGCGCGCAGCGCGTCGCCATCCGCACCTTCGGCTGGCTGCTGCTCGCGTTCATCCTCCTCGTCGCGCTCTTCCCCGTCTACTTCATGACGATCACGGCGTTCCACCCGCCGACCCTGAGCACGAGCCGGACGCCGACGCTCTTCACAACGCATCTGACGCTCAAGGCGTTCCGCGACCTCGTCCACCAGTACCCGTACATGACGTGGATGCGGAATACCGTGCTCGTTTCCGTGTGCAGCACGATCCTCTCCGTCTCGTTCGCGACTTTCGCCGCGTACAGTCTCTCGCGGTTGCGCTATCCGGGGCGGGCGGTCTTCTCCAACCTCGTCTTCCTCGTCTACCTCTTCCCCTCGACGCTCCTTTTCATCCCAATCTTCATCGTCTGCAAGGATCTCCATCTGCTGAACAAACTGCCCGCGCTCGTCGCGGTCTATCTTACCTTCTCGATCCCGTTCAGCGTCTACCTGCTTAAGGCGTACTTCCTCAGCATCCCCCGCGAACTGGAGGACGCCGCGCTGGTGGACGGAGCGACGCGCTGGCAGAGCATGACGAAGGTCATCATGCCCCTCGCGACACCGGGCATCGCGGTCGCGTGCATCTACTCGTTCACACTCGCGTGGAACGAGTACCTCTACGCCTTCACGCTCCTGAGCGACAGCGAGAAGTTCACCCTCGCGCCGGGGCTGACGAAGTTGATCTTCGGCGACGTCTTCCTCTGGGGGATGATTATGGCAGGCGGCTTCCTGATGAGCATCCCGCTCCTGCTGCTCTACTTCGGCGCGCAGCGCTTCATCGTCGCGGGCCTCGCGGCAGGGGCGGTGAAGGGGTAGGGGAAGTAACAAGTAACAAGTAACAAGTAGGGATCGTGCCACCCTCGTTACTCATTACTCGTTACTCGTTGCTTCGTCTCACATTTGGCGGACGCGCCGGGCCATCTCCTCGTCGATGGTGCGGGGCCACTCGCGCTTCAGGTCGTCGCGCGTGTCCAATTCCAGCGTGTCAAGGCGCTCAATTTCGAGCCGGAGATGGTCGCCGTCCTGCACAGGGCTGAGGCCCTGATGGTTGGTGCCCGTGGCGATCACGTCGCCCGGTTCGAGCGTCATGATGCTGGAGGCGAAGGCGATCAGCGCGGGTATCTTGTTCGCCATGTCGCTCGTCCGATAATCCTGCCGCAATTCATCGTTGACGTAGAGGCGGACGCCGAGGTCGTGCGGGTTCGGCACCTCGTCGGCGGTGACGAGGGCGGGGCCAATCGGGCCGAAGGTGTCGAACGACTTGCCCAGCCGCGTCGTGTCGCGCGCGGAGATGTCCATGAAGGGGACGTACGCCGCGACGTGCTTCATCGCGTCCGCCTCGGCGATGTGCGCGCCGCCTGTGCCGATGACGAGGGCGAGTTCCGCCTCGTGGTGGAAGATGCGCGCCTGGAACGGCGGCAGGATAATCGTCCCGCCGGGGCCGAGGATGCTCGCGGGCGACTTGAGGAACATATCCAGTGGCACCGTCGAGCGCGCGCCACCCTCCGTGTAGTTCGCGAAGGCGCAGACGATCTTGCTCGGCTTCGGCACGGGGGCTTCCAGTTTCACCTCGTCCTGGGGAATGAACGGCCCCTTGTGCATCGCTTGTTGCAGCGCGGGCCGCAGGCTATCGAGTTGCTCCAGCAGGCGGGCGAGCCGCCCCTGCGTCGTGTTGTCGAGTCCGTCGGGGATTTGCCCATCGACGTTGATGATCTGATCGTTGACCCACAGACCGATCTTGCCCGCGTCGTACACCACGATCCGCATGTCGCATCGCTCCTTTCCGCTGCTGTTCCTCTCATATCGCGTGAACCGTCGCCAGTCTACGCCCAACGGGAAGCAATGAGAAGCCGGAAGTCAGAAACTAGAAACCAGAAGCCAGATGAAAGAAGCAACATCGTAGAAGCATCAGGCCTTGATCCTCTATCTTCCGGTTTCCGGCTTCTGGCTTCTGGCTTCTGGCTTCTTCCCCTCTCCCGTATAATCCTCCCACGGAGATCGAACCGTACGGAAGGAGCAGTCGTGAGCACGGACAGTGAACGCTCGGAAGCGGTGATCGCGGGGCTGGCGGCGATCAAGCCCGCCGTGGTACCGATGATGCCCTCCAGCACGCTCAAGCAAATCCTAAACTGGGTGATGGCGCAGCCGGAGATCCGCTCCTTCCCCGTCACACGGGAGGAGGAGGCAATTGGCATCATGGGTGGCCTCGCGCTGACGGGGACGCCCGCCGTCCTCATTATGCAGGACAACGGCGTCGGCAACTTCCTCACCGCACTGACGACCTTCCCGATGGCGTACCATCTGCCCTGCTTCGTGATCATCGCGCGGCGCGGGGGCATTAATGAGTACAACTCGATGATCCACCTCATCTCCGAGCGCGTGCCGGACATCCTCGCCGCCGCCAATGTCCGCACCTTCCACCTCGACGCGATGACGCCGCTCGACCACTGGACGCGCACCATCGTCAAGGGGTACGAGTTCGCGCAGATCACGCACCGCCCCGTCGCGGCGCTCGTCAACCTGATGGGAGGCTGAGCGATGGTGATGCTGTCACGCGCGGAAGCGCTGAAGGTCATCACCGAGGCCTTCCCAACGGAGCCGACCGTCGTCACCCTCGGCGCGACGGTGCGGGAGTTGATCGCCACCGTTGGCAAGCGCGACAACGACCTCTACGTCCTCGATAGCATGGGGTTGCCCGTCGCCATTGGGCTGGGCATCGCCATCGGCAGAGCGGACAACCTGGAGAAGATCGTCGTGATCGAGGGCGACGGCGGGATGCTGATGGGCCTCTCGTCGCTGACGACGGTCGGCTTCCTCAAGCCCGCGAACCTCGTCCTCGTCGTGCTGGACAACGATACGTACGCGAGCACTGGCGGCCAGCCGACCGCCGCGACGACGACCGACTTCGCCGCCATCGCCGAAGGGTGCGGCATCCGTGGCAGCACCGCCGACAATGATGCGGAGTTCCGCGCTGCACTCGCGGAGGCCAGGGAACAGGACGGCCCGACCCTCGTCCGCATGATGATCGACCAGCGCAGCATCCCAACGCCGTATCTGCTCGAAGATCCGGTGCTGCTCTCCGCGCCGTTCCGGCGACTGGTGGGGCGGCCCTAACCCTCCTTGCCCCCTTCCCCACGGGGGAAAGGGGAGGGGAATTGGTTTGTAGTTCCGTACGTGAATCTTGCCAACCTGATTCATTCGACAAGATTCATTGAGGCGCTTCCTGTCGGCAAGTCACCCCTTCCCCCGTGGGGAAGGGGCCGGGGGTTAGGGTGGCTCATTGCTCGTTGCTGCGTCGCGTGCGAGACTGACCGGGGCGGAAATCCGACGTGAGCGGGGGAATGTATGCGCATCAAGCGGTTGCAGCACGTCAGCATCGGCATCGAGGCGGGGCGGGAGGACGAGGCGCGCCAATTCTACGGCGAGGCGCTGGGGCTGAAGGAGAAGCGACGCCCGTTGGGGCTGAAGGATCGCTCGCTGATCTGGTACGACATTGGGGAGGATGAGCACGAGATTCACCTGATCCGCACGGATCCGGCGGCGTTCGGTGCGCCGCGCGCCGGGGATCACCTCTGCATCGAGGTCGATGACATCGACGCGATGCGGGCGCACGTCGCCGCGCACGGCGTGTCGATCAAGGAGACGAGCGTGATCGACAACCGCCCGCGCTTCGTTGTCGATGATCCGTTCGGCAACTCCATCGAACTCGTGCAAGTGACTGGCCGGTTCACGCCGGTGGACGAATAGGAGGGCGACATGGCCGAGGGGAAACTGACGGGGCAAGTCGCGATTGTCACAGGCGCGTCAAGCGGCATCGGGCGGGCGGCGGCGTACGCGCTCGCGGACGAAGGCGCGAAGGTCGCCATCGTTGCGCGTTCGGTGGATACTATCAACACGATGGCGGACGAGATCAACGGCAAGGGCGGCACGGCCATTGCATACGCCGCCGATGTCGCGGATGCTGCGGCGGTTGAGCGATTCGTCACGAATGTCGTGCATGAGTGGGGGCGGATTGACCTGCTCTTCGCGAATGCCGGTATCAACACGAAGCAGCGCAACCTGCACGATATGTCCACCGAGCAGTGGGATCACGTCATTGATGTGAATCTGAGCGGCGTCCTGTACTGCGTGCGGGCAGTGCTGCCACAGATGCGCCAGCAGAAGCAGGGAACAATCATCACCCTCGCCAGCATGGCGGGGCGTCATTCCGGCATCATGTCCGGCGTCGCCTATGGGGCGAGCAAGGCGGGCGCGGTTTCGCTCTCGCACAGCATCAACATCGAGGAGAAGACGAACGGTATCCGCGCGACGGTGATCCTGCCCGGCGAGGTGGCGACCGCGATCCTCGACCTCCGCCCGAACCCGCCGAGCGCGGAGGCCCGCACAACGATGCTCCAGCCGGAGGATGTCGCGGAAACCGTCGTCTTCGTCGCCGGGTTGCCGCACCGCGTGACGATTGACGAGTTGTGGATCACGCCCACCGTGCAGCGCGCGCGCATCCCGGGCGAAGACGCGCCAAAAGCGCAGTAACAGCGAAAACGATTGAACCGCAGAGGCGCAGAGGACGCAGAGGGCCGCAGAGAGAATGCAAAAAAATTCTAGAATCCTTCCTTCTCTTTCCTCCCTCTGTGTTCTCTGTGCCCTCTGTGCCTCTGCGGTTCATCCCTGGTTTCGTAGCCGGTTCTCGAGAGGAGAAGCCCGATGCCACAGAGCGCGGCACTCGCCGCCTTTAACCCGACGCCTGAGGAACTGGCCGAGAAGCGCCACCGGATCGCCGCGCTCCTCGATGCGGAGGGGCTGGACGCGCTTCTGCTGACGCAGGAGGGAAGCGTCGCGTGGGTAACGGGTGGCGGCGCGACGCGCGTCTCTATCGGCGGCGGGGATGCGCTCGCGTCGGTGCTCGTGACGAAGGATGAGACGGTCTACATCCTCGCGGACGCGATCGAAGCGCCCCGCGTCGCGGCGGAGGAAGTGCCGGGGCAGGGCGTCCATGTGAAAGTCTACCCGTGGGAGGAGGGGCGCACCGCCGATCGCGCGCGGATCGTCGCGGACATCGTCGGCGACGGGGAAATTGGGGCGGACGCGCCTGTTGAGGGGATCGCGTCCGTCCGCGTGCTGCGGGACGCAGTGGTGTGGCTGCGCTCCAGTCTCCTCGAACCGGAGGTGGCGCGCTACCGCTGGCTCGCGCAGACCACGGCGAGCCTGCTAGAGGCCGCCGCGCGCGCCGTCCGCCCCGGCATGACCGAGGCGCAGGTCGCCGCGTCGTACGTCGGGCCGCTGATGGCGTACGGCATCCAGGTGCCCGTCGCGCTCGTCGCGGCGGACGAGCGCATCCACCGCTTCCGCCACCCCTTGCCGACCGACAACGCTGTGCAGCAGCACGTCCTGCTCGTCGCGGGGGCGTCTCGCTGGGGGTTGCAGGTGAGCGCGAGCCGCGCCGTCTACTTCGGGCAATTGCCGGACGACTTGCGCCGCAAGCAGGACGGCTGCGCGCGGGTGGACCTCGCGTACATCGACGCCACCCACGCGGGCGCGACAGCGGCGGAGATTTTCACGGCGGGCGCGAAGGCGTATGAGGAAGCGGGCTACGCGGGCGAGTGGCGGCTGCACCATCAGGGCGGCGCGGCGGGCTACGCGGGCCGCGAGTGGACGATCACCCCGACAGGCACCGAGCGCGTGCAGGAGCGGCAGGCGTTCGCGTACAACCCCTCCATCGCCGGTGTCAAGAGCGAGGACACCTTCGTCCTCGGCGCGGACGGCAGGCCGGACTTCCTCTCCGTCACCGGCCAGTGGCCGCACGTCCAAACAATAGAACAGACCTATCCACGCCCCGCAATCCTCGAAATCACGTGAAACCAGGGACGAACCGCAGAGGCGCAGAGGACGCGAAGAAGGGTCTTAACACAGAGGACACGGAGCACACAGAGGGCACAGAGGAAAAAGAGGATTGCTCTGTGCCCTCTGTGTTAATTCCCCGGTTTTGTCTGCTATCGCGACAGCGTGAGCGTTGGGCCTGTCTCGCGCGGCGATTGCGCAGGGGCGTGTCGGGCAGTTTTCCGGGTGGAGGGCGCCTGCTGATGCTCGTGCAAATCCGCTGCGTACCGCCATGCATACCGCTGGATGGTGTCCGCCTGCGTTAAGGGGTGGGACATCGTCACGATATCAATGGCCGCCTCGACGAGGTGCAGCGAGAGGGGCGTCACTGCCGACGTCGGTACCGCGCCATCGAACCATTCGCGCAACAACCGCCGCGACCTCCCGGTCAGATCCGGCACGCCCGTCGTGTTCGCGAGTGTGCCGACGAGTTGGGAGAGGATGCGCGTGAGCAGTGCGGCGGTGTATTCGCTATCCGGTGACGAGACGACGTGCGCCATCGTGCGCTCCCCTTAAGGCTAAACATATGACAAAGTTGTCGAGTTGAAATGTCGCATGTTTCGTGCCGGGGCAGTCGCATGACCGCGCGTTCATGCGGGCGAGAATGCGGGATGCCCCTGGGGATTGCACCGCCAAGAAAGGGGATTTAACACAGAGAGCGCAGAGGACACAGAGGACACAGAGGAGGAAAAAAGGAAAAGAAGATTGCACTGTGATCTCTGTGGTCTCTGAGTCCTCTGTGGTAAGTCCCCCTTGCCCCTTAGGCATCTTGGCGGTTCACATTCGTTTTCTCTGAGCAGTATAGCGGGAATGCACCGGGCGTTCATCTGTTGGTATACTTTGCGGCGGGCTACTGGTCAGTAGTTCTATCTGTTTGAGGGACGAGCAATCGAGCATTGGGAAATGAGGGATGGTTTGGCCGAACGCGCAGCACCGATGGCATCTCCAGCGACGGCGGCACCGGACTCGGCGTACGGCGTCGATGATGGCTATAAGTGGCGGGTGCTCGTCTCGGTCATCTTCGGCACCTTCATGTCGATCCTCGACAACACCGTCGTCAATGTCGCGCTCGCCACGCTCCAGAAGGATTTCGGCGCGAGCATCTCCCATGTGCAGGGGATCGTGACCTACTACGCGCTCTCGCTCGGCATCGTGATCCCCGTCGCGGGCTTTCTCGCGGATCGCTTTGGCATCAAACGCATCTATGTCGGCTCGTTGATCGCGTTCACGACGGCGTCCGCGCTCTGCGGGCTTGCCCCCTCACTGAACGCGCTGATCTTCTTCCGCATCCTGCAGGGGCTGGGAGGTGGCGCACTCCTGCCGCTCGGCACGGCGATGCTCTTCACCGCCTTCCCGCCGCACGAACGCGGGCTGGCGTTGAGTATCTTCGGCGTCCCGTCGCTCGTCGCGCCCGCGCTCGGCCCAACGCTCGGCGGCTTCCTCGTGCAGTACGTGGACTGGCGGTTCATTTTCTACATCAACCTGCCCATCGGCATCATCGGCGCGATCACCGCCTCCCGCAACCTGCGTGAGCGCAAGAGCGCGACGCGGACGCCGTTCGACCTGCCGGGGTGCGTGCTCTCCGTGATCGGCTTCGGCTCGCTGCTGTACGGCCTGTCGAACACCGCAAACGACGGCTGGACGAGCGCGAAAGTCGTGCCCTACGTCGCCACCGGCATCCTCGCACTGATCGCCTTCGTGATCGTCGAACTCCGCTCCACGCACCCGCTCCTCAACGTGCGGCTGTATCAGAAACCCCTTTTCCTCCTCGCGAGCGTGCTGGGGTGGACATCGGTGATCGCGTTGTTCGGCGCGGGGTTCCTCCTGCCGCTCTATTTGCAAGACGCTGCGCGGGCGCTCACCCTTCGAGGCGGGGCTGCTGCTGCTGCCACAGGCGGTTGCGGCGGTGATCTCCATTCAGATCAGCGGGCGGCTGTACGACCGCATCGGGCCGCGCTACGTCGTCACCGCCGGTCTCGTGGTGCTCGTCATCACGACATGGGGGTTCGTCCACATCTCGGAATCGACCTCATTCGTGATGCTCTGCATCCAACTGGCGCTCCGCGGTTTCGCGCTTGCCTGCGTCTTCCAGCCGACGCAAGCCGCCGCCCTCTCGGTGATCGACCGGGATGTGCTGACGCGCGCCAGCTCGCTGCTCGCCGTGATGCGGAGCGTCTTCCAGTCGCTCGGGGTGGCGATCCTCGGCACGGTGCTGCAAATCCGGGGGAAGCCGTCGGGTGGGTTCCGTGGCGTGTACGCGATTGGGGGCTATCAGGCCGCCTTCACCGTCGCGTTCATCGCCGCGATTCTTGGCGTGATTCTCGCTGTCTTCCTGCCCGCCAGGCCGCGTCGTGCGGCTGAAGTCCCCGTTGGCCGCGCGGAACCCGCACCTGTGACGCAGCCCGTTGTGGAGACGTAGTAACTACCCATGTATGCGTGCCTGTTCAGCGCAAGGTCGTTTCCCGTCCGGCGCGGGCGTCCGCGATACGCTCGTGGTGGGAGGGGACGAGGGGCGGCAGATCGTCGGGCGCGAACCAACCTTCGTCGAGCGTCTCTTCGGAGCGGGTGAGCGTGCCACCCATGATGTGGCATTCCACGGCGATCAGCACCATGTGGTAGCGCAGGCCGCGATTGATGCGGAGCGCGTTGCGCGGGTCGGAGTAGACGCCGACGACGCGCCCCGCTGCGACGATCAGGCCGGTTTCCTCCAGCGTCTCGCGCTCCACCGCTGCCGCGACCGTCTCCCCGAGGTCCACATGGCCACCGGGCAGGCACCAGAGCCGGTTGTCCTCCCGCTGCGTCAGCAGCACCCGCCCGTGTGCGTCGAAGATCACCGCGTTAACGCCGACCTTCGGCGTCGTGAATGGGATGTCCTCGGGGGCGTACGTCGGGTCGGCCCACGATGGCGGGAGGAACGTGCCGTCCGGCTCGCGCGGCGCGGCGGGCGCGGCGATCACGGCATCCCGATTCAGCGCGCCGTAGATATGCGGGAACCGCTCGTCGCCATCGTAGCGCCACGGGCTGGTGAGCCGCCGCAGGTCGATCACGAGCGCGTAATAAGGGCGGGCGTCGCGCGCGTAGTAGCGATTGCCCGCCGCCGCGACCTCCGCCGCCGTGTGCGAGGTGTGGATGAAGCCGTCCTGCGGGAAGGCGGCAGGATAGTACGGCGCATCGGGCGGCACGGCGTCCCACTCCTCCGTCGGGACGAGGTGGTACGTGAGCCAGCCGGGTTCGTGGGGGCCGTGCGCCATCAGTCGAGGTCCAGCAGCGTGACGCTGGAGATGACGCCCGGCGTCTCGCGCACGAGGATGAGCGTCTCCTTGAATTGCTCCTTGGAGTCCGCTTCCACGCGCACGATCAGGTCGTAGAGGCCCGTCACGAGCGACATGCCGCGGAAGCGATCCCCCAATCGCTCCTTGACCATCTCGCAGACCTTGACCACATTGGCATTGACGCAAATCAGCACGTAGCCGCGCCACTGGTCCTGCTCCACGCCCTGCGGGGCGAGCAATGGCTCCGGCTCGACCGCGTCGCCGAGTTGCGCCATCAGCGTCCCCGGATCGATCAGTTCCGCCTCGATATCCGCTTCGTCTTCCATGCGGGTGCGACCACGCCAGGTGCGCGTGCCGAAGAGATTCCGCGTCGCCCGATCATCCATCCCTTTTTGTCCTCTCATTGCCGTGCTATCGGTCATCGTGCAGACAATAACACATCCTGTTTTCCCATTAACCGCATGATACAGAAAAGGGGACGGAAGAAACAATCCATCGCCGCGCTCCTCGCCGTACCAGATGGAGAGAGTGCACATCTCGTGACACATCATCAGGCGAGTAAGGAGCAATGCATGTCGCACAAGGTCAGGTTCGTCGGCGGTATCATGGGCATCGTTTTCCTCTTGTTGGCTAACCTCAGCACCGTGAGCGCGGCGGACGGCCCGGACTTCACAAAGTTTGGCTACGCAACCGTCGCGAAGAGCATAGACATCGCGCCCGATCAGGCGGCCACCATCACGATGGGCGATCAGACCGTGACGATCAAGGCGGGGACGTTCGATGCCCCCGTGACCTTTGATCTGCTCACCAGCGACCTGGGCACATGGAAGGCGCTCGTCAAGGATCGTACCGTGCGCGCTGCGTTCGCCTTCCGCGTCACCGATAAGGCGAAGAAGGCGATCCTCCCGACGTTCAAGCAGCCCGTCGTGTACACGTACAGCGGGAAGGACGCCCAGAGCAGCGACGCGATCCTCAACGTTACCGCAGCGACGCCGCCCGCGATCACCCCGAACCCGGTCGCGATCACCTTTGACGGCAAGGTGAATCACCCATTCACCGGCGCGGGCGTCGCCTGGCTCGTCGTCTCCGCGCCCACGAGCGGCGCCACGGGCAGCCCCGCCGCCGCACCAGCCGCGTCCGGAACGTCCGCTCCGGCGGCACCCGTCGCGACTGGCACGGGCGGCGGCACGACCACGACCGCACCGGCGACGCTCCCACAGACGGGTGAGGCGCGGGCGACGGGAACGGACACCACCCGCTTGTTCGGCTTCGGGATGGGCGCACTCCTACTCATTGCCGGGATAGCATTCCGCGTCTATCGCCGCACGGTCACGCCGCGCGCCTGAACAGCGATCTGGTCCGTGTCCGCATCGACCTTCCGGGGATCAATTCCGGCCTGCTCGCACATCCCAGGGCGTATTCAAAGGCGGCTTTGAATACGCCCGATCCACGTCTCCCCCCTCTCGGTCAAGCCCTGAAGGTCTGTGGATTCCTCCAGGCCAATAAGCCAATCAATACAGAGGCAGCCTCCTCGCTTCATGCCGTGAGTATCGGTCGTCTCTCTACCGCGAGCCGTTCAAGCAACTGCACCGCGTGCTCCGGCCCTGGCAGGGCCGCCATCTCATCGCGCACCCGCTCCGCGTTCCTGCGGTACTCGGGATCGTCCAGTACGTCGCGTACCGCTGCCCGGATCGCCCCGGCTGTCAGCTCTGCCGGGGCGATGACGCGGGCGACGCCGAGAGCCGCGCACCGCCGCGCGTTCTCCGGCATGTCGGCGCCGAAGGGGATCAGCACCATCGGCACGCCGTGGGCCAGGCAGGCCACCGCCGTGTTCCAGCCCGCGTGCGAGACGACCACCGCGCAGCGCGGCAGCAGCAGCGTCTGCGGGATGTAGCGCTCGATATGGACGTTGGCGGGCTGAGGGCCGAACCGCCCGGGGTCCTGGTCGCGCCCCACCGTGACGATCAGGCTCACTGGCTCGCCCCGCAGCCCATCCAGGATCGCCTCGAAGACGCCCGGCACCGCGTTGGCCACCGTCCCGAGCGTCGCGTAGACCGTCGGCCGCTCCGGCAGATCGGCCACCCACCCCGGCAGCCCCTCCGCGCCCGATCGGTCGAAGAGCGGGAGCCGCACGGCGTGCGCCGTCGGCGGCAGCGGCACGGCCGGGTCCTGGAACCGCAGCGGGACGAGGGCGAGGTGCAGGTAGCGGTAGAGCATGGCCAGGTCGGGGTCGTCTGGCAGGCCGAAGGCGCGTCGGAGCCGGTTCAGCACCGGGGCGCGCAACGATTGGGCGTAGTCGGGCGGGTGGAAGGCGCCCACTCCCGCCGTGGCGTGGGGCACGCCGAGCCGCTCCGCCGCCACGCAGCCGCCGTACTCCCACGGCTCGCGCACCAGCACGTCCGGTCGCCACCGCGCGGCGAGCCGCAGCAGGTCGGGCACCGCGCACTCGGCCATGAAGCCGAAGATGCGCCCCTCGAACCAGGCCGTCCGCGCCGGCCCCGAGGGGATCGTCAGGAGGTGGGGGAACAGGTCGAACCACCCGCGCCCCTGCGGGTCGAAGCCCATCGGCACGGTGCGGAAGCCCGTAGCCGCCACCAATGGGCAGAGTGTCTGGCCGGTGGCAAATGCGACCTCGTGGCCGGCGGCCTCAAGCGCCCGTGCGAGCGGCACCAGCGGGTGGAAGTGGCCAAGGAACGGGAGGCAGGTGAACAGGACGCGCACGGCGACCGCCTTTCGCGGGTCACGACTCTAGACCCCAGCGCACGGGAGAACGGCGCCAATCGTATCAAGCAACGCGAGGCAAACTATCCGGGCCTTCGTGCCTTCGTATTTCAACTCTCCTTCCGGAGACGCGGCAGGATGTCGGTCGCGACCCGCTCGAGGACGGACATTTGTGCGTCGCTGGGGGCGTCGATCAGTAGTTCGTTGATGCCCGCCGCGCGGTACTGCCCGACGACTTCCTCGAAGGCATTGACGGAGGCCCACGGGTCATTCGGCATCAGGGCGGCCCAGCCGTAGAGCGAGCGGATGATCGCGTCCGGGTCGCGCCCGATCGCGGCGCAGTGCTCGTCGAGGATTTCGTTCCGGGCGCGCATCTCCGCGACGGTGCCATGCGAATTCCAGCGGTCGGCGTACTGTGCGACGATCTTCAGCATCTGCCGTCCGTGCGCGCCGAGCGTCAGCGGCGGGCGGGGCTGCTGGATCGGGCGGGGGCGTGACGCCGCATCCTTCAACTGATAGTACGCGCCATCATACGTCGTGACCTCGTTGCGGAGGAGGGAATCGACGATCTCGACCGCCTCGCGGAACCGCCCGACGAGTTCGGCGGGCGGGGGAAAGGGGATGCCGAACATCTCATGCTCCGGCACGTACCACCCCGCGCCGAGGCCGAGTTCCAGCCGCCCGTTGGCGATGTGGTCAACCGTCACCGCCTCCTTCGCGAGCAGGGCGGGGTGGCGAAAGGTGTTGCACGAGACGAGCACGCCGATGCGGATGCGCTCGGTGCGCGCCGCCAGACCGGCGAGCAGCGTCCATCCCTCGTAGTACGGCCCGGTCGGGTGGCTCGGCTGCACGTAGTGGTCGCAGTCCCAGACGCTGTCGAAGCCGAGTTGCTCGAACCGCTGCCACCGTTCGACGGTCTTCTCCCACGGCATATTCTGGTCGGTGCAGAGGCCGATGCGGAGCGGCTGTGCCATCTAAAAACCCTCCTTATGCATTCGGTGGTGTCTCCATTACTCGTGTTGGCTCGTCGCCAGTGAGCGTGTCACGACGGTGATTGCGCCACGTTCGCGACGTTCAGGCTTTGGTGTGACGACAATTTCCACGTCTCGGCCCAGTTGGGTGAGGAAGCTCATCAGTCGCTCCACGGAAAATCCACTCAGCCGACCCCGCACGAGATTGGAGACGTGTGGCTGCTCGATCCCGAGGGTTGCACCGGCCTGTGCCTGGGTAAGTCCGCGCTCCGCGATAATTGTGCTGATCTGGTAGGCGAGTTCCGCCTTTGTTTTCCGTTCCTCCGGGTTTGGCAAGCCGAGATCAGCGAAAACGTTGCCGCTTCCTTCGGTGATGGTGATCTTCTCATCCATTTGCGTTATTCCTCACTCGTTTCGTGTCCTCACGAACCGCTTCATGCTTTGGCGTTGTGATGCGAGCAGGCATGCTCCTTCCTCAGTACCCTCGCTGCTTATCGACGACGTTCATCAGCGGCTTGCCCGTGAGGAAGCGGCGGAGGTTGTCGCTGAGGATGGCGTAGGCACGGGGGCCGTACTTCGGGGTGAGGCCGCCGTAGTGGGTGAGTAGGATGAGGTTCGGCACGTCCCAGAGCGGGTCGTCCGGCGGCAAGGGTTCGGGGTCGGTCACGTCGATGCCCGCGCCCGCGATGGCGCCCCCCTTGAGCGCGGCGAGCAGCGCGGCCTGATCGACAATTGGCCCGCGCCCGACGTTGAAGAAGTACGCCGACCGCTTCATCGCCGCGAACTCCGCCGCAGCAAAGCGGTGGTGTGTCTCCGCCGTCAGCGGCAGTGTGACGACGACGTGATCGGCGTCCGCAAGCATCCCGTGGAGATCGCCCGGCGCGAACTGACGGTCGAGCAGCCCCTCCGGCGCGGGCGTGTCGGAGCGCCGCCAGCCCGTGACGCGCATCCCGAGACCCTTCGCCTTCCGCGCCAGCGACGTGCCGATCTTGCCGAGGCCGAGGATGCCCATCGTCTGCCCCTCGATCTCGAACATGCCCGTCGGCCAGTAGAATCGGTGCGGGCCGCGCTGATTGAGAATTTGCTCCGGCAGGCGGCGCGCGAAGGCGAGGAGCATCGCCAGCGTCTGCTCCGGCACGCTCGCCGCATGGACGCCAACAACCGTCGTCGCGACAACCTCCGGACGCTCCTGGAACGCGGGCGTGGAGACGCCGTTCGCGCCCGCGCCGGTGGACGAAACCCAGCGGAGCCGCATCGCCCGCGCCAGCAAACGCTCCGGCACGTCGCCGATCACGGCGTCCGCCTCGGCGATGTGCCGCTCCAGCACCTCCGGCTTCCCCTCCGTGGAGTAAAACGTCACATCCGGGAAGTCCCGCGCGAACCACGCGGAGTAATCCACCCCATCATTGCGCCCCATGTTCCCGCCGACCAGCACGACGGGCTTCCGCTCACTCTCCGCCACTATTCTCCCTCTCCTCAGAAATTGGGACGCCAGGATGCAGAAACTCGAACCACAGAGTCGCAGTATCGCATCTTGTTGCGCCCGCGCGCACGCCGGGGCATACTCGCGGCACGATTGGGCTGTTCGCAACGGGTGAAAGGGAGCCACTGAATGCCTGCACCAACCACCGAGGATCGCGCGCGCGTTTCCGTCGATGCGCTGGGGGAGTTCTACGTCCGTGCCTTCACCAGCGCCGGACTGACGGATGAGGACGCGCGAACGGTCTCGCGCATCCTGATGGGCGCGGATGTGCACGGCATCGAGTCGCACGGCGCGCCGCTCGCGCACGGGTACATCAACCGGATTCGCAGCGGCCTGATGAACCCGCGCCCGAAGATTTGCACCGTCGCGGAGTTCCCCGGTACCCTCGTGCTCGACGGTGACAACGGCGTCGGGCCGGTCATCGCGGCGCACGCGATGCGGCGAGCAATCGAGAAGGCGCGGGAGAACGGCGTGGGCACCGTCACGGTGCGGCACAGCAACCACTTTGCCGCGACGTGCAACTACCCGCTGATGGCGGCGGCGGAGGGGATGGCGGGGATGGCGATGACGACGACCGGCCCGAACGTCCTGCCAACCTTCGGCAATCTGCCGATTCTCGGCACGAACCCGATCGCGATTGCTTTCCCCGGCGGCAAGGCCGAGAAGCCGTTCCTGCTCGACATGTCCACGAGCGTTGTCGCGATGGGCAAACTGGGCGTTTACCGCCGCGAGGGGAAGGAGTTGCCGTCCGGTTGGGCGGTGGACGCGGAGATGCGCCCGACGACCGATGCGACCGAGGCAAGGCACCTCCTCCCGCTCGGCGGCGACCGCGCGCACGGCGGGCAGAAGGGGTATGGCCTCAACGTCGCGGTGGACCTCTTCTGCGGGCTGCTTGGTGGGGGCAGGGTGAGCGCGGAGATCCCGAACAACGCGACCGTGCCGACGGAGCACACGCACATGTTCAGCGCGTGGCGCATCGACGCCTTCGTGCCGATGGAGGAGTACGCCGCGCGCTTCGACACGTACGTCCAGATGCTCCACAACACGCCTGTCGCGGCGGGCCACACGCGCGTCCTCACCCCCGGCGACCCGGAATGGTTGGCGGAGGACGACCGCCGCGCGAACGGCATCCCGCTCAATCCGATGGTGCTCGCGGATTTGCATGAACTGGCCGTGGAATTGAACATCCCGTTTGAACTCGCCTGACCCCCGGCCCCACAGGGGAAGGCGAATGGGGAAATGCGGAGTGGACACATCACTAACGGAATTTCTCGCGCGGCATACGCCGTTCCATGAGGAAACGGCGATCTGGTGGTCGGGGCAGATGCATGTGCGCCTCACGTCCTACCTGAGTGACGAGTTGCCGCCGCGTGATGTCATCACGTCCGCGAATACGCTGCTTTTTCGTGACGATGCGGTGATCGTCTCGCGCAATCGCGATGACACCCACATCTGGCCGGGCGGTCGGCGAGAACCGGGCGAAACGCTGATGCAGACGCTCAGCCGTGAGGTGTTAGAGGAAACCGGGTGGACGATCCGCGATGCCTCGCTGCTCGGCTTCGTCCACGGGCGCCATGAGACGCCGAAGCCGGAGAACTACCCGTACCCGTACCCGGATTTTATCCGCGTCGTGTACATGGCGGAAGCGGACACGTTCACGGCGGGCATGACAGACCCCGACGAGTACGAACTGGAATCGGCCTTTCGCTCCATCGCGGATGTGCGATCAATGACCCTGCGGAATGGTCAGCATGGCTATCTCGATCATGTGCTCGCGCTTCGCAGGCGAAGGAGTAACGTCAGACCGTTTGGGTTCGGTGGGTTGCCGCAGTCCGGTGGCTACGGGCGGGACACGGATGCCGCGTTAACCGACTCGTTGCAGCGGTTGCGGGAGATAGGGCGTATGCG
>JAABUT010002273.1_pt1 | contig 18974 bp, 18 predicted proteins | sample 5559281 | NCBI WGS metagenome assembly JAABUT01 (sample SAMN10711880, study PRJNA513359) | rock metagenome | isolation source: Antarctica rocks | place: Antarctica: Victoria Land, Ricker Hills nord | collected 2016-01-04
GCCGTTCAGGAGGTCAGTTCACCGCGACCGCGACGTAGCGCACTTCGCCCTGGCCGTTCGACACCAGGAGCAGCGCGGTCTTCTTGCCGAGGTCCTTCACGGCCTTGATCTTCAGGGCGATGTCGGCCGGGTCCGTGACCGCGACCTGGTTGACCTCGACCACGACATCGCCCGGCTTGACCTTGTCGGCCGCGGGCGAGGCCGGGTCGACAGCCGTCACCACGACGCCCCTCACGGTATCCTTGATGTCATATTGCTTGCGCAACTCGTCGCTCAATTGCGCCAGACTCATGCCGAGCGCCTGCTGCACGGCCGGTCTCGGCAGATCCGCCCCCTTGCCCTTCTCAAGGGCGGCCTGCTGCACCGCATCCTCGAGCCGCCCGAGCTTGACCGTGAGGCTCTGCGGCTTGCCGTCCCGCACCACCGCCACCGTCACGTCCTTGCCGACCGGCGTCGCAGCGACGATCTTGGGCAGGTCGCGCGATTCGTGCACGTCCCGGCCATCGAACGCCACGATGACGTCGCCCTGCTTGAGGCCGGCCGGCGCGGCCGGACCCTTCTCGTCGATCCCCGCCACCAGGGCGCCACGCGGCGCTCCGAGCCCCATGGCTTCGGCGATCTCGTCCGACACCGGCTGGATCCGCACCCCGAGCCAGCCGCGGCGGACTTCGTGGAACTGGCGCAACTGGTCGATGATCGGCACCACGGTGTCGGAGGGCGTGGCGAAGCCGATGCCGATCGAGCCGCCCGACGGCGACAGGATCGCCGTGTTGATGCCGATCACCTCGCCCTGCATGTCGAACAGGGGACCGCCGGAATTGCCCTTGTTGATGGAGGCGTCGGTCTGGATGTAATTGTCGTAGGGACCGCTCTCGATGTTGCGGTTGCGCGCCGACACGATGCCGGCCGTCACGGTGCCGCCGAGCCCGAAGGGATTGCCCACCGCCATGACCGGGTCTCCGACCCGCATGCGGTCGCTATCGCCGAATGGCACGGTCTTCAGCGGCTTCTCGGGTTTCACCCGGAGCACCGCAACGTCGATCTTGCTGTCCTTGCCCACGACTTCGGCCTTGAGCTTGGTGCCATCGGTGAGGATCACCGTGATGTCGTTGGCGCCCTCGATCACATGGTTGTTGGTGATCACGATCCCGGCGGCGTCGATGATGAACCCGGAGCCGAGCGAATTCGACCGCCGGCCATGGGGCGCCTCGTCGTCGCCACCCCCTTTGCGCTGCAGCTGGCGCTTGAAGAACTCCTCGAAGAGATCGTCGAGCGGCGTGCCGGGCGGCAGCTTCGGCGCGGCGCTCGCCTGTTTCTCCTCGACCACCTGCGAGGCCGAGATGTTCACCACCGCGTCCGTGACGCTCGCCGCGAGATCGGCGAGCGAGTCGAGGCCCTTGGCGGCCGCCGGCGACGTGCCGAAGGTCGCCGCGGGACTCGCGACGATGCCGGCCACGAGCGCGACCGAGAGGGCGGCGCGGAGCGCGAACGGCGAAGCGCGGCGGCGCGGGGTCGAGTTCACGGGGGCGATGGGCATGGCAGCGATCCGCGATGAAGGGGCACGACGGCGTCGGTACCGCCAGCCGGCCACAGGCCGTGATCATACATGAGCGCGGGGCACCGGCAATTCGAGGGCGCCGATGCAAGAGCCCCGGCAGACGGGGCGACCGATACGCCTCGCCCGAGCCTGAACTCCGAAGACGGCCCGCCCACCTCGTCGTGGCGGGTCCGGCTAAGGGGCCGCCGGCGGCGCGGCGGCGGGCGGCGGCACCGCAGCGGCTGGCGCCGGCATGGCCGGAAACGCCGAGCCGGGCCGGCCATCGGGGTTGTTGAAAAACCGGAAGAAGTCGGAATCCGGCGTCAGCACCAACCGCGTCCTGTCGGGTCTCAGGCTCGACGTATAGGCCTGCATGGTCCGATAGAAGCTGAAGAACTTCGGGTCGCGGCCATAGGCCTCGGCGAAGATCCTGTTGCGGTCCGCATCGCCGGCGCCGCGCAACGTATCGGCCTGCCGCTGTGCGTCGGCTCGCAGCACCACCACGTCGCGGTCGGCCTTGGCCTTGATGGTCTGGTACTCTTCGGAGCCCTGAGCGCGGTACTCCGCGGCCTGACGAGCTCGCTCGCTCTGCATGCGACCGTAGATCTTCTCGCTGAGTTCGGCCGGCAGGTCGGCGCGTCGGATCCTGACGTCGTTGACCGTGACGCCGAGGCGCCCGCCCTCATTGTTCACGAGGTCGCGGATCTTGACCATCAGCTGGGCACGCTGGTCGCGCACGATCTGGGGCAGCGTGGCCTCCCCCAGCACCCGGCGCAGGGCCGAGTTGAGGATGGACCCCAGCTGGTTGTTGGCGCGCGCCACGGAGCCGACCGTCTGGTAGAATTTCAGCGGGTCGGCGATGTGGTAGCGCACGAAAGCGTCGACCAGGATACGCTGGTTGTCCGAGGCCAGCACCTCTTGCTGGGCCGATTCGAGGTCGAGGATGCGGTTGTCGAGGTCGACGACGCTTTCGAAGAACGGAATCTTGACGTGCAGGCCGGGCCGATCGATCACCCGCACGGGCTGGCCGAAATAGAGCACCAGCGCCTGCTCGGTCTGGTCCACCGTGAAGACCGCGCCGCTGAGCACGATCAGGGCCAGGACCACGATCCCGACCGCAACATAGCCGCCGAACCTCATGGCTTGGCTCCCAACGCCGGCAGGGTCTTGTCGGAGCCGAGCGGCAGCACCGGCAGCACGCCGTTGCCGCCGCGGGCGTCGAGGATCGTCTTGTCGGCGCCGGCCAGGATGGACTCCATGGTCTCGATGTAGATGCGCTCGCGCGTGATGTCGGGGGCGTTTTTGTATTGGTTGTAGATCTGCTCGAAGCGCGAGGCCTGGCCGGTGGCCTCCTGCACGGTCTGGGTCTTGTAGCCCTCCGCCTCCTGCACGATGGCGACGGCGGCGCCCCGCGCTTCGGGCACGACCTTGTTGGCGTAGCCCTGGGCCTCGTTGCTCAACCGCTGTTGGTCCTGCTGGGCCGCCGTGACGTCGCGAAAGGCCGCGATGACCTGCTGGGGCGGATCGACCGATAGCAACTGAACCTGCAGCACCAGGATGCCGGCGCGATAATCGTTGAGCACCTTCTGGATCAGGTCCTGAACGGCCGGCTCGATGGTCTTGCGGCCGGACGTCAGGATGTTCTGGATCTGCGACTGGCCGATGACCTCGCGCATGGCGCTTTCGGACACGGCCTTCACGGTCTCGTCCGGGCGGCGCAGGTTGAAGGCGTAGAATTCGGGGTGTTCGGGGTCGATCTGCCAGATCACGCGGAACTTCACGTCCGCGATATTGTCGTCTCCCGTCAGCATCAGGCTCTCGGCCGGCACCTCCTGGCTGGTCTGAAGGCCGGGGCGGCGCGGGTCGGACGTCGAGACCGATCCGATGTCGATGGCGTTACGGTCGGTGACGGCAAGCTTGACGACGTCGCCGATCGGGTAGGGCAGGTTGTAGTTCAGGCCTGCCGCGGTCTTGCCGGTATAGCGGCCGAACATGAGGTTGATGCCGACCTCGTTGGGCGACACCGTGTAGAAGCCGCTGGCGAGCCAGATCAGGACCACCACCAGCAGGCCGCCCAGGATGGCGAGGCCGCCGAAACCGCCATTCGGCAGGAGGCCCCTCAGCCGCGTCTGGCTGCGGCGAATGAATTCCTCGAGATCGGGCGGGGTCGGTCCACTGCTTCCGGAGCCAGGCCCCTGCCCCCAAGGGCCGGGATTGCCGGGCTTCCACGGGCCGCCTCCGCCTTGATTACTCCAGGACATCCGGTTCCTCGCCAACGGCGGATCGCCGTGATCGCGATATAGGCGAACGGAAGCGCCGCAGCAATCAGATGCTACGGGAGGCCGCGGGCGAGCCTGGCAGCGGCCGGGTGGCACGCGGTTCAGCGCCGACGATGGTCCACATAGCTGAAGCATGTCTCGTTGTCTGGCCCTGGTGACCGCGGAGATCCGGAACGAGTCGAAGGCTCGACGGTTTCACGCTAGGGAAGCAGCTAAAGCTGCAGACTCAACGATGGAGCCATAGGCCGGATCGTACTGTGTCCTTCAGATGCTGACCACCCGATCGACAAATCTTAAAGCAAAATCAACCTTCAGGTGTCTTCATTTGAAGCGCTGTGTCATCACGAGGCTAAGCACACGAGTGGATCACATTCTGGCATTCATTCGAGACGGCATCGGGGTGTCTGATCGGCTTAGTGAACCCCAAGACCTGAGCGACATGGCTAAGTTCCGCTTCAAAATGCCTCCGATATGCTTCATCGTGGCTCGAAGCTCTGCACACAACGTGATCGGATGTGAAGGAAAATTGCCGTGGAAATTGAGATCGGATCTAAGAAGATTCCGTTCTCTAACCATAAAACATGCGGTCATAATGGGGCGCAAGACTTTTGACTCGATTGGGCAGCCACTGCCGAATCGGTTCAACGTTGTTGTTTCACGCTCCAGACTTCTAAGCGAGACCGAAATCGATCTTCACGGAACCGACACCAAAATTCTACATACAAAAAGTACGGAGGACGCCCTTTTCTGTTCAGATATATTTACTATCCTCAATGAGGCTGGGAAGATATTTGTTATCGGTGGAGCCGAGATATATAAACGTTTTAGCCCCGTTGTGGATCGTGTCTACCTCACTGAAGTGCACACGGAGTTAGAAGGTGACGCATATTTCACCGAAGACTTTCCCCGGGAAACTTGGCGTCTCGTGCACAGCGAAAAAGTCGTTAAGACTCCAGAGGACGAATTCGAGTCTTCGTTTCATATCTTAGATAAAAAATCAAGCTCCAACAGACTGAGATCTTTTTCCGAGATAGCTGCTAAGAAAATGACTCGACACGCCTATATGCGGACCGTCAATAATAACGATGCTAAACTGATTGAAGGATACGCTTTTCGACAATCGAAAAATGCAGCCAGCGCACAGTTCCATTTCAGCTTCCCGGATGCTTAGGGACAACCTTCGGGCCGCCATATCAGAAGCTTGAACTTGCCAGCCGCGCCAGGGCGTCGCCAGTCACCCGGCAGCCGGTCCATTCGTCCAGCATCTCGGCGCCGAGCGCGCGATAGAAGGCGATCGAGGTCGCGTTCCAATCGAGCACGCTCCACTGCAGGCGCGTGAGGCCCTCGTCGCTGCAGCGCCGTGCCAGCCGCCCCAGCAGGGCCTTGCCGAGCCCCTGCCCGCGCGCTGCCGGTCGAACGTAGAGGTCTTCGAGAAAGATGCCGTGCCGCCCCTCGAAGGTCGAGAAATTGTAGAACCAGAGCGCCAGCCCGGCCGGACCCTCGGCCGCTTCCGCGATCTCGCAGAAGGCCCGGGGTGCAGGCCCGAACAGCGCCGCGCCGATCATCTCGGGCGTGGACCGGACCGCGTGGGCCAGGCGCTCGTAGTCGGCCAGTTCGCGGATGAGCGCGTGGATCAGCGCCGCATCGTCCGGCGCGGCGGGGCGGATCGAATGGGTCATGGTCCTGAACAGCAGCCGGCTCGACGGACGTCAAGGGGCACCTCTCAAGTCGGAGTTCCCGCGGGCGGTGAACAGGATACGCCGATCGCCGCCGCGGAGGCGGTAGACGCCGATATCCTTCCCGCTCGCCGACTTGCCGGTTACGGTCAGCCGATGCCGCGAGTAAGTGGCCCTTTCCGGTAGTGGCTCGCGCAACACACGGATGATCTCCGAACAGAGAACACCGGTCATGCAGCGATGACTCGCTCAGCTGCCCAGCCATCATGGGCACCATGCTGATCTGGTCAGGAGCAATCGCTAACGGGAGTGAGCGTGTGTCGCGCCGATCTCCGCCTGCTTAACATCCAGATTAGGCAGTTCGTGGATGGCCTCAACCACCTCGATCTTGTCGAGCTCCGCACCGATCTTCCGGCGCGCGTGCCAAAGGTCATAAGCCTCCTGCATGCGGAGCCAAAGCTCAGGCCCATTACCGCAAAACTTGCCGAGCCGAAGCGCCATCTCAGGCGAGATCCCGGAGTCTTCGGACAGCACGCGATGCAACTGCTGCCGAGTGATGCGGAGCGCTTCGGCGGTGGCCGTCACTGATAAGCCAGTGCTCGGCATGATGCTCTCCCGCAGAATCACCCCTGGATGAATAGGTGCCCTGTTGGGGCGGCGAGCACTGATGTCGTTCATAGAGGAATCTCACAACTGACCAAGGAAAAACATGAGCTATGTCATTGCCTTAGTGATACTGGACGAAGTCCACGCGGTAAGCGTGGCCCATGTCGAATTCGAATGTTAGGCAACGTGGTCCATTCACATGGACCGAGTATCGCGTGGGCTTGAAGCCGCTGAGCGCGTGGAACTGCCATCCTGGCACGTTCATGTCGCTGACTGCCGGAGCCGCGTCCAAAGCCGCGAGGCGCTCAAGAAGCCTAAGGTGGTAGATTTTGTTGATCTTAGAGCATTTTCCGGTTAATCCGGTTCATATCCTGCAGCGGCGAAGTAGTTTGCGCATTCTTGGGGGGTAAACAGGTCGAGCAAGCGACCGATGGTGGTCCAGAGGCCGTCGATGGTGCGCTCGGCGGCTTTGCGCAGCAGGGCTTTGAGCTTGGCGAAGGCGTTCTCGATCGGATTGAAGTCCGGCGAGTAGGGCGGAAGCAGTAGGAGGCTGGCGCCCCGCTGTTCGATCGCGGCCCTGACCTTTTGTCCCTTATGGGCGGGCAAATTGTCGAGGATCACGACATCGCCCGGGCGGAGTGTCGGGACGAGGATCTGCTCGGTGTAGGCGAGGAACCAGGCCCCGGTCATCGGCCCGTCGAGCACCATGGGCGCGGTAAAGCCGCCCAGGCGCAGGCCGGCCACGAAGGTCGTGGTTTTCCAGTGGCCGTGCGGGATGCCCGACCGGAGGCGCTCGCCCCTGAGGCATCGTCCGCGCAAGCGCGCCATCTTGGTCGAGGCTCCGGTCTCGTCGATGAACACCAGCCGTGCGGGATCGAGGTCGGGCTGGTTCTCGAACCAAGCTTCACGCCTGGCCAGCACGTCCGGTCTGTCCTGCTCGGCCGCGTGCGCCGTTTTTTTTGAACGTGATGGCCCGCGCCGCAAAGAACCGCCACAGTGTTCCCACGCCTGCCGTCACGGCCCGCTCGTTGGCAAGCCGAGCCTGCATCTCGTTCAGCGTAATGGCCGGATCGGTCGCGATCAGCCCGAGAAGGAAATCGCCGTGCGCATCGAGCTTGCAGCGCCTTGGCTGTCCTTGGCGACGCGGCTTGTCCTCACCCGTTGCACGCACCCGGCGCACCCAGACGATCGCCGTCGAGACCCCAATCCCGAACCGGGCCGCCGCCTGCCGCACCGACAAGCCAGACGCCGCAGCCTCAAGAACACGATTTCGCAAGTCCTGACTGTAGGCCCGTGCCATCTCAGCCTCCATGTTGGAGACCTTGAATCAGAACCCAACCAGCTTGGGAACCGTCATTGAATCGGAGATCCTGGAAGGTGCTCTAGAAGTCTCTCCGCTCTCGAAAAGTTCGGCTAAACCCTTGTCCAGGAAGGTCTGAATCATTTGGTCCCTTGCAACTTGATCGTTGGATAATGATCCAGATTAACACCGGGATTGTAACCTATCAAGTTACATGTTACACATTGAGGTGACAAGGGACGTTACGGGTTCCAGGCCAACAGGGCGCGCAAAAGCGAGAGCCCGTTGCCGGTCGCCGTCAGCCGATCGACATCAAGCTGGCGTTGCCGCCGGCCGCGGCCGTGTTGGTCGAGACCGAACATTCCTCGAGCAGGCGCGTGAGCTGATAGTCATCCCGCTCGGCCGAGCGCGACGCTTCCACCGGAAGGATGGGCCCGTCCCGCTCGGCCACCTGGCGGGCGATGTCGAGCAGAGCGTCGGGCTCGCCCTCGAACAGCAGGCCGCGCAGGTCCTCGGCCTGCTGCCAGGCGTCGACCGGCACGACCCGGGCCGCCACCTCGGCCGGAAGGCGATCGAGCGCCGCCGACGCCCCGCCGCGCTCCACCACCGCGACATTGCCGGTCGCCAGGATGGCGCCGACCTGGATCAGCAGCCCCGACACCGTTCCGGACAGCGCCGCGATGCGACCGCGCGAGCGCAGCCCATAGGTGTTGCGCTCGCCGACCGGCCCGGGCAGCTCGACCCGGGCGCCGAGCGCCGAGCGTGACAGATAACCGATGCAGTGCTCGGCTTCCGCGGCGTGGCCCCGGGCGCCGAGCCAGTCCGCATAGGCGCGCGCGGTCGACAGTGCCGGCCCGGCCCCTTCGAGGCCGCGCAGCGCCGTCTGGGGCGGGATGTCGAGCAGACGTCCGAGATAAAGCGGGCCGCCCGCCTTGGGACCCGTGCCCGACAGGCCCGAACCGCCGAAGGGCTGCACGCCCACCACCGCCCCGATGACGTTGCGGTTGATGTAGACGTTGCCAGCCTCGACTGCCCCGACCACGCGGGCGATCGTCTCGTCGATCCGGGTATGCAGGCCGAAGGTCAGGCCGTAGCCGGTGGCATTGACGTCGGCGACCAGCCGGTCGAGGTCCTCGCGCCGGTAGCGCACCACATGCAGCACCGGGCCGAAGATCTCGCGCTCGACGTCGGCCACGCGTCCGACCTCGATGAGGGTCGGGGCCACGAAGGTGCCGTGCCGCGTCCCCGATGGCAATGGCAGCGTCTCGACCGCGTGGCCGCGCGCCCGCATGGTCTCGACATGGTCGAGGATGCCGTCGCGCGCCTCGGCCGTGATCACGGGCCCGACGTCGACCGAAAGCGCCCGTGGATCGCCGATCTCGAGTTCGCGCATCGCGCCTTTCAGCATGTGGAGGATCCGGTCCGCCACCTCCTCCTGCAGGCACAGGATGCGCAGTGCCGAGCAGCGCTGGCCGGCGGAATCGAAGGCCGAAGCCATGACGTCGCCCACCACCTGCTCGGCCAGCGCCGAGGAGTCCACCACGAGCGCGTTCTGCCCGCCCGTCTCGGCGATGAGCGGGATCGGTCGGCCGTCGGGCGCGAGGCGCCGGGCGAGCTGCCGCTGGATCAGCCGCGCCACCGCGGTCGAACCCGTGAACATCACGCCCCGCACGCGCCTGTCGGCCACCAGTGCGGCCCCGACCGCGCCTTCGCCCGGCACCAGCTGCAGAACGTCGGCCGGAACGCCGCCGGCGTGCAGGATCCGCACCGCTTCGGCCGCGATCAGCGGGGTCTCCTCGGCGGGCTTGGCCAGCACCGGATTGCCGGCCGCCAGTGCCGCCGCCACCTGCCCCGTGAAGATGGCCAGCGGGAAATTCCACGGGCTGATGCACACCACCGGCCCCAGCGCCGCATGGCGCTCGGCCCCGAAGGTGCGCACCACTTCGGCGCCGTAATAGCGCAGGAAGTCGACGGCCTCGCGCACTTCGGCGACCGCATTGGCGTAGGATTTGCCGGCCTCGCGCACGATGAGCCCGATCAGCACCGGCATGCTCCGCTCGATCGCGTCGGCCGCGCCGGCGAGGCACCGGGCACGCGTCTCGGGCGCCGTCGCGGCCCAGCCCGGGGCAGCCGCCACCGTGGCCGCGAGCGCGGACTCGATCTCGGCCGGCCTCGCGCCACGGACGGACCCCACGATGTCGCGACGATCGGCGGGGTTGAGGACGGGCGCGAAGCCGCCATCGTGGTCGGCCACGCCGGCCGGTGCCGCGGTCCAGCGCCGGCCCGCACTCTCGTGGAGAGCCCGGGCCAGTTCGGCCAGCCGATCCTCGTCCGACAGGTCGAGCCCGCGGGAGTTGACCCGGTCGGGGAAGAGCGCGCATGGCGCCGCGATGCGCGGGTGCGGCACGCCGACCGGGCTCATGGCCCGGACGGTCGCGACGGGATCGGCCACGAGGTCGTCGACCGGCACCTTCTCGTCGGCGATACGGTTGACGAAGGACGAGTTGGCACCGTTCTCGAGCAGCCGCCGCACCAGATAGGCCAGCAGCGTCTCATGGGTGCCGACCGGCGCATAGATCCGGCAGGGCCGGTCGAGCCTGGCCGGACCCACCACCTCGTCGTAGAGCGGTTCGCCCATGCCGTGCAGGCACTGGAACTCGTACCGGCCGGGATAGAACTCCGGGCCCGCCATGCTGACGATGGCGCCCACAGTCTGGGCGTTGTGGGTCGCGAATTGCGGGAACACCGCGTCCGGTGCCGCGAGAAGCTTCCGGGCACAGGCCAGATAGGACACGTCGGTATGGAGCTTGCGGGTGAAAACCGGGAAGCCGTCGAGCCCGTCGGCCTGGGCGCGCTTGATCTCCGAGTCCCAGTAGGCGCCCTTGACGAGCCTCACCATGATGCGCCGCCCGGCGCGGCGGGCGAGGTCGACGATCCAGTCGACCACGAAGGGGCACCGCTTGCCATAGGCCTGGATGACGAAGCCGAGGCCGTTCCAGCCCACGAGCCCGGGGTCGAGGCTCAGGGCTTCGAGGAGATCGAGCGAGATCTCCAGGCGATCCGCCTCTTCGGCGTCGATGTTGAGCCCGATGTCGTAGGAGCGGGCCAGCGCCGCCAAAGCCTTGAGGCGCGGCAGCAGCTCGCCCGTTACGCGGCCCATCTTGGCGCGGCTGTAGCGCGGGTGCAGGGCCGACAGCTTGATCGAGATGCCGGGGCCGTCGTAGATGCCGCGTCGATCGGAGGCCTTGCCGATGGCGTGGATCGCGGTCTCGTAATCGGCGAGGTAGCGGGCCGCGTCCTCGGCCGTGGTGGCGGCCTCGCCCAGCATGTCGTAGGAATAGCGGAACCCCCGCGCCTCGAGCCTGCGGCTATTCGCTAGCGCTTCCGCGATGGTCTGGCCGGTGACGAACTGCTCGCCCATCATCCGCATGGCGAGGTCGGTGCCGCGGCGGATCAGCGGCTCGCCGCCGCGTCCGATGAGCCGCGTGAGCGCGCTCGACAGGCTCGATTCGCTGGTCGTCGTGGTGAGACGCCCCGTGACGACGAGGCCCCAGGTCGCGGCATTGACGAACAGCGACGGGCTGCGGCCGACATGGGCGCGCCAGTCGCCGTGGGCGATCTTGTCGCGGATCAGGGCGTCCCGGGTGGCATTGTCCGGGATGCGCAACAGCGCCTCGGCGAGGCACATCAGGGCGACGCCTTCCTGGCTCGACAGCGCATATTCGTGGATCAGCCCCTCGACGCCGCCCCGTCGCGTCTTGGCGCGCAGCGCCTCGACGAGCTTGCGGGCGGTCGCGGCGGCCTCGAGGGCCGCCTCGGGCGGCAGGGTCGCCGCATCGAGCAGGGACGTCACGCAATCCTGCTCGGGCCGGCGATAGGCCGCCGTGACGGCGGCGCGCAGGGGCGACTGCGCCTTGATCGACGACGTGAACGCCGCGAAGGGGTGCGGGCGGACGTCGGCCTCATCGGCCGGAAGAACGAGCGACATGCGGGCCAATTCCTGAGGACTCGGCGGCTCGGCCGCCCATCGCTGCATATAAGCCGTATCGAGGAGCGGTTCCATCGGCTATATGGGCTGAAGAGCAGTCGTTTCGACGGCGCAAGGCCGCCCTTGGAGTGGATGCGACGGTGGATAGCGCCGAAGTCAAGATGCTGGAGATCCTGCAGGGCGACGGCCGCATCACCACGGCCGACCTCGCGGAAAGGCTCGGCCTGTCGGCCACCGCCACGGGCGAGCGGCTGCGGCGGCTCGTGCGCGACGGCGTCATCACGGGCTATGGCGCGAGGCTCGACCCGCACCGACTCGGCCTGGGGCTCCTGGTCTTCGTCGAGGTGTCACTCGACAAGACCACGCCCGACGACTTCGAGCGCTTCGCCCGCGCGGTGCGGCTGACCCCCGAGGTGCTCGAATGCCACATGGTGGCGGGCGGCTTCGATTACCTGGTCAAGGCCCGCATCGCCGACATGGCGGCCTACCGCCGCTTCCTCGGCGAAGTGCTGCTGACACTGCCCGGCGTACGGGAGACCCGCACCTATGCGGTGATCGACGAGGTCAAGAACGACGGCCCTCTGCCGTTGCGGGTGCAAAAGCCGGCCCGTTGAGCGCGGGCCGTCAGAACTCGATGCCGGCCTGCGCCTTCACGCCGGCCGCGAAATGGTGCTTGGTGGCCGTCATCTCGGTCACGAGGTCGGCGGCCGCCACCATCTCGGGCTTGGCGTTGCGGCCCGTCACCACGACATGCAGTCCGGGCCGGCGGGCCTTCAGCTCCGTCACGACGCGGTCGGTTGCGAGATAGTCGTAGCGCAGCGCAATGTTGAGTTCGTCGAGCACCAGGAGGCGGATGGCGGGATCAGCCATGAGGGTCCGGGCCTTGGCCCAGGCGGCTTCGGCGGCCGCGACGTCGCGCGCCCGGTCCTGGGTTTCCCAGGTGAAGCCCTCGCCCATGGAATGCCAGCGCACGAGATCGGAGCCTCCAAGCAGGCGCCGCTCGCCCGTGTCCCAGGCGCCCTTGATGAACTGCACGACGCCGACCGGCCAGCCGTGGCCGAGCGCCCGCAGCACGAGGCCGAAGGCCGCCGTGGACTTGCCCTTGCCGGGGCCCGTATTGACCATCAGCAGGCCCTTGTCCGTGATGGTCTTCGACGCGACCTCGGCGTCCTGCACGGCCTTGCGGTGCACCATCTTGAGCTTGTGGCGGCGTTCGGCGTCGTCGGACGTGGGGCTGTCGCTCATCGACAGGTGTATATCAGCACCTCGCCACGATGCCGAGGCGGACCCTGATCGTCGCCGGGAGCGGGGTCGAACCTAATTGGCCAGCGTCTTGCGCAACTGGTCCTCGACCCTGGCCTTGTCGGCCGGCGCCAGGCTGGCCAGCACGCCGTCGAGCCAGGGATCGGCCACGCCGGCCGCACGGGCCAGGAGGTGCCAGCGGGCCGCTTCGACGCTGTCCTTGCCGATGCCGCGGCCCGCCGCATAGAGTCTCGCCAGCCGATTGGCCGCCACGGGATTGCCCTGGTAGGCGGCGAGCTGGAAATAGTGCGCCGCCAGGGCCTCGTCCTTCGGCACGCCCTGGCCGTTGAACGCCATGATGGCGAATTCCACCTGGGCGCCAGGATGCTGCTGGTCGGCCGCGGCCCGGAACAGCCCGGCGGCCCGCGCCGGGTCGCGCGGCACGCCCTCGCCGGATCTGTAGAGGTTGCCCAGCGCATAGAGGGCGTCGACGTCGCCGAGGTCGGCGGCCCGCTGGAAAAAGGCCGCCGCGACGGTGTCGTCGCGGGTCTTCACGTCGGCCTCGAGCGCCAGCACGCCGAGATTGTAGAGCGCGCCGGGATGGCCCTGCGCGGCGGCGCGCTCGAGATAGGTCCTGGCCGCCGCAGGGTCCTTGGCGACTCCCGTGCCGCGCAGCAGGGCGAGCCCGTAGGCGAAGGACCCTTCGCGGTTGCCTCGCTGGCTCGCGAGCTTGAACCAGCGGTCGGCCTCGGCCGCATCGGCCCGCACCGCGAGGCCCTGCTCGTAGATGGCCCCGATCAGCGCCATGGCGGCTCCGTCCTCGGGGTTCTTGGCGAGGCGCGCCGTGGCGTCGGCCAGCGCGGTCGCGAAATAGCCGCGCTGAAAGGCCCCGAAAGCCTCGTCGGCGCTGTCGGCCCCGGGAGCCGGTCCGGCCCCAGCCGCGCCGAGGCCGGTGGGCGAGGGCAGGAAACCGCTCGGTGCCGCCGGCATGGCCGGAGCGGGTACGACCGGAGTGGGCGCGGCCGGAGCGGTCCGCGGCGCAGGCGCCACGAGCGTCGGCAGCGACGGCGCCCCCTGGGCCGATGCCGCCGCACACCGCAGGACCAACGCCATCACCAGCGGAAGCCCGGTGCCGGCCCGAACGGGACGACGGCTCAAGGCCGGTCGCCCGCCGGCAGGGCGGCGCCCTCACGGGCCGCCAGCGCGGTTCCGGCCCGCGCGATCGCGGCCGCGGCTTCGGCGACAGCCGCCGCGGCCCCGCGCGGGTCCGCCCAGACGGCATCGCCGAGGCCCACGAATTCCGCGCCCGCCGCCGCGATGGCCTCGACCTCGCCGAGATGGCGGGCGAAGCCGACGCAGGGCACGTTGAAGATCTCGGCCCACCAGCCGACCTGCTCGACGACATCGTCCGGGTCGGGACCAAACCCAGCGAAGCCGGCGTCCCCGAACATCACGTAATCGGCGCCGGCCTCGCCGGCCCGCATCGCGTCATCGCGCGACACGAGGCTGCCGGCCCCGACGATCCGCTCCGGCTTCAGGCTGTCGAGCGCCGCCGCGAAAGCCTCGCCCGCCCCCGCCGCATGGACGCCGTCGGCCCCGGTATGGACGGCGAGGCGCGGATCCTCGACGAGCAGCGCCGTGCCACGCTCCTGCACGCTCGGCGCGATCGCCTTGATGAGGTCTTTGCGGTCGCGCTCCGCAGCGGGCGCGAGGCGCACCAGCAGGCAGGCGACATCGGCCGCCCCGAGCGCCGCCGCGATGGCCGCGCCCGCGCCGCCCGCGGGGGCCGCCAACGGCACCGTGACGAGGTAGAGCCTGGTGCGCGGTTCGGACATGAAACGATCGAAAGCGAGGGACGGGCCGCTTATCGGCACGGACTGCGGCGAAACCGCGGCCCGCAGCGCTGGCTTCCGCCGCGAGGGACACCGCTCAGGCGATGTCGACCGTGATCAGTTCGTGGTCGGACAGCGGCGTCCCGGCGTCATCGAGGGCCGGCCAGGTGCGGGGCGCCGAGGTTTCCAGACCGCGGGTGAACAACCAGTCGATCCGGGCGGCCCGGGGTGCTGGCCGGCCGTCCGCGATATGGCGGCGCGTCTGCTCGGGCGTGTTGGCGGGCCGCCAATCGAAGCCGGCCGCCGCCATGGCGGCGAACAGCGGCTCTCGCCTTGCCGGAGCCTCGAACCAGCCGAGGCCCGGCTCGGCCGAGAGGTCGGGCATGGCGGCCGTGTTGAGGTCGCCCGCCACGACGGCCGGCAGGCCCGGCGCCGACGCCTCGAGCCCGGCCAGGATGCGCTCCATGTCGCGGCGGCGGTCCTCGGGCGTGCTGCGGTTCTCGAGATGCGTGCTGACCAGCACCACCGGGCCGCGCGCCAAGTCCACCGTCACGCCGAGCGCCATGCGGCCGCCGATCCGCCGATGGTGCCAGTCGAGCCCGAACCAGGCGCCGCCCGGGTCGAGCGGGATCATGAAAGAGTCGCGGAACGGCAGGGCCGAGACGACGGCATTGCCGTGCAGGCTCTCGGCATTGCTGCGGCCCGCATGGTCGACGAGTTCGCGCCCGATCCCAAGGCCGAGTTCCACATATTCCACCCCGAACGCGTAACCCGCGCCGAGGGCGCCAGCGCCGAGGGCGCCCGCGATGTCGTGCGTCGTATGGCGGTTGCCGGAGCGGGCCATGCCGAGATCCATCTCGGACAGCAGCGCCACCGCGACACCGGCGCGGCGCAGCACGGCGGCCGAAGCCTCGACCCGGGTACATCGTTCGAGGTTCCAGGCCGCCACCCTGAGCGTCGCGGGAGCCGGAGCCGGGGGACCGTCCGGCTGGCGCAGCTCGATCAGGCGCAGCGCCGGGATGCGCTCGGCGGCGCGATCGTGCCGGCCCGGGCTCGCTTCGCCCGCCATGGCGTCGCGCAGCACGGCCGGATCCGGGCGCGGCAGGGCCGCGACGGCGGCGCGGATGATCGGACGATGCAGGGCGGGCCTCCGGGCCGCGAGGCAGGCGGAGGCTCCTCTTAGCCCAGCCCGGCGCCGTGCGATACCGCGGCCGTTGCTCGCCACGGCGCCCCGGCCCTTGCGCAAGCCGCGACCTCGTTGCACTCTCTTTTGCCAACCTGCGCAGGGAAACGACAGGGCCGGCCGGCCCATCGCGCGACGCCGTGATCCCCGCGCGTTCCGTCGCCGAGCGAGGCCCGCCATGATCGACAGTTCCACCCTCTCATCCCTGCCGGCCTCGGTCCGGCGGCCGTCCTACGACCGCGCGGCCGTCACGGCGGGCATCGCGCATCTCAGCGTCGGGAACTTCCACCGCGCCCACCAGGCCGTCTACGTCGACAGGGTCCTGGCGCTGCCCGGGCACGCGGGCTGGGGGATTCTCGGCATCGGGCTGATGGACGTCGAGAGCGAGCGCGCCAAGGCCGCGGCCCTGCAGGGTCAGGGCGGCCTCTATTCGCTGGTCGACTATCCGCCCGAAGGCGAGCCCACGGTCTCGGTGATCGGCTCCATCGTGGACTACCTCCATGCCCCGGCCGACCCGGAAGCCGCGCTGCGGCGCCTCGCCGACCCCGCCATCCGCATCCTGACCCTGACGGTGACGGAGGGCGGCTACAACACGGACGAGAACGGCCGCTTCAAGCTCGACGATCCCGCAGTCGCCAAGGATCTCGCGGGCGGGCTGCCCGCCACCTCCTTCGGCATCATCACGGAAGCCCTGCGCCGGCGCCGCGACGCCGGCACGGCGCCCTTTACGGTGCTGAGCTGCGACAACCTCAAGCACAACGGCCACGTCGTGAAGACCGCGCTTCTGAGCTACGCCCGGGCCAAGGACCCGGGGCTCGCCCGCTGGATCGACGAGCACGTGTCGTTCCCGTCCTGCATGGTGGACCGCATTACGCCCGCCGTGTCGCCCGACGACCGGGCGCGGCTCAACGCCTTCAGCGGCATCGACGACGCCTCGCCGGTCTTCGCCGAGGACTTCATCCAATGGGTGATCGAGGACGATTTCTGCAACGGCCGCCCGGAACTCGAGAAGGTCGGGGTGGAGTTCACCCGCGACGTCAACGCCTACGAGCAGGTGAAGCTGCGCATGCTCAACGCCTCGCACTCCATGATGGCGTTTCCGGGCATCATGCTGGGCCACCGCATCGTGCCGCTCACCATGCAGGACCGCAGGATCGACGCGCTGCTGGAGCAGTTCCTGTCGCGCGACGCGGGGCCGCTGCTCGATGCGCCGCCCTCGATGTCGGTCGAGGACTACGCCGCCATGCTGCTGCGCCGCTACCGCAACCCGGCCATCCGCGACCAGCTGCTGCGCATCGCCAGCGACGGCGCCTCGAAGCTGCCGCAGTTCGTGCGCGAGACGCTGGGCGCCGTGCTGGAACGCGGCACCGACCACCGCCGCATCGCCTTCCTGCTGGCCTGCTTCACGGAATACCTTGGCGGCGTCGACGACCGCGGCGAGCGCTTCCCGGTCGTCGAGCCCCACGTCAGCCCCGCCGACATGGCGCTAGCGGCCGACCCCGACCTCGCCCAGGGCCTCGCCATAGGGGCCTTCGCGGGCTGGGGGCTGGAAGCGTTCCCGGCCTTTGCCGCCGATTACGCCCGGCTGCGCGGGTCGATCAAGGAAAAGGGCGCCGGAGCGACGCTGGAGGCGCTGCTGGCGGAGATCGGGGGGCAGGGGCGGGCGGTGGGCGGAGGGCGGTAACGGGAGGCTGCTGGACGGCCGCTCAGCGCCCATGGACGAACCCGCTCTCGCGGGAGGGCTTCCTGAGAGGTAGGGCATAACTGGAGATTTGAGTCAGCGCTTGAGCGGACTGCGCCGCCCTCGGAGCACGAAGGGTCAACCTTCATCTCGCGACGAAACCCGATGTCCCAGCAACAAGTCCCCGTCTCCGTCAGCCCGCTCCGCCGCCGCATGCTCGACGACATGGCCATGCGCGGCCTTCGAGAAGAGACACAACACAACTACATCATGTTCGTCCGGAGCTTCGCGGCCTTCCTCGGACGCTCGCCCGACACGGCGACAGCCGAAGATGTCCGTCGCTTTCAGGTCCATCAGACCGAGAGCGGCGTGCAGCCGCCGACCGTCAACTGTTCGGTCTCGGCGTTGCGCTTCCTGTTCACCGTGACGCTGGACCGGCCGGACCTGTCGCGGCGGCTCGTCCTGGTCCGCCAGGCTCGCAAGCTTCCGACCGTGTTGAGCGTCGAAGAAGTCGGGCGGCTGCTCGAGGCGGCGCCAGGACCGAAACACAAGGCTGCGCTCGGGACCGCCTACGGTGCAGGGCTGCGCGTCTCCGAGGTGGTCGCCCTCAAGACCGGCGATATCGACAGCACGCGCATGCTGATCCGGGTCGAACAGGGGAAGGGTCGCAAGGACCGCAACGCGATGCTGTCGCCCCAACTGCTGGAACTGCTCAGGCAGGAGCTGCTGCACCGCAGCGCTGGGCGGCCACGTCGAGGCCTGCGAAGGCTGCCGCCACATCCGCATCGCCTACAACAGCTGCCGCAACCGGCACTGCCCCAAGTGCCAGGGCGCGGCGGCGCGCGACTGGCTCGCAGCGCGAGAGGCCGACCTGCTCCCCGTCGGCTATTCCACGTCGTCTTCACGGTACCGTCAGCCGTAGGATGGGTAGACTCGGACCGCCATACAGTGCTCGGCCCTCATCGCGGCGTTGATCCAGACCGATGCGCCCTCCCCAATCGCGACACGGCCGTAAATATGTGCCGAGGGACGCGCGTAGGCGCTCGGGTGCAAAACGACGTCCGGCTCGACCCACCCATGCGACCGTCCCACCGCCGCGCTCGGCGTCCATACCCTCATGGCTGTCACTCGAGTGAACGCGCTTGGGCGGCATAACCGCGCCGAACGCGCGGCAATGACAGTTCGAAGGCAAGAAACGGAGTGCTTGCGTCATCAAGGGTCCCAAGCTGCGCACGTGAGCCAAAAGCGCAGCGAGGTCCCGTTATGTGCACCGTTCCGTTTCTCCCTCTGCATGCGCTCGCCGCTGCACGCGGGGATAGACTGCGCCCCGAGTTCCTCACGCTCTTCGAGCGCCTTGCGGCACCCTTAGAGGCCGATCCGACCGTCGTCGAACTGAGCCGGTGCCAAGCGGACGGTAGGCTGCAGTCCGGGCCGAATTCGGTGCTGCCCGAAGACGTCGCGGTGCCGGAGGGTGTGCTACCCAGAGACGATGCCGGCACGCGGATTTGATCTTCGGAAGGCTAAGAGCCCGTCCGAGAAAGGGTTGAGTGGCCGGGATCGAGATGATTCCAGGAGGGTGCTGAAGCCTGACCTGGAAGCGCCATGTGGACCCCGACCACCCGACGGCAGCATAGCCGCACGGGTCTCCGA
>JAABUT010002275.1_pt1 | contig 18969 bp, 19 predicted proteins | sample 5559281 | NCBI WGS metagenome assembly JAABUT01 (sample SAMN10711880, study PRJNA513359) | rock metagenome | isolation source: Antarctica rocks | place: Antarctica: Victoria Land, Ricker Hills nord | collected 2016-01-04
CTGACCCAGTAACCTCAGCTCTGGGTTTAGTCGCACGATCGGGGAACCACTCCAACGGTTCTACATTCCTGTCGAAGCGAGTCTCATGATCTAGGGAAAGCGACAACCTGCTGGTTCATCGGACTGTCGCTACCCGCTTTTTTGTCAGCCATGGGCCTCTCAGGCCCTGCTTCGTCAATTTGGTTTGTATTTGCGTTAGCGATAGAAAGTTGGTTTGTAGTTGTAAGGTGGGGCCGGTATTCCGGCCCCGTGGGGGCGTTCTTCACGGCTTCCACAACCGCTAGAGCCGCCGCTACCTGCTCCTGGACGTGGATGCTCAACGCCCGCAAACGGGCGGCGATGGGCACCAAGGGCAAGGGGTCGCGCTGGCTGCCCCGCTCACGCCATAGGACGTCAGCCTGCGTGGCAACCGCGGACCACTCCACGCCGTCCAGGTCCTGCGCTGTCGCCAGGTCCACCATGGACAGGACGTGGTTGCGCGAGCTGGTGATCTCGCGCCGCAGCCGCCGCCCCTCCTCGCGCCGGACCTCCCACTCGGCCGCCAGGCACCCGAACTCCGCCGTGCGCTCTGCCAAGGGCGCCAGGTCAAAGCCGTATGCGTCCAGGATGCGGCCCTGGCGTCCGCCCTTGTCGCGGTGCCCCCAACGCTTCCCGGTCGGGCTGCGGCGAAGGCGCATGAAGCCTGCATCCAGCGCCGCGCGCACGATCACCTTGCGCTGGCTCGGCCCCACGCACAGGCGGTCCTCCAGCTCCGCGTCGGATGGCCAGACGATGGGACCAAGGCCGGGGCCGCCCTCCCAATCCTGCGCCGGGCTGTAGCTCATCAAGCAGTCAACCAGGTCCACCACTCTCCGGGGCACGCCCAGCGCCACGGCGGCGCGCTTGAACGCGGCCAGCGCCCGGCCGGGGCTGGTCGGGGGAAGGGGAACGGCTCCGGCCTCCTCGGCACGGAGCTGGGGCGGGGTGATCTTACGCCGGCCTGTCGGCGGTGCAGTGTGTGCGTGCATGTCTCGTCCTCCATTGAGAACGAGCCTTCGGATCGGCACGACCTTGGGCGTTGAGAGCCTTGACGCGCGAAAAACGCGCCCCTACTCTCTTGCTCATCATCTTTAATGTCTCGGCCTTGGTGGGCCGGGTTGTGCCTCTCGAAAGAGCCGCCCCTGCAAGGGCGGCTTTTTCTTTTCCGGCTCGTGGTTGCGTTGCTGGGCTGAGCTGGTTCCTCGTGGTTGCAGTCTGCCACCATTGCCGTTCCGGCCTGGCGCGTCCATGCCCAGCGCACGCATTTGCGCGCCGGACGCGGCAGCTTGCACCCAACCCCCCTCACCTCGTCAAGAGTGATAGTATCTTATCCCTCTTGCGCCCGGACCGTTCCGCCCTACGACGTCTTCCAGGCTGCTGCGGCAAGCCCTATCAGCACGTTAGCGAGCAGCAAGCTTTTACGCGCAAAGGTTGTAAATTCCCGCTTGCTTGCCCGAATCCAGGCAGGATAGGGTAGCGCACAAGCCGGGAGCGAACGTTGTTGCGACAACATCATATCACACATTGCTTTCTGGATAGCCACTTGGATTCATCCGCGGCTCCCGCGGGCTGGCACGCCGCAACCCAAACGCAACAGCCCGCAAGGCATGGCGCCTCCGCCACGCCTGGCCACCGCACGCTTGCCAGCGCCGGGCAAATCGTTTCCCATTCCGCCCGGCTTGCCGCCGCTGCAACAGAGTCGTTGCGCGGGGCCGGATGCACGACCGGGTTCAGCCTGGCCCGCCTGCGGCCAGGCCGGCCCCATGCGCGCACGCCTGGTCCCGTGCTGCCCCTCCCGTTCCAGCGGCTGGAGGCGCACACGGTTGGGACAGGAACAGGTTGGCCATCGGCAAGGGTTTGCAGGAAGCCGAGCTGCGCGCGGGCATCCAGGACGGAGGCCATGTGCGTGGCCTCATCGTCGTCGCCCGCGGGGACGGCGACGCGGCGGAGTACGCCATCTACATCCGCACGAGCTGGACGCGCGGCTACCGCATCCTGCGCACCTGGCGCGACAAGGACGACCGGACGTTCCGGAGCCTGGACAAGCTGTTCAAGCTGCCACCCACCTTTGGTTATCACGCCCCGATCACCGTCTATCAGCAGGGCTGCGTCGAGCTGCAGAAGTTCAGGGGCGTCCTGGCCAGGGACGGAGGGGCAAAAGGGGCCAGCACGGCGGACACTGCTGAACACTCTGAACCGGAAGCGTCGGCCGAAGCCCCGGCGCACATGCTCCCCACGGACTGACGCGCCGCAGGCTGCCGTCGCGTCCCTAGCGCGGCGGGACGCGCCATGAGCGCGACCGCCCTGACCCTTGCCGCCGTCCTGGCGCTTGCCGCCGATCCACGATGCGGCGCGGCGCCAGCAGGCAGCGAGTTCGCGTCACGTCTCGCTGCCATCGCCATCCATGAAAGTGGCGGCGATCCCCTCGTCATCGGTGTCAATGCTGACCGTGCGCGTGGCCTGCCCGCTGCCGCAATCCGCTCCACAACCCCGCAAGAGGCCGCAACGCGGGCTGCGGCCCTGCTCGCGCAAGGCCGGTCCATTGACCTCGGCCTCATGCAGGTCAACTCCGGCCAGCTTGCCCGCCACGGCCTCATTGTCGAAACCGCATTCGACGCCTGCCGCAGTATGGCAGCAGGCGCCGACCATTACGCGGCCGATGTGCAAGCCGTCTGGAACCTCGCCCACCGCCGCTACAACACCGGCGGCACGGAGCACGGTGCCGCCTATGCGGCCGGCGTTGAACAAGTGCTGGCGCGAGTGCGTAACCCCGCCATCCAGATCGCCGGACCCTACCGGGCACCGGCCACACCCGAGGACACGGTGGCGCCAGAACCGCCCCGTCCGCCTCCCGGCATGGAGGACGCGCTGCACGCCGGCCCGCCCGTGCCGGACGACGCCGCCGATCTGGTGGATGCTTTCCACCGGCCTTCCTCAGTCAGCCCAAAGGAGCCTGCCCCATGAAGTCACGCTTGTTTGCCACCGCCGCTACGGCCGTGGCGTATGCCACGCTTGCCACCCCTGCCCTTGCCGTCATGGTTGGTGGCGGCATCGACCCCGTGGGCGGTCTGACCACCCTGCTGCCCTACGCCCTCAAGATCGTCGGCCTCGGCATCTGCGGGATCGGCATGGCCCGTGGCGGCATGGCCGCATATGACGGCCGCAGCGTTATGCCGGCAGTCGGCGGCGTGGTCGGTGGTGGCGCCCTCGCTTTCGGTGCCCCGTTCCTGCTGACGCAGTACGGCGTTCTCTGATGCAGCACCGGGGCGAGGATGTGCCCTGGGATGCGCTGTCGGTCGGGGCAACCCGGCCGGCAGTCATCAGGGCATTCGGGGTGCCGTTCTGGTTCATCCTGCCGATTATGGTCCCGCCGCTGCTGCTGATGACGGTGACCAGCAACCCCTTCTGGATGGGGCTTGCCCTTCCCCTGACCGGCCTGGGCCGCCTGCTGGTCGCGCACGACCATAACCGTCCCCGCGTGCTGCTACTGGCGTTGCTGTCGGGGGCGATGTTCGCTGACCGCTCCCGCTGGGGCGGCGTCACCACCGATCCCCTGGGCACCCGTAGCCATGCCCTCTGACGCCGATCACGCCCGGTTCCTGCCCCACGTCGGCCACTGGACGCCGGGGATCGCCGTCCATGACGACGGCGCTATGTCCGCGACCTTTCACCTGGCCGGCATGGCTGCGGAGCTGGCTGGAGCGCGGGCCGTCGCCGCCGCCCACCTGCGCGACAACCAGATGGCGCGCAACGTCTCTGACCCGCGCATTGAGCTGTGGGACCATTTCGTGCGCCAGGACCGGCAGGACATGGCCACCCTGCCGGTGATCCCAAACTGGTTTGCCGCCCGGTTCGACGCCGCATACCGGGAGGCGCAGGGCGCTGGGTCGCTCTATCGCAACGACCTGTTCCTGACCGTGGTGATGCGCCCTGCCGACACGATCCGCAGCGGCTTCGGCGCCCTGCTGGGCCGTTCCCGCAGCCGCGCGTCGTGCGATGGGCGGTCGGTCGAGGACTTTGAGACGGTGCTAGGCAAGATGGAGGCAGGACTGGCCCGCTACGGCGCCCGCCGGCTGGCCCTGCGCGAGACGGACGGCGTCGTGTTCTCCGAAATTGCGGAGGCGATGCACCTGGTGATGACCGGGCGCTTCCGTCCGCTCGGCCTGACCATGGGACGCCTGGGGCACCTGATCCTGCCGGAACGGGCGATCTTTGGGCAGCGGGAGATGCAGATTGCCGGCGAAGGCCAGCCGCTGTTCGCAGCCCTGCTCTCTTTCAAGGACTACCCCGCGCGCACGTCCCCCGTCATGTTCACCGCGCTGCGCCAGGTGCCGTTCCCGATCACGCTGACCAACTCGACCTGGTTCCGGCAGAAGGCGCACGCCCTCGGCACCATAGACCGGCGCGTCAAACAGATGCAGAGCGGCAACGACGCTGCGCGCAGCCAGATCGAGGAACTGCAGCAGGATGAAGACGACGTGATGAGCGGGCGCAGCGTCTATGTGCTGCATGGCTTCTCTGCCGCGGTGCGCGCTGCCTCCCTGGCTGATCTGGACGCCCGGGTGTCCCAGGTCCAAAACCTGCTGTCCGATGCCGGCGTGACCGCGATCCGCGAAACCGACGCGCTCAAGCCTGCCTTCTACGCCCAGCTTCCCGGCAATGCCCGCTGGCGCCCGCGGCCTGGCCTCGCCAAAAGCATCAACGCAACTGCCATGGCGGCGCGGCACAACGTCCCTCGCGGCACCTACAAGGGCCGCTGGGGTGCGCCGGTCATCATGTTCCGCACGACCAGCGACACTGAGTATGCCTTCCACTTCCAGGTCCAGGCGTCCGCCACCACACCGGCGGAGGATCAGGGCAACGCCCTGCTGATCGGCCCTGGCGGCTCGGGCAAGACCTCGCTGCTGGGCAGCGTGTGCCTGCTGGCGCTCCGCAACCCGGCAACCCGCGTCGTCGTGGTGGACAAGGATTTCGGCCTGTCCATCGCCATCCGCGCCGCGGGCGGCTCCTACTTGGTGCTGCCGTCCGGCAAGCCTTCCGGCCTGGCGCCGCTGCGCGGCCTGCACGACACCCCGGAAGATGCCGCCTTCCTCAAGTCGTTTATCCGCGGGCTGATCCTCTCGGACGGGCAGGGCGACCTCGACAGCAACGAGGATGAGCGCCTGGGACGGGCCATCGCCCTGCAATTGTCCATGCCCGCCGGCATCCGCGGCATCGCCGGGGTTTCCGTCATGCTCGGCCAGCGCGGCAAGGACGGCGCCGGCACCCGGCTGCGCCGCTGGTGCCGCGGCGAAAGCCTGGGATGGGCCTTCGACGGTGAGCAGGACGAGTTGGACATGACCCGGCGCATCATGGGCTTCGACACCACGGCGATCCTGCGCGACGAGACGGTCTGCTCGCCCACGCTGTCCTACCTGTTCTATCGCACCCGCAAGCTGATCGACGGCAACCCCCTGGTGCTGGCGGTGGACGAGTTCTGGCAGACCGACCGGGTGGCGGCGTTCCGTGAGGAAAACAACGATCACCTGAAAACCATCCGCAAGAACGAAGGCATCGTGCTGCTGGCCACGCAGTCCGCACACGATGCGCTGTCCAGTGCGGTCGCGCACACGATCAAGCAGCAGACGCCGACCAAGATTTTCTTTGGGGACGAGACGGCCAGCTACGCCGACCTGGTGGACGGCATGGGGCTGACGGAAGCCGAATACCTGGCCGTCACCCAGCAGCTCCCCAACCTGCGCCACGCCTTCCTCATCAAGCGGCCCGGCGGCTCCGTGCTGTGCCGGTTCGACCTGTCGGGGATGCGCGACAAGATCGCGGTCATCAGCGGGCGGCGGTCTCTTTACGACCTCTCAAACCGCCTGATCGCCCGCCATGGAGCGGACCCGCAAGCATGGGTGCCGCACTTCGAGGCGCAGGCGCCGGGCCTGTCCGACGATCCTTCGACCATCATTTTCCAAGAGGCTGCAGAATGAAGCGCACCATCCTCGCCTGCACCGCGCTAGTCGCCATGGGCACGGGCGCACATGCCCAGATGTCGGTCGTTGACTGGAATGCTGCCGGGCATTCAATCACGTCCCTCGCCAATGAGGCCAAGGACGCGGCGCAGACGGTCGTTAAGATCAACAATCAGATTGCCCAACTGGTCCAGCTCAAGGCCACGTTCGACGCCGTAGCCCACGGCAACCTTGCCGCTGTCTCTGCTCTCTCTCCTGAGCTGGGCGCCATTGGGATTACAAACCCGTTGGGCTCGGACGCTAGCAGCCTGATGTCAAGCATGGGCGGCCTTGCGTCTGCGGGCGGTAGCTTGGCGCAGAGCGTGTCCGCAACCGGTAACCTGGCGCAATCGCTGCTGAACACCGATCAGTTTTTTACAGCAACCGGTAGCGACTTCCGGGCGAACGCCATCAATAGCGTAGCCTCCGGAGCTGCGTTCCAAAAGGCAGCGGCGCAGACAGCAATCAACGCAGCCAACGACCGCATCACTGCCTTGACCACGCTGCGGAATAGCCTGGGCAGCACGACCGACCTCAAAGCATCAACGGATGCGGTGGCACGCCTGACCGGCGAACAGGCGATGGCCACCGCGCAGGGCAACCAACTGCTCGCCATCCAGATCATGCAACGGGCGCAGGGCCTGACCGACAGCCAGCGCGAATTGCAGGCATGGCGCTGCTCGGCCGAGGCCCTGGTCGCCCGGTCCAGCGGTGCTGCGGCAACGGCAAGCGGCGGGGCTGTTGTCCTGGCCAGCACTGGCGGTGGCACCAACTGCTCGGTCGCTGCCCCGGCGTCGTCCGATGCCTACGCCAGCCTGAACGCGACGGGTGTGACCGGAACGCTGGTCAGCGCCACGGGGCCGGCTGGAGCTGTCAGCAGAGACGGAGCGGCGCTGGGCAAGATGCTGTCCCAGCCTTGGGGACAGGCGGCGTCGGACAATGCGACCGCCCTGGGCGTCAACCCGGCGGCACTGGCTGCTACCTGCTCGCTTGAGAGCAACTGCACCGCCAATCCCGGCGGCACCGGCACCATCTCCGGCGCCTTCCAAATGAGCAACGGCACCTACGCGCAGACCGTGAGTGAGGTCCAAGCCAGCAACCCGAACCTGGCATCCGCCATCACCACAAAAAACGATCCTGCGAGCCAGTCCATCGCTGCCGCGCAATACCTCAAGGACGGGGCGCAGTCGCTGCAAGGCTCAGGGGTCAGCAACCCCACCGTGATGGATGTTCGTGGCTACTACCAGTTCGGTCCAAGTGCGGCTGCGAACCTGGCAAGCGCTCCTGATAACCAGCTCATGTCGAGCACCGTCAACTTCTCCGCCGCCACCATGCAGGCCAACGGCATCACCCCCGGCGTCACCACGGTCGGCCAATGGCGGGCCGGGGTCATCGGCAAGATCGGCGCCGACACCGCATCGCAAGCCGTTTTGACAGGAGCAAACGCATGAAGCCCATCGTCATCGCTGCCGGGCTGCTCGCCCTGCTGTCCACCCCCGTGCGTGCTGCCGGGGTCTATTCGGTCAAGCCGCTGGATGGATACGGCTGCGCCTGGCTCAATGCTACCGAAGCCCAGATGAGGAACCCCAAGGGGACCGGCATCGTCATCCGCGAGGCGCCTGACCCTGCCGCGCCGGTCGGCACTACAGCCCCGGGCCTCGTGTTCGTCCGTACGCCGGCGCATGTCGTCGGCGGCTTTGCGGAGGTGCTGCAGCTCAACGGCAAGCCCGGGTGGATCGAGACGCGCAACCTCAAGCCGTATGACCCGAACGCGCGCTGCGTCCCGTCGATGATGTCCAACGGCCGGATCGGCAACGGCTAGCCCTGCCATGAGCCTCAACCCCATTGGCACGTTTATACAGCGGTTCGATACGGCCCTGACCGGCAGCATTGACGGGCTGATCGGGGCCATGGTCACGTATGCCTCCACGCCCATCGCCCTGTGCGCGTGCCTCTATTACGTCATCCAGGGTTTCAAGTTTGTCCAAGGCGACACAGAGGTCCTGCACGCCTTCTGGGGGCGGCTCATCAAAATCGGCACCCTGGTCTGGCTGGCGACTAACCTGTCGGCCTTCAACCAGTGGATCAGGGACTTCATCTTCCTCGGTATCCCGAATGCCCTGAACGTCGCCTTGGGGCCAGCCATGGGCGCAGCCCCCGGCACCGTCACCACCACCGCCGCCATGTTCGACAACGTGTGGTCCCAGCTCTGGGTCATCATCTCGATGGTCTGGATGCAGATGGGGTTTTCCGTAACCGGAATGCTGGCCGGCATCGTCGGTGTGCTGACCGCGCTGTTCGGCGGCGGCGGCCTGCTGGTGATCGCCATGGTCTACATCGGCGCGCGGATGGTGTTCGCCATCCTGGTGTGCCTGACCCCCATCATCCTGATATGCGGCATCTTCGATGCGACAAAGGGCGTGGTCGAGCGGGCCATCGGCAAGGCCATCGCGCTCATCATCCTGCAGGTCGCCGGCTTCATCGTCATGCAGATCGTGCTGCTGGGTAACCAGTGGTTCATGGCCCAGGCGACGAACGCGATCATTTCCGCAGCCTCCAACGGCGCGGTGTTCGCGGAGGCCATCCAAATCCTGCTGTCGATCTGCGCGTGGTTCATGGCTGGCGCTTACGGCATGTGGCAAATCCGCTCAGTCGCCTATTCGTTAGGCACGGGCATCATGCTGCCCGGTCCCTCGGCGTATGCCCTTGCCAGCCTTTACCGCATGTTTGCTGGCGGGGGCCGCAACGGCAGCGGACCTGCATCGCCAGGTTCGGCCCCGGCAGGCCCGTTGTCCATTGACCTGGCCCGTCCCGCCCTGACCAGCAGCCAGCCGGCACTTGCCTCGCCGGCTCCGCCCCCTGCCCTCACATACTCGACGCGGAGCTGATGCCGTGCGCCCCATCCTTCTGACCCTGCTGCTGCTGGCCGGCTGCGCCAGCGACGAATACTCGCGGGTGCCCGAACCCTCCGGGGCATGGGTGCCGGCCAACCCGCCTGCCCTTGCCAGCCCGTCCGTTCAGATAAACGCTGCGCTGACCTATACAGGTGGCCTGTGATGGACGGCTCGGTTGTGCCGCCCGGCTTTGCGCCGCGTGGTGAGGCGCTGAAAGAAGCCCAGCGCGCGATGGCCCATGCCGATGGGATGGAGCGTGAGCGCCGCATCCGCCGGCTTATCACCATCGGCGGCGGCTGGGCGGTTGCTGCCATGATGACGGCGGTGGCCGGCGGCTGCCTGGCAGTGATGTGGGCGCGGCCCGTCCCCCAGGACCGCCCGTTTGTCATCGTGCTGCGTGATGACGGCACCTACGCCCCGGCGCAGGTCCGTGACGACCTCGGCGCCAGTCAGAAGGCGCTGCTGTTCCGGCACACCGTCGAGCAGTACGTGAAGGCCCGAGAGAACTACACCTGGGAAGGGGTCAACGGCCTCTACATGCAGGCGTCCGCCATGAGCAGCCCGGCAGAACGCGCGCTGTATCAGAAGATGATGCTTGATCCGAAGAACCCGGAAAACCCCGGCGTGCTCTACGGCGATGGCATCAACGCTGCCAGCGCCACCGTAACCAGCATCATCGTGCGTCCCGATCCAAACGCTCCCTACTCCGTCGCTGCCTCGTTCGTGCTCAAGGTGCAGGCCCCCACCCTGCCGGCCCGCTACTTCCGCAAGACAGCGACGATGGCTTGGATGGACGCCAGGGACACGATCCCGCCAGCGGTGCAGCAGCAATGGGACCCGGCAGGCATCGCCTTCTCGCACTACGCAAGCAACATTGACCCGGAGGCCCCGAAATGACCCCGCGCGCCGTCGTGCTGGCTGCCCTGCTGCTGGCTCCAGGGCCGGCCCTGGCGGTCACAGACCCTACCCCCGGCACCAAGGACGCCCGCGTGCGCAGCGTAGCCTACGACCCCCAGCAGGTCGTGCGCCTGACCAGCACCGGCCTGTCCCCGCTGCAACTGATCTTCGAGAGCGGGGAGAAGCCGCTGACCATCGCGGGCGTGATGGTCGCCAGCAAGCCGGAGGATGCAAAGGACTGGCTCGCCCGCCCATCCGGCAACGTGCTGATCCTGCAACCGCTGCACCAGATGGAAACCTCCGTCCTGTTCGTCCGCACCGCGGCGTCCGATGGCCGGGAACGCTACTATGCCTTCGAGCTGCACACCCGCGAAGGCAACGTGGCGGACCCGTCCGACCATGCCGCATACATGACCGTCGCCTTCCGCTACGCCCCGCCGCCCCCTACCCCGGAAGCGGCGGCTGCGTGGCGGGCGCGGCGCGATCAGGTGATGGCATCCCGCGCCGAGATGGCTGCCAACGCCAGGATGGCCCACGCCAGGGCGTCGGCGCCGCACAACTTCGCCTATGACAAGCGCGACCTGCTGGGCTGTCCCGACCTCGCCCCCTCCTACGTGTTCGATGACGGCAACCGGACGACGCTGGTGTTCCCACCCCATGCAGTACCGCCTCAGCTCTACGTGGTTGGTTCGGATGGTAAGGAAGGCATCGTCACCACGATCAACGAAGCGACCCCAAACGGGCTGCAGGTGGTCGTGCCCAGCGTCCACCGGGAGATGCGCCTGCGCCGCGGCGGTAGGGTTTGCGCCGTCCGCAACAATGCCTTTGACCCCCTCGGCACTGAGCCGGGCGGCGGCAGCGGCACAGTTTCGGCTGACGTGGTGCGACGGGTCCGCGGCCCATGAGCGACCAGCCGGTTGACGCCTTCGGTCTGTCGCCTGTTGCCCGGGGCCGCACAGCCCTGCCCGGCAAAGTGCGCGCTGCCGGGGTGGTGGGCTGCTGCGCTCTGGCCATCGGCGGCCTGACCTGGGCGGCGTGGCCGCGCCAGGCCCGTGAGGCTCAGCAGGCAACCGCCGATGTGCGGTTCAGCATGGGTGCCGAGATGCCGGAACGTCTTATGCGCCTGGCGGCACAGGAGCCGGTTGTTCCAGCGTCTCCTGCCACCCCTTCGCCATCCGTCGAACGGGTTCCGGTGCCCTCCTCGGTTCCGGCCGTTCCCCGCATCGCCGCGCTGGGCTTCTGGGAAGATGCACAGGCGATGCAGCAGGTGCAGCAGCAGCATGAGGCTCTGCGCGCTGCGGCGGCCTCCGCCCCTGCCGCGGCTGACCCCAACGTGGCTACGCCAGGCGGCGGCAGCGAGTATGCCCAGCGGATGCAGGTCACGACGTTTGCCAACAGCACGCCGACGCCGCCCCGCTTCCACGTCCACTACACGATCAAGAAGGGCACGACCTTCCCCTGCACTCCGTCGCAGCCGATCAGCAGCGCCCTGCCCGGCCCGGTCCAGTGCAGTGTCGATCAGAACGTGTGGAGCATGGACGGCACGACCATCCTGCTTCCACGCGGAACGCAGGTGAACGGCACGGTCGAACGCGGTCTGGGCAACGGTGAGGAGCGGCTGTTCCTGGTCTGGACGGATGCGCTGACCCCGCTGCCTGACCTGCAAGCCATCCCGCTGGACGCTCCGGCCGCCGATGCGCTGGGCCAGACCGGCGTACCCGGCGACGTGAACACGCACCTTTGGAAGCGCATCCAGTCCGCCCTGCTGCTGTCGCTCATCGACATCGGCGGCAACGCGGCGACCGCCGCTGCCCAACGGGGGAACGGAAACACGAACCTGAACCTGGGTGGGCTATCGGGACAGGCGACCTCGCTGGGTCAGATCGCGCTGGGCCGGGACATCAACATCCCGCCGACGCTCTACCGCGGGCCGGGCCAGCCGCTGACGGTCTACGTGAACAAATATATCGACCTCGTAAAATATTACCAGAACGTCCCGAGGCGCTGACCATGGACCCCACCCTCGCCGCCGAACAGAACCTTCGTTGGCTGCTGCGCGACATGCAGCCGCTGCTTGACGATCCTGCCCTGACCGATCTGCACATCAACGGGCCGGGCGAAGGGATGTGCTTCGTCAGCCGGGGCAACGGCGTCGAACGCCTGACCCTGCCCTATACGATGTCTGACCTGGACAACATCGCCATCAACGCCGCCGCCCTGACCCGGCAGGACATCGCGGAAGATGTGCCGTTGGTGTCCACCCGGTTCCCGGACGGGCAGCGCGTGCAGATAGTTCGGCCGCCAGCCGTGGCCGATGGACAGTTCGCGTTCTCGATCCGCAAGCCGAAGAAGCTGACCGCCACCCCGGATGACCTGGCACGCGGCGGGGCTTTCGCGTCCGCCTCGCACGGTCGCCTGGTGCCGCCGCGCCAGCACGATCTGCAACGCCTTTACCGCGCCGGAGCCTGGCAGGGGTTCCTTGAGCTGGCCGTGGCTGAAAAGCTGAACATCGTCTTTTCCGGCCAGGTCGGCACCGGCAAAACCCACATGCTGCGCGCCTTCACCCACGCGATCCCCAGCGCCTGGCGCATCGTCACCGTCGAGGACATGCCGGAGCTGATCGGGCTGCCGCAGCCGAACGTGGTCAACCTGTTCTACTCCAAGGGCGGGCAATCGGTCGCCAAGGTCAGCGCGGAGGACCTGGTGGAAGCCGCGCTGCGCATGGGCATGGACGGCCTGTTGAACCAGGAGCTGCGCGACGAAGCCGCGTATGCCTGGCTCAACACCCTGGAGAGCGGGCACTGGTCCATGACCACCGTTCACGCCGACAGTGCCGGGGACGCCCGCGACCGCATCCGTGGCCTCATCAAGAAGCACCCGGCAGGCCGGCATTTGAACGACGCCGACCTGAAAGCCGCCCTGCAGCGCAACGTCCATGTTGTCGTCCACATGGTCCACGACCGCGCGACGGGGCGCCGCTTCATCGAGCAGGTCCTTTACGAGCCGGACGGCGAAGCCGGCATCCACCCCTACGCCCAAGCCGCGGAGTAATCCCATGCGCCGTTTTCTTCCCCGTCCGTCTTACGTCCTGATCTTTCTCGTGTGCGCCTTTGCCTACGCCGGCCTTCTGCCCCTAGCCCTGATGGTCGCGGGCGGCTTCCTGTGGATGTTCGGGCCGGCGCTGCTCGTCGGCCAGGTGGCGCGGGACATCCGCCACATCGCGAATACAAGAACCAAGCGTTGAAGCTCCGTTCGGCCCTAGCCGGCGGCTTGCTCGCCCTGGGTGCCGCCGCCTGGCTGCCAATGACCTCGCTGGGCACCACGCTGGCCCTGCATACCTATAGCCGCATTGAGGCGCGCACCCTGCCCACGGCGGCTTACTACTACTGGTGGGACTTCGGCACCGTTCCCAGCGTCTCCCGTGCCCTGACCCTCTCGGCAGCCGGCGCTGGTACCTTGGCCACGCTGCCGGCCTTCCTGGCGCTGTGCTGGCCTGCCAGCCGTCGCCTGCGCGGCGCCCGCCGTGGGGAAGTGCCGCCACCACCCCGCCGCGCGCTTTCCGACGCACACGGCAACGCTGACTGGATGACGCTGGCGGACGCACGCAAGCTGTTCCCCGGCCCGCATCCGGCCTATGGCGGCGTTGTGGTGGGTGAGGCTTACCGCGTGGACCAGGACAAGGTGGCCGGCGTCCGCTTCAACCCGGACGATCCCGCGACCTGGGGACAGGGCGGCAAGGCTCTCTTGTTGATTGACCCGTGCACGTCCGACGCGACGCATGGCGCCGTGTTCGCCGGCAGCGGCGGCTATAAAACCACGGCGGTCACGATTCCCACCCTGGCCTACTGGACCGGCTCTGCGGTGGTGCTGGACCCCTCATGCCAGGTCGGGCCGATGACGGCGCCCATGCGTCGGGCCATGGGGCACAAGGTCGCCATGGTCGGCCCCGGCCTGGGCGGCGTGAACGTGCTGGACTGGATAGACCCGCGCGACCCCCTGGCCGAAACCTACGTGCAAGCGGTGATCGAGCGCGTGGCGGGAGAAACGCCACCCAACCAGTCCGGCGAAAACTCGATCTTCAAGGTGCGCGGCAAGGAGCTGCTGACGTGCCTGCTGGCGGACCTGCTGTGGGATAGCAAGGTGCCGGCCAGCCAAAAGACACTGCGTGAGCTGCGCGCGCGGGTCCGCACCCCTGAGAAGAAGATGAAGGGCCTGCTGGCGGACATCCATGCCGGCTCCGAAAGCCCGCTTGCCCGGGACTTGGCCGGAACGCTGGTGGACGTGTTCCACGAAACCTTCTCGGGCATCTACTCGAACGCCAACGCCGACACGCAATGGCTGTCGATCAAGGCGTATGCCGACATGCTGTCCGATGGCTCGTTCGGCACGGATGAGCTGGCCGGCGGCAAGTTGACGGTGTTCATCCAGGTGCCGATGGAAACGCTGCGGGCGACGCCGGAGGTTGCGCGCGTGATCGTCGGCTCGCTGCTGAGCGCGGCCTACCGGGCTGACGGCAAGCTGGCTGGTCGAGTGCTGTTCCTGCTGGACGAGGTGAACTTCCTCGGCAAGCTCAAGGTGCTGGAGGACGCTCGGGACGCCGGGCGCAAGTACGGCATCACCCTGCTCTGCATGTGGCAATCCCTTGGGCAGCTCACGGATACCTGGGGCAAGGACGGCAAAGGCTCCTGGTTCAACTCATGCTCCTGGCGCCTGTTCGCTGCCGTGGACGATGACGGCACAGCGGAGGAAGTGTCCAAGACGGCCGGCAAGTACACCGTGCTCGCCCGCACCCAAGGCCAATCCAGCAGCACGCAAAGCGGCACCGGCGCCGGCTCCAGCAACAAGGGCAGGAATGAGGGCGTTTCCGAACAGGCCCGCGAACTCATCAAGCCCGATGAAGTGCGGACCCGGATGCGCGCCGATGAAGCGATCATCTTCCGCCGCGGCGCTGCCCCTCTCCGGTGCGGTCGCCCGATCTATTTTCGCCGCCCGGACCTGAAAGCGCGGGTTGAGGCGGACCGCTACCGCACTGCTGCCGAGTAGCAGGCGCATTTACCCTTTGGAGCACACGTAAGCATGTCAGAACGCCCTGTGGCCCCTCGCCAGAATGCTCCCGCGGCTTCTGCGCCGTTCCAGGCTGCGCCAGCACCCGTCATCACCCAGGCGCAGCGGGACGCGGCACGGCTACGCGCCAAGGCGCCGGACAGCGCCACGGCGATGGATGCAAGCCGGCGTCAGCAGCAAGTCGAGCGTCCAGCGCGGTCCGCCCTGCGATGAAGGTGGACCTGCCGGCGAACTGCGGCGCGTGTGCCTACCGGCCCCCGTTCCCGCTTCCAAGCACCTTCTGCCGGCGGCACGCCCCCTCGCCCGGCCAGGACGAATTCGACATGGTGCATTGGCCCAAGGTGAAGCTGACTGACCGCTGCGGCGACGGGGCGGCTCTGGGGGACGGCACGGGGCCTGGCGTGGTCACGTGCCAGGCTTGCATCCACTGGCACCAGCCGGGCGGGCAGCCAATCAGGCCGGATTATCGCAAGGGGCTGCCGGTCGAGTGGTGGGCGGGCAGCGGCTATTGCACGCGGCGCGCGCCGTCGCCTGCGGCGGAGGATGATCGCAAGGTCTATTGGCCGGTGACGCACGCCGCGGACAGTTGCGGCGACGGCGCGCAGGTGGATGTGGAAACTGTGGACACCAGTGATGAGGTGCCGGCGTTACTTCCAGCGCCGATTTAAGAGGTTGCTGATCCTTGAAAGCGGTCATAGGAGGCAGGCCATGGTTGCATGGCGACGGGAGCTGGTAAGGTCATAGTACATCCCTGGTCCACAACGGATTGAAAGAACAACATGCCCGAGTCTCCACTTGCGTCAGACGAAATCAACAAAATGGCCGATGTGATTTTCGCTGGGAGAAGTATCCCGGAATGGAGCAATCTATCGGACGCTGACAAAGCCGCCATTAATGCAGAGGTTGAGCGCCTAGAAGAGAAAGGCGACAAACTTCTGGAGTTTCCCGCCCCTAATGACGTACCAGACCCAACCCCCGATGACGTGCCTGCCACACCAAAACTCTAGCCTTCCTCCCGTTCTGGGGGAGCCTCAAACCCCTGCGTGCGTATGCCGCCTGTCAGCCCCGCAAGGGCAGCGGCGGCGACCAGCGCGGGCGGTGGCTCACGCATCCGGCCCGCCGCGTCTGCGAGGCGTATCCAGACTGCCAGCGCGTCTGCCGTCTCCCCTTTGGCACGGATGGCAGCGGCCTCCCGGTCGATGATTGCGCGGGCCTCAAGGTCTATTCCCTCGTTGGGCCGGAAGGCCCATCGCTACGGAAACGTACGGTAAGAAACGAGAACACGGGTCGGATCCAGGCGATCTCGGGTGGAAAAGGCTGATTCCATTTTGACTCCGGTCTGAGTTGGCGATTTATTGCGTGCAGTCATGGAATGCAAGGCGGAATGGCCGCGATATCGCCGTCGGGGCCGGTGTATTGCACGCAGCAAACGGGGGGTCTACCGCGGGGGATGACACTGCGCGCAATACCAGCGTCTCGGCCTATCTCATCTCGGCCGAGCCTTGCTGAATCAGGGGTTTGCTGCAACGCCCACCTCGACCCATAACATTGCGTGCAAGCCGCTACCGTACGTTTTCGCGTCGTTGGGCCTTCTGCCCCTCGTTGGCGTAGCGGCTGCGCCAGGTCTTCGCGACGTGGGCCGGCAGGCTGTCGATCTGCTGGCGAAGGGTGGGTGTTTCGTGGAGATCGGAAGGGAGCACGGCGTGGACTCCATAAGAAAGAGCAAAGACGTGTAACGGTCAGAATGGTGGCAGTCAGTGACATCCCGACACGACCAACGTCATGGGTGTACCTTAACGTTGCATCGGCAATGCACTTGGCATCCGGGACACTGTATGTCAAACTGCATTATGAGTCTAAAGAACAAACCTTTGAGCTATCAGGAAACAATCGACCGATACGATCTTGCCCTCCTGCGAAATGGGGGGCAGCTAATTCTTGAGAATGGAGACATAGCACGAACCAAATGGGGCGATCTCCGGTTTGGCACTGTCGCCTTTAATGGCCTTTGGAGAATGGTGCAGCATTGGCGTTTCAACGCAGGAGTAGTTCGTGAGTTATTCGATACGACTTACGCAATGGGGAAAGAGTTGGAAAGCCAACGGAAGGCAGACAAGGGCGCGGGCCGAGGCGAGGTCCGTTTTTATGACATGAGGGCAGTTGAAGAACATGCTGATCCGCCATCCTATGTGGAACGTGAAAAGTTAGCTGCACTTGAGTTTGGGCAGGAGACTTATAGTAGTTGCACTATTCTGTTTCTTAGCAACTTCCTCCAGCAGTTTAGAGACGACGTTGAAGCTACAGATGAAGCTTGGAAGAGTAGCGGGCCACTCTACAACGGAATCTCGTTTGGTCAGGTCGTCGTAGCCGCGGGCAATGGCGTCCGGCACAATGACGAATGGGTAAAAGCTAAGTTGCCCGACAAGCGACAGGCAAATTCTACAAGAGTTCTGGAAACGGCGTTCGGGCACTCTCTAGGAGGTGGGCAAGCGTTGCGAAAACTACCCCTCTATACGCTCCAAGCCTTAAGCCAGTTGGGACGTTTTGACCACATGAGTGCCAGTATGTTCAGCTTTGCACATCAGGTTGCCCTAACCATGGATGCTGCAAGGTCCTCTGCCGAATAGGAGTTTCCAGAGAGTGATAGGACGCAAGCCCATGTGAGGCCGTATCATGCAGCTTCTTGCGGGAAGCTGCTTCTATGGGACCGCATCCCGGTCTGCTCAAAAATGCACGCTAACTGCATCATAGGGTGTGCCTAGTTGGACGCCGCTGGACACGGCGGGCAGCCTCTCGGGCGCCCTGATCCGGGGTTTGCGCCGCCTGCCCTGCCCGCTGCCGCGACGCATCGCGCATGGCTTGCGTGACGGCAGGCGTGGTCGTGGCCTGCTTCGCCAACTCGGCCGGCAACTCGATCCCCTGCTTGCTTAGCTCGGCCTGTACCAGCAGCCGCACCGCGACCATGCCATGCTGCGCCGCATAGTCGTTCCAATCCGTTCCGGCATCCGTGGGTGCGAATGCGGGCTGCAGAACCACGCCGCCGACCTCCTGCGCCGCCGCAGTGGCCTTTACTTCCCCTACGTTGGGCAACGGCACCTCCTTGCGGGGCAGGTGATGGTCATTGTCGGCTGCGATCACGATAGGCAGGGCCGGGTCGCGCGCACGGTATGCTCGGGCCACCTCCACCAGGTTGCCGCTGTCGAACGCGACGGCGACGGCTACGCCGGTCACCTCCCGCATCGTCGCTGCGGTCGCAAACCCCTCTGCTATCACCAGGGGCTGGCCCGGCCGCAGCTCGCCCAGCATGGCGTGCATACTCTGCTTCTTGCTGCCCGCCATATACAGCTTGCCGCCGTCCGCCGTGATCGTCTGCACACCCCATAGCCGTCCCTCAACGTCGCGCATGGGCACCAGCAGGTTGCCCCGCCCGTCCTGCCGCAAACCGTGCGCCGACACGTCCTTGCGCGTCAGGTAGGGGTGCGCCTGTGCAGGCTTGGCGCGGTTCCAGATGGCGCGGGCCTTGTGGGACGTGACGGCCTCGCGGCGACTGCGCTCCGCGTCCCTGGCGGCACGGTCGGTGGCGATCTGCGCCCTGGCTTGCTCGCGTTCCTCCGGCGTTGTCTCTTTTGACGGACGCGACGCCCTCCACTTGATCTCGTCGCCGGTCCTGAAATTGTGGATGTAGCCCGCCGGATAGCCGTCCAAATGCCCAATGTAGGTTCCGGACACGCGGCCTTTGCGGTCGCCTTCAACCGGCACTCGATGCTTCTGACCGTCCATAACGGGCGCACCTTTCGGACGCAGTCCGGCACGGTGCAGCGCATCGGCAAACTCGGCCTGGGCCTCCGTGGGTGTAATCACCGGCTGCTTCCTTCCCTTCTTCGGCCTGGCTGCTGCTGGACGCATAGAGCGGCGGGCTTCCTGCAGGGCTTTGCGGGCCTCGCCTGGCCCTGTCAGCCGGCGGGTGATCTCGCGGGTGGCAGTGGCGCCCTGCGCCGTTGCGGTGCCCATTGCCTGCGTCTGGCCTGCAACGTCGCGTTCGGCCCGGCGCTCGGTAAAGGCGGAACGCAGGTCCGGCGCTGGCCCGCCCGTGGCCTGGC
>JAABUT010002276.1_pt1 | contig 18965 bp, 17 predicted proteins | sample 5559281 | NCBI WGS metagenome assembly JAABUT01 (sample SAMN10711880, study PRJNA513359) | rock metagenome | isolation source: Antarctica rocks | place: Antarctica: Victoria Land, Ricker Hills nord | collected 2016-01-04
TGAACACCGCGATCCGGGTCAGCTCCGGCATCGCCGCGGCGGCGGGTCCGGCCGGTCCGACGGCCAACGCGACGGCGGCCGACGTGACGATCTGGCGGCGTGAAAGAAGATGCGGCGTGCTGGTCATCGCTGTCTCCGGTCTGGCGAGGGTTAAAGGCGGCAGCCCGGCCGGGTTCCGTGACCTTGCGCGGACCGTCCCGCCTTTTCCCGTCATCGCTTGTCCGTCGGAACGCGGCATTCGGCGGCAAGCCAGCCGCGCCGGCAGCCGTACTCCATCGCCGCCTTGCCGACCTGCACCAGCGCGTTCAGGCCGGACAGCAGCACGGCCACGGCCATCGCCGCCGCCAGGCATTGCTGCCGCCACCCTGGGCCACGACGCCGCTCGGCCTCAGCTTCATTCGCATCCTCGCGCACGTCGCCCTCGCTGTCCGGGTTGGCGAGCAATTCTAGGACTTCTTTCTAGAACATATCAAGAACAACAATCGTCGTGTAGCCGGTGGCGGTGATCTGGCCGGCACTTCAAGTCCGGCGCCGCCCGACCCATCTCAATCGGCAGCGGGCGACGGCGCCCGGTCACGGAAAGGCACGCGGATGAACGGCCTGCATCACGTCACCGCCATCGCCGGCCCCGCCGCACGCAACCTCGACTTCTACACGCGCGTGCTCGGCCTGCGGCTGGTCAAGAAGACCGTCAACTTCGACGATCCCGGCACCTACCACCTGTATTACGGCGACGGCGGCGCCGCACCCGGCACCATCCTGACGTTCTTCCCCTGGGAACACGCTGCCCCCGGCCAACTCGGGGCCGGCGAGGCGCTGGAAACGGTGTTCCGCGTGCCGGGCGACGCCATCGGCTTCTGGGCCGGCCGCCTGGGGGTGCGGCCCGGCAAGCGCTTCGGCGAAACGGTGCTGACGTTCACCGATCCCGACGGCATGCGCCTGGCCATCACCGGCGTGCCCGGGATCGAGGCCGAGCCTGCCTGGCAGACCGACGGCATCGGCGCCGGGCACGCCATCCGCGGATTTCACGGCGTCGGCCTGAACCTGGCCGACGCCGGGCCGACGGGCGCCATCCTGACCGACGTGTTCGGTTTCGCCAGGACCGGCCAGGACGGCGATGTCGTGCGCTTCCAGGTTGGCGCGGCGGGGGCTGGCGCGGCACAGGTTGGCGGCACGGTGGACATCCGCATCGCCCCGCATGCCGCCCGCGGCCAGCAGGGTGCCGGCTCGGTCCACCACATCGCCTTCCGCGCCGCCGACGATGCCGGGCAGGCGGCGATGGTGCGCCGGCTGGCCGAACACCACCGCATCGCCACCACCGAACAGAAGGACCGCAACTACTTCCGTTCGGTTTATTTCCGCGAGCCGGGCGGCGTGCTGTTCGAGATCGCCACCGACATTCCTGGCTTCGCGGTCGACGAACCGGCCGCAAAGCTGGGCCAGGCGCTGAAGCTGCCGCCGTCCCTGGAACCTCGCCGTGCCGAACTGGAACGCCGGCTGCCAGCGCTGGACTGATCTCCGGGCACTTGGCGCGCGGGGCCGGCGATGCCATCCTGCCGTCCTATCTGCCGCCCGGAGGGGGAAACACCCATGCTCATCGGCATCGACCCGCTGCTGACGCCGGAGCTGCTGCACGCGCTGGCCAGCATGGGCCACGGCGACCGCATCGTGCTGGTGGATTGCAACTATCCCGCCACCCGTGGACGACGCCGCCTGGCGCTGCCGGGGGCGGACGTCGTGCAGGCGCTCGCTGCGGTGCTGTCGGTGCTGCCGCTGATAGCTATGTGCCCGACCCGGCCGCGGTGATGCAGGTTGTCGGTGCCCCGGCCGCGCTGCCCGACGCGGTGGCGGCCATCAACGCCGTCCTGCATGCCCACGGCGCCGCCGCGGCCGAGGGCATCGAGCGGCACGCGTTCTACGCCGCCGCGGAAGCCGCCTATGCCATCGTGCAGACGTCCGAGCGCCGGCTGTACGGCAACGTCATGCTGACCTAGGGCGTCGTTCCTCCCGGTTCGCCAGTTGTTGATGCAGCATAGCTGATGCGGTCGGGACGGTCTGACTTCCTATGGACAACCGGCGGTCGATATGAGACATTCCGCAACGAGATCGCCTTCCCATGAACGTTGCGTGACACAAACGGCTTGCCAGATGCGCGCCTGCCGATCGTGGCAAACTTTACACTCCGTCCCCGCAGCGTTCAGATTTTGGGGTAAGCTATTGAAACTTGGCTCTTGCCGGGTTCCGGGGTGGTGGGCCGAGGTCATGTGACCAGGGCCGCAACAAGGGCGCCGAGCAAGGCTTTGCCGCGTCGGCGCGCGTTGTGCACGAACTGGAAGAAGCCGAGGTAGTCCGGCAACTTGTCTTGCGAGATGCCCCGGTGCGGCCGTAGCCAGGAGCGCAGCAGCGACCAGAAGCCCTCGATCGTGTTGACGTGGATCTCGCAGAACCCGTCCCCATCCTCGTCGCGGGCATACTCGCCGCGCCCATGGCAGACCGTCTTGTGCCGATAGCCCCAGGCTGGCAGGCGCGCGTAGATGCCATACTCGTCCGTGTGGACGAGGGCGCCCGGGGCGACAGTGGCTGCGATAATCGGCTTGATCGTGTTCTGCTGCACGTTGGCCAGCATGCGCAGCAGCACCTGGCCTCCGCGCTGGATCAGGCCAAGGATGGGTGGCTTGTCCTTCGCCAGCGTGCCGCGGCCCGGCGCGCCTGCCAGCCGGCGACGCCGTCCGAGCCGCCCCTTTTGGCCACCGCCGTCGGCTGGCCCTTGTGCCCGGCTACGACGTAGACCTCGTCGATCTCGACTTCGCCCGTCAGCTCCACCGCCGGCGTTTTGGCGACCAGCCCTTGGCGTAGCTGCTCTGTCATGACTTGCACGTCCGAAGCAGCCAGGCCCAGCTCGCCTGCGATCTGCCGGCTGGAAAGGTTCAAGCCCATGAAGTAGAGGCACAGCACCCACACACGCAGTGGCTGGTGATGCCCGGCCAGCACCGTGCCGGTGAGGTCGTCGAAGCGGGACGCACATGCCTTGCACCGGTAGCGCTGGCGATGCGGCTGCGTGTCGTCGCACCCGTCCCGGATGACCGAGGAACTGCCGCATCCAGGGCAGCGCACACCTTCCGGCCAGCGATGCTAGCGCACAAGCGCGAAGCACTTGGCGTCGTCCATCAGGCCCGAAAGGTTGACCAAGTCAGATGCAGGCATGATGGCGGAGGCTCCTCGCGCGAGCCGGTTGGTTGCTCGCACTCCAGCCATCACATCAGATACCCGCCAACAGCACCACCCGGATCACCACCCCGGAACCCGACAAGAGCCTGAAACTTTTGTGTGGCTCCGATTTTGCATAATTGCGTTACGAGCAAAGGAATTGAACATGAACAGAAAACTTCTCGGAACTTTCGCGCTGATGGGCGGCCTGATGGCCGGTCATCCGGCAAGTGCGACCATTATGTTCTCTGAAGCTGTCGGCGGTTCTCCGACCGGCGTCAACTACGAGAATTTCAACACCCTGACCCCTGGCAGCAACGTCACCACCTTGCTGCCAAGCAACATCCTCATCAGCTTCAGTGGCAGCGCCGGTCCCGTGCAAGGTGGCGCCGATGGTCTGTATGCAGCTCCGTTCCTGTCCGGAGCCAACGGCTCGAACTTCGGCGTCCAGCCCAATGGCAACGACCTGACGACCTACCTGAGCCCGGGTTCCACCAGTGCGGTCTCCGGTTCCGCGATCACCCTCACCCTGCCGGTCGTCTCGTTGTATTTCGGATTGCTGTGGGGCTCGATCGACCCGTACAACATGCTGGAATTCTTCAACGGCAGCCAGAGTGTCGGCACGTTGGAGGGTTCGACCGTTCTTGCCGGCGCCAACGGCAACCAGGGTCTCGGCGGCACCAGGTATGTCAACATCACCAGCACCACGGCGTTCACATCGGTCGTGGCGACCAGCTCGCAGTATGCGTTCGAATTCGACAACGTGGCCTTCAGCGAAAAGCCGATCGGGGTTCCCGAGCCGCTGACCCTCTCGGTGCTCGGCATGGGCCTGCTCGGCCTGGGCATGATCCGGCGCCAGCGCAGCCGGTCTGTTTGATACCAGGCGCCCGACGCGATGACCCTCCCATCGCGTCGGGCGGTTGCTCCCGGGCATTCAAGGAATCACGGCAGCCGCCCGGTCAGCCTCTGGATGCGGGCGGCGAAGGCGGCGATGTGCAGCTTCATGTCGAGGTGCTTCTCGGCATGTCGCCTGGCGCCGGTGCGCAGCCGGGCGGCCAGCGCCGGATCGTCCAGCAGCAGCTGAATGTTCTCCGACAGCCGCTGCGGGTCCAACGTCGGGGTCAACAGGCCGGTGCGGCGGTGGGTAATGAACTCGCGCACCGGGTCCACCTCGGCGCCGACGATGGCGCAGCCGGTCGCCATCGCCTCGCGCAGCGACCAGGACGCCACGAACGGGTAGGTCAGATACACGTGCGCGTCCGAGCGCTGCAGCAATGACAAGTATGTCTCATACGGAATATGCCCGGGCATCAGCACGCGCGCGCTGTCGTAGCGGCCGGCCAGCTGCTGCTCGAAATGCGCCTTCCAGCTGCCGTGGGCCAGCCGCGCGCCGTAGCTGACATCATCCCCGCCGACCAGCACCACCTTCACGTCGCGCCGGCTGCGCAGCAGGTCCGGCAGGGCCCGCATCATGGTGTGGAAGCCGCGATACGGCTCCAGGTTGCGGGCGACGTAGGTGACCAGGCGATCCTTTGGGGCAATGCGGAAATCGCCGATCTTCAGGGTCTTCGCGTGCGCCTTCGGGTCCGGCCGGCACTGTGCCAGCTCGGCCCCTTCCGGCAGCACGTGGATGGCGCTGCGCACCAGCTCGGGGTAGCGGCTCTGCTGCCAGTGGGTTGGGGTATGGCCGTGCTGCTCCAGCGCCAGCGCCAGCAGGTTGACCACGTTCATCGAGCGGATGCGTTCGAGCATGTTGGGATTGGGCGGGAACTCAGGATCGAAGCCGACATCCTGGCCGGTCGGGCTGTAGTAGTATTCGAAGTAGCCCAACATCGGCACGCCGGGCCACAGGTCCGCCAGATGCAGCATCTCGCCCCAGCCGTGATGGCCGATGACGATGTCGGGCACGAAGCCCAACCCCTTCAGGTTGCGCGCCACCAGGCCCACTGCATCCGCGCGCCGGAACGCCAGGTCGTGCTCGCGCAGGTTCGGGTGCCCGTTCCAGCCTTCTGTCTGCTCCGGCTTCTGGTAGAACACCCGCCGCACGCCGGCGATCGCGTTGTCGTTGGGCTGGGACACGAACATCACCTCGTGCCGGCCGGAACTGGCGAGATGGCGGACGATGTGGAGGTACTGGCCAGGAAAGTTCTGGTGGACGAACAGGAACTTCACGCGGAATGCTCGTCCCTCAGCGTTGGCGCGTGGCCGCAGGTTTCGCCACCGGCGCGGCGGCGACCTTTGCCCGCGTCGGCGCCTTCGCGGCAGGCGGGGCGTCCGGCTGCGGGACCACCGGCTCCAAAGCCACCGGCTGTGACAACGGCGCGCCGCGCGGCCGCAGGCTGATCTGGAACGCTTCCAGCGGCGCCAGGCTTTCCGCCTCGCAGGCTTGGCCGGCCGCGACCGGGCCGGCCGCGCTGCCGTCGACGAAGGTGGCGGAACACACGCATTCGAAGTCGCGTTCCGCCTCGCCGCGCAGGCGCACGCGCAGGCCCAGCACCGGCAGGGCCATGCCGCGGCTGCCGCAGAACTGGCCGCCCTCGGCCCACGGCGACAGCCAGCCACGGCCGAGCACGGCCTGGTACTCCAGGTCGGCCGGCGCCACCTGCGCGGTCGGCGCCACGGCGAAACCCTCGATCCAGCGCTTGCTGCCGCGCTCGCCGAGCCACTCGCCAAGCATCGCGCCCACGTCGCCGCGGGTCTGGATATGGGCCACCATGTCCTGCGGGCGCGGCGCGGCCGGCGCGGCGGCCTTGCGTTTCGATTGCACCGCCGGTTGTGGCGTCGGCGTTCTGGTTCCCTCCTCGGTCCCGCCCGCCGTGGGAGCTTCCGCATCGGTGTCCAGCAGGCGCATAACCTGCACGCTGGGGGCGGCATCGTCGCCGACGCTGGACTGGTAGATCGTCACCAGGATCTGCGCCGCGGCGCCTCGGACCCGCACCAGGATCGCGTCGCCGAAGCCGTCCAGCCAGCCGTCGCGGCCGAAGCCGCCGATGGTGACCGCCTCGGGGCGGCTGGCGGTGCCGGGGAGCAGCGACACCCGCACGCCGGGCAGCCCGGTGGCGGCGTCAGCCCGCTTCGACGGCAGCTGGACGATGCAGAACAATCCCGGCTCCAGCGTCATCAGGTGGCCGGAAACATTCAGGTCGGCAATGCGTGACCGGGCGTTGTCGCCGGCAACATCCGAGGCGATGTCTGGCATGGATGTCTCGCTCTGTGTGGACGCCGAAAGGACGTTGCCTGCTTCATATAAGCAAAATTCCACACATCGTAATCATTTGTCGCGCGGCGACGCCGCCACTGTCAGCAGCGCGTTGTTCACCGCGTGCGGCGGCAGCCCCAGCGGCAGCACCCAGCCGCGCCCGGTCGCGCGGATGCGCTCGGCCTGGGCGCCGATGTCGAACGCCGCCACGCGCAGACCGGCCTGCCAGGCGACGCCGAGGGCGAAGCACTAGGTTTCCGGTCAGATCGAGGGCAGCCAGCCGATGTCGGCATCCTGGGCGCGGACCAAAGCCGCCGCGTCGGCCTCCATATACGGCCCGGTCACGAACACCCGTCCGGTGTCCAGCAGCCGCCCGTCGTCCGGCGTGTGGCCTACCAGGATGAACTCGAGGCCAAGCCGACGCGCCACGGCATCGCGCGCGCAGGCCAGCAGCACGTCGTAGCCCTTCTCCGGCCCGATGCCGCCGATCACGCAGACACGCCGGACCGGACGGACACGCATCGGCGACGGCGGCGGGAACGCGAGGTCGTCCTCCAACCGGCGCACCAGCGCGCGGACCGCGGGAAAATGGCGGCGCACCCGCGATGCGGCATCGGCGGACGGCACCACCACGCTGCGCGCCGACGCAAGGCCGCCGCCGAGCGCGCGCGCAGGGCCGCCACCGGCAGGTCGTCGCCCGCCGCTCGCCCGCCATCGGCGACACAGGCGTCGCACACGGCGGGATCGGCCGGCTCGCCGCAGTACTGCCGGGCCGGGTTCAGCAGCGTCACCCGCGGGCAGAACGCCGCGTAGTCGTGCAGGTGCATGTCCACCGGCACGTCCAGCAGCCGGCCCAGCCGCAGCAGCGCATGCTCGTGCTCCATCAGGTGATGCACCTCCAGCGAGGTCGGCCGCGACCGGCCCAGCAGCCGCGCCAGCACGTCAAGCTCGCGCGGGACGGCGAAGCGCAGGTTGGGAAAGCCGCCGTCGGCGCCGTCGCCGACGACGCATTGCCCGGGCACGGTGCCCTTCGGCCCCGAACGCGCCGGCACCGGACGCAGCACGATCGCACGACGGCCCTCGGCGGCCAAGTCGGCGCAGCGCCGCCGCACCACGCGCTCCACCCCGCCGCCGTTGTCATGGGTGATCAGCACGACCGGGCCTGCGTCGGCGACGGCGCCGCGCCTCGGACGGGCGAACGACGCTTCCCATCGTGCGATGTCCAGCCGCCGACGGGCGCCCGCCAGCGGATCGGCGGCGTGGTGGGCGTCGATCAGCGCGCCGTAGCCGGGGTGCAGCCGCTCGATCACATCCAGGTTGCGTTCGATCAGCCGGCTGGTCGAAAGGCCGAAGCTGCGGCCGCCGAGATGGGCCACGAACACGCCGGTGGCGGCGACGCTGCGCCAGCCCAGATGCCGGGCGCGCAGGCAGAAATCGTTCTCCTCGCCGTAGCCCTGGGCGAACAGGTCGGTGCGGAACACGCCGACCGCCTGCAGGCACTCGCGGCGGACATACATGCAGAACCCGACCGCGGTGGGGATGTCGATGCCAGCCGCCGCATCGGCGCGCGCGGCCAGCCGTGCCAGCCGGTTCGCCGCGGCGGCGTCCGGCACGGATCCGAGCCGGTCCGGGTCGGGGTAGCTCAGGATGGAGCCGTTGTTGGACAACGGCGTGGCGGTGCCGATGTCGCCGCCGGCATGAACGCAGGCGCGCAGACCGTCCAGCCAGCCCGGCGTCACCAGGGTGTCGCTGTTCAGCAGCACCGCGTCGCCGCCCTCCGCCATCGCCGCCCGCAGGCCGGCGTTGGCGCTGGCCGGGAAGCCCAGGTTGACGGCATGGCGCAGCAGCCGGATGCGCCCGGACGCGGCCATGCCGTCTAGCGCCGCCACCAGGCCGGGGTCGCGGGACGCGTCGTCGACCACGATCACGCCGGTGCCCGCCGGCACCGTGGCGAACACGCTGTCCAGGCAGTCCAGCGTCATGCGCGGCGCATCGTGCACCGGCACGACAACCGCCACGTGGCGATCCGGCCAGGCGGGTGCGTCCGCCGGCGGCCCGCGCAGGTCCGCCTGCACGCCGACCACAGCCAGCGCCGCGTCGCCGGGCTGCGGCGCCGGCGGACCGAATGCAGGAAACAGCCGGGCGACGGCGCGCGCCACCGCGGCGGCACCGCGGGCCTCGGCACCCGGGTCGAGCGGGCTGCCGGCGACATCGCGCCCGTCCGCACCGGTGACGTGCAGCATCCCGGACAGGCCGGCCAAGTCTGCCGCCGGGATGTGGAAGTCGCGCGGGCGCGCCAACGCCTGCGTGGCCGTCGCGCCGAGACCGTCGGCGCGGATGCTGAACGCCGGGCCGGCGCCGCTGCCGCGCACGGTCAGCACCGGGTCGGTGTCGGGATTGCCTGGCATCCACGCCCAGCCGGATAAGCCGCCGCCGTCCACCCGCACCACGGCCTCGACGCGGCGGATGCGGGCGAGGTCGATCGGGCTGCCCAGCAGATGGCAACCGTCCAGGGTGACCGCCAGCGACGGCGTGCCGGGCGCCTGGCGCGGGCCGCGCCACGCCGCCCCGTTGAAGCGCAGCCGCGAAACCTTGCCGCCGCAGGGTTCGGCCACCACCAGCAGATCGGCGTCCACGCCGCACCAGCCCGGCGCGGCCGCAGCCCGGGCAACCGCGCCGGCCAGCGTTCGGAAACCTTCTGCATCCGCCAGAACGTGGCCGGATAAAGCCCGGACCAGCGCCGCCGCCGCGGCATCCGTGGCTCCGATGGCGGTGCCGGCGGCAACCAGGAACAACCAGATCTCGCGCTGGTCGGCTTCCGCCGCAATCGGGTCGAGCAGCCCGGCCACCCTGCCCGGCTCCCCGGCGCGCAGCAGCAGCACCGCAAGGGCCAGCGTGGCGGTGACATCGGCGGGCGCGATGCGGTGAGCGTGCTCCAGCCAGGACCGCGCCCGCGCCAGGTCGCCGGCGGCAAGCGCGCACTGGCCCTCGCGCAGGGCGTTGCCGGCGAGGTCCTGAAACCACTGCAGCCGGGTGCGCGGCGTCGCGTCGGTCACCGCAAGGGAGGGCGGCCCGCCTGACAGCGGCGAGCCGGCCCGACGGTCATCCACCGCCGCAGGTCAATCCGAAGCAAGCCTGGCTTGCGGGGCATCCTGCGCGGCGTCCCGATCGGTCGCACCCGGATCGGCCGCAACCACCTCGGCAGCCTTGGCGACGAGCGCGTCGAGGTCGCCCTGCGCGTCCTGCGTGCCCTGATCCACAGCCTGCTGCAGCCAGAACCGGGCCTGGTCCAGGTTGTGGTCGCCGGCCAGGCCGCGGGCGAGGTAGCGGCCCAGCATCATCTGCGCCAGCGGGTGGCCGCGTTCGGCGGCGGCGCGGAACCAGCGCTGCGCCACCGGCCGGTTCCACGGCACGTCGTGGCCGCCGCCCAGCAGCGCGCCCAGGGCGAACATGGCGCCGACATGGCCCTGGTCGGCCGCCTTCTGGAACAGCTCCTGCGCCTCGGCGTGGTCGCGCTTGCCGCCGCGCCCGCTGACCAGCATCTCGGCCAGCGCCACCTGGGCGTCGGTCATGCCGGACGCCGACGCGCGGGCGATCCAGCCGCGGCCCTCCTCGGCGTTGGCCGGCATGCCGCGGCCATCGGCCAGCAGCCGGCCGTACCAGTACTGCGCGTTCACCACGCCCTCGGCGGCCCGGCGCAGCCATTTCGCCGCCTGTTCGTCGTTGCGCGCGATGCCGACGCCCTGCGCCAGGCAGACGCCGTAGTTGAAGGCGGCCAGCAGGTCGCCGGCGTTGGCGGCCTGCTCGAACCATTCGCGGGTGCGCACGCTGTCGTCCGGCCCGGCCTTGCCCTGGATCACCAGCCCGGCGAGGTCGAATTTCGCGGACTCGTCGCCGCCTTCCGCCGCCACGCGGAACCAGCGCGCCGCCTCGACCGCGTCCCGCGGCACGCCGGCGCCGTTCATGTACAGCAGGCCCAGCGACCGCGCCGCCTTCTTGTGGCCGGCCTCGCTGGCGCGGCGGTACCACATCGCCGCCTCGGCGTGGTTGGGCGGCAGGCTGCCGCCGCGGGCATACAGGTCGCCGACCAGGGCCGCCGAGTCCGGATCGCCCTGCAGCGCCGCCCGCCGCAGCCACGACTCGCCGTCCTGCTGGTTGCGGGCGATGCCGGTGCCTTCCATCAGCGCCAGGCCGTAGCGCGCCTGCGCCGAGCGGAAGTTCCGTTCCGCCGCCTGCCGATACAGGTCGGTGGCCTTCACCACGTCGCGTTCGACGCCCTGCCCGCGTTCGTACAGCAGGCCCATCAGGTATTGCGCCGTCGACAGGCCGGCATCCGACGCCGTCCGCAGGTAGCCGATCAGACCGGCATAATCCTCCGGCGTGGCGGCGCGGCGCAGCAACGCCAGCCCATAGCCCAGGCAGGCCTGCTTGCAATCGGCCTCGGCGGACTGCTTGTACAAAACCTCCGCCCGCGGAAGGTCGCGCATGTCCTCCGGCCCGGAGGTCATGATGTAGGCCATCAGCGCCTGGCCATCGGCCGATCCGGCATCGGCGGCACGGCTCGCCCAGACCAGGGCCTCCGTGAAATCCGGTGCACCGGTCTCGCCGGTGGTGAACAACGCCGCATGCGGCTGCGGCTCGGCGGATCTGCCGGCCTCGCCTCCCATGCCGCTGAGATGCAGCGCCGCCAGCGTGGACTGCGCCTCGACATGTCCGCCGCCTGCGGCACGTTCGATCCAGCGGACGCCGTCGACGCGGCTCGACGGCACGCCGGTGCCTTCCAGGTAGCAGCGCCCGACCAGGTAGACCGCTTCCGGCAGCCCGGAACGCGCCACCTGCGCCAGCAGCCGGAACGCCTCGGCATGCCTGTTCTGCCCGCGCAACAGCTTCGCGCGCGCCAGCTTTCGAGACGACGGCGAGAACAGCCTGGCGACGATGCCGCTCATGGCTCGCGCATGCCCTGTGTCGTGGCCGGGATCATACGCTGCAGCAAGTACTGCATGATGGTGCGCTCGCCGATCTTGATGTCCGCGGTGATCGGCATCCCCGGCGCCATGCGGAAGGCCGGCGGCAGGTTGTGCAGCTTGATGGTGTCCAGCGAGATCTTGGCGCGGTAGTACAAGGTGCCGAAATCCTCGCTCGCCTGCGGCCGACCCATCTTCATCTGGCGGTCGGCGTTCGGGTTGCGGAAGCTGTCCGGGCTGACCGCCCGCACCACGCCCTCTGCGGTGCCGTGGGTGTAGTACGGGAAGGTGTCGAACTTGATGGTGGTGGCGTCGCCCACCGTCATGAAGCCGGCGTCGCGGCCGTCGACGATGGTTTCCACCTCCAGCGGGCTGTCGACCGGCACCAAGGTGACGAACTGGTCGCCGGACTGCATCACCGAGCCGACGCTGACCGCGGCCACGCTCAGCACGATCGAGTCGCGGTCGGCGCGCAGTTCGACCAGGTTGCGGCGCAGGCGGGCCTTGTTCAGGTTCTCCTTCGCCTCCGACAGCTTGCGGCCCTGCTCGGTCAGGGTCTGCGACGACTCGGTCTTGACCTGCTGGGCATAGCTGTCGCGCTCGGCGGAGATCGCGTCCAGGTCGCGCCGGGACGCGTCGGCGCTGCTCTGCGCGGTGGCGAGATTGCGCTCCACCTCGATCCGGGCGTCGCGCGCGGCCAGCGTGTTCAGGTGGCTGCCGACGCGCAGCCGCTCCAGGTCCTCGCGCATCGTCTCCACCGAGCGGGCGTTGCCCAGCCGCTGCACGTAGGACGCGATGTCGCCGACCGACTGCGACACCTTCACCCGGGCGCTGTCGATCTTCTGGCGGTAGTTCTCCAGGCGAAACGCCCGTTCGGCATGGCGCTGCACGAAGGTCATCATCTGCAGCTGGCCGGGCGCGGTGCCGTCGGTGATGTAGGGCTTGTCCGACACCTCCGCTTCCAGCCGGTTCACCTCCGCCTGCAGGCTGGCGACCTGGGTCTCCAGCGACCCGGCGTCGGCGGCGGCGAACGTCGGGTCGAGCCGGGCGAGCAGGTCGCCGTTCTTCACCAGCTGGCCCTCGCGCACGTCGATGGACCGCACGATGGAGGTTTCCAGCGGCTGCACCACGACGTTGGCGGCGGTCGCCACCACCTTGCCGGTGGTGCTCACCACGCGGTCGATCGGCACCGTGTTGGCCACCACCAGGAACGACGCGCACAGCAGCCCGATCGACCATGTGGTGTAGCGGGCGCCGGCCGGTGCCCGCTGGTTGACCAGCCCGGCGGTGGGCGACTCGTATTCCAGCAGGATCGGCGCCACCGGGTCAGACCGGTCCGGCACCGAGGCGACGTCGCCGGACATGCCGGACGACAGGGCGGGAGTTCTTGCCATGCAGATGGTTCCTCGATCGCGTGCTTCTGTCAGTCGCCCTGGGCGAGGATCGGCTTCGGCGTCGCCGGCTTCTCCCCCTGCATGTGGCGGTTCTGCTGCTGCCACAGCGCGCGGTAGATGGTGCAGCGCTCCAGCAGCTCGCGGTGCGGCGCCATGTCGATGAAGTGACCGTTGTCCAGCACCAGGATCTGGTGGCAGTCGGTCAGCGACGACAGCCGGTGCGACACGATCACCATGGTGCGGCCGTGGGCGATGCGGGCGATGTTGGCGTTCACCAGCGCCTCGCTTTCCGGGTCCAGCGCGCTGGTGGCCTCGTCCAGTATCAGGATGCGCGGGTCGTGGATCAGCGCGCGCGCGATCGCCAGCCGCTGGCGCTGGCCGCCGGACAGGTTGGGCGAGCCTTCCTCGATCCAGGTCTCGTAGCCGGCCGGCATGCGCTCGATGAACTCCTCCGCACCCGCCAGGCGGGCGGCGCGCACCGCGTCGGTCAGGGTCAGGCCGGGGCGGCCGGCGATGATGTTGTCTTTCACCGAGCCGCGGAACAGGAAGTTCTCCTGCAGCACCACGCCGAAGCTGCGCCGGAGATGGGCCAGGTTGATCTCGCGCAGGTCGGCGCCGTCCACCTTGATGGCGCCCTCATACTTGCGGTTGATGCCCTGCAGCAGCCGCGTCACGGTCGACTTGCCGGACCCCGACCGCCCGACCACGCCCAGCATGGTGCCGGCCGGGATGGCGAAGGTGATGTCCTCCAACGCCTTCGCCTTGGTGCCCGGATAAGCGAAGGTCACCTTGTTGAACGACACCGCGCCCTCGAACTTCGGTCGCAGCCCGGCGCCCGGGGCGCTGGACTCCGGCCGGTTGTTCAGCACCTGGGCGGCCAGGCCGATGGCGGCGCGCACGTCCTCCAGGTCCTCCAGCAGCTTGGCCATGCTGACCAGCGGCTGGCCGACGCGTCCGGACAGCATCATGAACGCCAACAACGCGCCGACGCTGACGCCGCCGCCGGTCAACGCCAGGTAGGCGCCCAGCAGCAGCACGCCGCGGGTGATCATCGACTCCAGGGGCGTCACCAGCGTCTGCGGCCAGTTCGACACCTTCCCCAACTCCTGCCGCCAGCCGGCCGCCTCGGCGGTGCGCCGGTCCCACAGCTCGCGCTGCTGCGGCTCGAGCGCCAGGGATTTGACCGTGCGGATGCCGTGGATGCTCTCGCCCAGCACCACGCTTTTGGCCACCTCGGCCTCGACCCACTTGCGATGCACGACGCGGATCGGTGGCAGGAAGGCGAAGATGATCAGCGCGATCAGCAGCGCACACCCTAGAACGACCCATGTTAAAATCGGATTCAGCCAGAACAGGAACGGCACCAGCACCAGCAGGGTCACGGTGTCCAGCAGGGTGGACAGCAGCCGGCCGGTCATGAAGTCGCGGATCTTGGTGATCTGGCCGATCTGGTAGGTGATGGCGCCGGTCTGGTGGCGCTCGAAGTAGTCGATCGGCAGCGACAGCAGGCGCTTGAACACGTGCAGCGACAGCTTGGCGTCCAGCCGCGTCGCGACGGTCAGGATAAGCGTGCGCCGGCAGAAGCCCAGGTAGGTTTCGAACAGCGTGGCGAGGCCGATCATCAGCACCACCACCGTCAGCGTGCTGTAGCTTTGATAGGTGATGACGCGGTCGATCACCACCATGGTCAGCATCGGCGGCAGGATGGTGAGCACGCTGAGCACGATCGAGCCGACGACGATGTCGCGCAGGACCGGCTTCTCCAGCCACACCAGGCGGGCGATCCACAACGCCGAGAACGGCTCGTTGTCCTGGCCGGAGCCGCGCGTGGCGCGGATCAGCATGGTCTCGCCGTTCCACACCTGGGCCAGGCGCAGCTCGTCGACGGCCACGCCCTCGGTGTCGAAGGTGTTGCTGGGGCTTTTCAGCCAGACGATGTTGCGGGACGGGTCGGCCTTGATCATCAGCGCGGCGCTGCCGTCGGCCAGCAGCAGGACCACCGGGCCGGAGGACTGCATGGTCAGCAGGTTACGCCAGCGCATGCGTGCGGCGCGCACCCAAAGCCCGGACTGGCGCACCCATTCGACCAGCATCGCCGGCGACGGCGCCTCGCCGGACGGGAAGCGCAGATCCTCGCGGTCGAGCTCCGCGCCATGGAAACGCGCCGCCGCCATCACCGCGAGCAGGCGGACATCGAGCGGGCTGGGCGGCGGCGGCTGGCGTTCGACCGCCGGCTCGGGGGGGTCGAGCAGATGCGGGCCGGTCGTCTGGAAGCCGCGCACGGAGGCGCCGCCGACCTGGGGGTCAGCTCCGGGCGGCGGACCGCTGAACGGCTGGCCACCTGATGGCGGATTGTTGGTAGAGTCCAAGATGGCTACCTCTCGATAATGCCGACACGACTGCAATTACGTACGGGTTCGCGTCGTGGATGCGCCCGGCGCGGCGGGGCATGCAGCCCCAGCCAGCTGTCGTCAAGCCGCTGCGGCATTCCAACATCACGCTGGAATGCCAGATATGGTGTTAACAAGTTGAACGCCCGGCGCGCAATGCCGGCCGAATCAGGCGATCAAGCCGATCCATGTCGGGGGATATAAGCGTCCTGGCCCATATGCCTTGTTGCAGTGCACCGACGCATAACACACGGGCGGATGACAGGAGACCAAAATCGACATTCGTCAGTCGCGGTCCTGGCGGCGTCCGGCAATCACGCCAGCCTGAAGCGGGCGGCGACCAGCGCGTCGTCCGCCAGAGCCGCCAGCACCGCGTCCCGATCCTGGACGCAGGCGACCACACGTTCGAAGAAACGGACCTCGCCGCGAACGCGCGCCAGGAACAGCCGGCCCAACGCCTCGGCCGCCTTGCCGCGCGGCAGGCAACACACGCAACCGGCCGGATGCGGCGCGGGCGCCGCGCCAAACCGGCCGACCGCGGCGGCCAGCGGCGGAGCGGCGGCGTCGCCTTCCAGCAGCACGGCGTCCGATGCGGTCACCGCCACCCGGTCCGCCAGCACAACAGGAATTCGGGCATCGATGAACAAGGCCATTCACTAGACATAAGGATATCTTTATGTCATAGCAATCCTATGGATGACCTGCTCACCGCCCTGCGCGCCTGCGCCGAGCCGACGCGCCTGCGCCTGCTGGCCCTGGCCGCACGCGGGTCGTTCTGCGTCATGGAGTTCACCGAGATCCTCGGCCAGTCGCAGCCGCGCCTCAGCCGCCACCTGCGCCTGCTGAACGAGGCCGGCCTGCTGGAGCGCGACCGTGAGGGCGCCAACGTCTGGTTCACCCTGCCGCCGCCGGGCGGCGCCCCCGGCAGCCTGGTCCGCGCGGTGATCGAGCGCCTGCCGGAGGACGACGACACCCTCGCGGCCGACCGCCGCCAGGCCGCCCGGGTGCTGGCCGAACGCGCCCGCATCGCATCGGACAGCTTCCGCGCCAAGGGTGCGGACTGGGACGAGATGCGCGCCCTCGACCTGCCGGCCCCCGCTGTCGAGCAGGCGCTGCTGGACCTGCTGCCGACCACCGGATTGGGCCGCGTGCTGGACATCGGCACCGGCACCGGCCGCCTGCTGGAGGTGCTGGCACCCCGCGCATCCGCCTGCACGGGCATCGACGCCAGCCGGGCGATGCTGGCACTCGCCCGCGCCCGGCTGTCGCGGCCCGGCCTGGACCATTGCGCCGTGCGTCTGGCCGACATGTACCGCCTCCCCTTCGGCCCCGCCACCTATGACGCCGTGGTGCTGCAGATGGTGCTGCACTACGCCGAGGACCCCGCTGGCGCCCTGGCCGAAGCCGCCCGCGTGCTGCGCCCGGGCGGCCTGCTGGTCGTGGTCGAACTCGCCGCCCATGCCGATGCCGAGGCCATGCACCGTCTGGCGCACCGCTGGCCCGGCTTCTCCAACGCCGCCATGCGCGACCTGCTGGCCGCCGCCAACCTGGCACCCGGGCCGCAGGTCGGCGTGCCCGGGCCGCTGGAAGTGCGCCTGTGGACCGCCGCCGCGCCCGAACCCGCGCCCCAACAATCCCGTGACGCCCTCCTGGAGTCCGCACGATGACCCGCCGTCCCCACCTGCTCGATGCCCTCCGCGACCGTGTCCTGCTGTGCGACGGCGGCCTGGGCAGCCACATCCAGGCCTCCGACCTGGACATCGAGCGCGATTACATGGGCCAGGAGAACTGCTCGGAAATTCTCACCCTGTCCCGCCCGGACTTCATCCGTGATTTCCATCGCGGGTTCTTCGCCGCCGGTGCGGACATGGTGGAAACCAACACCTTCGGCGGCTCGCCCATCACCCTGGAGGAATTCGGCCTCGGCTCGCAAGCATTGGAAATAAACCGCCGCGGCGCGGAGCTGGCGCGCGAAGCCGCGGAAGGCTTCGCCGACGGCTGCCACCGCTGGGTGCTGGGCAGCATCGGGCCGGGCACCAAGCTGCCTTCGCTCGGCCACGTCACCTATGACGCATTGGAAGCCGCGTTGACCGTGCAGTGCCGCGGCCTGCTCCAGGGCGGCGTCGACGCGCTGCTGACCGAAACCAACCAGGACACGCTGTACATCAAGGCCGCCGTCAACGCCGCCAAGGCCGCCATCGCCGAGGCCGGCTCCGACATCCCCATCTTCGTGCAGGTCACCGTCGAGACCACCGGCACCTTGCTGGTCGGCCCCGACATCGCCGCCGCCGCCGCCGTCGTCCACGCGCTGGACGTGCCGCTGCTGGGCCTGAACTGCGCCACCGGCCCGCAGGAGATGGCCGAGCACATCCGCTGGCTCGCCGCCAACTGGCCCGGCCTGTTATCCGTCCTGCCCAACGCCGGCCTGCCCGAGCTGGTCGACGGCAAGACCCGCTACCCGCTGGCCGCCGACGAGATGGCCAGCTGGCTGGAACGCTACGTGGCACAAGACGGCCTGAACCTGATCGGCGGCTGCTGCGGCACCACCACTGGCCACATCTCCGCCCTGGACGCCATGCTGCGCCGGATGGGAGGCGACCGCGCGCGCCCGGCCCCGGTCCGCCGCAGCCCGATCTGGGTGCCGGCGGTCGCCTCGCTCTACCAGGCCGTGCCGCTCCGCCAGGAGAACGCCTACTTCTCCATCGGCGAACGCTGCAACGCCAACGGCTCGCGCAAATGGCGGGAGCTGCAGGAAAAGGGCGATTGGGACGGCTGCGTCACCATGGGCCGCGATCAGATCGCCGAAGGCTCCAACAGCCTCGACGTTTGCGTCGCCTTCGTCGGCCGCAACGAAACCGCGGAGATGAACGAGGTCATCACCCGCTTCACCAGCAGCGTGAACTCCCCCCTGGTGATCGACAGCACCGAAACCCCGGTGATCGAGCAGGCACTCAAGCTGCACGGTGGCAAGCCCATCATCAACTCCATCAACTTCGAGGACGGCGAGGCCGCCGCCCGCGACCGCCTGATCCTGGCCAAACGCTTCGGCGCCGCCGTCATCGCCCTGACCATCGACGAGGTCGGCATGTCGAAATCTCCGGAATCCAAGCTGGAAGTCGCCACCCGCCTGGTCGACTTCGCCTGCAACAAACACGGCCTGCCGCAGTCCGACCTGCTGATCGACCCGCTGACCTTCACCATCGCCACCGGCAACGAGGACGACCGCAAGCTCGGCCAGTGGACCCTGGAAGGCATCCGGATGATCCACGACAAGTTCCCCGACGTGCAGATCATCCTCGGCCTGTCCAACATCAGCTTCGGCCTGAACCCGGCGGCGCGCGCGGTCCTGAACAGCGTCTTCCTCGACCACGCCGTTCGCGCCGGCATGACCGGCGCCATCGTCCACGTCAGCAAGATCCGCCCCCTGCACCTCATCTCCGCCGCCGAGGTCCAGGTCTGCGAGGACCTCATCTTCGACCGCCGCCGCGAAGGCTACGACCCTCTGCAGCGCCTGCTGGAAATCTTCGCCGACCGCAAGGCCGGCGACGCGGTGAAGAAAACCCGCGCCCTCACCGTCGAAGGCCGCCTGAAGGACCGCATCGTCGACGGCGACCGCAAGGGCCTGGCCGCCGAGCTGGACGAGGCTTTGCTGACCCACGAACCGCTGTCGATCATCAACAACATCCTGCTCGACGGCATGAAGGTGGTGGGCGAGCTGTTCGGCGCCGGCAAGATGCAGCTCCCCTTCGTGCTGCAATCCGCCGAAACCATGAAGGCCGCCGTCGCCCACCTGGAACCCCTGATGGAGCGC
>JAABUT010002277.1_pt1 | contig 18961 bp, 21 predicted proteins | sample 5559281 | NCBI WGS metagenome assembly JAABUT01 (sample SAMN10711880, study PRJNA513359) | rock metagenome | isolation source: Antarctica rocks | place: Antarctica: Victoria Land, Ricker Hills nord | collected 2016-01-04
ACATCAAAATTTCTGATTCAGAATTTGCTCAAGATGATAGCTTAAATTGAATCGCAGCAATCGTTGTATTGTACTATGAATGCACACTTGAAGAGCTTTTCAATGATCTTAGTCTCACTTTATCGATACAAAGTAGTCACAGAATCAAGAGTTAAATCATCTGACAAGACGAAGTGATTTCAGATGATTGCATAAAGATGATTCTGCTTGAGAAATTGAAGTTTAAAAGTGATGACTCAACATTTCTTCTTTTGAAGAAATACTTTCTGAAAGATCGAGTAAAGCATCATCATAGCTTAAGTATTATCATTGTATTGACAAGATTATACAGAAATACATGATTTTGATGATAAATGTCGTGAATTGTAAATGAGTCTGAAATTTGAAGCAATTCTTCAAAGAATACGTTCTGTTCACTGTATCAACGTCAGAAGACATGTCAGCTTTGAAGAGAATTTATATGATGAATCACTTTCAAATCGCATGTTTCAAGTCATAGAATGAATCTATTCGTCATTTTGAAGTCTTGAGCAATAGTGTGCTTGAGCTTCTGTTAAAGTATGTGCTTAGACATCTCAAGTCAGTATTGACATACAAGTATGACAAAAACGATAATGTTAAAGTCGTCAAGATATACAACAGTGCATCTAATAATCTTATTTTTAGCATTGCAAATGAAGAAGAAAGATGACGATGATGATGACAAAGAGAATTAAATCTTGATCTTTTGAAAATCGAGATGATGTTAAGTCTTGTTGATGTTGTTCTGAAGAGAGCATTTCATCATTTGTTTCAGCAAGAACATTAGCGACAAGTGAAGCAAAGATTAGAGAGTTTTGCAGTTTGCATCTGATGCTTGAGTTTTCAAGTTAAATGTTAAAGCATGAACTTTTAAGACTTGCAAGAAAGTTCACTTCTTCGTTGAGAGCAAAAGCTGAGTGAAAGCAATGAATTGATGATCTCGCCTTGACTTCGTCTCAATGCGCAGTCACTTCGAAAAGATTTGAAGAATTGCTGACAGACGAGAGAAAAGTGAATGCTACTATTTGATAATAAAGTCGTTGCTCTAGTCGCTTGAGCATAGCAAACTCTGCATGAAAGTTGTAGTATGACTACTTACAGCATTCATTAGAATAATTATTGACATCAATATGAGCTGATGATCAGCTCAGATGATACTATGCAGACAAATCTCTCAACACAATACAGATCATATTTCAATCTTTGAAGATCATCACACGTCTCAACATTCTCTTTTCTTTTTGTCTTTTTTCTGCATTTTTCGCAGTAAATCTCGTGAAAATTCACTTTCTTCAATCTGTGTAAAACAATCACTTGCAGTCTTGAATTTGATGTGTGTACTTGTCTCTTTCTTCGTTGACAGAGCTGACGTGATCATTATTTCGAGCTTTTTCAGAATTTCAGAAATGATTGAAAGCGTCTCATCATTACTACGAAAGAAATCGAATCTGCACTCTCAATAAATATTCAAATATTTGTCATCATGCTTCGACACAGACTCAACTGAATTAACAACATGAGCTAGAATTCAAAAGATCTTTTGATGTTCAGTGAAATTGATTAGAGATGATATCGTCGTTCAAACAAATCAGATCATATGTTTCACGATCACTTGTATATTGTTGCAGAGAAAGTCATTCAATAGCGAAAGAAAGTTTCTCAGATAGTTTGCTTCGACTGAATAAGATTTATTGAACTCGTAAAACAAGAGTCGTAAAAGAAACATAAAAACAGCTAAGCTTAACACAATCTGAGCAGTCGCTTTCTCAGAACAAAGATCGTGAATCAGTCTTCAATACAGTCGCTTGTCATCTTCTGATATTGCTCACGCGTGAAGTGCTTGAAGAACTCGATCGTGACAGTCAGAACTTCATACAAGAAGTAAAAGAACATCATTCTCAGAATGACTTAAAGACGAAAGCTCGTGATAAGAATGCACACTGCGTTCATCAGCATTAATATTGTGAATCTTTGAGAGTTGATCACTGATCGAAACACTTGAATGTCTTTCACTTGTCAACATTCAAATTCATTCAGCACTTGTGATGAAAGACTCTTCATTGTTTATCAGCATTATTTCACTGAATAGAATTACAACTTTGTATCAAGTCTGAAAAAGCAATTAACAAGAATTTATTAAGATTTGAGCTTCATTTCTGAACATCTTTGTGAGTTGTCGAGCGAATTTGATTGAGATCTGTGATCTTGACAAAAATTCGCGATCTTGAAAGAGCTTTTTGTAGTTCAAAGAAATTGCATGTATCGAATTGCTGCGCGATAGACGTTTGAACTTCACAGACAAGATCATAAAGAATCAAGTTGTTCAACAATGTAAAATCTGTTAAGTCTGAGTTAAATTTGCTTCGATTACGTGTCAAATCGTCGTCAGAGATGCAATACAGTTTGCAAAGCAATGAGAGTATTTGCAGTTCTACTTCTTCTCAATTTTTTCGATTGATGATCTGAAGATGAAAGAGCAAAAAAAGCTCATGTAGATGTTTTACATCATTCATGATCTGTTGACATCAAATTTTCAGATCTCGTTGAATAAGCTCATGAGTGACAGAAGACTCGAAGTCTCTCAGCATGTTCAAGCAGATGATGAAAGCATTTCGTGCATAGATTTCTTGAAGCGTAAGAGAAAAGATCTAGAGATCATCAGCAAACTGTGCTTTGAATAGAGAATGTCGAGAACGTTGTCTCGAAGAAATAATAGAATTTCAACATCTCAAGTCAAGCAATGAGATCATTCTTTCTTGCAATTTGTCGATAGCATCACGCAGCGTCACGATTCTCTGTAGAAGAATTTGCGTGCAGCGCATTTTCTAAGAAACGATTCAAGATCTTCTTTCTTGCGACGAGAATATCATATACTTCTCTCTCACGACAGATTGATTGTGTTGAGTCAATGTTCTCGATTGTTAATTGATCAGTCTTCAAAGAGATTTTGTATGACGAAGACGCGTCGTAGACAACAAGATTTCAAGAATCGTGATATTTGCATTCAATATGAAGAACAGCGATTTCGAATTTCAGAAGTCATGATTTGACGTCAAGATCATCATTCATAGTTTGAGTGATTAAGAAGTGAACAATCTTTCTAGATAAAGAGAAAAGCTGTATGATCTTTTAAGAAGATGATTAGAGCGTGAGTCATCATAACAGAAATAAAAAGTGCTTTCATCTCTGCAGTCTCATTACTATTCTCGTCATACAGTACTTTCAGTTTATATGCATTCTCAGCGTACAGTACATCTGAAGACTCAAAGTTGATGATCTCTTGAGAAGCACTCAGTTGAAGTTCTCTCAAGATTTCGATATGAATCGCGTTGTGCAATTGAAAAGACTTAGACATCGTCAATGATCGAAACAAGAAGATTCTCGATTTGCAAGTGACTTTGCCTGAAACAAGATGTACGTTGCACTGAAAAAAAGGCAGAAAAAACCTGAAGTAATCTTTACAAGCTGCATGAGAAAGACTGCATAGTTATAGAGATGAACATATGCATTAATAATTCTTCTCAATCTGATTTGATCAGAGTCGTCGATCAGCGATTCACACAAGCACATTCAACAGAGAAAAGAAAGCGAAAGATGCTCGATCAATGATACTGAATATATGAATGCAACATCTCAGTCGAGCATGCTGAGACACAGTCAAGAGAGAGTATTATAATGTAAGACAGCATGAAGATGTGAAAGAGAGTTCAAGAAACTTGATTAGTTTAACAACTTAAATCAAAGAGTATCTTTCTTGATTTCAATGAGATCTGTCAAAATGACACATTCTTCTGTAAATGTTTTTGCAGCATTGTCTGACTTCAAGCATTGATGTCGTTATTGACACAACATTCTAGCATGATGATAAGAAAAACTGAGAGATGACGACTTGTGCGAGTGCTAGAAAGAATGCTCGAGAGAAGATGACATCTTGCGAAGTGACTAGATTCTATCGATTATAAACGAGCAGCGTTTCACTGATCTTATCAATATCACAAACATGAGCAGTTCAGAGCAATCGACTCTCTTCATCATATCAGATCATCAGCAAGAGATCAATTTTGTCAAACAAAAAGTGAAATTCACACGACATGCAGTATCATGATTTCACTCAACTCATGTGTTTTTGCGTGTACGTCTTTTCAGTCATTATGCTGCTATTCATCTAATCATTCATTCATTTCATGTTCAACAACATCAAGAACATGTCGAAGACTAGCTACTTCGCGCATGTTATTTCTTATTTGTTACTGTCACGTAGTAACAAATAGAGAATAGCGTGCATGAATCAAATCTCATACAGACGAAGCTAAGACTGCAGAGATAGCGTCTCTAATGCTTTTCTTTTCGAGCTGCAAGCTCATCATCAGCACAATGATATGAAATCATACGTTGAGTTGACATCTCTGTCAGATCTCTTCTTGACAGTTAGTGTAAGAAACATTTGCAAGCAGTTCGCTTTTTCGCTCTCGATGTCAAATGTCTCTTGAATCGAGATGCAGACTTACGTTGAACGAAAAGATGTAAAGAGAAAGCAGAGATTGTACGAAGTGAGCGAAAATATCTAGTACTCTGAAGACATGAATTGTCTTGATTCGCTCATAGCGTATGAAGCTCATCTACAGACATTGATGCATTAGCGCAGAGAAAAGTCTCTCTCATGCTTACTCGACAGTCTAACGCACTAACGATGTCATCGATTCATTGACTCGACAGTATTAGCGCAGAGACATGTATCTCTTGCATTTCATAATCGATGTCAGCTCATAATCGTGAAAACGTCTCTCAAGATGATCAACATTAAGAAGTGAGTCTATTTGAATGATTCAAAGAATCACGTCAGACAGAAGCTAGATCTGCAAAGTAGAAAGAAGAATGAAAGTTTTTGTACATTTGAGATGAGATTGTCTCTCATTTCTATTCTATTTTTCAGAATGAATCAAGAAAACAGATAGAAAATTTGTAAGAATGTCTATCAATTCAAGCTTTTCTTCGATTCTCAGATTAAGTGAAATGATCTAGAATCGATCATGATTGCTGCTCAAACTATGATTAACGAGAGATGTCAAAAAGAGAGTTTGAAGTTGACAAATATGAATGTCATTCTGAATGATTTGTCGAAATGAAAATTGTATCAACTGCATAAAGCGATCAAGAAGAAGAGCAATAAATTCAAAAAGCAGATTAGAAATGATATTTGTGACGAGTCAATAAGTGATTGCAAGACTAATCTCTGTGTCTGTAGCTGTCAAGTTCTTCATTCATGTCAACAATTTCTCGATCTCAACGAAATTTGACTCAGTGAAAGTTGCAGCAGAGAAAGCAGCAAGAGATGAAAAGTAATAATGATGAACATAAACTGTGACTTGCTTTGAATTATGATTGACAGCAATGCACTTTCATCTTTTGATTATCTATCTGATTATCTAGTTATCGCGCACTGTTCTTAGATTGTCATTGATCAAAAATCGAATCTTGTTTTACATGATTTACACACTTCGCTTCACATTTCTTTGCACATGAACTAAGTAAATGCTTATCTCACTTTAGCATTTCTCTTTAAAGAATATTTGCAGAACTATCAAAGATTATCACTTTATTCACAATCACTCTTTGTAGCGATTCTCATACTTTTCTTGCAATGAGTGTCACAACAAAGATCTTAGAGCGTGATGATGACATTAACAAGTCAACGAAGAAAAATGTAGTTATCGTTGAATACATTGACAATCTCTACGATGAGACAATAAGAGAAGAGATCAACTATCGAGATTGAAAGTGAGTACAAATCTATGATTCACGACGATAGATTATCTCAACAGACAAGATTTCACTTCTTTGAAGATCTCAAATTCAAAAATTTCAAGACAGAAATTGACGTCGACAAAGTTATTCAAGATTCAGAAAATTCTTCAAGCGAAAAAGCGTTCATACTGATAAGTTGTGAAGACTGAGATGAAGCTGTCATGAACATAAGCTTGAGCGAGAAGAGCATCTTGACAATCTCAAGATACATGCATCTTTAATTTCAAGACACATCTGCTAACTTCTGTAAGACAGTGATTATGTCTACGATGATATGTAAGTCACATTGTCGTGAATCTCTATCTATACAAATCACAACATCTGCTTTACACATCATAGATGAATGATCAAGTGAGCATCGCTGATAGAAATCTTTCTTCTGCAACAGTGACTTTTCAGATCTTATCTTCTCGAGATTCAAATTAATTTTGTAAGTTGAATGATTCATGCTCAAGCTTTTCTCACATGACTGCAAAGAACTGATTTATGCACGTTTTTTTAGTGAGCTTCGACTTATAAACATCACATGCATCATACACAAGCATCAGCATGATGCAACACTATTCTCAAGAACACTTCAAGTAGATTAAGAGAAGTAGAAAAAGTTGTCTTGAAAGATAATTAGACTGAGAGATTATCAAATTGAAAGACTTTGATGATATTGAGATTTGAGAGAAATTTAATTCTTTTGTCGACGCTGTATCTTCATGCATATCGATACTTACTGTGAATTCTTTAGCAATTTTGACATTCTCTGACAACGCTTTTCTTATTACTTGAGCAACTGATGTGAATTTATCTATATTAGCTATATGTATAAAACTATCATATATTGAATCACGTTGTATTCAAACAGACTGCGCAGAAGTGATCATATTCTGAATACACATGAATGACTAATCGTTTGCTGTCAACAGCAATTTGTACAAATCAAAGACATGAATTAAGTAAATATATAAAGATATTGAGCAAGACAGAATATCTTCAATCAGAGCAGTACTTCTACATATATCTTCTTTCATTCTTGTATCTGTCTTGTTCACAATGAATGAACGAGATATTCTTCGTGACGTTGAGAGATGCGCTGCATCGTAAAGTATATCATGTCACTATCACAGATCACGATTTGCGCTCGTCGCTCTCATCAAATCACTGCTTCATTATCTGTAGTTCAACGTGTTTTGTGAAAGTTGACTTCATAGAGTTGTCAACTCTGTAGTCTCTTCATGATCTTCTGACAAGTTCTCAGATCAAAAGAGACTTTCGACTTTTTTAGATCAGATCAAGATAGTATCTACAAATTTTGATGATCTGTAGAACAGACAACGCTCTTTTATGTTGAATGAGTAAATAGTTTCTGCTGCTGACAGCTTTATCTTCAGTTCATAAGCTGTCAGTTTTTCAACGTCTGCATTTTGATGTCTCAGATACAATCAAGAACATACAGACTTCTTCTATGAATAAACAGAAATAACTCGTGATCATTGACTCTTGTCTGTATGTGTTGATCTTCTTCGTTTGTCTTCTCGCTGCGTCTGACGTTTGATCTCAAAAGTCTCGCATCAGTTCTTGTACAATTTCAACAATTTGCGAAGATGTTGACGCAATTTTGATTAGTCGCTTTGCTTCTTCTCAAATATACATTCAATGTCATCAAGCATAAATACATCGCTTACGATATTAAAAATCTTCAAAACTTTCATCAAAATGAGAGATGATGCAACGAAAGTGCAAACAAGAAAGATAGAAAGAGACGTTGATGAGCGACAAGTGTCTCAAGAAATTCACTGACTACTTATACTTGCGTTCAAAGAAAGTCACGTCAGCGTCTTCTGTTTGAGTGACTTTGTTCAAGACATATTCATGATGTCTGATTGCATCTCAACGTCTGATAGAAGCATTGCTTCTTTAAATAGCACTTCTCAATCTATCACAGTCAAGCTCGAAGTCGATCATTCTTTTCATCGCGATCAATATGAATTTGTCACGAGTCTCGAGTCTTGTTATCAACATCAAGAGCATGATTCAAGTTGAAGTGATCAGTAAATTCTTTCAAGAGACGCAGCTATTTCGAGCTATCATTGAAGACTCTCTTTGACTCTGCATTCTTCACTCAAAGTTTCGATTCGTTTTCACTTCTTATTTAATGACATCTCTTGCAGCGCTCGTTTGTCTTTGATCACATGAATTCTTTGTCTTCGTCAGCGTATGTAGCGTGTTCGAAATCGATAAAACATCGCTCATTTACAGATCTCAAGAGCGTAGACTGATTGAAATGTTTAATGAGTTCATTTGATGAACTACTGCAAAGCTCTCGAGTCGTTGAGATCTCATTTACAATGACGACGATGAAATAGCGACGATTTATCTCATGTTTCGCGAAGTTCAATCATTGCTCGTCGTATCTCTTGCATGAACACATTATTCAACTGCTTCTTCAGTGCAGTCGCTCACTTTCTCTTTTGATTCGATGAGATTGCATCAAGAATAGCTCGCGATTTCTGAATCTTCGCTCTATCAAAATCAATGATCATCATCTGATCAAGCTTTGCATTTCAAAGTATGTTATGAGACATCATATCTCGATGCAGCACTCTGAGCTGATGAATTGTCTGAATCGAGCGCTCAAACTGTTCGATTATTTGCACACTGTTGACTGAGTTAATGTGTCGAGAGATGAATTGTTTTTCAAAATCAATGAACATCATGTGAACGATCTCAGCAATGTCATCATACACATATGAATGATCAAGATCGACGTTTCTCAGATACATCGACACATGAGTCTTGTGAATCGAACGAAGATGCTCATAGATGACGACTTTTCGCTTGAGATGAGCAACAAAGTCAATGATGATGCATTTAGCAGTCAGAATGTACTTGTGTGACGTTAATCTGACAATAAACAGAGCTTCGCGCGCTTCGTGCAAGTCAATAAACTTGCAATCGATATTCAGACTTTTGAAGAGTTGCTGATGTATCAGGTTGAGAAAAGTAAACTTGTCGATCTGATGATGATTCTCTTCATGATTCAGCGCGTTTGAGCACATTTTATCAAGCGAATCTTCTTTCATCAACTCACGAAGACATTTTTGAGTACAATACTGTACATTCTTGCCTTCGAAGTCAAAACTTTGGTTGAATGATGTCTTGCTGATTGAATTCAGCACTTGCGTGAAGATCTGAGTTGAACACTGTCGATATGTTCAACTTGAAGTATCTGAATCTGAATCAAATTCATTATCACTGTAATGACGCTCATCTGCTGATGATTAACAGCTTGAAGAGATGATCGAAGCTGCTCTCGATCGAAGTTGAATAGACGATACATGAAGAAAGATGCTCTGTTGAGAAGATCGATACTTCGAAGAAGATATGTCATCAATGAAGATCTTATTTAATAGTTTATTGTAGATCATCTCTTGAATCTTCAGTCAAGTTATTGCGTTGATCTGTCAGCTCTGACTTCAAGACGATCTCTTCAGCGCTTGAAGAATGAACGTCAGCACTTGTCTTATCACAGTCAGATGTAATCGATTTTGCTCATTTGCATTCAATGTCATTTCTGTCGTCTTTCTCACGTCATTCTCAGAGATGAATAGAAAGTAATAGACAGTTTTCGAGTTATCGAGCATTTGCAGAAAAATGAATGCTTCATTGATGCAGACGTATTCATACTTCAATTCAGCGCGAATCATATAGAAGAAGACTTGAGTGATGACTGCGATGATCAGGCGACGAAAGTGATTCTGCGAATCGTCGATTTCGTTGCAGTGAATCATCTTCTTCAGATTCATGTCTTTGAGACTCTCATATATGCAGTCAAGATGTAGCTTGTGAGAGATCTTGTATTCAATAATGAAGATGACAATGCGATATTTTGTATTCTCGATCTCACTGAAAATGTTGTACACGCAGAATTGATTTGCACGAGAATGTGTAGTCTTTGCTGCTTCGATGATTGCTTCAGTCATCAACTTCGACGCGAATGATTCTGATGACTTTGCAAGCTGAGTCAGAAGATGAGAAAATCATCTTCTTTCAGAGATGCTCAAATGTTGCATGTTTTTCTTCATCTCTCGTTTCGAGCTGAAAGTATTGTCATGATTTTCGAATCTTACTGAATTCTTCAGGCAAAATCTCTCTTGAAGCAACGAGCTGTTGTAAATTTGTTTGATGATCAATGCAATGTGATTCTCAACAGTCGAGCGCTCGAAGTGATTCAAGTCTAGCTCAAAACTCATCATTCTCTGACGAATAGTCTTTTCAGACTCTTTCAAGATGTGTAGCGACGTGAAGTGTCGTTCATGCATGAAGTTTGATCGCTGAAGATTCTTTCAGATGATCTTCTGCAATGTAGAAAAATCGTCTCATGCGAGAATTCGATCGAAACGTATCTTATCATTAGCATTGACAGAGTCGCTCTTTGTTGACAATGTCGTGTCTCTTTGAACAGTAAGATCGAAGTGAAGATGAACATGACAAGCGTCAAGAAACTTGAGTAATGTTGTTTTGCAAATTTTCTCTTCATTTTTTTGTTGAGCGCGCTCTGCTTCTTTCTGAACGCGCTCTGCTTCTTAATGCTTTCTCTGCTCTTCTTGAAAAAGTTGTCTGTAATTCGATGATTGTTGAGTCATAATGCAGCTGTATTGTTGAATGATAATAAATATTCTGAGACATGAATGTTTGTTTACTTCGAAGACTTAGATAAGCTCATGACATGAATCATGATCTCGTCGAACGCTTCTGATTAATCAAACGTTCTCGTCGCATGACGACTGAGTCAGCAATCGTTGCAAGCTCTTCAGACAACTCGTACTCGTTTCGATAAAGCATACTATGTTGCAAGATGATGATTTTGTTACGAAAAGCTCTGTGCAGTGCGCTGAAATCTAGTATTCACTGCTGTCGTTCAGACAGAGAATTCAATGATCTGAGTCTGCTCAAAACTTGCTTCATCAAATACGATTCTATTTGAGATATAAATGACGACTTTACGCTTTTCACGTCAAGAATTTATCTGATTTCTATGTCTTTCTGAGAACAATTCGTTTAATTATAGACTGCTTGTACTGTATTGCTGTGATCATGATTATTGCTACAATGATGACACTTGTCTTTCAATTGATCTTGAATGACGCAATTCTGAAAGTTTCTGCTTCAAGATTTTAGAAGTCACGAAGTTCTTCACTCTTGCAAAGATTTTCAAGCAAAGATTGCTTGTGAGATCAAAATCGCATAATTTTGCCAGTATCGATTTTCGAAAATTAATGAGAATGTTATTTGACTTAATGTCTCGATGTGTATAATCATTGACATGAAAATGATCTGTTGCATTCAGAATCTGATCAATTAAAACTGTCATTTCGTTGATAGATACATCTTTTTGACGTGACAAGCTGCTCAATCAAGCAAGTTTCATCACTTTTATATCTTTCTTTCAATCTGACAAGTACTTGTCATAGAACACGATGACAATATGAGACTATAATTTCTGTTTAGCACTCTTCTTGATTGTATAGAACAGTCTCACTCACATGAGTAATATCTCGCAAGAATTGCATATCTTGAACTATGAACTTTTTGAACTGCTCGTTTCTCGATTTGAAAAACTTCTTTACAGCAAAGACGTTTTCTTCACTGTTGATGACTTGATGAACTTTGACTGCTGTTTTCTGCACGATTTGATTCAGCAGACTCAGTCTGTTGATTTGAAGTAATGTTGTCGAGATTGACTTGACTACAACGAGTCTCGTGAAACAACTGATCAAAATAGAGATGAAGCTTCTTCAAAGCGACTTCACGCATGATTTCAGAAACGACTGTCTTCGAATTTCGTAATCATCACGTTGTCTGTGAATGCTCTAAATCGAAAAGTCATATCTGACTATCTCTTCAATGTCTTACAAATATAATTCTCATCTGCATTTGCATTAGCAGAACATGATGCAAAGATCACAGAATTGAATGCTGTTATTTCTCTTCTAGAACTTCAGAATAGACTCTCAGATGAATTGAAACTGAATACTATTGAAAGTATTAAAGTCGTGATATTTATTGATTGACGCATTAAATTTTTGACGACTTGAGACAGCATTAAATCACAATGTTATTTCGCGACGTTCTAAAAAACTCTCTTATCTCTCTTCTATGCTTTTATCTAGTCATTACACATGAATACGCTCTATCAACAGTCGAAAACAGTTCATTTCTTTTGACAAGAAATTATGATTTAAGTATCTGAACAGATGCAGAAGTAGAAATCGACGTCTATTCTGAATCGAATTACGCAGGCAATAAGTTTCAAATAGCAGACGTAAGTCTTACTTATGTAATGAATTACTGGCTTGAAGATACGAATGAACCTTCAAATTTTCGATTCTTCGAGATATCTCGAGCTTTGAAGAATCAAAAGAAGCTGAATCTCAATAAATTTGATCAAGATTTGAATGATACTGAGATCTGAAGTTGTGAAATTTTTGTGACGCGCTTCATGATCGAAATGAATAAAGATTGTTACAACATTTCGAAGAATGAGTCATTTACTTGTCTTCAATTGTGACAATTCTAAGAGCTTCGAGACTTTGAGTCATTAGAGAGCAGTTGTTTTCGAAGGCGAATGTATTTGAAAGATTCAAATAGCAAATATATTAGCTTTGACAAATAATCATGATGTCACAAAACTAGTAACACTCTTCATGACTTTCTTCATGATTTTCTATCAAACACTCTTCATGACTTTCTTCGTGATTCTCTTCATGACTTTCTTCATGACTCTCTATTAAACACTCTTCATAACTCTCTTCATGATTTTCTACCAAACACTCTTCATAGCTTTCTTCATGACTTTCTATCAAACACTCTTCATAGCTCTCTTCGTGATTCTCTTCATGATTCTCTTCATGATTCTCTTCATGATTTCTATCAAACATTCTACAAGACACTCTTCATGACTCTTTATTAAACATTCTTCATGACATTCTTCATGACTTTCTTCATGATTTTCTTCATGACTTTCTCTGAAACACTCTGCATGAAGAGAGTCATGAAGAATGTCATGAAGAGATTCATGAAGAAAGATAGTCAGGTGAGCGTGTAGCTGAGTAGTCAGATGAGCATGTAGAGTGATGAGTAGGTAGAAAATCATGTAGAGTGATGAGTAGAATGATGAGTCGAGTGATGAGCAGATAGAATGATGAGTAGAATGATGAGCATCTACACTGTGTACATTGATCTAAAGATTATACTATAATAAATCATGATCTATGAGATGAGTGATGAGCTCAGAGTCTCGCTCGCTCGACGTTCAATTTTGATTTTTCGAGTTCATCTCAAAATTGAAAAATCATAACTCACTTTGTAGATACTGATGCTCAATAATATAGATATAGAATGATCTTCTTCTATCAATATCTATGATTCTCAAGAAAGTCAAGCAAGAACAATATCTTTGCTCACTGTAGCAGTGTCAATGATTCATGATCTGATCAGACAGATCGTAGACTTGCAGTCGTTTCATAGCTAACTAGTCAATGTAAACATGATGTGTTCTTCTCAATCTCGCTGTCATTCTACTGTCATCTCGCTGTCAACATAGCTGTCATTCTACTGTCAACATAGCTATCATTCTAGCTGTCATCTCGCTATCATTCTACTGTCATCTCGCTGTCATTCTAGCTAATGTTAAGTTTTACTGTACAAGCAATCTTCAATTTCTGCAGTCTTCGAATGTTCACTTCATCTGATAGATTCTTCTTGATTCTAGAAAGCTTAAAGTCTTCAGAATCATTGTCATATTTTGACTGATATTTCTTGTTGTATTCTGACTGTCTGTACTTGTCATGCATCTACATCGCTCGCTTCGTTGCTCAAATTCAGTCGATCGCTTCTTGATGACTCAAGAAGATGAGTTGACTATCAGCTTTTCAAGTTTCTAGCATCATGTTCATGACTTCTTTCTGAGAACGAAATTCTTGATCTTTTCGCTTAATCTCGATGTCTTCAGATACTACATCATCATTCGAAGTTCTCTGTTGATAAATGTAAAAGTTGTCACAGCTAGAACTCATTCTTAGATCAGTCTCACTGCACGATTTCAAAGTTCATCACATCGACTGACTGATCTATTATCTTCAGTTTCAAGAAGAAAACAATCTGTTCATTATGTCGCACGTCTATCAGATCACTTGTCTCATTCATCATAATAATCATCATAGTCTATCAAGAATAGTTGAACTGAATTCTCTACATTCGTGATATCAATCTCTTGCTCTGCTCAAATGTCATGTCTTAAGATATTGAATGCATCAATTCTTCTGATTACAGCTCATACAATCAAGTTACTTTTGCTCTTCTCTTGATGATCAGCGAGTTGATTTTGTTCTGTTAGCGACACTGAGAAGCGCATTTTTCATAAGAGTTTTCTTGTTGAAGCTTTACATGTCAAAAATCTTCTTCAGCTCTTCTTGAAATGCTTGAGCTCATTGATATTCATTCAAAATTCGTCGATTCATCTCATTATCAAGACTCATGCTTGATTGCTTGTTGTCATCGACTATGTCAACAGCATTTTTCTCAGACACAGTGTCTTTCGATGCTTGACTATTAGCTCTTTGAATCACTCGCATCATGTTCATGACTTCTTCTCGAGAGTGCAACTCTTGATCTTCTCGCTTGATCTTGATGAAATAATCATTCTTCAGCACATTATCAGATAATAGCTTCAATTTCATTTCAACTGATGATGATTCATTTCTAAACTTCTTATGCACGTCTTTCATGAACTCGTTATTTTGCTTTCATCTTTTGCTTCTAGAAGCATTGAACTTTCAGTCAGTAATGATTGCGCAGATCGCATCATGAAGATGTAAGATTGAAATACTCAACATGCGTAAAAGTCTGTCAACAGCATGATCATTATATAAGATTAAAGAAGTACAAGCTTTTCTGATATGAGCATAAGCAATCGAGCTATACATCGAAGAGTGTATTGTGTCAAAATAAAAAAATCTTCATTGTCAGAAGTTGAGAGAGAAAACATCAGTTGAGCAATAGTATTACAACTAATGATTGCTTGACTAGATATCTCATCTCATATCAGTCAATTGACTGCATCTTTTATATCGCTGCAGCAGACAAAAGATACAATACTAAGGTCGAAAACTTTAGTAGCTATCACAATATATATATATATATGTATCTTGAGATTGATTATTCAGATTTGTAACAAGAATCAGTTTGACTGAATGCTATCGACAAGCGAAAGAGAAGCATGAAAGACTACAGAAGAATAGTTATTAGACATGTCATAATCGACGTCTCATAAAATCTTGACAGCTAGTTGAGAAAAAGAAAGATAAATAGATGATTTTTCTTCGCTGTATGCTCTTTCTGTAGAATATTCTGCTGTCTTCAAGAATATCATACTTTGTCATATCTGTCTCTTGAATCGCTGATTTCATTCTGATTCTTGTTCTGAATGCTCGCTTTTCTGTCATTTTTAGCTTTATCTCAGAATGTTTTATTTTGTCTTGAATGAGCTGCTCAGTGTCGAGTTTGATTGCAACTTTACTTGTTTCTTGAGCGAAGAATCTTTCATTGAGATATTCATAGACATTCTTCAGAGCTCTCTTGATCTTAAATCTCTTTGAATCTGACTCATAGCTGATCAAGATTTGATGTCTTTATATATATATATATATCACTAACATTTGAACAACGACTGACTCAGATCTTGTCGAAACATGATCAGATTTGACATGATTGAATGCAATCAGACATCAGTCTCATAATTGATATAAATCTATTGTCGATCTTGTCTTGCTCAGTCATCTGCAACACAGATTTCATTCATCATGAACTTCAATGTTGTATTAACAAACGTCAAGAATGCAGAAGTCTTGAATTCTTGATTAGATTTTTTGAAAAGCTTTTCACTTCATACATTTCATGTACTTTGTTTGTAGCTTCTCTGTCTATTCAGCGCTTTCTCTCAATCAGCGTCTTCATGTATATCTGTGATCTTTCATCATATTTTAATCGCTGATGATCTGATATTGATAGAGAAGCAAAGAGAAAATCTGAGCTGATGTGTAGTAGATTTGTCAGAGTCTGAAAAGAGATTTGAATAAATGTTTAGCCTAGAAGCAAGTGACGTCTTATCTCTAGCAGACTCGACACAGTTCGTAACATTACTTTTCTCTCTCAGCAAGACATGTTTGCATGTCTGTAGTCTCATGTATATAGTCTCTTGTCTTTGTAGAATTGAATTGCCTTTTGATAGCAGACTCACTAGATGAGTGTCATTGACGTAGAATCACTAGATGAGTATCATTGTCACAGACTCACTGAATGAATGTCATTGATGCAGACTCACTGAGTGCGTGTCATTGAAGCAGACTCACTAAGTGAATGTCATTGAAGCAGTCTTGCAAAGTGATCAATCATCAGGTAAACAGATTTCTTTAGACTCGTTTCGTCTCGCTGAATATCTTGAATGAATCTAGATATCAGTATCATATGATTCACGAATTCTTAGTATAATATTGAAATCGTATCTAGAATCTATTCACACTGTCGTGATGTAGTGCATAGCTGAATAGAATGTTTGATCGATAGAGATATTACAATTAGAATACTAAGAATACAAAAGCAAAGAGAAAATCTGAGCTGTATTTGTAGTAGATTTGTCAGAATTCGAAAAGAGATTCAAGTAAATGTTTAGTCTAGAGACAAGTGACGTCTTACTTCTAGCAGACTCAGCACAGTTCATAACAGATAACATCGAGAAACTCATAGAAGATAGATCAAAGTGTCAATCAAAGATCAAAGATGATAAATTTCATGTTGCGATGCTGATAGAAATAAGATAGCAATAATAAAAGACAAAGAATAGCTTGAAGTGTGTTGAAAGAAAGTACTGCAACAACTATTTAAGCAAAAGATAAAAGTCTAAGAATCTAGTGCTAGTTTCAAAAGAAAAGTGTTGCAACACAGAGAATCGATGTTGTCAAGACTGTGTCGATGACACTGACTCAAGATGTTATCTAGTCGAATAACTAGATCAGATGCTAGACTGACGACGAGATTGACTTCGAGATTGATTGACAATAAGATTGATAATTGAGCTGATCATCAGATTGAATACAATCATAACAAAGTGAATGTGATGTATAGATAGAAGTGAATGTTATGTTGAAAGATGAAGAAGTTGAATGTAGAAGAAAGAAAGTACGACGAAATACTTGAGATTTATGTATGTATTGATGAGCACAGCATATGAAAATAGCAAATGAATAGAAAATGAAGAAGCATATGAATTGTTGTATCAGAGTACATGAATTCTGAACAGAACGCTGAAATGAGAATGAAAATGAATCAGTATTGAACTTCATTGACTTATTACTGTCATAGTGCTGATGTCTTTAGATGAATTCAACATCAAGCATTGTGAAAGATTGAGACTTGCTTTGACTACAAAGTAGCGAGATGAACAAATATGAATACATCAGACATTCTCGCTGCTGTAGTTGACGTTTCGTCAGCAAGAATCGAAGCTCACTCTTTCAAATCTCTTTTTAAATCAATCTCACTGCTGTAGATCTTGTAATCTTTCTGCTGTATGATCATCAAGCATGTTAGAGATCAGCATAGAGCGAGTCATATGAGTGTAAGATAACGAGTATATAAATACTAAGAAAGAAAAGTATCTAGAAGAAAAAAATCGACTATTTATATGACTCAGAAGAACATAAGCTAACTCTGAATAGAATTGACTTTGAAACAACTTGATAGTCTAGTGACGAGCGATCGACGATAGTCAGAAACATAGTCATCAACATAGTCATCAACATAGTTATCAACATAGATTTGTAGCTAGAATCGTAACAGTACTTCTCTTCTTCAACAATTCATGTTCACATGAATGTATTTTCTTAGTCTTGTGTAGAATCAAAATGTCTATTGTAGCAGACTAGCTATGTAGAGAGAAATCGACTTGCTCAGCAAAGAGATTGACTATTGACTGATGTCATTGAAGCAGACTCACTAGAAGAGAATCGACTAGCTCATTGAAAAGATCAATTGTGATCATGTCATTGAAGCAGACTCATTGCTGATTCAGATTTACTACATAGTAGAGCTTGTTTTGTTCATTGATTAACTCAATTAAAAGATCAATCATTGTTCATCATTGTAGCAGACTCACTGTTGAGATTTCGATATAGAAACAAGCTCATGAATTTGCTTGTTATCAAAGATGATCGTGTCATTGAAGCAGACTTACTAGTTGACTTGCTCATTGAAGAGATCGACTTTGAGCTCGTCATTGTAGCAGACTCACTAGTTGCACATGAATGTTTGATCAGATTCACTGATGAGTAGAGTGATGAGAGCGAGTAGATCATTGCATTGAGAATGTCATTGTAGCAGACTCACTAGTTGCACGCGAACGAGTTGACAGATCGATTCACTGATAGATAAAGCAATGTGAGTAGATGAATCATCGCATTGACGAAAGATGTCATTGTAGCAGACTCACTATTTGCACATGATTGAGTTGATGAATCGATTCATTGATAGATAGAGCGATGAAGATGAATAGATCATTGCTTTGATGATGTCATTGAAGCAGACTCACTGAGAGATTTGCTCATCGAGATAGAGACTTCACGCAGTTCTAGACTGATCTCTTTGATTGCTCTTTGAAGTAGAGACTTCACGCAGTCATAGACTGATTTCGTTTGATTGTTCAACAAATTCGAAGAATTTCTTGCGAATCTGAATGAACGATTAATTCGCTGATCTTTGATCTAGTCGAATGATTTCAATCGTTTGTTTATACTCGCTGATCAGCGCACGAGTGAAGAAAGATGAGTGCTGCTGCACGAACGCAAGTCGCTAGATCAAAGTCGATACAGAATTGAAGAACTACTAGCAGAAGCACTTGAAGAAATCGATGCAGATTATTTCACTTCGTCTGTAACGAAGAAGCATTTATATAATGTTAGAGATCAGCATAGAGCGAGTCATATGAGTGTAAGATAACGAGTATATAAATGCTAAGAAAGAAAAGTATCTAGAAGAGAAGAATCGACTATCTATATGACTCAGAAGAACATAAGCTAACTCTGAATAG